>Ga0310690_10000031_pt1 | contig 315895 bp, 276 predicted proteins | sample AusTroGonzalo_MG_2_FD_207661 | JGI IMG/M metagenome (GOLD analysis project Ga0310690, IMG submission 207661) | Bovine rumen microbial communities from tropical cattle in Woodstock, Queensland, Australia - Gonzalo_04 (v2) (version 2) | ecosystem: Host-associated > Mammals > Digestive system >... | reverse complement strand
GATGAAGTGAAAAATGAAAAGTTAAGAGTTTATAGATTATGATTGACGACAACAATAACATCCAGATCCTTGACTTCGGGGCACCGGAGAAGGAACACAGCATCATCAAAGTGATTGGTGTAGGTGGCGGCGGCGGCAATGCCGTGAACCACATGTATCGCGAAGGCATCCATGATGTCACCTTCGTGCTCTGCAACACGGATAACCAGGCACTCAACGACTCTCCCGTGCCCGTACATCTCCAGTTGGGTAAGGAGGGACTCGGTGCAGGTAACAAGCCCGAGAAGGCCCGTCAGGCTGCCGAGGAGAGCATCGAGGACATCCGTAATATGCTCAGCGACGGCACCCGCATGGCCTTCATCACCGCCGGTATGGGCGGTGGCACTGGCACAGGAGCAGCTCCCGTTATTGCCCGTGTCTCGAAAGAGTTGGGCATCCTGACCGTCGGTATTGTCACGATTCCTTTCCGTTTTGAGGGTGACCGTAAGATCGACCAGGCCCTCGACGGTGTGGAGGAGATGCAGAAGCATGTCGATGCCCTGCTCGTCATCAACAACGAACGCCTGCGCGAGATCTACCCCGAACTGTCGGTGCTCGATGCCTTCGGCAAGGCCGACGACACCCTGAGCGTGGCCGCCAAGTCGATTGCGGAGATCATCACCGTTCACGGTCTGATCAACCTCGACTTCAACGACGTGAAGACCGTCCTAAAGGACGGTGGCGTGGCTATCATGTCCACGGGTTATGGTGAGGGCGAGGGCCGCGTGAAGAAGGCCATCGACGATGCCCTGAACTCCCCGCTGCTCAACGACAACGATATCTTCAACTCGAAGAAGATCCTGCTCAGCATCTCGTTCGCCGGCTCGAAGGACGGTCAGCAGTCGCTGATGATGGAGGAGATGAACGACGTGAACGACTTCATGGCGAAGTTCGGCAACGACTTCGAAATCAAGTGGGGTCTCGCCACCGACCTCGAACTGGGAAAGAAAGTAAAGGTCACCATCCTCGCCACTGGTTTCGGCATTGAGAGCGTCGATGGTATGGATGCCCATATCAAGAAGCACTCGCAAGAGGATATCAATCGTATCGCTGCTGAACAGGAGAAAGCTGCAGAACGTCAGGACCGCCGCAACCGATACTATGGCGGAGAGGGCACTACACGCCGTTACAAGCGTCGTCCGAACATCTACCTCTTCCGTCCTGAGGACCTCGACAACGATGACGTAATCTCCGCCGTGGAATCCACCCCCACCTATAAGCGTACTCGCGAGATCCTCGACAGCATCAACAGCCAGACTTATGCCGAGGAAGCACCTGCTGCAGACGAAACACCCGCCAACGATACAGAGGCAGTACAGGGCACGATTAAGTTCTTCACATAAACTCATCAGCGTATGGCGAAGGAGAGAGAAGGCCATCGTATAGAATATGAGGTACATGAGACGCCAAACCCACGTGGCGGCGACACAACTTATCACGCTCACCGCGTTAGTCTCGTAATGAAGGAAAAAGACTTTATTGAGCATATCTGCAACTATACGATTATCTCCGAAGGCCTGTATGCACTGGTGACGAAGACACTCATGGAAGAAATCCCCGAACAGCTTCTCGATGGACGTGATGTACATATCCAGGGGCTTGGCACATTCTACCTGAAAGTAAGAAACAAACAAAAATATGTAACAGACCCCGGAGCAATCATCGCTCGCCAGCTTGAAGTTGAAGGCATCGGATTTACTCCTGACAAGGAGTTCAATATGCGAGTTCGAAAGGCAGATGTCTATTTCGAGCGCAGGGAGAGTAAAGGTTCATCTTCGGTAAAAATGACGGATGTCATCGTCAGGATGACAGACTATTGTAAAAAGCATCATTTCTTCACCGAGAGAGTACTTCAGGCATTGTTCGGATTGTCTAAGTACAAGGCCAACTTGATCTGCAACCAATTGGTAGAGGGCGACTATGCCAAGTTCACTCGCAGAAAAGATGGGAACACCTATCATTACTATCGCGTAGGCATTGAGTAATCATTCTCATAATAAAATATCCCTTCAGTAGGAAGCTAACCCATTCATCATGAGATACTTTCACTGAAGGGATACTTTCGTTCATTGTTTCCCTTACTTCTTCACCACATGGTATACATTGCCAAACTCAGTATGTTTTGGCACCCATCCAAAACGGTTCAACACCTTTCCCATCTCCGATTGCGACATATCGCGCAGCAGATGAGGAGATACAGCGTTGGGGTCCGTTCGATGCTCAAACATTTATAGAGTTAGGCGCGATTATCTATACAACAGACTGGGTGGATGACCTGCTCACGGCAGCCGAGAAGGCAGCCATCAGTGGGGCGAACGACCCTGCCCAATGGGGCTTCAATTACGACAACGGTGCCTATATGCGCCAAGTGCTCGACGGCATCAAGCAGTCCAGCTGCAACATGATGTTCGTCTATGGCATGCAGGACCCCTGGACTGGCAACCGCATCCCTGACGACAAACTGGGCAAGAACTGCCAAATACTCTATATCGAGAACGGCCGTCATAACGACGCCATCGACACATGGAACTTCTCCGAGCGCAACCAGCTCTTCCAGTGGCTCAACCAACTTGGTTTCCTCCCTAATGAATAAAAGAAATGAAAGAATTGATGAAAAGGATGATGGCCGCCATCCGGATGAAGAAGAACCCAGGCATTCATGACGACAATCCACCATACGACGACCAGTACAATTACGATTATCCTGACCCAAACTATTATGATATAGTTGGTTCAAAGTGAGGTCTCAGGAGTCAGGGAAGGAAAGGAGTTTTTTCCCTGATTATTGTCTGTATGTGAAGAAAATTTAGTACCTTTGCACCATCAAACAGATATAGAAGATGAAACAAATGAAGAAATATTTACTGATGGCCGCAGCCGCCATGATGGCTGCCTCTACCGTTTTTGCAGCCGGTGACGAAGTCAACGGACATGCGTATTTCACAAAGGCCGAACTGCCCGACATGACGAAGATCCTGCCTCCCTTCCCGGCATTTGAGTCGGCCCGCTTCGTGGCAGACCAGTCGCAGCACCTCTGGGGCAAGTTGATGCGTCAGGACGAGGCGCGCGCTGCCCAGGCACAGCACGATGCCGTCTATAGCATGCAGACCGTCATCGACGAGATGGGGCCGCTCTTCGGTTTGGAAATCACGAAGGAGGGCACACCTGAGATCTACAGCATCCTGCAGGACGTGTGTGCCTCGTGCGACAGCATCTATCACGATGCCAAGGCCACGTTCAACCGCCAGCGCCCCTACGCCTACTACGACGAGGGAACGCTGATTCCTGAGAAGGAGGAGAAGCACCGCAATGAGGGGTCCTATCCCTCGGGCCATACCGTGTTCTTCTGGACGTCCGCGCTGCTGCTGTCAGACATCAACCAGTCTAACGAGGCGATGGAGGCATTGCTCGCCCGTGGCTATGAGTTCGGTCAGAGCCGCGTCATCGCCGGCTACCACTGGCAGAGTGACGTCGATGCTGGTCGCATGGCCGGCTCGGTGCTCTATCAGCTGATTCGCAACCACGAGCGCTTCATCGAGCAGTTGGCCAAGGCCCGTGCTGAGTTCAAGGAGAAGACGGGCGAGTCCACGCCCGTAAACTCAGCCCGGATCGTGTCCATGACCGACGGCCCTGCCTACACCCTGCAAGGCACACCCGCCACAGCCAGCACCCGCGGCATCGTCATCCAGAACCAGCAAAAAGTAATTAGAAAATGAAACAAACGATATTATGGGGGCTCGCCGCCATCCTGCTACTCAACTGTACTGGCAGGCAGAACAAGTCCCCAGTGGGCGACATTTTCGACGAGACGAACCTCCCGGCAGGTGAGAAGATGATCTTAGAGGCTCAGGACAACTACGATACAAAACGCTGGATGGCACTTGCCGACAGTTTGGGAAAAGCTGGCGCCATCTCAGCCGTAACTGCCAACTACTACTATGCTGGAGCCGCTATCCACAAAGGCATGCTGAAGGAAGCAGAGAAGCATCTGAAGGATGCCACCGCCGACAGCCTCCCTGATCCAGCAGACATGAGGCTGTATCTGAGGTCGAGAGCACTGCTGTCGCGTGTCCTGACGACAGAGGGCGATTTCGAGGGAGCGCTGAAAGAAGCGATACCAACCTTAGCGATGATGGACTCTCTGGGCTGCAAAAACTACGGCGACATGTCGCAAGTGCATATCGTGATTGGCGAATGTCAGCAGAACCTCCACATGCCTGCAGAAGCAGCCGCCGCGTTCGACAAAGCCTACACGCTGTTACAGCAATGGATGAGTGCCGACACGACGGGCACTTACATGCCCCGCATCATTATCCGCCTCGACAACATCTCCTCCGGCTATATCAACACCTCGGAGTATGCTAAAGCCAAGATCTGGCTCGAACGCGAGGACTCCGCGCTGGCCATCTATAACACAAAACCAAACGTTATCGAGAAGCAGGCCGATCTGTTGAAAGGCAGCATCCAACTCGATCTGGCCGAGGTGTGCCAAAACCTAGGCCTAAGTGACGAGGCGGCACGCCACTATGACGAACACCGTCAGACCCACTACTCAACCCATCATATTGCACTCATTACTGCCTGCGACTACCTGATGGCGGCAGGACACTATGCCGAGGCTGCCGATAACTACAGCCATTTGGACTATGTTTTTGAAAAGCGCGACTTAGACCTGTCGCTCGATAACATAGGCCACTATCTCTTGCCGAAGATGCGGGCCAACGTACTGGCCGGGCGCAAGGACTCGGCTATCGCCACGAGTATGCAGATATATGAATGCTTCGACTCGGCACTGACAAGCCAGAAGCAGGATGCCGCAGCCGAGCTGGCCACCGTTTACGACACGCAGGGAAAGGAGCGCAAGATTGCAGAACAGCAGATGCGCCTCTCAAGAGCACGTGTACTCGCACTCGTCGTAGCCATCATTGCCCTCACCGTGTTCTTTGTCATCTTCCATATCATCCGTCAACGGGCAGCCAAGCGTCTGGCCAAGGTGAATGCCGCCAAGGAGCGCATGGAGGGCGAACTGAGCGTTGCCCGCGACATCCAGATGTCGATGGTGCCCAGCACTTTCCCCGACTATGAAGGCCTCGACATGTATGCGTCGATGACACCAGCCAAGGAGGTGGGTGGTGACCTTTACGGCTATCATCTGGAAGGCGACAAACTCTATTTTGCCCTGGGCGACGTCAGCGGTAAAGGCGTGCCCGCCTCGCTGTTCATGGCACAGGCCACACGACTGTTCCTCACCCATGCCACACAGGGCATGATGCCGGCAGAGATTTGCACGAGCATCAACAAAGCCCTTGCCGGTGAGGATAATGTGAACGCCATGTTCGTAACCATGTTTATTGGACTTCTCGACCTGCAGACGGGCCATCTCGACTTCTGCAACGCAGGACATAATGCGCCTGTCCTCGGCGGCGGTGAGCTGGGTGGCGAGTTTCTCGACATGCTACCCAATGCGCCTATAGGACTCTGGCCAGGACTGGAGTACGAGGGCGAGGAGATTGAGAACATCAAGGGACGGCAACTGTTTATCTATACCGACGGTCTGAACGAAGCCGAGAACCGGCAGCAGGAGCAGTTCGGTGACGACCGTCTGTTGGAAATTCTACGTGCCATCCATTACGAAAATGCCCACCAGGTCATTGAGGCCATAGAGGCCGAAGTGGAAAAGCACCGCGACGGAGCCGAACCCAACGACGACCTGACCATGATGTGTATCAAATTATGAGCAATGACGACTTGCTGCACCAGCAGTAACGACAATCCTGTTGTTGAGTTGGCATTGAATTCGTACAAACCTCGTGGCCCACGCTGACAGCTGACGTGATGATTACCGAAATCACCGAGGCTCCGTGGTATGTGCAGAATGACCCACGCCTCGCTGCACCGCTTATCGAGAACCCTTTCACCCACGGAGAAATCGGTGTGCTGATGCGCAAGGGGCAAGATGATCTCCTCGTCCTTGTCAACGCCGTCATTGCCCAAATGAAAGCCGACGGCACCCTCCGTCAGCTTCATGAGAAATACGGGCTGGTGTATGGCTATGAATAGCGGCAGATAACTTAGAAACGCACGCCGAAGAAGGCGCGGGCCAGCCACTTGTTCTGGTTGATCTTGATATTGTCGTTGTTATAGATGGAGTTGCTCATGATGAGGGAGGCTCCAGCGTTGAAACGGGGCGTGAAGTGATAGACGACGGCGACACGCTCGTTGAAAAGCATGTTGAAACACAAGCCGTGATCCTTCATCTCATCGCCGTTCACCGTCAGGCGGTTGTGCTTGTAGACCACAAGCGAAGGGAGCGCCGAGAGGTGGAGCAGCCACTGTGAGTGCTTTCCGAAGGCGAAGTTATAGCCGTAGCCGCCGCCGAGGGCGATGTTGGTGAAGGTGAGATGAACCTCAGGGGCCAGCGGATTACGCTCCTTCAGCGCGTCGGTGGTCTTGATGCTTCCTATCTGAACTGTGAGGCCCGCCAGCCAGGAACCGGCAGAGCGTAGCTGGTAGTAGTTCTGGAACAAGGCCGCAGGATAAGAGAACTTACGGTTGTTGAAGATATAGTAAGCCGATGCGTTGACCACGTTCATGCGCATACCTTCCTCGTCGAGATGGTCGATATCACCCAATTTCATGTCACCCTTCAGGGACGTGGCACGCAGGTAGTTGATGTCGCTGCTGAGCTTCTGCCCGTGGTACTCGAAGTTGAATTCGTAGTCGTTGTAGCTGCCGCCAATCTTGGCGGGGTTGATGGAGAACGTGGCGGCAACGTCGCAGTAGTTCACCTCCACTCCCACGGTGTAGTTGGTCTTGGTGTGAAGGTCGTACTTCGAGTAGATGTCATGCACCGTGCCCTTGGCGTGGATGTAGTTGCCGGTCTGGTTGCCCAGCAGTCTGATCAGCCACTTCTCCTTTGGTCGGGCTACGTAGTTGGTGTCGTATTTCGTGGTGAAGTACTTGGTGTTCAGCTTGTTGACTAAGCGTTTGCCAAACCATGGCTTTTTCTCAGGCATCTGGGCGGTCTCAGTCTCGATGCTGTCAGTAGCGGCGGGCTGGGCGTTCGCCGCTGACATGACAGCCGAGAATAGTATAATCAATAGATATGTTTTCATTCTTGCAAATACATTACAGCCTGCACGTGAGACCGATCTTGGTTTCAAAGGTTCTGGCTCGCACCGTACTGTTCTCACGCAAAACCAGGTCTTGGTCATAGTAATAGTTGTAGTGCGTACGGCGACCATAGTAAGCACCCGAGAGGGTGAGAGACCACTGACGGTTGAGGTGCATCTCAATAACGGGATTGATAACCAACAATGCTGCATTGCTGTTGTCGCCCTGCACGCTCAGGTAGTGCAAGTCCTTGGCACCGCTGACGTAGGCATCCAGGTCTCTGTTTTCGTAGCCTTTCCAGGTCCAGAGGCGGAAGTACTTGGCGTTGAGAATGATGCGTCCAAACTTGCCGAAATCGAGCTTTGTGCTCGACTTGATGCTAAAGCCGCTACCCATGTTATAGTCGCGCTCAATGACGTTGAAGTAGTCACTCTTGGTACCTCCCAGCAGAATGCCACTCACAAAGATACGCTGCTCCATCTTCGACAGGGCGCCCATCTGCGGCAGCGAGAAGATGAAGCCAGGGCCGAAGCCGGCAGCCTCGCTGATGCGGTAGGGCGTCAGCTCGGAAGCGTCCTCAATGGGCTTGGCATCGTAGTAGTTGAAGTGCTGGTAGATACCGAACTCGCCAGCCATATCTTTCTTATCTAGGATAGGCGTACTCCACAGACGTCCCAGGATGTTCACCGTATTCACCATAGGCTGTCCGCCGCCGAAGGCTGAATTGAGCTCGATGTCGAAGAAGTCGTAGGGCTGGGTATGCTTGTCGCCATCTACCGATGTGCCGTACGTCAGCGTGGCATTGATGTAGGGAGCATGGAGACCACGGAACAGGGCACCGTCGTCGGCTAAGTAGCGCCAACCTACAGAGAATGACACGTCGAGGGGTGTCTTATTGAAGTCATGGTAGCGATAATGCCTGTTCTTCACGCGCCAGGCATCCCCGCTGATGATACGGTGCAGCCCCTGTATGGGGTTGACGATGGTAGCCACAGCCTCGCGCAGGAAGCGGTTGAAGCCGCGTTCGCGGTCGTCGAGGACGGTCAGACTCAGCCTGTGGGTCATTTCACCGATGGCCATACCGCCGCAGGTAGTGGCAATAATGTCGTTGATGGCTGGCGGCTCCGTCTCACCCAAGAACTCCCACATGGCCGAGCCGAGCAGCGAGAAGGGTGCCGACTCCCAGAACGTCAGCCCATTGGTGCGTGCGGCGTTGAAGTACAGGTTGCCGTGATAGGGGTGCATGAACATATTGGTGATGAAAAAGTCGTTGTCCCACACCATGCCGTCGGTGAAGTTGCGCTTGATGGAGCGCAGGGTGGTCTGGGCGAACTCCTCGCTGGTCACATAGCGGTCGAACAACTGCACGCCCACGTTGACAGCCGTCACTTCGGCCAGTGCCTGCCAGGGACGCTTGGGTGTGGGCAGTGCCATCGTAGAGTCGGCAAATACTAACTTCGAACGCTTCTCTTCCCATGCACGCTTCCAGGAGTCGTGCTGGTTGCGGGGCTGGCGGTAGGTAAAGCCAAGCTCCACCAGCGGGCGGTTGCGGTAGGTCTCGTTGCGGTCGTAGTAGCGCGTCAGTCCCCAACCAACAGAGGCAAAGGCACCGAATTTATTATTGAACCGATAGTCGGCGTTCAGTCGGGCCTGCAACGAGTACAGACGTTCGGGCTTCTCGCTGTTGTGCTTTGAGAAGGTCTCCACATGGTAGTAGCCCACGTCACCGCTCACACTCCATTTCGGCGACAGCTGTTTATAGAGTCCCAGACGGTAGAACAGCGCTCCCGAGAACTTGGAGTCGAGGCCCATGAAGTGCGTACCCACGCCCATGATGCTATACGTGCTCTTGTTACGGTAGCGTACGCCGAGGTTCACCTTGGTCGATGAGCCGCCGTAGAGCATGATGTCGATGTCGGTCATTGGGTTGACGTTCACCAAGCCTATCTTATGGCCGATGCTGTCGTACGACAGGTTGACAAGTCCCACCTGCCAGCCCTTGGGGTGTCTGCGTGCAATGTTGAATACGCCTACCTGCGCACCATTGAGCGAATCGGCAAAGTTGATGGCACCTAACTGCAAGCCCCGCTGCATAGCCGATGAGACATTCAGGAGGGCCGACAGCTGCACACCCTTGTCCATGCCTGCCGTGATGTTGTTGATGCCGCTCAGCTGCAAGCCATTGAACCTGTGTGCCGATGTGTTGGAAGTGCCCGACAACTGTACACCGTGGCCGCCATCAACAGCCACCGTCGAAATAACTCCAAGCTGTACACTCTTTACCGAGTCCTGTACACTGACGATGCCTACAGGAGAGTTTTGTGCCTGTACGTTTACTACTGCTGTAAAGAGCGCTGCAGTAGCTAAAGATATTTTATAATGCATCTTCATAATTCCAAATTCCCAATTCATAAATACTTATATACTCAACTCGTCAAGCACCGTGATGAGACGCTTGTCGAAACATTTGTCAGTACGGATACACTCTGAGAAGGGTACATAGACAATGTCGTTGTTGCGTATGCCAACCATCACGTTGCGCTGTCCCTGTAAGATGGCCTCGATGGCCCCCACGCCCGTACAGCTGGCTAAGATGCGGTCGCGGGCAGAGGGCGTGCCGCCACGCTGCAAGTGACCGAGGATGGATACACGAACATCGAACTCGGGGAACTCCTGTTTTACACGATCTGCATAGTAGAGGGCACCACACTTAGGACTCTCCGAGACGATGACGATGCACGACTTCTTCGACTTACGGATGCCACGGCCCATGAATGCCGCCAGCTGGTCGACGTCGGTCGACTCCTCAGGAACGATGGCAGCCTCGGCACCGCAGGCGATGGCGCAGTTCTGTGCCAAAAAACCAGCGTCGCGTCCCATCACCTCAACAAAGAAGATGCGCTCGTGCGAGTTAGCCGTGTCGCGGATGCGGTCCACACAGTCCATGATGGTGTTCATCGTCGTATCGTAGCCGATCGTGGCGTCCGTACCATACAGGTCGTTATCGATAGTGCCGGGCAGACCTATACAGGTGAAGTCGTGCTCCATGGCAAAGTCGCGGGCACCCGTCAGCGAGCCGTTGCCACCAATCACTACCAGGGCGTCAATCTCCTCTTTCAGACAAGTCTCGTAAGCCTTCTGTCTTCCTTCCACAGTCATGAACTCCTTGCTGCGGGCACTCTTCAGGATGGTGCCACCACGGGTGATGATGCCACTGACATCCTCGGTGGTAAACTCCTTCACCTCACCATTGATGAGGCCGTCGTAGCCACGATAGATACCCTTGATCTTAAAACCATTGTAAATACCTGCGCGCGTCACGGCGCGGATGGCTGCATTCATGCCGGGAGAATCGCCTCCAGATGTCAGAATACCGATAGTCTTAATCTTACTCATAGCCTTTTTAATTATTTTCCATGAACGCCTTGATGCGGTCGGCAACGTTCTGCTTCATATTGTTGAAGAAGAAACCATAGTCGTGCAGATGGTAGCTCTCTGGGCCGAACATCACGGCACCGTCGGCGGGGATGGCGTAGAGTTTGGCATCAGCGGTGGTGACAACAACGGAACCGCGAACGGTATCAACGCGTGCATCGGCAATGCCAGGGGTGACAAGTTTTCCTTCAACGGTCAGCGAACCGAGGTTTTCCTTGACAGAGGCGTAGGTGTCGTCACGCTTCCAGTTGATGGGGTTGATGCTGATGCCACCAGGGGCGAGCGTCATATTCTTTTCCTTCAGGTTAGCGGGACCTTCGGTGTTCCACGACACGATGACGCCTGTATCGGTGGCACCCTCTGCAAACTTCAAGCCGGTCTTAGCGAGCCAGTCCTTGGTCACGGCAAAGCCGATGGGATAGGCGGCGATCATACGACTCAAAGCCTCAGGATGCTTCGTCATGTAGTTCTCGAGCAGGGCAATCAGCACAGAGGCGCCCTGTGAGTGTCCTGCGAGAATGAAGGGGCGGCCCTGATTCAGGTTGTTGAGGTAATAGTCGAGCGCGTCGGTAGCGTCGAACTTAGAGACGTAGTCGATGATGGCGCGATAGTCCGAGCCTGGCTTCGGCATGGAAATCTGGCGGTAGTAGGGCATAAACACATTGCAGCTCTCTTCGAACACAGCGGTCTGGATCTGGCGCACCATCTGTGCGCCGGAAATCATCATCGTGTCAGTCATTTCACACACTTCTGTCTCGGGGCGGAAGCCAGTGACAGTAGGATAAATGTAGAACACGTCGACAGCCTTCAAGCTGTCGGCAGCAGCACCGTCGAGCACGCCGTCCTTAACCATCGCAGCGGGTACGTCGAGCCAGTTCGCGGCTTGGCTGTAGTCAATCACCGAGTCGTACTTCTCGATGCCGACGATGTACTGCGCGGCCTCGGGGATTTCACCGATTCTCGAAGTCTCGGCGACAGGTTTGTTACTACTCTTGCATGAAGCAAGCGTCATGGCTACTAGCATCGCCGATGCCAGGAGTACAAGGGAATTCTGTCTTTTCATCTTTGTTTGTTATTAAATAAAAGCGCATATAAACCTTTAACTATTAACAGTGTTACAATGAACACCGATATGTTTCCTACGAAACTGTGCCCCCATATATATTCCTCGGCAATGAAAGCCGTGAGGCTCGCCGGAATGAAGCATAACACTTCCTCCGCAACACTTTTCCAATTAATCTTAATGTTCTTCATTTTCATATTCAATTATTTGCATATTTCTTCATCAGTCGGCGCTCGGCTTTGCCGCTTTGCTCACAAAGAACTGGTGGCGATAAACGAGACAGGCCATGCCGAGGTAGACGGCAGCCTGAATCCAGAGGAAACGGATCTCGGGCAGAATCTGACTAACCGAAGCACCCATGGAGTTCACACGGATGAAGGCACGGACACCGAAGGTGCTGGGAAAGAGCCAGGATACACCCTGCCAAGCACCAGGTATGCTGCTCTCGGGCCACGATACACCCGTGAGGAACAGCAGCGGCACAGAGACAAATACCATCAGCAGCATCACGTTCTCACGATAGCGAATCAGACATGAAACGGTCAGGCCAAAGAACACACTCGCCAGAGTATATGGCAAGAGCATCCAGAAAAGCGTCCAGCCAGTAGCCATCTGCGGGAACGACCACATGGCAGGAACAGCCATCGAGAGATAGGCTGCAGCCACAGCACCGATCATACCATAACAGAGAGCTTTGCCCCATACAATACGATAAGCGCCACGATAGTGTGGATCATCAGCTGGAATCAGTTGTCCGTTACGGTGGCGCTCACGAGCCGTACCAGCTGCCATGCCGATACCAAGGGCTAACGCCTGCTGTAAGATCAGCATGAGCACGGCGGGCAACACACACGAGCCATAGCCCCCCGAGGGGTTGAACATCGCCACATCGTCCACAGCTAAGGGTTGTGCAGAGATAGCATCCTCACGCTTGGTGTAGTTGCCAGCCTTCTTGATATTGATGCCTGCACTAAGACGTCCTGCCTCTACCATGGCTGTTTGATACACAGCCTTGTAAGCCATCATCAGCGACATATCACAATACACACTGACGACACCTTGCTCACCACGACTGACGCGTTCGGAGAAGTCTGTCGGTATGAGGTAAATACCCCTGACCAGCTGTCGGCTGACGAGTGAGCGGGCTTCATCAAGATCCTCGGCATAATATTTTATGTCAACATCGGGCGAGGCATTGCAATCGTTGATAAACTGGCGCGAGAGTGCCGAGTGCGACTGGTCGACCACCACCACAGGTGTCTCGTGGAGCGTCTCGTTATTGTAGATCCACGAGTAGAGTAGGGGGTAGCCCAGAGGCACCACGACCAGAAACATCAGCACGCCCTCGTCCTTGATGACTTGCATCAGCTCCTGCCTGAAGATATAGAGCACATCGGAGAAGTGCTCTTTCAATTTATGGAATATAGACATAATTGAGCATTGCGTTTTTAACTTTACGAAGTACGAACCAGGGCAGCAACGTGAAAGCTACCAGTGCCACCAGATGGAACCAGACGTCGATAACGGGGAAGCCGTTGAGTACCGTTGCCTGATAGATCATCCAGTAGTGGCGCAAGGGGAATAGCCACGACATAGCCTGTAGCGGAGCGTCCATGCCAGCGACGGGGAATGCCGAGCCGCACATCGAGATCGAGAGTACCGACCACAACGACGAGATACTCATCGACATGCGCAGCGAGGGCATCAGTCCGAAGGCAAAGATGCCGAAGCCAAGTCCACCGGCTACTTGCAAAAGATTGAGTCGTACGATGCTCCACACACCACCAAGTCGCGGAAAGTGGAGTACGTCGAAAATATACCATTGATAGAGGAATAACACGAGCAGGAAGATCAGCGCGTGAACAAGATACTTGCCGAGAATGGCCACCACGATGTTACCATCGGCACGTGCCAGCCATTCCTTGCCCGTGTCGAATTTCATCTCCATACCCAGTGCGTAGGCTGAGAGCAGTGCCATAAAGAGCATCAGGATGCCAGGCACAAACACGGTGGTCAGCGAGTAGTTATAGCTGCCCTGTGGGTTGGCAATCATGTGTGCGTCGATGGTCACAGGCTGCAGTGCCGCCTTGATCTGTGCGGGTGTCGCTCCCTTGGCCGAGAGCGTAGCCTGACCCACTGCCGCCGATCCGAGCGAGCCGATGGTCTTCATGTCCTTCATCGCCATCGAGCCAGCCGTCATACACGTCATGGTGTAGTAATACGAAATCTTCGGTTGGCGCCCTGCCATGAGCTTCGAAGCCGTACCCTCTGGTATATAGAGATAGGCATACACCTTACCCTCCTGCATGGCGTTGCGAGCCTCTGTGATGTTGGCAAAGCGATATACAACCCGTGAGCTCTGCATGGCATCGAGGTTACGGATCAGTCCGCGCGAGGTGGCGCTATTGTCCTGATCCACCACACCAACGGGCAGGTCTAAGGCTACGCCATCATCGAGCATCGTGGTGAAGAACAACACCAACACCAACGGGAACACGATCATGCAGAAACCGTAGATGCGGTTCTTCCACAAGATGCCCAGCTCTCGCAGTGCAATGTCGAGGATTTGAGTTAAATATCTCATTTTCTCAATTTCTCAATTTCTCATTTCTTCATAATCACACTCATGCCAGGACGAACGCCCTCAATCTTCTCCACGGGGCGAGCCTTCACTTCGAAGGTCTTCTGGTCGTACTGTCCGCTGGCCTTCGTGGCCTTCCAAGCAGCAAACGAGCCCTTGTCCTTCATGTGATAAACCTTCATCTTCAGTTCCTTGTCGAGCGCAGGAATCTGAACTGTCATTTCCGTGCCGATCTGCACACCCTTCAACTGGTCCTCGCGGATGTTGAACGTAGCCCACTGATCGTCCATCACGGCGATGCTCATGATGGGAGAGCCGGTACCCACGAGTTCACCCACCTTCGGATACACATCGGTCACCTCACCAGCCATCTGGGCTATCTGAACCGTCTCGTTGATATAGCTTGTCACCTCCTGCACAGCGCCACGAGCCTGTCCAGCCGTAGCCGATGCAGCTCGGCGCTCCTCGGCGCGGGCACCGTTTACAGCCATATCATACTGACTCTGCGCAGCCTTCATCTGAGCCTGAGCCGACTTATACATCGCCTCGGCTTCGTCGTACTTCTGAGCGCTGACCACCTCCTCTTCATAGAGGATCTTCATACGATTATACGATTTCTCAGCGATTTCCAGACCAGCCTTAGCCTGCTCCACGAGCTGCTTGGCAGCCTGAAGCTGCTCCTTGCGGGCACCGTTCTTGGCCATCTGCTCCATAGCGGCAGCAGCGTCGGCAGCACTCTGGGCCTGCGCCATCTTGGCCTTCACATCGGGCGCTTCAATGATGGCCAGCGTATCGCCCGCCTGCACCATGTCGCCCTCTTTCACGCGGAGTTCAAGGATACGGCCTGGCACCTTGCCCGACACACGGTACTCCTCAACCTCCATCTCGCCCTGTATCACTTCGGGATCGCGCCCCAAGGCCAGGAAACCGATGAGTGCTACGATTGCTACTACTGCCGAAAAACCTGCCACAGCCAGCAGGATATTGTTATGCTGTTCTTTTGCTTTGTCTGCCATAACTATAAACTTTAAACTATATATTATAAACTGTAAACTTTAAACTCTAAACTATTCCAGTGTGCCCAATGCCTTCTGCAGTTCTACCTGACTCATTTTCACACCGATCTCAGCATCAATCTTCTGCGACTGTGCCTGATTCCAGGCGGTCTGTGCCTCCATGACGGTGGTAAACGATGCTGTGCCCTCCTTGAATGCGAGGTTAGCCATACGCAGGTTTTCATCTGCATTGGCGACATTCGACTGTGCCATAGCAAGCTTCTTCTGGGCTTCCTTCACCTTGAAATTGTTCTGACGCACCTGAAGGCTAATCATCTCGCGGGCATCGTCCAATTCAAGTCTGGCCATAGCCGTAGACCCTTTCGAGGCACGTACCTTGTACATCACGTCGCCCCAGTTCCAGATAGGAACACGCACGACGACACCAATATTCCAAACACCACCGAACTTCTTCTCAAAGCCGTTAAACGTATTTGGATTGGTCACAGCATAACCACCTGTCAACATGACCTGTGGAAGATTCCCCGCTTTCAGTACGTTTGTCGTCTGGCGCGACAGATCTACAGTGTTCTGTAGCACTTTCAACTCCGGCCTGTTTTGAAAAGCGATGGAAGGATCTGAAGGAGTAACATCTTGTGCCGCTTCTTGATTCAAATCTGTGCGCTCTTCGTCAGCCAGCACAATCTCTTCCTCTTCAGGCAGTCCGCACAACTGGCAGAGCAGCATCTTTGAGAGCTCCAGCCCGTCGGTCACCTGTGTCAGTGCCATCTCAGCCTCATTTACCCTCACACTGACACTCAGCCCATCGCCCTTTGTGGCCACACCTTGGTCGATCATCTTCTGCACGTCGCCTTTCAACTTACGCACCAGAGCCACATAGCTCTCAGCCAGCGTCTGCTTATGCCGCAGAGACACCACCTGCCAGTAAGCCTGGTCGATATTATACAAGGTGCCCTGCTTTTTCATCTCCAAGGAGTTTGCGGCCATTTGTTCGTTAATGTTCGCCATTTTGTTGGCTGCCACGATGGCACCGCCCATGAATACAGGCTGCGTCACCATCACCGCTCCGGCCATCATGTTACGCGTGTCAGTGCGGAAGCCTTCCACAATGCCTGCCCCTGCCTGGTTCAGCGCACCAGCAAACAAGCCCATGTCGCCAGCCATCTTAGCCTGCGTCTCAGCAGGAAGTGTCGACACCAGCGGGGCTAGGGCATCCTGCAACTTCGACGTTGCGTTCGTGCCCAAGTTGCTCAGGGCTGCTTTCTGGTCATCATTGAGGATGGATATTTCCTTGTTCATCCACAAGTAACCGCCCACAGCGTTCACTTTAGGCAGATACTGCGTGCGCGCCGACTTCCGCAGGTTGGCGTTTACCTCCTGCTTCATCTTTGCCACGCCCAACTGTTTGTTGTTCCTCAGTGCCATCGCCCTGCAACTGTCGAGCGTCAACATCTGTTGGGCCTCAGATGTCAGCGGCAACAACATGAATAACCCGAGCATTGCCACTCGCGTCATTTTTGTCAAACGACTGGTTCTCACCCTCGCTTTCTTTCTTAACTTTTTCATGTTACACCTTAATTAATTAATATACATTTGAATTCATTTCTCTTATTATCTTTTTATGTTCCTTTATAATATTTATTACGATATTCCATCGGCGTCATACCAGCATGCTCCTTGAAATATTTGCCGAAGTATGAAGGGTTGGGAAAATTCAGGTCGTTGGAAATCTCCTGTATCGTCATGTCGGTAAAACGCAGTCGGTGCTCAATGGCTTTCATCGTGAAAAGCTGTATGATGGTACTCGGCCGGCAATTCATCGTTTCCTTAAGGATGGTCGAAAGATATTTGGGAGTGATGCTGAGTTGGCTGGCAAATTCCTCCACCCTGCGGATACGTCCATCGCTCTGTTCTGCCATGCACATAAACTTGTCGGCCAGCCGTCTGCGGTGGATGCTGGAAGAAGTGCCCTCCTGAAAATCCTGCTCTACACCATTGGCACTTAGCACCTCCTTCTTCACCGCCTCACGACGCATCATTGACAGCATTTCCAGCATCATCGTACCCACCAGCGACCTTACTATGTCAGGATAGAGAATCGCAGAACGATCCTTCATGCGGTGGAACAACACTTGGAAGTAGCCGTCAATCAGGTTCATGTCATCATCCGTAAGATGCACTTTCGGGTGTTGCCTCAGATAAACCATGTCCATCAAGTTTGTATTGCTATAGATATTCACGTTCCATATTTCACTGCGTGTGAACCATATCTGACGGCAATTGAAATCAGACGAAGCCATGAGGTTGCTGATAATATTATGCGTCATATAAAGAAACAGGTCGTTCTTCTCCATCGTGTACTTCACACCGTCGTATTCGAACTGCGCCCGGCCACCTGTACAGATCAGGCCGACTCTGTGCTCCTCTGTATAGAATTTACCGCTGGGTATGCATCCCCAGTCGATGTCCTCTATCACTACAAAATCGTCACTTTCATCTATCCGATAAGTGCCCTCCCCGTGTCGCGGCGTAAGTTTCTTGATCTCCATCCTGTTCCTTATTTACTTTCTGGGGTGCAAAGTTCGATAAAAACAATCTATTTTCGCTGTTTGAAATGTAACCGAATATGTTCTGTTACGTTTTACATCTTTTAAAAGACAGAAATCGATAACTAAAAAAGAAAAAAAGGACACGAGCCGTTGCTGGAAACGACCTGTCCTATTTCAGTTTGGCAGCCTATATATGTTTATTTCCTGATTCTGAAGGCCAGCATCGTGAGGTCGTCACTCTGCTCGGTATCTCTTAAAATTCATATCCGAGGTTGATGTAGAAATAAACTTTCTTGGTGTGGTTGCTATAACCTAAGGCAGCACCGACAGGACCAAACATCGTATTGTAATAGAAGGCACCCTGAGCACCTATCATTGTACGATAGTCAAAGAGTTCCATCACTTTTGGAGCATGTTGGCCGGCGGCCACACGTAATAGCACGTAACTGCTTTTGCCTATTCGCTCTTGAGCCTGAAGCTGGGCGGCCACGAACTGTTGGCGCACATACTCAATATTGCCGATACCGGCGAATGGCATCTGCTGCTCGACGTAGTGGCCGAACCACTCGCCGCCGACAGTATTGCCGAATACGGCGGGAACAAATGAGCCGAAGAGCAGGCGACCATAGACCATCGGCTGGATGGTAAATCGGCTGCCGATAGTAAACGACATACGCCAGTTGGCATTGACATCGCTCATACCCGCAGTCTTACCCTGTTTGTTGCCGTCAGCATCAATGACGTTGAGCTGGGCGAAGTCGTTGGTCAGATAAGCGTATTCAGCGTTAAAGCGGGCTCCACGTGTGGGGAAGTTCCAGTCATCCTCACTGTTAAAGGCCAAACGGGCACGATAACTGAAGAAGTGTTCGTTTTCGAGTGTTACCTGTTTAGCCGACTCTGATCCGAGTTTGTTACGGTAGTGCAGGAAGTCCCAGCGCAATCCCATCTGCAGGTTGAAATGGCGCAGGTCGAAATTGATGGGCAGAAATTCTGCCTGTAGCTGATTGTAACGGATGTTATAATCCAGATTGCCATTGGTATATACGTCAACATCGTTTCTGTGGAATGTATAACTGAATGTCGGACGTGTAAAGGATCTTGGGTGGATGGTAATCTCGCCACGAGCCATCACTCGCTTACCCAGTCGGAGCGTGATGTCGGTTTCGACAGGGATGGCTGTCTTCAGTGGTATGTCAAGTCCCAACAGGATGGCGGCATTTTCTTCTGTATCGTAGCGCACACCTGCATGGAACTGCACAGACCTCCGTTCACCTGCCGAGAGGACAACGCGCACGCCGCCCGCTTCAGGTATCAGTTGGCACTCGGCAGTCTGGTAGAACAGGTCCATACGCATGCTTGTTGTGAGTTCCTGTTCCAATTTGGCATCAATACTGTCAACCTTGCTCAGATGGAATTTCTGGCGCAGGAACCGCTCTGCCTGCGGTGTCATGTTCTCGAAAGTGAAACCAGTGATATGCTGACGCTCAGTCATGGCATTTGGTCGCAGTGGATAATGGATAGTAGGATGGAATGAATCGTCGATACCGATAAGTTTCTTCAAGGCGATAATCTCGTCCCAGTGAAGCATAGCCTCTTCCTCACCATAGCGTATCAGTGAGTCGATAGCCTCTGACGTAAAGCTGGCGGTAGAGTATTGCCTGGGATTCACATTCATCCATAGGTCAGTAATGGCCTTGTTCTCGTCGTACTTGTTCACACAGTTCACATCGATAATCTGGCCAATAATTTTCATGGTGCCAGTAACGTCCTCAGCCGTCTTAGGCTTGCCGTTCAGCGTGACGCCGATAACGACCTCGGCGCCCATCTCGCGAGCCACGTCAACAGGATAATTATTCTTCAGACCTCCATCGACCAGCACCATATCGCCCATTCTCACTGGCGAGAAGGCAGCAGGGATAGACATAGAGGCACGTATGGCCTGCGGCAGCCGTCCGCTGTGGAATACCACCTCGCTGTTGTCCATGATATTTGTAGCCACACAGGCGAAAGGAATCTTCAGGTCCTTATTGAAATCGAGTGAATCAGTATAGCCCACAAAAAGTTTCTGGAACAGCTCTGCCAGATTCTTGCCCCTGATGAGACCGCCTGCACCACTGTCACTCTTACCAAAGGTCAGACCAGTATTAAATAAATAGGTGTTCTGTTTCTTACGGTCGAGGAGACTCTGGTTGCGTAAGTCTTCCTTGTCGGTAATGACGTAGGTCCAGTCCTGTTTCCTTACCATCGAGTCAAGCGAATGGGAATTATAGCCGATGGCGTAGAGTCCGCCGACGATACTGCCTATTGACGTGCCGGTAACGATATCGACGGGGATGCCCGCCTTCTCCAGCACCTTCAACACACCAATATGCGCCATACCCTTAGCGCCGCCGCCACTGAGTACGACGCCGACTTTCTTCCTTTTAACAGTTGTGCTGTCTAACTGTGCATTGGCTGTACCAGCCATTAGTACAGCAACAATCATCAATACAATCTTTTTCATATCTATTTATGATACTTCATTCGATATTCCAATGGTGTCATACCCAGATGTTCTTTGCAATATTTGCCAAAGAACGAGGGATTGGGGAAATTCAGGTCGTTGGCTATCTCCTGCATCGTCATGTCAGTGAAGCGCAGGCGGCGCTCAATTGCTTTCAATGTATAGAGCAGAATATATGTGCTCGGCCTGCGATTCATCACTTCCTTGAGAATGGTAGAGAGATATTTCGGGGTGACGTTCAGCTGGCTGGCAAATTCATCCACCCTGCGGATGCGGCCGTCACTCTCTTCCACTAACCTCATAAAATCGTCGACAATCCGTTTCTTATGAAGGCTGGAATTGATGTCTTCGTGCTGAACTTCTTCAGCCACCTGCTCCGAATTACGCCGCATGATGGACAGTATTTCCAGCAGTATGGTGCCAAAGAGCATTCGTACGATATCGGGGGTGAGTACAGATGTGGAGAACTTCATTCTGTCGCGCAGTAACTGAAAATAGGTGTCACATAGTTTGATATCGTCACCGTTGAGATGGACTACAGGATTTAATTTCAGATTCGACATGTCTGCTACACTGATTTGCTTGTAAATATCGATATTAAAAAGTTCAGCGCGTCCAAACCAAATCTGTCGGCAATTAAAATCCGATGACGCCATAAAGTTGGTGGCCGTACTGTGGACCATATAGAGAAACAAGTCATTCTTTTGTAACTGAACAACATGGCCATCGTATTCTAACTGTGCCCTGCCTTCAGCAATAAGGAAGATAACGCCGTGATTTTGCAAACAAACAACACCCGATGGTACGGTGCCAATATTCTCCATCACGACCAGCTCATCGCTATCACCTATCCTATAAGTGTCGTCCCCCCTGCGGGGCTTTAAATCCTGTATATCCATGATGCCAAAAAACCATGTAATGTCCGTTTTTTACTTTTCTTGGGTGCAAAATTAGACATTAATATCCAATTTTTACTGTTCGATTTATCACTAATTCTGCTCTGTATCATGAAAATATCTCAAAAAGACAGAAATCGGTAATAAATGAAGAAATAAAGAGCATTGACCAAATGGCAGGTAAAAAGAATATGTTTCCTAAAGCTATCAAATTATATGTCGTTTTCAGGTCTTTACTATTCACTCTAAATTATCAGCATCCTATCTAACGTCTATTTCACTTCACAATTGAGTTCGTGATTCGTTTTTAAACGTTAAATTCGTTAAATCTTCATTCTTTTGGGGCGCCCAAGAATCCCCAACGTCACTTTTCTACCGTTTAAGATGTAAGTTGCTAATTATCAATATTTAAAACGTTCACTGGTATAACTCTTGTAACACCGCTACCGACTTCAGTTCAGGGAAATCCGTGAGATGGAGTCGGTAGTATGTTAGAGCCACCTCCAGAAGACGGTTGCGCTCCTGATGCGACATACGGAAAAGATGCATCGTCGGGTAGTCCATGCGCATCATCAGTTGTACTTTCTCGGCATCTTCCGGCTGGAGGAAGTCGCGATGCATGGGAGGAACAGCACAGAAAACACTCTCACGGAGATCAAAGTAATCACCAGGAGCATAATCCTCCAGGTTCGGATAGAAGCCGAGAAAACGGCTGAGACGCATCAGGAACACCAGATGGAAGTTGGCAAAACGATCCTCCTGACTATCCAGCCACTGGATACTGTTGACCACATAGTCGAACAACGGCACGTTCTGCTGTTCAGAACGGAGGGCATGGTAAAGGAATTCCGACACGAAGAGTGAGATAGACAGTTTCTGCGGTTCAAAAGGGATAGAAGCAAAGGGATAAGCCAGACGGATATCCTTCAGTTTCTGTAACTGTACCTTCGGACGCACATCAGTCTCGATCTCCAACATAGTCAGCGGCTGGAAGAGTTGCTTCTTTATCTTCGACTTGGTCGATTTCGGAATGTTGACGATGAACGACAGCCGTCCATGACTTCTGGTGAACATATCGACAATGATACGGGTCTCACCGTACTTGAGGGAATGCAGTACAATTGCCTGAGTTTTCGTCAACATACGCCACAAAGGTACTAAAAAGAAACGAAAAGTGGGAGGTGAAAAACGAAAAGTTGATGGAAAACAGCAAATTTCTTTAAGAATATTTTGCCAATTGGAAAATTTGCAGTACCTTTGCACCCGCATTTTGCGAAAACGGTCCGTTCGTCTATCGGTTAGGACGAGAGATTTTCATTCTCTAAAGAGGAGTTCGACTCTCCTACGGACTACAAAATTAAATCTGTCATCTGCACAGCCAAGTGCTACCAGACAACTGGGACAAGGTGGCAGAGGGCTCCGAAAAGAGTCCGCCCAGGGCAGTCGTAGAGACGTAAGACCTACAAGCTTTAACATTAAACATTTAAAATTAAACATTAAAAAAAATGGCAAACCACAAATCATCCGTGAAGAGAATCCGCCAGACTGAGAAGCGCGCCCTTCACAACCACTACTACGCAAAGACGATGCGTAACGCTGTGCGCAAGCTCCGCGCTATGACTAACAAGGAAGAGGCTACTGCCCTGTATCCGAAGGTGCAGAAGATGCTGGACAAGTTGGCAAAGACCAACATCATCCACAAGAACAAGGCCGCAAACCTGAAGTCAAGTCTTGCACAGCACATCAACAAGCTGGGATAATCAACATCCAACATAGCTTTACAACCGCAGTCCTTCGGGGCGGCGGTTATTTTTTTTTTAGTTTTTTAGCAGATAAACTATGTTTATCTGAAATATTTTTAGTACCTTTGCCGAAAATTTGCGAACAACAACAAAAATGACAGAAGAACAACTGAATCAGGAACAGAACCAACGGTCACTGGCCGAAGGGGAAAGTAACTATTCCGCGAGCAATATTCAGGTGCTTGAGGGATTGGAAGCCGTGCGCAAGCGTCCGGCCATGTACATTGGTGACATCAGCGAGAAGGGTCTGCACCATCTGGTCAACGAGACTGTCGATAACTCTATCGACGAGGCGATGGCCGGCTATTGTACGCATATCGAAGTAACGATCAATGAAGATAACAGCATCACCGTATTGGACAACGGTCGCGGTATCCCCGTCGATGAGCATGAGAAGATGCATAAGTCGGCCCTTGAGGTCGTGATGACCGTGCTCCATGCCGGTGGTAAGTTCGACAAGGGCTCCTACAAGGTGTCTGGTGGTCTGCACGGTGTGGGTGTAAGCTGTGTGAACGCCCTTTCAACACACATGATGTCGCAGGTATTCCGCAACGGTCATATCTACCAGCAGGAGTACGAGAAGGGTAAGCCCCTTTACGACGTAAAGATTGTGGGAGACACCGACAAGACTGGTACCCGTCAGCAGTTCTGGCCCGACGGCACCATCTTCACCACTACCGAATACAAATACGACATCATTGCCCGTCGTATGCGTGAGTTGGCCTACCTGAATGCCGGTATCACCATCACGCTGAAGGACATGCGTCCTGATGAGGAGGGCAAACAGAAGGAAGAGGTGTTCCATGCCAAGGACGGACTGAAGGAGTTCGTGCGCTACGTGGACCGCCACCGTACGCATCTCGTGGATGACGTCATCTACCTGAAGACTGAGAAACAGGGTATCCCCATCGAGGTGGCCGTGATGTATAACACAGACTACTCGGAGAACATCCACTCCTATGTGAACAATATCAATACGATTGAGGGTGGTACCCACCTCGCCGGTTTCCGCGCTGCCCTCACGCGTACCTTAAAGAAATATGCCGACAACGACCCGCAGATTTCCAAGCAGATCGAGAAGGCCAAGATCGAGATTGCACCCGAAGACTTCCGCGAGGGCCTTACAGCAGTGATTAGCATCAAGGTGGCTGAGCCGCAGTTTGAGGGACAGACCAAGACCAAACTCGGTAACTCGGAGGTCGCCGGTGCCGTTCAGCAGGCTGTAGGTGAGGCGCTGGCCAACTATCTGGAGGAGCATCCGAAGGAGGCCAAGATGATCTGTGACAAGGTGGTGCTCGCCGCTACTGCCCGTATCGCCGCCCGCAAGGCCCGTGAGAGCGTGCAGCGCAAGAACCCGATGACGGGTGGTGGACTGCCCGGTAAGCTCGCAGACTGCTCGAACAAGGATCCGAAGGAGTGTGAGATCTTCCTCGTCGAGGGTGACTCCGCCGGTGGCTCCGCCAAACAGGGCCGTGACCGTCATTTCCAGGCCATCCTGCCGTTGCGCGGAAAGATCCTGAACGTGGAGAAGGTACAGTGGCACCGTGTGTTCGAGGCCGAGTCGGTGATGAACATCATCCAGTCGATCGGCGTACGTTTCGGTGTCGAGGGCGAGGGCGACCGTGAGGCCAATATCGACAAGCTGCGCTACGACAAGATCATCATCATGACCGATGCCGACGTCGATGGCTCGCACATCGACACGCTGATCATGACCCTCTTCTACCGCTTCATGCCGCAGGTGATCCAGGGCGGACACCTCTACATCGCCACCCCACCGCTCTATAAATGTACTTACAAGAAGACCTCCGAGTACTGCTACACCGAGCAGCAGCGTCAGGCCTTCATCGACAAGTACGTGGCTGGCAACGGTGACGACAAGGCCCTGCACACCCAGCGCTACAAAGGTCTTGGTGAGATGAACCCCGAGCAACTCTGGGAGACCACCATGAACCCCGAGAACCGTTTGTTGAAGCAGGTGACCATCGAGAACGCCGCCGAGGCCGACGAGATCTTCTCCATGCTGATGGGTGACGACGTCGAACCGCGTCGTGAGTTCATCGAGAAGAACGCCACCTACGCTAACATCGACGCATAATAACGAGGGGAGCCGTATGGTTCCCCTTCTTTGCCTATGATACGAACCGTCCTACTCCTGCTCTGGCTGATAGCCACCCCGTGCCAGGCACAGACCATTGAGTTACGGGAAGAAAACGGTTTCACGCTGCGCAAGGAGCACGACAGCCTCTACTGGCTGAACGACTGGCGGTTGCCCTACCCTGTCTATCAGTTCCAGACTGGTGATGTCGATGGCGACGGCAGCATAGATGCGATGGTGGGCGTCATCAAGGGTACGCGCTACTACCCAGAGAAGGGACGGCGACTGTTTATCTTCAAGCAGGTCAACGGGAAAGCGCGTGCGATGTGGATGGGTTCGAAACTGGGCGGCGTCCTACAGGATTTCAGGTTCGTCAACGGACGCATCCGCAGTCTGGAGACTGCTACCGACAGCGTCTATGTCGTGGCAGAATACAATTGGGGAGGTTTCGGCATGGACTTCGACCATTATCTGATCAAGGGGACAGACAAAGAAACAGCAACAAAATACTTTAGCCAATGAAAACAAAAACCTTCCTGATGTTGTGCCTCACCGGTTTGGTGATGGCATGCAGCCAAAAAGCAAGTTTGGTCTCAGTGCCCGTATCGCACATTGACGTGGAGCAACTGAAAGACAGTATCGACTACAACATGGATGTCTCCGGACTGCCTATCAGTGACATACGCGTGCTGCGCAATGCACCAGCCGCCCGTCAGGGATTCCCCTTCAAGGATGCCTATATCCGCGGTGTCTATATCGGTACCACCTGGTACGACTCCCTGATGTGGAAATTCGATGAGAACACTAATTTCCAGGGCATCGAACAGAAGGAAGACGAGTCGTGGCGCGACTTCTACTACCGTGCCAGTCAGGAAAAGGGCCTTATCAAATACACCCAGGAGGAGCAGGACTTCATGAAGCGCCTGCAAGAGCGCGAGGACGAGTTGAAGAAACTGAACTTCGATGTGGCTGAGGATTTGCGCGTGAACATGGGTAACCTCATCAATCCTGCACAGTTGAAGGATTTCGACTCCCTGCTCTGCCAGCATCTGGCACAGGACGGTTTTGCCATCGTACCTGCCACCCACGACCAACTGTTCCATGTCTATGAGCAGAATGACTATCAGGAATTCCCCAGTTTTGTCACCACCGACCTTTACCTACAACTCTATCATCTCTATTTCGACTGTCTGCTGAAGGAGATCGAGGAGGAGTCGCTCATCAAACTGATGATCGACATGTCCCGCAATATGTATGACGTCATGCACCAGCAGGCCGCCAGCACCAACAACGAGGAGATCTGGGCCTATGCCAATCATAACGCCGTATTCTTCGCCGTGGCTTATCAACTACTGACGGGAAAGGCCATCGGTACTCCCGAGGAACAGGCAGAGGCCAAACCCGAGGTGGAGAAGGCCATGAAAGCCGAGAACAACTTCAGTGACTTCATGGAGGACTACAAGGAGATTGAATTCGCCTACAGTCTCTTCCGTCCCCGTGGTCACTACTCCCGTAATGAGACACTGCAGCGCTACTTCCGTGGTATGATGTGGTTGCAGAGCGTGCCCTTCGGTCTGAATAACCCCGACGAGGTAAAGGAAGCCGTGGTGATGGCCTATGCCCTGGATAGCAATCCGCAGGCCAAGAAGAACTACGACATCTTCAACAAGCTTATCACTTTCCTCATGGGACAGCCCGACAACCTGTCGATCCCACAGGTCATCGCTGAGGTGAAGAAAATTGGACTACCGCTCGAAAGTCTGCTTGCCAACCAGCAGAAGATGGATGAACTGAAGAAGACCCTCGAGAAGATCGGCAACGAGCAGACCCGCATCCGTCCGCCGTTCGAGAAGACCAGTCATAATAAGATCTGTCTGATGCCACAGCGTTACCAGCCCGACGCCGAGGTACTGCTGAAGACCGTCGATTACGACAACAAACCGACTCTGCGTGGCATACCTAAGGGACTCGACTTCTTCGCCGCCATGGGTGTCTCTGCCGCCGAACAGATCCTCATGGAGGAAAAGCAGGAATGGAAAGGTTTCAAGCCCGCCCTCGACAATATGAAGAAACGCATGCAGGAGATCGACTGGCAGGAGACGATCGCCACCCAGTGGATGAACACCCTGAAGGTGCTCAACGACAAGGGCGAGAATCTGCCTTACTTCATGGTCACTCCCGAGTGGGATAAGAAGAATATGAATGCTGTACTCGCCTCGTGGGCAGAACTGAAGCACGATGCCATCCTCTATGCCAAACAGCCCTTCGGAGCCGAGTGTGGCGGTGGTGGTCTGCCTGAGCCACTGGTAAAGGGTTATGTAGAGCCCAACGTCAACTTCTGGAAGAAAGCCCTCGAACTGCTCAACAACACCGAGAATCTGCTGAAGGAACAGAAGATGTTGACGCAGAAAGCCAGCGACGCCACGAACCGTCTGCGTGAGGAAGCACAGTTCCTGCTGAACATCAGTGAGAAGGAACTCGCCGGTACGCCCATCACCGATGAGGAATATGACCAGATAGAATGTATCGGTGCTACCTTTGAGAATATCTCCTTAGACCTCGTTCGTCAGCCAGACCAGTATCTCGATGGCTGGAGCAATGTGGAGGGTGCCGACAAGAAGGTGGCACTCGTCGCCGACGTCTATACCGCCAATGCCGACAACAATCCTGATAAGTCCATCCTCTTCGAGGCTGTAGGACTTGCCGACGAGATCTATGTCGTTGTGGAGATCGACGGTTATCTGTACCTGACACGTGGTGCTGTACTGAGCTATCGTGAGTTCACCCAGCCCCTCAGTGCACCGCGCCTCACCGACGAGGAGTGGCAGCAGCAGTTGGAGAAGAACCCGCGCAAGGGCGTGCCCGAGTGGATGAACCGCATCATCGTGCCACTGAAGGAAATGCCGAAGGCCAATGAGGATTATTTCTATAGTTCTGGCTGTTAGTCTGATGTCCAGTGTGTCGGCCCAGAACGCCGACACATTGGATATCCTTTTCACCGGCGACATCCTCCTAGACCGTGGTGTGCGTCAGGTGATAGAGCATCACGGAGTCGATCATCTGTTTTCTGATGGTATCGACTCCGTGTTTCGTTCCACACAACTCGTCGTGGGTAATCTGGAGTGTCCTGCCACAAAGATCGAAGCACCTGTCTTCAAACGTTTTATCTTTCGAGGAGAACCCGAGTGGCTCGACACCCTGCAACGCCATGGTTACACCCACCTGAACCTAGCCAATAACCACTCCATCGACCAAGGACGCGAGGGACTGCTTGATACAAAACGTAACATCCTTGCTGCCGAGATGATGCCCATAGGGGCTGGTGAGAATATGAACGAGGCCGTGCAACCCGTATTGTTGGCAGAACATCCACGAAAAGTATGGCTTGTGGCCTCGCTACGTCTGGCACTTGAGAACTACGCCTATCTGCCAGATAAGCCCTGCGTCAGTCAGGAACCCATGGATTCTTTGTTGGAGCGCGTCAACCGTCTCCGCAGAACAGATTCCACCGCCGTCATCATCGTGTCGCTCCACTGGGGTGGCGAACATACCCTGCAACCCGTACCCAGTCAGCGTCTGGAGGCCCATCAGTTGATACGGGCTGGTGCCGATATGCTGATATGTCACCACACCCACACCCTCCAGACCATCGAGGAGTTTCAGGGCAAGAAGATCTACTATAGCATTGGCAACTTTATCTTCGACCAACCGAAGCCCATCAACAGCAAAGCCTGTATGGTGCGTCTTCGCATCAAAAAAGACGACCTCATGGTAGAGACCATCCCCATAGAAATCCGCCAATGCGTACCTTATATTATGACTGATAATTGACGATTTATTTGTTCGTTTCGAAATAAATGCTTATCTTTGTAGCATAATTGACCGTTATGAAAATATTAGCTATTAATCCGGGAATGATCTCGACCAAGGTGGGGGTCTTCCAAGACGAGGAGCTGCTGATGCACGCCACGTTGAATCACCCATTCGAAGAACTGTGCCGCTATCCGTTCATCATGGACGAATTCGACTACCGCAAGGAAAAGATCCTGGAGGAACTCCAGCGTCAGGGCTACACCATGGACTTCGACGTGGTCGTGGGTCGCGGTGGTCTGGTGAAGCCCATCGAAAGCGGCGTCTATGAACTGAACGACAAGGTGATCGAAGACACAAAGCACCCCCGGCTGCACCACGCCTGCAACCTCGGGTCGCTGATAGCGCTGAGCATAGCCCGCGAGATCAAGGGCTGTCGCGCCTTCACCGTCGATCCAGGCGTTGTTGATGAACTCGACGACGTGGCCCGCATCACCGGTCTGCCCGAAATGCCTCACCAGACCATCTGGCACGCCCTGAACCAGCGGGAGATCGCCAAGCGCTACTGCCGTGAACACAACCTCAAGTACGAGGAGCAGGACCTGATCGTCTGTCACATGGGCAGTGGCATCTCCTTCGCCATGCACCACCACGGACGGGCCACCGAGTGCAGCGATGCACTGAGCGGCGACGGCCCTTTCTCGCCCTCACGGGCAGGTATGCTACCCACGGCAGCACTGGTGAAACTATGTTACAGCGGACAATATACCGAGGCAGAAATGCTGCGCAAGATTAACGGTCACAGCGGACTGACAGCCCATCTGGGAACCAACGACGTGAGAGAGGTGGAACGGCGCATCGCCGAAGGCGACCAGAAAGCCAAGTTGGTGCTCGACGCCATGATCTACAGCATCGCGCGCTGGCTGGCCTCACTGGCACCGGCCACCAATGGACACGTAGATGCCGTCATCCTTACCGGTGCCATTGCCCACAGCCAGTATGTCACTGACGGACTTCGTCGCCGACTCAGCTACCTCGCCCCCATATTCGTCTATCCCGGCGAGGACGAACTGACGGCATTGGCCATGAATGTGCTCAGGGCCATGCGCGGAGAACAGGAAATCAAAGTCTATTCCTAAATTGCGGCGAGGGCGAGGGAGTAATATTTGGACTCCGGACTGTCGGCACGAGAAGGTAGCACACAACAGCACTGTGTGCCTTGAAGCACACCTGCCGTCTTGGCATAGCCGAAAAGCGTAAGCGTCTTATAGAACACATTACCCGCCACGATATCAGGGAAGATCAGGGCATCGGCCTGTCCGTCGATCACGGAATGGATGCCTTTCTCCCGCAGACTCACGCTATCCAGCGAGGTCTTCAGATCCAGCGGACCATCGATGATGCAACGTCCGAACTTTCCCGTCTGGGCCTCAGCGATGATCTCTAAGTAATCGACCGTATAGGGGAAGGTCTTGGCACTCACCTTCTCAGCACAGTGGATCAAAGAGATACGAGGCTCCTCAATGCCGAGAGCATGACAGACATAGTTCACATAATGGATCTGCTGACGGCGCTGGGCCTCCGTAGGTACGGGGATGACGGCAGCATCCGTGAAGAAAAGCAACTTTTCGTACTTGGGGATCTCTGCCATGGCAATATGGGTAAGTACATGGCCAGGACGCAGGATACCCGTCTCCCTGTCGAGGATAGCACGCAAGATGACATCGGTATTGATAAGCCCCTTCATCAGAATGTCGGCTTCGCCACTCTTGCACATGGCAACGGCCCTGCGGGCACATTCCTCCTTATCATCACCATCCACATAGACGGGTTCGATAAATCCCATCTCCTTTCCTTTCTCTACAGCATAACGGGTACTGGCATCATTGGCACAGACAACAGCCACACGCTTCTTGTCTCCCCGCTGCTGGAGGAAGACAATCATGTCGTTCAGGGTTCTGATCGATTGCATAGGTTACTATTTTTCTAATTAGATGCGGCAAATATACAAAAACTTTTGTATCTTTGCAAGCAAAATGGCTAAAATAATGAAAAAGAAGAGAACTCTCTTATTGATAGCGGTGATCACACAGGGGACAGTCCCTCTGTGCGCCGCAAACTTTGCACAGGAGGGACAGTCCCCGTGTGATCAGGCACCGATGGTGCTCCACTATGATCGTCCTGCTGATTTCTTCGAGGAGTCACTACCCATCGGCAACGGCAAACTCGGAGCGCTCGTCTATGGTGGGACGGATGATAATATCATCTACCTGAACGATATCACCCTATGGACAGGCAAGCCCGTTGACAGGAATCTCGACGCGGATGCCCACCAGTGGATTCCAGCCATCCGCGAGGCTCTCTTCAACGATGACTATGCCAAGGCCGACTCCCTGCAACTCCATGTTCAGGGACCAAACAGCCAATATTACCAGCCCCTCGGTACACTGCACATCAAAGACCTCGGTCTGGGGACTGTCACAGACTACCACCGCAGCCTCAGCCTCGACAGCAGTATCGTGAAAGACTGCTATCTGCGCGACGGCAAGAAGATCGAACGCGAGTACTTCGCCTCAAATCCCGATAAACTCATTGCCATTCGGCTCAGGGGTGACATCAACTGCCGTATCGCCCTGACCGCCCAGGTGCCCCATCAGGTGAAGACGATCCCCACACAGTTGACGATGACGGGGCATGCTACAGGCGATGCCAAGGAGAGCATCCATTTCTGCACGATGATCAGTGTCAAGACCGACGGTGAAACCATGGCCAGCGATTCCTCCATCACGATCACCCATGCCAAGGAAGCCATCTTATATATCGTCAATGAAACGAGTTTCAACGGCTTCGACAAGCACCCCGTCACCGAGGGAGCCCCTTACCTGGAGAATGCCGCCAATGACCTCTGGCACACGCAGAACTACAGCTACGAGCAGTTCTATGACCGCCACCTCGCAGACTACAAGGCCATCTACGACAGGGTGAAGATCAGACTATCCAACCAGACGAGCACGGTTAGTACGGCTATCAACACGAGCGATTTGCTGAAGGCATATACCGATGGCGGCGGCGATAACCGCTACATCGAAGAACTCTACTTCCAGTTCGGGCGCTACCTTCTCATCTCCTGTTCCCGCACATCTGGTGTACCCGCCAACCTGCAGGGACTCTGGACACCCCACCTCTGGTCACCCTGGCGCGGCAACTACACCGTCAATATTAATCTCGAAGAGAACTACTGGCCCACCTTCGTCGCCAATATGTCTGAGATGGCACAGCCTCTCGATGACTTCGTCCGAGCCCTTGCCGCCAATGGCAAGTTCACGGCCAAGAACTATTATAATATCAAAGACGGTTGGTGCTCCAGCCACAACTCCGACATCTGGGCAATGAGTAATCCCGTTGGTGAGAAACGCGAGAATCCGATGTGGGCCAACTGGAACATGGGCGGTGCCTGGTTGGTGAATACCCTCTGGGAGCACTATCAGTTCACCCAGGACAAGGAATATCTGCGCACCATCGCCTATCCCCTGATGAGAGGTGCTGCCATCTTCTGCCTCAACTGGCTCATTGAGAACCCCAAGGCGCCAGATGAATTAATCACCGCGCCCAGTACCTCCCCTGAAAATGAATACATCACCGACAAAGGCTATCACGGTACGACCTGCTACGGAGGTACGGCCGATCTCGCCATCATCCGCGAACTCTTCCTCAATACCATCGCTGCCGGGAAGGTACTCGGAGAGCGTAACAAAGAGATGGAGAAAGCCCTTGCCCGCCTCCATCCCTATACCGTCGGCCACATGGGCGACCTGAACGAGTGGTATTACGACTGGGATGACCGCGACTTCCATCACCGTCACCAGAGCCATCTCATCGGCCTTTACCCAGGTAACCACCTGACGGATCCCATCCTGCAGAAAGCCGCTGCTCGCACCCTCGAAATCAAGGGCGATGAGACCACGGGCTGGAGTACGGGCTGGCGCATCAACCTATGGGCACGCATGAAGAATGGTGAAAAGGCCTATCAGATCTACCGCAAACTGCTGACCGCCGTGGCCCCAGAGAAAAGCCGCATCCCCAACTACAGCAAGGGCGGCGGCACCTACCCCAACCTCTTCGATGCCCATCCGCCTTTCCAGATCGATGGCAACTTCGGTGGTGTTGCAGGGGTATGCGAGATGCTGATCCAATCTTCAATGGTCAATAATCAATGTTCAATAGAACTACTCCCCGCCATCCCAGAAGTCTGGAGCGAAGGCAAAGTCAGCGGTCTCTGTGCCCGGGGCGGCTATGAGGTGAGTTTCGAATGGAAAGGCGGCTATGTGCGCGACTGTTCCATCAAGGCCCGCCAGAACAGCACCGTCACCTTATTATATAATGGGCAACAGAAGACCATCAAACTCAAGGCAAACAAAACCCAAAATATCAAGACGTGGTAAAACATATTATTAAAGAATCAGACCTTAACAAAGCAAAGACATGGAGTGAATCGGTCTTCCTTGGCGATGACCTCCTGTTGACAGAACGGATTAACGAGGCCCCTATGCCCACCGAACCGCGACGGATGAACTTCATCCTTATCGGACTGTGTACCAAGGGAGAAGTCATGTATCAGTTAGACACCCAGAAACAGGTAATCAAACCAGGAGACATCCTCATTGTCAGCGACCGGCATGTGGTCGATAGTTACCAGCGTTCCCCCGACATGGAAGGCTTATGCATGATGATGTCAGTACACTTCTTCAGAGAAATCATCCAAAACGTGAGCGACGTCAGTGCCCTGTTCCTCTTCTCCCGCCAGCATCCCGTGATGAGTCTGGAGCAGCGGGAGATTGACACCTTCAAGGAGTACTTCCAGGTGATCAAGCAGAAGATCAGCGATGAGGGCAACCACTTCCGGAAAGACCTTGTCAAGACACTGTTGCTGGCCATGTTCTATGACCTGAGTAACATCATCTACCGGGTGAAACAGGATGACAGACCGCAGACGCGCGCGGAAGTTATCTTTACGAAGTTCATCAAACTGGTAGAAACCCACTTCAGGCAGGAGCGGCGCGTCAGTTGGTATGCCCAACAACTCTGCATCACAGCCAAGTACCTGTCAGAGACCGTGAAGAACGTCAGCCGTCGCACGCCCAATGATTGGATCGACAACTATGTCATCCTGGAACTGCGCGTACTGCTACGTAACTCTACGAAGAACATCAAGGAGATTTCTGAGGAGTTGAACTTCCCCAACCAGAGTTTCATGGGCAAATATTTCAAGGAACATGTGGGAATGAGTCCTTCCCAGTACCGCAAGTCATAATCACAGGTAGCCCTGGTCTTTCAGTTCTCTGACAGTATCCAGAAGTTCACTGTACCATGCCTCGCCAAAACGTTGGGTCAGTGGCTCTTTCAAAAACAGATAGAGGGGAAGGTCGAGTGCCTTTCCCTTTTCTATGGCATCACGGCAGACATCCCAGCGGTTGTAGTTCAGTCCTACGCTCCCATTGGAGAAACGTTTCTCACGGATGGGATATAGAGAACAACTGATAGGCTTGCAGAAACGGGTCTCTCCCGCCCTATAAGCCTTCTCCAGCGCACAGAGACAATTATCGCCATCGTAGCAGGTAAACACGCAGTCCTTTCCACGCACGATACTCGTCACGAGGTCACCCTCCTGATCGGTATAAGCCACACCCTGTTTGTCGATAACGGCCTGTGCCGAAGCCGTGAGATCCTGCCACACCGTATCCACACATTCCTCTATCTCTGCGATTTCCTCCAATGTCACAGGCGCACCCGCATCTCCCTCCACGCAACAGATACCCTTGCACTTCTCGTAATCGCAGCAGAACTTCTCCGTCAGGATCTCTGACGAGAGCAGCACGTCGCCGACTTGGATAATGGGAGGGAGAGTATTTTTCATGAGAAATTAGGAATGAGAAATGAGGAATGAGAAATGAGGAATGAGAAATTATGATTACCAAAGAATGGGAGTCTGGCCGTTCTCCTGAAGATAGGCATTGCAGCGGGAGAACTGGTGCTGACCGAACCAGCCGCCACGATTGGCAGAAAGTGGAGAGGGATGGACACTCTCAAGCACCAGGTTCTTCGACTTGTCGATCATATAGGCCTTACTACGGGCATAACCGCCCCAGAGCATATAGACCAGATGCTCACGATGCGTGGCCAATGCCTGAATGGCAGCATCCGTGAATTTCTGCCAACCTAAGGAAGAGTGGCTGTTCGCCTGGTGAGCACGCACCGTCAGCGAAGCATTCAACAGCAGCACCCCTTGTTCGGCCCAGCGCGTCAGATTGCCTGACTGTGGGATAGGTGTACCGAGGTCAGCCTGTATTTCCTTGAAGATATTCTGTAGCGACGGCGGGAACTGCACACCGTCCTGTACGGAGAAACTCAGTCCGTGGGCCTGTCCTGGCTCATGGTATGGATCCTGACCAATAATGACCACCTTCACCTGGTCGAACGGACAGAGGTTAAAGGCATTGAAGATCAGTTTACCTGGCGGATAACAAGTATATTGCGAATACTCAGAACGAACAGAATTGGTGAGCCCGATAAAATAATCTTTATCGAACTCACCATTCAAATGCTGCTTCCAGCTCTGTTCTATCTGAACATTCATTATTTATTGTCTGAGATCAGGTTCTCACCCGTCATGTCTGAAGGCTGCTCCAGTCCCATGATGTGCAGGATAGAGGGAGCAACGTCAGCCAGACGACCGTCCTTCACCGTAGCCGAGTTGTTGTTGGTGACATAGATGAACGGCACGGGGTTCAGTGAGTGAGCCGTGTTGGGTGATCCATCAGGATTGATGGCATTATCGGCATTACCGTGGTCAGCGATGATGATGGCCTCGTAGTCATTGGCCTTTGCAGCCTCGATCACCTCCTTCACACAGTTATCCACAGCCCAGACGGCCTTGGCTATGGCGTTGTAGATACCAGTGTGGCCCACCATATCACCATTGGCAAAGTTCACCACGATGAAGTCATACTTTTCCTCGTTGATGGCAGCCACCAACTTGTCCTTCACCTCGTATGCGCTCATCTCGGGCTTCAGGTCGTAGGTAGCCACCTTCGGAGAGGGAACCAGAATACGGTCCTCACCCTCGTAGGGAGCCTCACGACCACCATTAAAGAAGAAGGTCACATGAGCGTATTTCTCAGTCTCAGCGGTATGCAGCTGCTTCTTGCCCTGCTTGCTCAGGTACTCGCCTAAGGTATCCTCCACGTTCTCTTTCGGGAAAAGGATATGCACACCCTTGAAGTTGGCATCGTACGGTGTCATACAGTAATACTGCAGACCGGGGATGGTCTTCATACCCTGCTCCGGCATATCCTCCTGCGTCAGTGCAATGGTCATCTCCTTGGCACGGTCGTTACGGAAGTTGATAAAGATTACCACATCGCCCTCCTCGATGGTGCCGTTGACGCTGGCATTGTGGATCGGCTTGATGAACTCATCGGTCACACCCTCGTCATAGCTCTCCTGCATGGCAGCAACCATATCGGTAGCCTGTTTACCAACACCATTGACGATCAGGTCATAACCCTCCTTCACGCGCTCCCAACGCTTGTCGCGGTCCATAGCGTAGAAACGACCTACGATACTGGCGATGGCGGCATCGTTATCAGCACAAACCTTGCTAACCTGCTCGATGAAGCCCTTACCACTCTTCGGGTCAGTATCACGACCGTCCATATAGCAGTGAACAAACACCTGATTCTTCAGACCGTAAGCCTTACCGATCTCGATGAGTTTGAAGAGATGGTCGAGAGAAGAGTGCACACCACCGTCAGAGGTCAGACCCATCAGGTGCAGTTTCTTATTATTCTCCTTAGCGTAGGTATAGGCGGCCTTCACCTGAGGATTCTCCATGATAGAACCGTCCTTGCAGGCACGGTTGATCTTCACGAGATCCTGATAGACGATGCGACCAGCACCGATATTGAGGTGACCCACCTCAGAGTTACCCATCTGTCCGTCGGGCAGACCTACGTCCTCACCAGAGGCCTGGAGCTGAGAGTGAGCCGAAGTGGCTGTCAACAAATCGAGATACGGGGTCGGCGTATTGAAGATCACGTCACCCTTACCATGCTTACCGATTCCCCATCCGTCGAGAATCATCAAAAGTGCTTTCTTTGCCATAATCTTATTACTAATTTAATCGTACGTTTTCTTTTTGCGGTGCAAAGGTACAACTTTTCCACGAAAAGAACCACAAAAAAGGACGGAATTATTATCAGATTTCTTATTCATAATACTCGATGGTGCGTGGGTACATGATTTCAAATCCCGCCACCTTAGTCTTTCGCGATATCCAATTACCATGATCGTCAAGCTGGATGTCGTAATAGTCATACTCCACTTGGTGCCCATCTGTGTCAATAATCTGGCGCACCAGGATGCCCCTGTCGTCATACACATTGGTGGTAATCACCTTCTTATTCTTCCTCGTGGCAATCTGCGTCTTCACGCGTCCGTCCTCCCAGATAAAGGTGGTGTTAGTAATGCTCTTCTTACCTCCTATCTGCGTAACTACCGATTGCAGATAGCCGTTCTCGTCATAGACAGCATCCGACATCTTCTCACACGCCATCTTACCCTCTGGCGAGATATAGGTAACAATGGGTTTACCCCAGTTCTTCATCGTCACCGACTTCACGGGGCCTTTCACCTCGTTCACCTCCAGATCATGATACTTCTTCTGTGCCATTCCGCTGCCTACCACAGCCAGAAGTGCTAATGTCATCAATAACTTCTTCATTTTCATATAGTTTTTGGCTATTTATTCTCTGCTGCAAAGATAGTCATTTCTTTAATACTATCAAAGAAAAACCCTTCTTTTTGCTGTTTCTTTCACAGAAAAGTTATATCTTTGCAAGCGATTTCAGATATTATACGTCCAAATTAGTAATAAGGTATATGAAACGCAGTGTTTTTGTTCTGGTAGCGGTTTTGACAAGTCTATGTGTCAACGCCCAATTGCAAGTCAAGGAATTCAAACTAAGTAATGGCATGACGGTGTGGCTGAATGAGGACCACTCGCAGCCGAAGGTCTTTGGAGCCGTGGTGGTAAAGGCTGGCGCCAAGGACTGCCCCAATACGGGTATCGCCCACTACTTCGAGCATATCATGTTTAAGGGTACTGATAAGATAGGAACGACAGACTATGCCGCCGAAAAGCCCTGGCTCGACAGCATCTCGGCACAGTATGACCTGCTCTCACAGACAAAGGATGAGGCTGAGCGCACCAAGATCCAGCAGCACATCAACGAACTGAGTCTGAAGGCTGCCGACTATATGATCCCCAACGAGTTCAACCGTCTGATCTCGAAATACGGCGGCAGCGGACTGAACGCAGGCACCAGTTACGACCTGACATTTTATTACAACTCGTTTATGCCGCAGTTTATCGAGCAGTGGTGTTGGCTGAACTCCGAACGACTGATGAATCCTGTGTTCCGTGGCTTCCAGGGAGAACTGGAAAATGTGTATGAGGAAAAGAACCGTGCCTCTGACGAGATGACTGGCAACCTCATGGATGATGCCTTCAAAGCCGTGTTCAAGACACAGCCTTACGCCTACCCCATCCTCGGATCGACGGAGAATCTGAAGAATCCCCGTCTCTCAGACATGGCTGAGTTCTACAAGAAATACTATGTGGCCTCGAACATGTGCCTGATTCTCTGTGGCGACATCACACCCGACTCCACGCTGACACCCCTTTTGGAACAGACCTTCGGACGCGTACAGACTGGACCTGTGCCTGAACGCGGCTATAGTCCGATGCCAGACATCCAGGCAGGCGAGAAATACGAGATCAAACTGCCCATCCCCCTCATCGGTGCAGAGGCCTTGATCTATAAGGCTCCCACGGAATACGAGGCCGATGCTGACGCCTTCGAACTGGTGAACAAACTGCTCTATAATGGAAAAGCAGGTCTGCTGGACTCGTTGGTCAACGAACATCAAGTGCAGATTTCAGCAGCCGCCAATATGGCCTTAGACGATGCCGCTGGCTCACTTGTGATCGTCATCCCCAAACTGTTTGGCAAGATGAAGACCGCCGAGGAACGCGTGAAAGAACAGTTGCAGAAGGTGATGAATGGTGACTTCAGCGAGGCACAGTTGGAAATACTGAAACAGGAGATGGTGTTGGAAGCACAGCAGGAGCTGGAAACCATCGACAAACGTGCCCTGATGCTGGTGATGATTGTCACGAAAGGCAAGACCTGGCAGGATGTGCTCAACAGAATCGAAGCCATCAAACATATCACGAAAGCCGATGTGATGGCAGCCGCCAAGAAATACTATGGCGCCAACTATATCACACTGTCGAAGAAATACGGCACACCAGACAAGGAGACCATCAAACAGCCTGGTTACCAGCCCATTGCGCCGAAGAACGCAGATGCAAAATCAGCCTTCGCCCAGCAGTTGGAACAGATGCCCGTAAAAGAGGCAGAGGTACGAACTGTGGATTTTACCCAGGACATCAAGACCCAGAAACTGAGCGACCATACCACCTTATATTATAATGAGAACCCCATCAACGATATCTTCACCTTTACGCTGCGCTATCAGAACGGTACACTGAACACCCCCAAACTCGCTGTTCTGGCAAACTATCTGTCACAGTTAGGTACCGACTCACTGAAGAAACAGCAGTTGGAAAAAGCGTGGCAGAACATTGGTACCACGATGGAGGTGGTACAGGGCGACGAGCGGTTCAGTTTTAACCTGACGGGTCCTGACCATCAACTGAAGCCCGCCCTACAACTGCTGGCTCACTTCCTGAAAGCCGCCAAAGGCGATGATGAAGCACTTAAAGATCTGAAAGATGACGACAAGGTGGATCGTAAGAGTTTTGGCAAACAAAAGGACGATGTCGTGAAACCCGTGCTCCGTAAGGTGGCCTACGGCGACAAGTCGGAATATCTCACCCAACTGTCGAAGAAGGAGATCAAGGCCCTGAAGAGCGACGAACTGTTGGAGGCCTTCCATGAACTGCAACAATATGACTGCGAGCTGTTCTATTGCGGACGACAGCCTATCGCTGATGTCGCTACATGGTCTCAGCAGATGCTGCCTCTTGCTCAGTGCACCAAGCCTAAGGCCGACACCTTCCGTCCTCTACAGCAATATTCAGAGCCCACCGTATTCTTCTACGACGTGCCCAAATCCCGCCAGAACTATGTGATCAGTTATGATGGCATCAGTCCCCAGCCTACAGCAGAGGAGCGCACCAAACTGAAACTATGGGAGGAGTATTTCAGCGGTGGCATGTCGTCAGTACTGTTCCAGAACGTACGTGAGTTCCGTTCGCTGGCCTACTCCACTGGTGGAAAAATTCTCACGACGAGTCTGGCCCGGCACGCCCAGGAGCCTCTGGCTTATTTCACTGCCACCGGTACACAGGCAGACAAGACCATGGAGGCCGTTGCCGTCATCGACTCGCTGTTGCGTCAGATGCCCATGAAGGAGGAGAATCTGGAGGCAGCCCGTCAGAGTGTGATCAGCGATATCCAGAACGATTATCCCACTTTCCGAGGTATGGGCAAGTATATTGCCAATCAGTTGGGCGAGGGCTATACCACCGATCCCAGTGCCCAGATCGCAAGACTCTTGCCAGGCATCAGTGCACAGGATGTCATGCAGCTCTATCAGCAGCATATCGCCAAGAACCAAAACCGTGTCTGGATCATCATCGGTGACAAGAAACTCACCGACATGAAAGCCCTCGCACGCTACGGCAAGATCGTCGAACTGAAGAAGGAGGAAATCTACAGATAATTCGTCCCTCCTCCATTGCAAATCCAAATCAAAACCAACATTTTATGAAGAAACTAGTTCTATTCATCAGCATTGCGTTAGCAGTCGTAGGCTGCGGACCAAAGCAAGAGACAAAGCAAGTGGCATTCCAGATGCCAGCAGTAGAAGACATCGCCATGTATCAGGTAAACCCTCGAGTGTTTGCACCAGAAAAATCCCTGAACGCAGTGGCTGAACGCATCGACTCGATTCGTGAACTGGGTGTCAACGTGATGTGGGTAATGCCCATCTATCCCATTGGTATTGAGAAGGGTAAGAACTCGCCCTATTGCATTCGCGACTACAAGGCCATTGCTCCAGAATTTGGCACCATCGACGATTTCAAGAATCTTACTGAGGTATGCCACGAGCATGGCATGGGTATGATTCTCGACTGGGTAGCCAATCACACGGCTTGGGATCACCCTTGGGTAAAAGAGCATCCTGATTGGTACACTTACGACGAGAAGGCCGACACGATTATTTGTCCGCAACCCTGGAACTGGGAAGACGTGGCCGACCTGAATTACGACAATAAGGACATGCGCAAGGCAATGATCGACGCCATGAAGTTCTGGATTGTCGAGTTGGGCATCGACGGATTCCGTTGCGACGTGGCCGATGGTGTTCCTGCAGATTTCTGGAAAGAGGCCATTGATGAACTTCGTGCTGCTGCTGGCGATAGGAAGATTGTGATGCTGGCAGAGGGCAAACACTCTGACAACTTCACCGTTGGAGGCTTCGATATGAATTATGGTTGGGACTATAAAGACGAACTGGTGAAGGTCTGGAAAGGTGCTCCCGCCTCCGACCTTATTAAGGCTGACAAGGCAGAATACGATAGTCTGCCCGCTGGCAAGGTGAAGCTTCGCTTTACCACCAACCATGACCACTCTACAGAGGCCACACCTTGCGTGGAGTTCACCAACGACCGTGGTGCGATGGCAGCCTATGTGGCCAGCATCTTCCCCCATGGCGGAGCCCTCATTTATGGTTCACAGGAAGTTGGTTACCCAGAGCCCATCAACTTCTTCAAGTATGTACCCGTTGATTGGACAGCAAAGCCCGAGATTTACAAGGAGTACGAGGAACTCATCGAACTCTACAACGATTATCCTGCTCTCCGCAAAGGCACGATGACCGCTTGGCCAGACGATGACGTCTTGATTTTCGAGAAGAAGGATGCAGAAGACCGCTTCCTCGTTATCGTCAATGTCCGCAACGAGCCTAAGACCATTCAGATACCAGAAACCTGGATAGGCCGGGAGGCAGAAGACCAGATCACTGACAAGGATTACAAACTCACTAACACCCTCTCGCTCCAACCATTCCAATACCTTATTTTGGAATAGTCATGTCACGCGAGGGTCAGGACATTGTGACATGATCATAACATGGGGACGGTTCTTTTGTTAGGGCCGTCCCCGTTTTTGAAACATTAGAAGTGGCATAAGGCGAGTAGCACGATCACGGTGTCTTACTCGCCGAAGTCGAGGCTCAACTGCCCATCACCCAAGAGATTATAACTCTTGCGGTGATAGGGCGTGATGCCGTACTGGCGGATGGCATCACGGTGCTTCTTCGTGGGGTAGCCCTTGTTGGAAAGCCAGTCGTATTGGGGGTATTCCTTTGCGAGATCGTTCATGTAGTCATCACGGTAGGTCTTCGCAAGGATACTCGCAGCGGCTATGGAGAGATACTTGCCGTCGCCCTTGACAATGGTGGTATGGGGCAAGGGCTTGCCATCAGCAGGATCCTTATAAGGCTTGAAGCGGTTGCCATCGATGATAACGGCCTCGGGACGCACTTGGAGTTGGTCGAGAGCACGATGCATGGCGAGGATCGAGGCGTTGAGGATATTGATCTTGTCGATCTCTTCCGGTGTGACGATGCCCACGGCCCAGGCCACGGCATCACGCTGGATGATCTCACGCAGTTCATAGCGCTTCTTCTCCGTCAACTGCTTCGAGTCGTTGAGTAGCGCGTTCTGATAGTCCTCGGGCAGAATCACCGCCGCTGCATACACGCTGCCAGCCAGACAGCCGCGCCCAGCCTCGTCGCAGCCTGCCTCAACCTTACCTTCATAATAATGACTTGCCAACATCTTTTTCTTCTTGTGACACACTTAAACGATGCAAAGATACGAAAATTTTTCCATGCTATTTCATAATTTTCAATACTCAGAAGCCGTCATCTGTCATAAATTATGTTAATGCACTCATTTCCAAATAGTTGTCCATGATTTTTTAGAAAGCGAACTGTCATCATCTGTCATATCCGGTGCCGATTTTCCCCAAAACGGAGCCACTTTAGCATCATAAAGGGGTACGATAGCAAAATTAAGGGCCACCAATTTTTAAATAAGTAGCCCTTATTTCATCTAAAGTAGCCTATCCGAGACAAAAACGATTCATAACACCCTCACACCAACACCATGACAGATGATGACAGTATATGACAGATAAAATTTGGACTATCGTGCTGAATAACAACGACTTACACTCAAAATATGACAGATGCAAGAATGTCGTCTGCAGATTTTTGCGGAAAAATTTGGATGTATGAAGATTATTTCGTATCTTTGCACACAATATATGCTGTATAAAACCACGAAACGCGAATTTACGCATAATATATGATGCATAACAGATACGTATTCGACCCTTATCCGCTACAGGTCACTATGCAGCGGTTGGCAGAGAACCTGAAGGCACGTCGTCTGGAGAAGAAAATCTCTACCAGGAGCCTGTCGGAGATGAGCGGTGTGCCCGCTTCAAGCATCCAGCGATTTGAACTGAAACATGTCATTTCCCTGGAGTCGTTTGTCAAGTTGGCCAAGGCACTTGGCTACTCTGAAGATATCATGCAGCTGCTCTCCGAGCCTAAGTACGACACGATGGAGGAACTGTTGGAGATTAACAAGAACAAAACCAGAAAACGAGGCGTATGATCAAGGATTTGCAGTCAGTAAGCGTCACATATCACGGTCGGAAGGTGGGTACGCTTTTTGCAGGAAGTAAACAGAACTGCCTGTTTGAATACGACAGAGACTGGCTGATCGACGGGTTCTCCATTTCACCGCTGAAACTCCCGTTAAAGGCAGGCATCATGACGGCCGACTACGTTCCCTTCAATGGGAACTTCGGTGTGTTCGAGGACAGTCTGCCTGGCGGCTATGGCGAGTATCTGCTCAGAAAGATACTTAGCAAGTCGGGCGTCAACTACAGTACATTGACACCCGTCCAGCGTCTGAGTCTTGTAGGCAGTTCGGGCATGGGTGCGCTGTGCTATGTTCCTGAGAGCACGATGTCCCAGAGCGACTGGCACGGTTCCTTCGATGAGATGCAACAGATGGCACTCGAAGTCTTGTCGGAAAAGTCGGAAAACAACGCCGAAGTGCTCTTTTTCCGAAGCGGCAACTCCGGCGGTGTCCGTCCCAAGTGTCTCTATACGGATTCTGATGGTCATTGGCTTGTCAAGTTCCGTCACACCTACGACCCCCAGAACATGGGCGAGATAGAATACCGATTCAACCAGACAGCCCGCCAGTGTGGCATCATCGTGCCCGACTTCAAACTGATGGACGGCAAGTACTTCGCGACGCGTCGTTTTGACATTGAGGACGGACAGCGGCTGCATGTGGTAACGGCCAGCGGACTGTTGAATGAGCCCATTACCCCGCCCAAGATGGATTACCACAGCCTGCTGCAGTTGACGGGATACCTGACGCAGTCGCCTGCAGAAGTGGAACAGCAGTTCCGCCGCATGGCCTTCAATGTCTATATTCACAATTACGACGACCATGCCCGCAACTTCAGTTTCATCTGTCGCGATGGCCGGTGGACGCTGGCTCCGGCCTACGACCTGACCAACGACAACACACTGGGCGAACACGCCACGACCATCAACTATAAAGGACTTCCCACCGATGAAGACATGATTACCGTCGGCACCAACATCCGCATGACCCGTACCCGCTGCCTAGAAATCCTCGAGGAAGTCAGAGAAGGCATACGGAATATTCACTCGCCAAAGTCGAGGCTCAATGCCCATCACCCAAGAGATTATAACTCTTGCGGTGATGGGGCGTGATGCCGTACTGGCGGATGGCATCGCGGTGTTTCTTCGTGGGGTAGCCCTTGTTGGAAAGCCAGTCGTATTGGGGGTATTCCTTTGCGAGATCGTTCATGTAGTCATCACGGTAGGTCTTCGCAAGGATACTCGCAGCGGCTATAGAGAGATACTTGCCGTCGCCCTTGACAATGGTGGGATGGGGCAAGGGGTACACAAAAATTATGCAAAAAAGTATTGGTTTTTGCAGAAATTTTGTATCTTTGCACCCACTAATAACTTACAACGATGGAAGAGGAAAAGAAACAAAAGTCCATGGAGGAACTGGATGACACTCAATTAGAGAAAGTCACCGGTGGAATCAAAACTTCTATTCAATCTATATGACCCAGATCATTAAGAAAGATGGCAAGACCATCATCAGGACCGGCAAGCGCATCGACACGATGAATGCTGCTGAGTTTGAGCGCGACATAGAACCCGCCTTGGAACAAAATGTTGACCTGGAAATCGACTGTTCCGACCTGACATACCTCGCCAGTTCCGGCCTCCGCGTCATGCAATATATCATACGATCCGTCAAGATGGAACTTGGCGGACAAGTCAAGATGACGCACGTAAAGCCCAATATCTACAAAATACTTTTCATGACCTGTTTCACGCGGTATCTCCAGGTCGAACAAGACTAAAATTCCCCCAGCATGACAGATATCTTCAGTAAAACGGCGCTGGATTCACTTGACGACCACAGTGAGGCAGAAGAGATGCCTCGCGTGGCCTCGCCCCAACTGATCGTAGTGCTCTGCGCCATGCTTGCGATGCTCGCGGTAGCCATCTACTGGTGTGCTTTCGGCACGATCAACTATAAGGTCGTGGCACAGGGCGTGGCCTTCCCCTTCAAGGCTGATCTTCAAAACGAGACAGACATCCGGTCGCTTCCAAACGATGGACGGGAGATACTCGTCTATGTATCATTCTACGACCTGCGCAAACTGAAGACCGGACAGCAAGTGCAAGTCACTCCCGCCGATCTGGAACGTGAGAACTCAGGCTATGCCTACGGCAAGATTACGGCCATCGAGCATTACCCCACCACACGGGAAGCAGTGGCCAAGCGCCTTAAACTCGCCCCGTTAGCCGCCTTTATTCCTCAGGACAAAGCCGTCTATGAGGTGTCTGTCGTCTTGGACGAACAAAACGGGGAACTGGTGTGGAGCCGTGAGAAGAGCCGTCATCTGGCCATCACTACAGGCACACTATGCAACGCATATATCATTACGGAACGCCAACCCGTATGGCGCGTCATCACCGGAGCCATTGACAACACCGTGGAATCGCTGACGGGAAAATAAGCCATAGACGTCATGAGAGCCAAAAGAGTAGCAAAGGTACCCATGGTCATGCAGATGGAGACGGTGGAATGTGGCGCCGCCTGTCTGACGATGGTACTGGCCTATTTCGGAAAATGGCTGCCTTTAGAAGAGGTTCGTCTGGCCTGCAACGTATCAAGAGACGGCTCTTCTGCCAAGAATATCATCCATGCGGCGCGCAACTATGGTCTGAAGGCTCATGGCTACAGTTCACCCTACGAGATGCTTGATGGTCTGCAGCCCGCCATCATTCACTGGAACTTTAAGCACTTCGTCCTGTTCAGGGGCTTTAAGAAAGGTAAGGCCTATATCAACGACCCGGAAACCGGGCCTGTGGAAGTGCCTATGGACGAGTTCGTCAAGTCATATACAGGCGTGGTGCTTACCTTCGAGCCCACAGCGAAGTTCGAGCGTAGCGGTCAGCAGACGAGCATCCTCTCCTACGTACGCAAGAATCTGAAAGGTGCAGGCACAGCCTTCTGGCTGACATTCGTTTTCGCCCTGCTGGCGGCTTTCGTGGCTTTGGTGACACCTCTGTTCACCCGTATTTTCCTCGACGAGATTCTCTCCGGCCACAACAGGGACTGGGCCAACTGGTTCTTTGCCGCCATGCTGATCGTGGCCGCATTCCAGTTCGTCCTCGTATATCTGAGAAGCCGGTATGCCAAGCGCATGGCAGGTGCCCTGGCACTGAAGGGTACCGTAGAGTACCTGCGGCATGTGATGCGCCTGCCCATGTCGTTCTTTACCATGCGACAGGTGGGCGAGATCCAACAACGGCAACACCTGAACGAGACCATCACGCAGACACTGGTGGAAGTGCTGGCCCCTCAGATAATCAACATCAGTCTGCTGGTGCTCTATCTGGCCCTGATGTTCTCCTACTCTGTTGAACTCACCATCATCGGCGTACTGGCAGCCATCATCAACTTAGGACTGGTACAATATTTCACAAGACGGCACACCAACCATATCCGTTCGATGGAGCAGGCAGAGGGGAAATACTATTCTGCCACTGTATCATGCATTGACAATATGGAAAGCATCAAAGCCGCCGGAGCAGAGGCTGGCTTTTTTGAATACTGGAGTGGGCTGTGGTCAAGGAAGTTCAATATGGAGGGAAACTGCGCTGCCTCCCAGATGAAGATCGACCTGCTACCCATACTCGTCTCAGGTCTGGTCGATACGACCATCCTGATTCTCGGTGCCCTGTTTATCCTGAAAGGAGAACTGACCATAGGTATGCTGTTGGCCTTCCAAGGCTTCATGTCATCCTTCCTCTCGCCAGTCAACAAGATTGTGAACGCCTCGCAGACCATTGTGGAGATGCGTAGCCAGATGGAGCGCGTAGAAGACGTGATGAAATATCCCGAGGCCCATCGCGACAGCAAGGGCGAACTCGCCGAAGGCAAACTCGACGGTCTGTTGGAGTTGAAAGACGTCACATTCGGCTATTCCCGTCTGCAACCACCCATCATCAAGAACTTCAACCTGAGGATAGAGCCCGGACAGTCGGTGGCCTTAGTGGGTACAAGCGGTTGCGGCAAATCGACACTGGCGAAACTCATCAGCGGACTCTATAAACCTTGGAGCGGAGAGATCCTGTTCGACGGCCGGCCTATTGAGAGCATCTCCAATGAGGAACTGACAAACTCCGTGGCCGTCATCGACCAGAACGTCGTGCTCTTTGACGACACGGTGGCACAGAACATCCGCATGTGGGACGAATCCATCGAAGAGTTTACCATGATGATGGCCTGTAACGACGCACAGATCCGCGACGACATCGTCAGTCGTCCGGAAGGTTTTGCTACAAGACTTGTCAAGGGCGGCAAGAACTTCAGCGGCGGCCAACAGCAGCGCATAGAGATTGCCACCGCCCTCTCGCGGGAACCATCCATCCTCATTATGGATGAAGCCACCAGTGCCTTAGACCCTAAAACGGAAGACGAGGTGATGACCGCCATCCGCATGATGGGGCCGACACAGATCATTGTGGCCCACCGTCTCTCCACGATTCGTGACTGTGACGAAATCATCGTCATGGACCAAGGCAAGATCCTTCAGCGCGGACGGCATGAGGACCTCATCGCAGTAGAGGGTTTTTATCAGCAACTGATGAATTTGGAGTAAGGAGGAAAGGATCATGGCAGTATATATCAATCAGATCAAGAAACGGCGACAACTGGACAAAGCACGAATGGCAGAGGCCATCGAGCGGAGTTCACAGCGTCTGGGCTTCCGTAACAAGAAGCAGGCCATGCCCCAGGACAATAACTCGGCACTGCGACAGGTTATCGACGCGCTGGGTGTGACGGACTATGAACTGGAGGACAGCCTCCTGACCCCCGAAGAACAACTGATAGGCATCCTCCGCCCACGGGGCATCATGATGCGACGGATCAAACTGACTGGCACATGGTGGCGCGAATGTGTAGGGCCACTGTTAGGCTATGGCAAGGACGGGCGTCTCGTGGCCCTTACTGAGACCAGTTCAGGATTAGGCTACCAATACCGTCTGCAGGACGGCACACTGAAAAAGATCGGGCAGAAGGAGATGGACAACGACTTGAAACCGACTGCCATCACCTTCACCAAACCATTGCCCATGCACAGAATAGAAGTGAAAGACCTCACCAATTTTGCATGGAGCGTCGTGTCCGGACCCAATGCCCTGCTGCTCTGTGCATCGGCACTGATTGTCGTGATCCTCGGCATGTTTACGCCTATGGCCAACAAGTTCATCTTCGACACCGTCATCCCCACCAGTGAGGCTGGTGCCCTGCTCCCCATCACCGGACTGCTGCTGGGTGTTACCATCGGTACGGTACTGCTGACCCTGACACGTAACCTCTATATCACGCGCGTTCAGCATATTGTCGATATGCACACCCAGTTTGCCATCATGGCGCGCACGTTCCTACTCTCACCCACCTTCTTCTCCAAGCATGCCAGCGGTGAACTGACAGCAAAACTCAACAATGTATCCACGCTGAGCAGCATGATCAACGAGTCGATCGTAGGTGTAGGACTGTCCGCCGTACTGTCGCTGATCTATCTGGTACAGGTATGGTTCTATGGCAAGCAGTTGCTATGGCCTGCCCTGCTGATCATTATCCTGCAAGTACTGATGCTCTGGCTCAGTTACTACCGCACGGTGAACGTCAAGAGCAAATACACCGAAAAGGCCGCACAACTCAGCGGACTGGAGTACAATATGTTCGCAGGTATCCAGAAACTAAAACTGACAGGCAGTGAAGACCGCGCCTTCACACGATGGCTGGACTACTATAGCGACACTGCCAGACTGCTCTACAACCCCGCTTTCAAAGGGCGCCTCTACCCTGCCCTGTCTGCCCTGCTCTCTATCGGCGGCATGGCACTGATCTTCTGGTCTGCCCTCCACTACAAAGTCAGTTCTTCAGACTATATCGCCTTTGCTTCAGCCTTTGGCATGATGATGGCTGCACTGATACAGATCTATAACGTCATTCCCCAACTGGCCCAGATCAAGCCCCTTTTAGAGAGTGTCCGCCCGATACTGGAGGCCGTGCCAGAGATGGAAGCCAAGTCCCCACAAGTAGCAGACCTTCTGGGAGGTATCGAGATCTCCGGAGTGTCGTTCCGTTATCAGGAGGGACCCTTAGTATTAGATAACCTCAATCTGGAGATTCATCCAGGAGAGTATGTTGGTATTGTCGGAAAGTCGGGCAGCGGCAAGTCAACGCTCATGCGTCTGCTCCTTGGCTTTATACAGCCAATCTCTGGCGGTATCTATTTTGACAACTATGATTTGGCAAAAGTTGACAAGACCAGTCTGCGACGTCACATCGGCTGTTGTCTGCAGAGTGGCAGTCTCTTTACGGGTGACCTGTTCCACAACATTACCATCACCGCCCCGTGGGCCACTCAGGAGGAAGCCTGGGAAGCATTGCGGATGGCTTGTCTTGAAGATGAGGTACGGCAGATGCCCATGGGTCTGCATACGATGGTTTCCGGGAATGGAAACGGACTTTCTGGAGGCCAGAAGCAACGTATCCTCATCGCACGGGCACTGATCTCAAAGCCTAAGATCATCTTCTTTGATGAGGCGACCTCTGCCTTAGACAATCTGGCACAGAAACAAATCAGCGATAATCTCGACAAGCAGAACTGCACACGTGTAGTCATTGCCCACCGACTATCTACTGTTCGCCATTGTGACCGTATCATCGTACTTGACAAAGGACGCATTGCCGAACAGGGAACCTTCGATGAACTCATGGCGCAAAAGGGACTCTTCTATGCCATGAGCCTCAGGCAGATGTAACCGGACATCAGAACATTTGCGAGACGCGACGGATACCAGCCACGAGGGTATCGATCTCTTCCTTTGTATTGTAGAGGGCGAATGAGGCACGGACGGTGCCAGATATGCCCAAGCGATCCATCAGCGGCTGGGCGCAGTGATGGCCCGTGCGTACGGCGATACCCAGACGGTCGAGAAGTGTTCCCATGTCGAGGTGGTGGATATTGCCGACGTTGAACGAGATGACGGCGTCTCGCACACTGGAGACAGTCCCCAATGTGCTCTGAGGACCGTAGATTTTTATGCCCTCAATACCCGCGAGTTGTTCCATACAATAGCGGGTAAGTTCCTGCTCGTGCTGCTGGATGGCCTCGAAGCCGATGGAATCGATATATTCGATAGCCTTGGCGAGACCATGGGTGGCGACGTAGTCGGGCGTACCCGCCTCAAATTTAAACGGCAGGCGTTCGAAGGTGGTCTTTTCCCACGTCACTTTGTCGATCATCTCACCCCCACCCTGATAGGGCGGCAGTTTCTCCAGCCATTCTTCCTTGCCATAGAGTACGCCGATACCCGTAGGGCCGTACATCTTATGACCACTGAACGCAAAGAAATCGCAATCCATGGCCTGCACATCCACCTGGAAGTGAGGCGCGCTCTGCGCGCCGTCCACCAGAACGGGAATGCCATGCGAGTGAGCAATCCTGACAATCTTTTCTACAGGGTTAATGGTTCCCAGCACATTACTGACATGGGCCACACTGATGATCTTCGTCTTTTCAGTTATCAGCGCTTCCAACTCATCTAAAAAGAGTATTCCTTCGTCTGTAATAGGAATATGCTTCACCACAATACCCCGTTTCATCGCCTGAAGTTGCCAACTGACGATGTTTGAGTGGTGCTCCATCTCCGTAACGATCACCTCATCGCCAGGTTGCATCTGACTCTCACAGAACGATGAAGCCACGAGGTTGATGGCCTCCGTCGTACCTCGTGTAAAGACGATCTCCTCTATCTTCTTGGCATTGATAAACCCACGCACCTTCTCACGGGCGGCCTCATGCAGATCTGTTGCCTGCTGTGAGAGGTAATGCACCCCTCGATGCACATTGGCATTCACGTTGAGATACTCGTCTCGCATCGCATCGAGCACACAGAGGGGTTTCTGAGTGGTGGCAGCATTGTCGAGATACACCAGCGGTTTGCCATATACCTCGCGTGCCAATATCGGGAAATCCTCCCGTATTTTATTCAAATCGTACATCTTCATAACAGAATTTTCATTTGGCTCTCAGACACATCATCGTCAGGTCGTCATTCGGCTCTGCACCATTCCTGAACTTAGCCACTTCCTCCTGCAAATGGTCGATGACATGACGGGCACTGTCGAAACGCGTATTACTCAGGATGTTCAACAGTCGGTTGTCACCGAATTGCTCCTGCTGGCGGTTCTCGGCCTCGTTCAGACCATCGGTATAGATAAAGAGCGACTTTCCCTTGATGGTGTCTATCTCTTCACCCTCGAACTCCAGGCCAGGCCAGAGGCCGATGGGGGCATTAGGAAGCATCTCTATGAAAGAGATGTCGGAACCGTCTTTCAGCACAGGGGGATTATGGCCCGCATTACAGAAATCGAGATGGCCGGTAGTCATGTTGACCAGTCCGATGAACATCGTGACAAACATGCCATGCTCATTATCTTCTCCTGAGAGAGCGGCATTCATACGGGTAGCGATCTCAGCGGGCATCATACGCTGGGTGGCCAGGGTACGGAACAGGCGGGTGGCCTGCGCCATGAACAGCGAGGCGGGTACGCCCTTGCCTGACACGTCGCCAATGCAGACATAGAACAGATCGGGCTCCTCTGGTTTTTCAGGCGGACCGATCAGGAGATAGCCATAGAGGTCGCCACCCACCTCCTTGGCTGGTGTCATGGCCGCATAGAGATCGAAGTTTGCCATTGCCGGGAAATGGCTTGGCACCATCGACATCTGGATATCACGGGCGATACGCAGTTCACTGGCCATGCGCTCTTTCTGTGCCGTGGTCTCCTCCAACTGGTCGTAGGCCACCTGCAACTTCTGGTGAGCGGCTGCCAGACGATGAGTGGCAGCACGGCGGTGCAAGGTGTAGATCAAGAAGAACACGAATGCCAACGCCAGTGCCACCCCCGTACCGATCAGTCGCGTACGGATCAGATCCTCGTGCTGTTTGGCAATCTCGGCCTCTTTCTGCTGGGTGTTATAGATCGTGGCCAACTCAACAGTCGTACTGTTCTTCTGATCCGTGATGGCAGAGTCGAGCATGGTGAGTATCTGGTTGCCGATGAACTTGGCGGAGTCGATCCTTCCTGCCTCGGCATTCGCATGGTATTTGGGCAACAGATAGAGTTGGATATTGTCGAGCGTCAATTCCATGCCCCAATCGCTCAGTGTCTTGTCCAGATAGCGGTAATTATCAGCTGCCTCCGCATAGCGGTGGGCAGCCACCAGATAGTCGTTGGCATTGATCTTTCCGGCGCCCGTCTTGGAATAGTTGGTCTGGAGGAAAGCCTGATAGGCCTTCGACGCCTCTCCCTCCTTATGGAGGCCCTGCAAGGCCACAGCCCGCATGATCTCTATACGACCCTGATACTCGTCGAAATACTCCCGTCGCGCGTCTGGTTTCTGCTTATACTTGCCTAACAGCATCTCCGTACGGTCGATCCAGTAGATAGACTCGGCGTAGCGTTTGGTATTGATATAAGCCATACTGGTATAGACCGTGCCGATGACGGCTTCCTGGAAGCCTCGACCCGTCGTATCCGACTGCCAGCGTGCGGCATAATGCTCACGGGCCGTCAGGAAACTCTCGTTGGCCTCTTTGTCGCGCCCGAGGTTCAACTGACAACAGCCGATATTGTTCAGGAGGATGGCGTAGTCGATGTCGGAACCGATGCCCGATTCCTCCATCTTAGCCACAGCGGGCATGGCCACCATGAGCGAACCCTCATAGTCGCCACGGACGAGCAGGAGCTCAGAGAGACGACGGGCCGACTTGTTGTAGCTCAGCTGATCCAACGCCGTCTTCACCTCACAATTGAGCGCCTTTCTGTAGCATACCTCAGCCATCAGGTACTGGCCCTGACGGTAGTAGGACACCCCTCGCCAACGGTTGGCATCGATGGCAGACAGTTTCCCTTCCATCTCCAGACTGTCAGTAACTTCGCGCATGCGTTCATACTCCTTATGGGTGCCGATGTCGAAGATGATACTATCAGCCACACTGGCCTGCGGCTCCCGCATCAAGACCCTATCGCATGACGCTGCCACAAAGAACAGTATGACAGCAAAGGGAATAAATCGCGTAATCCTCCTCATATTTCATTATTTACAAAGTTTACATCCTTCGCATTTGTTGAGCTCGCCACGGAAACGCTTCTCTACGAGATAGTGAAGACGATCGCGGAGGGGTTCGAGTTGCATGTGGTCGATGACCTCATTGATAAAGGCATTCTGCAACAAGAGCTTTGCCTCTGCCAAGGAGATGCCTCGCTGACGCATGTAGAAAAGGGCGGCATCGTTGAGTTGGCCTACGGTAGAACCATGGGCACACTTCACATCGTCGGCATAGATCTCGAGCATGGGTTGGGTGAACATATGAGCCTCACGTGTTGCCGTCAGATTCTGGTTGGTCATCTGTGAGGTGGTCTTCTGGGCACCGTGCTCTACCAGCACACGGCCTGCAAAGGCACCTGTGGCATTATCGTCAAGCACATACTTATAGAGTTCGTTCGAGGTACAATGGGGCACCTTGTGGACAATCAGCGTATTATTATCGACATGCTGCTGCTTGTCGGCAATCACACAACCATAACACTGACACTCGGCCCCCTCGCCTGAGAAGGTCAGATCGAGTTTGTTGCGCGTCGTACCATTGTGGAGGGTAATGACGTTGTGGTTCACACGACTGTCACGCTGCTGGTCGATATAGACATTGCTCACGCGGACGTTCTTGGCATGGGTCTCCTCCAGACAATAGAGGTCGAGGGAGGCATTATCGCCTACATAGGCCTCGATGACCTGCGTAGCAAGGAAATTCTTATCATCAGCGGCATGATCACAGAAAAGCATCTTGATCTCGGCACCCTCTTCGAGCACAATGAGCACTCGACGGTTCACCATCAGATCGGGCACCTGGCGCTGGGCATTCTGAGGTGTGGCCTTCAGGATATTGATGACCTGAATGGCACGATCCACCTTGACATTTTTAGGCACATACACCAACAGACCATCCTGTGCCAGCATCGTGTTAAGTGCCGTCACAGCATCCTCACTGGTCTTGGCCAAACGAGCATAGTATTTTGCGATGAAACCAGGATTATCCCTGAGAGAGCCTACGATGACACCTTCAGGTAAATGCACCTGAGGCTGTACTTTATGATAGAAGGCATCGTTGACTACGAAATACAGACTTGTACTTAAGTTGGGCACATCGCAATGGAAGGCCTCATAAGGATCGACAGGGATTTCAAGACGATTGATGTTCACACCATAATCAGGGGCGAAGAGTTTCTGGAGGTCGGTGTATTTATAGCGCTCCACCCGTTTCGACGGGAAGCCTTGGGCCTTGAAGTCCTCGAAAGCCTGATCGCGTACAGCATTCATCGCCTCTGGCGCATGGTCGAAAACCATCTGCCGAGCCTGTTCGTAGAGATCTATGTATTGCTGTTCACTAGCCATTACTCTTCTCCAATTTCTTCTTTAATCCAATCGTAGCCATGCTCCTGAATCTGAACGGCCAGCTCTGGACCACCCGTCTTCACGATGCGACCCTTGTAAAGCACATGCACATACTGGGGACGGATCATCTCCAACAGACGGTCGTAGTGGGTGATGACAATACAGGAGGTCTCAGGAGTCTGGAGTTTGTTGACACCCTCGGCCACGATACGCATGGCATCGACATCGAGACCAGAGTCCGTCTCGTCGAGGATAGAGAGCTTTGGCTCAAGCATCGCCATCTGGAATATCTCGTTGCGTTTCTTCTCACCTCCACTAAAACCCTCATTCACAGAGCGATTGGCGAGTTTGGAGTCTAGTTCCACAATCTTCCGTTTCTCGCGCTGCAGCTTCAGGAACTCGGCGGCATTCATCGGCTCCAGGCCCTGATACTTGCGCTTCTCGTTGATGGCAGCCTTCATAAAATTGGTCATCGATACACCAGGAATCTCTACGGGATACTGGAATGAGAGAAACAATCCCTCGTGGGCACGATCCTCAGGTTTCATCTCCAGCAGGTTCTTGCCGTTAAACCAGGCCTCACCTTCCGTCACCTCATAGAGCGGGTTGCCCACAAGGACAGCACTCAGCGTAGACTTTCCGGAACCGTTAGGTCCCATGATGGCATGCGTCTCACCGTCGTTAATCACGAGGTCGATGCCCTTCAGTATTTCTTTCTCGCCAATCTTGGCATGCAAATTTTTAACTTCTAACATCATCTATCTGTTTTCAGGGTGCAAAGTTATCAAAAAAAGCGTAGATAACGAAATTTTTCGGATTAAAAGGAGGGGTTTTTCTGTAAGTAACAGAAAAAGTTATTTAAAATGAAACGTAAATTAGATTTTATTTGTAAATTTGCCCACGAAATGTGCAAAAACTTATGAGAAGGGTATTTTTGATGATAACCGTTCTGATGTTTTTTCCATTCAGAATGACCGTCTGCGCCCAGAAGAAGGAGTTGGTGTACACACCCATCTGGACAGCTCAGGCACAGTTTGCCGGTTTCTATGTGGCAGAAGCAATGGGCTACTTTAAGGAGGCAGGACTGAATGTGGTAATCAAGCATCCGACAGCCTCCAGGACAAACGTCAATCGTTTGGAGAGTGGGGAGAGCCAGTTTGTGTCGCTTCAGCTGACATCGGCTCTGGAGATGATGAATGAGGGAAGCCAACTGGTGAATGTGCTGCAGTATTTCCAGCAGAGCGGCCTGATGATCATCTCCCACCAGCCGTTGAAGGGTTTCAACAGTCTGGACGGCAAACGCGTTGGTCATTTCAGGGCAGGCGCTTCCATGCTGCCCATCGCGATAGGGCGAAAAGCTAAACTCGATATTGAATGGGTGCCCTTTATATCCCATGCCAACATCTACATTTCTGGTGCCATCGATGCCACGCTGGCCATGAGCTATAATGAGTACTTCCAGTTGAGAGCCGCCGGACAGCGACTGAAAAAAGAGCAGCTATTATATCTGCGGGATATCGGCTATAATGTGCCTGAGGACGGGCTTTATGTGACGAAGGATTTCTTTATGAAGCATCGGGAGGAAGTCGTGAAGTTTGCTGAAGCCACTCGTAAAGGCTGGGAATGGGCTGCTCAGCATCCTGAGGAGACGCTTGATCTCGTGATGCTCTATATGCGTCAGAATAATGTCCCCTTTAACATCTATGCCCAGCGCTGGATGCTGGAGGAGTGTCTCAGGTTACTTACGGATCCTAAAACTGGCAAGCGTACTTACCGTCTGGATCCTCAGATGTTCGACCTTACAAACCGTATCCTCTGCGAGGGGAGTGTTTTAAAGCATCCGATTTCTTATAAGCAAATTACGCAGCCATGAGTTCATTCCGTTTTTCACTTCCCACTTTCCGCTCCCTTTCCGCCAGACTAACCTTTTGGGTGATGCTCACGGTGATGATTGTTACAGTCATTATCGCATTGATTGTGTCGTACATTAGTTCGTCGGCTGTTCTGATAGGAACGAAAGAAAATGTGCAGAGCCGCATGGAGATAGCAAATCAGCACATCAACAGTGTCCTTGTAGGTGTGGAAGTCGCTGTGGCGAATACCATACCGGAGGTGGAAAATTCGCTCTCCAATCCGGACAAGATGTATGGTGTCGTCCGTCGCTTGCTGGAACTGAACCCAAATATCATTGGTTCCACCGTGGCCTTTGAGCCCAACTATTATCCTAGTAAGGGTACGCAATTCTCTCCGTATGCCTATCGCGACATCGACTCAACAGTTCTCACCAAGCAGCTCGGCAGCAATGACTATGAGTATCATTATATGGATTGGTATCTCATTCCCAAGCTCTTGAAGCGTAATTACTGGAGTGAGCCTTATTATGACAAGGGTGGCGGTGAGCAGATGATGACCACCTATTCGCGTCCGCTCTTTGATGCTTCGGGCAACATTTATGCCATCATCACCGCTGACGTGTCATTAGAGTGGCTTACAGAACTCGTGACGGAAAGTGACCTTGATTTCAATCAGCGGGTGCTGAATGTTAAAGACCAAGACGAGGCGGCACTACGTGCAGTCATAGAGGGCGACAGCACCTTCTTCTATCATCATGCATATACCTACATTATAGGTAAGGGCGGCACTTATATTACCCACCCTTTGCGGGATCGTATCCTAAACGAAACCTATTTTATCTATGCAGAGGAGACTCCTGACACGATTGATGACCACATAGGCTATGAGATGATTGACGGCAAATCGGGTATGGAAGCCATCAATCGTGACGGCATCAAGTTCTATATCAACTATGCGCCGATAGAGCGTACGGGATGGTCGATGGCTACTGTGATCCCTGCTAAGCTCATCTTCACTCGCTCGATGATCTTTGGAGGTATTGTCGTGTCCATCATGCTGATAGGACTGGTAATCCTGTTCTTTGTATGTCGTCATATCTTAAAACGAGTCACAAAACCATTGGCCCTCTTTGCCAAGTCGGCCGATGAGATTGCCCAAGGCAACCTGAATGCTTCGCTGCCCCAGATCGAATCGCACGATGAGATGAAGCATTTGCATGACTCATTTGCGATGATGCAGACTTCGCTGATGGAGCAGATGGAAGAACTGAAGCACGTGAACGCAGCCAAGGGACGTATTGAGGGAGAGCTGAATGCAGCCAAGGATATACAGATGTCTATGTTGCCGAAGTTCTTCCCTGCCTATCCTGAACGTGACGATATCGACATTTATGGACAATTAACGTCGGCCAAAGAGGTGGGCGGCGACCTTTTCGATTTCTTCATTCGTGACGAAAAGCTGTTCTTCTGTATTGGTGACGTCTCAGGCAAGGGTATACCTGCCTCCTTGGTGATGGCTATGACGCGTAGCTTATTCCGTAATGTGGCTGGTCATGAGAGTCGTCCAGAGAAGATTGTCTCACTCATCAATGAGGCAATGGCCGAAGGTAATGACTCCAACATGTTCGTGACATTCTTCCTTGGGGTGCTCGATCTGCATACAGGCCAATTAAACTACTGTAATGCCGGACACGATATGCCTTATCTTGTAGGTAATGGTGTCACACTACTGACAGGTGATCCAGACTTACCTGTCGGTACGTTCAGCGACAATGAATATTGTCTCCAGGAATATCAGGTGCCAGAAGACACGCTACTCTTCATGTATACCGATGGTCTGACGGAAGCACAAGACGGCCAGGGAAAGCAATTTGGAGAAAAGCGAATCGAGGATGTTCTGCAGCCTGGTGACAGTTGTAAGGAGACCATTGCCAAGATGACAGAAGCTGTCCACGAGTTCGTGGGGGATGCCGAGCAGAGTGATGACCTGACCATGCTGGCCATCCACTATAAGTTTAAAACAAAATAATCACAAAATCAAAATATCAACAATGAAAACAACGATTGAGCAATTGGAAGACTGTACTCTTGTAACTCTTGAAGGAGAACTGAATACGGCAGCTTCTGCAGAAGTGAACACTATTTTAGCACCCCTCATTGAGAATGGGAGTGGACGTATTGTCATCGAATGTAAAGATCTGACGTATATTGCATCCAGTGGTCTACGTATCCTGCTCAGTATTCTGAAGAGTGTCAAGACAAACGGCGGCAAAGTGACGCTGCGGAACGTTAACGACAATGTCAAGAAGATCTTCTCCTTGACAGGATTCGTCAAGATCTTCGATTTTGAATAGAATCTTATTGTCCTTTAGGTCTGGACATCATTTCGGTAGTAATTCAGGTAGATACAATTGATGCCATTCATATACTTGTGGTTGATGTTCTTACACACCCTCGACAGGATGGCTCGCCGCAGGTTGCTATCATCGATATCCATTAATTCGTCGTCCGAGAATTTATAAATAGGATTTCGTAGGGGTCCCTTACTCTTGACCACCACCGTTAAGGCTGTTTCCTTGTCGATGATACGAACATCGAAGGTCTCATCCTCTTTGGAGGTATTCTGGTCATGGGACTCCACAACCTCATAGAGCAGTTCCTCCAGAGCCACATCCACAGCAATGCCATCCTCCAGTTCGCATGCCTCGACAAAAGGTTTTACGTTAGCCAGGAAATCCTGAACACCTTCGGCGGTATAAGGTACGGAGAAGGTGACGGCGGGGTTCGACGGCACCGTATTCTCCAGTGTAGGCCAAGCATAAGTTTGATTCCTGCGATGCACCACATACGCCATGGCCACCAGCACCAGCAACAGGAGCCAGGCAGTGACGGGCAGGATATACCAGAGGAGTTCAGGTGTGTAGATGGCGATGATGACAATGATGCCGACGGATCCCAGGTTGGTCACGATTTCTATCCATCGGCAAAGCTTCTGATGCCCCTGCACAAAGTAAAGTTCACTCAGTGTCTCTGAGATGGCATTGGGTAGGAAGGCGAGACTCATCAGACGGAACGGGATGTAGCACTGTTCTATCAGATGGTCGTCGGCACCAAAGACTCTTGCCAGCATGTCGGGGAAGAGGAATATCAGCAGGCTCACCGCCACCATCACCAGTATCAACAAGCGGAAGATACGTTTTGTGAGCATGCGGAAACTGTCAAAATCCTCTTCGCCTAACAGGATGCCGCCGATATTGCTGATAGCCGTGTTCGAGCCTGATAATGCCAGCATACAGATCGTATTAATCTGGAAATAGACGGTAAAGATATACATACCGTCGGCTCCGAGTTTATCCACCACCAGCGAGTTCATGGTAAAAGCCAATGCAGGTCCCAGAAGTGCTGATAACAACATGGGGACTCCGATGGAAAAGCACTCACGGTACTGCTTGATGCTACAGATCTTTTCAGGGCGATGCAGGCAGAAGATGTGATTGTTCTTGCGCATATAGCCTACTAGCGAGGTGAAAGCGAGCAGATTACTGATGGCTGTAGCATACGAAGCACCGGCAATACCCATGTCGAGGGCACCGCAGAACAGCAGGTCGAACCCAACATTAAGTATCTGTGAAATGACGATACGGCGGGTGATGAGACCCGGACTGCCATTGATGATGATGTACGACAGCGGAACACCGCAGACGGATACTATGAAGATAGCGAGGAATTCTGCATGTGCATAGGGCACCAATATAGGCAGCAGGCGCTCGTTTGTGGTAGCCATGCCCACAAATTTGTCGACAAAAGGCACTATCAGGGCAATGACCAGCAGGGTTGAGATGATGACATAGTAGAGGTGATTATTGAACACACGGTTCACCTTGTCGTAGTTCTGGGCGCCAATGCCTCGTGCTGTCAGGAAACTGGCACCGGCACTCATTATGCCAATGACAATAAACATGAGTGACTCTATGGGCGTCCATATACGGACAACAGACAGCGCATCGGGCGACACCAGATTGGTCACGACGATGGAATCGGTAATGCCACCTAACTGGCTCATCAAAGCTGACATGACAGTCGCCAGGAAGAACGAGCCGAACATGTTCTTTAATACATATTCATTATGCTGCATCACATCCTTATCTTTTTACAGAATACCGGTACTTGTTCTACAGGCTGGTCAGCCAGACATTCCTCGATGCTTTTGCCGCCAAGCGGGTCAATACCTTGTTCTATCTGCCGGCACAGCGCTATGCGGATCTTGGCTGCCTGGCAGCCGTCGCCTTGTATCTCTTTCAGCGTGAAGGTGCCGTCGGCATGCTTTTCCAAGGACTCGCCAGCAAAACAGGGTACATGGCAATACTGACAATAATCGTGTCCGCCGCAGGCAGGAAACGCCTGTTTCTGATCGGCTTGGAGCATCTGCAGGCGCTGGGGACTCAGAATGGCCTCTTTGAGCGATGCGTGATGCAAGTCGCCAAAGGTGATGGGGATATTGCTGCACCCACTGACCACTCCGCTAGGCGAAACGGTTATCGTGCTATTGGCAGCACAGGGGAATCCACGTTCGCTGCCAAACGCATAGCCGTCGGCCTTGCCGTCAGCAGACACATGACCTTTTCCCAGCGGGTCCATCAAGACGATGTGGAGGGCTTCAGGACGTGTCTGCAAATGCTCGATCATCGACACATCACCATCGGTGCCAGGATGCAACGTAAACGAGACCTCGTTCTCGCCCCCCAACTCATAGGCCATCTTGCGCACGCCGTAATAGGTGCGGGTGTTCAGACGGAACACGGGCGTCTTGAGATTCAGGGGTACAGGCCATTTTGAAAGTTCGCGGAGTACCTTCATCGACTGCTCCCACGAGCCATACCGACGTGTTATCTGATCGTGCACCTCAGCATCGGTGCTATAGATTGACACGCTGAGCTGTCGGAGTCCCAGGCGGGCGATGCGACGGATCTTCTCAGGGGTGTTCAGCGCCAGGGCGTTGGTGAACAGGTTCACAGCTAGATTACGCTCGTGCAGATATTCGAGTACCTCCCAGCAGTGGGGATAGCTGAACGGATCGCCACCAGTAACGGTTAGCGAAGGTATACCCAGTTCTACGACTTCATCGATGATCCGCTTGTAGTCATCCAGCGTCAGCATATCAGGGCGCAGGCGGTGCTCCTCGTGCAGGTCGCTGCGGGCAGCGCCTTCGTTAAAACAGTGCAGGCAGCGCTCGCTACAGGCGTAGGTCAGTTCAAAGTTCAGCGAAACCTGCAGCTCTTGGGACAAGGTTTCCCAATAGTCGCCCACAGGCTCATTACCTTTATTGTCGATGCAGGGCGGATAGTCCTGACGGTACTGCTGCCACTCGGCATCGCTCCACGCGTGGTCGTGTACGAGTCCGATAGGCATCAGCTGCTCACGGCAGAAGTCGGTGACCTGCTCCTCGGTAGCGCCCGTGACTTCTGCGATATGCGCTATGTTGATAGGACACTCTCTTCCACCCTTCAGTACCTCGTTGACCAGCAGGGCAGACACGTCCCCGAAGGTATAGCAGGTACCTCGGGCCGTGTTGTACATCACGGCTCGCTGTGCCAGGCGATTAAAAGCGCCGCAAGTATATAGTGGGCGAATATATTCCATAACCTCTCACTTCTAAACTTTAAACCTGTACACCGCCACCCCTATCATCGTAAATTTATCCTTCATATACGTGTAGGCATCCATATCCGCAAGTCCTAATCCATTTGTTGTGGCATGGTAGAAATGCAGCCTGCCGTCGATCCATTTGGCTATCAGCAGATGCTTAATTTCCACGCCTCTTGCCCAGCTATGCTGGTCGCATGCCACCGCCAGGATGTCGCCATCGCGAATCACACCCAACTCTGAATCCTGCGGCATATTCAGCAGTTCGCGGGGGATATAGGTAAAGCGCACACGCTGCTGCTGGCGCAGGGCGATGGCTTGGTAGTTCTTTTCGTCCTCCATCTGAGGTCGGAACAGATGCTTGTTCCGGGTCATATAGTTCGGCTGCAGGTCCATCAGCCCCGTAAAGGGGAAGGCAGGCTCATCGGGACTGATACGCTCCACGAAGCCCTCTTTGATGGCCGACTGCATGATCCAGGTAAAGTAATGGTTGCGGGTGACAAACGAGATCACGCCGTCCTGATAGTGCATGCGCCGGTAGTAGTCTTTCAGGTCGGCCAGCGTGGTGCGCCCGTCTCTGTAGCAGAGCGCCAGTGCCAGCACATCCTCTATCACGGTGGTACAGTCCACCTGGCTCAGGCTCACCACCAGGTGCTCTTCCTCCATCGGCTGCGTAAACTCGCTACAGATGCCGCCCTCCATCAGTTGGCGGAAGAAGTATTCTGTCAGCGGCATCGATTCATCGACGTTGGTCATCGCACGCTGCAGTATCTGCTCGTTTTGTGCGTCAAACTGCTGCTCGTTGCGTCGCAGGCGACGGATTAGATTTTTCCGATAGATCCAACTCTCGATATCACAGATAGGTGTCTTTATGCAGAATACGAGCCACAGCGAGCGCAGCGCTGCCAACTGTTCGCGCCAGAAGTAGGGGTTTCTCTTCACCTTCTCATAATCGCTGATGTCAATGCCACAGGCATCATAACCCAGCCATCGGGCAATGCGCACCGAACGGGCGATGTGAAAACTGCTGGTCAGGATATAGAATCGGGTTTGCCCGAAATATATCTCCATGTTCCATACCGAGCGGAAGGTGTTATAGCCACAGAAGTCGAGCACGAAGCGCTCTTCAGGAATATGGTATTCCTCTACCAGCGTGCGGTAGATGACGGTCGTGTCGGAACGGCAACCTGAGATGTAGAACGTCCAGTCAGGATAGGCGTTGGCAAGGATGCTCACCAGCCTCACCCGCAACTGCAGGATAGGCGAAAGCGAGTTGTCGGGACGCAGTTTGGCACCTAACACCAGACAAACCTTCAAGTCCTCGATCAGAGGTGCCTGCAACCTGTCATTATGTAACTTAACATACCGCATCGTCGGATTCGTGCATTTTTTCTTCTATAGTATGAAGAAGAATGATCTGCTCTCTGACACTGGCGGCAAACGCATCGCCGTTTTCCAGAATGCAGGCCTTCAGTTCGGCGATGTCCTTACACCCCAGATGGTGTATCACCGTAAAATGCAGGCCCCATCCTTCGGCATTATGCCCTGCACCGTCGAAGGAAGTCACCCTGCCGTCAATAACATCTTTATTGGTGCGCGCCCACAGGTGGAATATCCTGTCAATGGCATAATTCTGATCGCTGTCGGCATGGCAGTAGCAAACCAGTTCGTCAGGATGTTCCTCAAGGTATTGGGTAATCACCGCCACAATCATCCGCCCCACTTCCTTGTCAGGCGCACCGCCACGCTTCCCGTCGGCAAGCCTGAGCAAAAAGTAGAGTACCCGATGACCGCCCATCTCCGCCACCTCAATAAAGTGAAGCACATAAAGGCGATTCGCGGCATTGTAAAACTCCACCGCCGAATCGCCTCTTTTCCTTAACACCAGTTTGGATATGGTATTGATCTTCGCTATTCCTTCTTCAGAAACTGTATTCAATCTTATTTTTTAGACGTACCGTCCAAAAAGCCAGTTCTACATTTAAAATCATAACCATGCTCACCACGCTTAACATAGTCATCGAGACTCAGCGCCTGAGCGGAAATAATCTCTACAGGTGATTTCCTGATTCCAAATGGATTGTCATTCTTAGCCATAATCATTATCCTCTTCTATTTGACATGCAGGATTTAAATGGTTCATCGGAACGCTTCACATAATCGTCGAGCGTCAAGGTCTGCGCGGTAATCAGTTCAACAGGTGATTTCCTGATTGCAAATGGATTGTCATTCTTAGCCATAATCTTCAATTATTTTTGTTAATAGAATATTAGTTCCCAATTCATGCGACAAAGATACGAAAAATAACTACTTATTGGACACTTCATCTGTTAAATAATTATAAAAACAAGCACACTACGCTTAAATTGCATCATCCCACTGTGCCTTCGAGAGAGACGGAGAGGAGTTTCTGCGCCTCGACGGCAAACTCCATCGGGAGTTTCTGCAAGACTTCCTTGGCATAGCCGTTGACGATAAGTCCGACAGCCTGTTCGGTGGGGATGCCGCGCTGGTTGCAATAGAAGAGTTGGTCTTCGCTGATCTTCGACGTGGTGGCCTCGTGCTCAAAAATGGCTGTGTCGTTGTGCACATCCATATAGGGGAAGGTATGGGCACCACAGTCGGAGCCTAAGAGCAACGAGTCGCACGACGAGTAGTTACGGGCATTGTCGGCTGTTGAAGCAGCACGCACGAGTCCACGATAGGAGTTCTGGGAGTGACCAGCAGAGATACCTTTCGAGATGATCGTCGACTTGGTGTTCTTGCCGATGTGGATCATCTTCGTACCTGTATCGGCCTCCTGATAGTTGTTCGTCACAGCCACGCTATAGAACTCTGCCTGGGAGTTGTCGCCTCTCAAGATACAAGAGGGGTATTTCCAAGTGATGGCAGAGCCCGTCTCCACCTGCGTCCACGAGAGTTTAGAGTCCACGCCACGCAGATCGCCACGCTTGGTTACGAGATTAAGTACACCACCCTTGCCATTCTCATCGCCAGGATACCAGTTCTGAACGGTGGAGTATTTCACCTCTGCACGATTCATCACGATAATCTCTACGATGGCGGCATGCAGCTGGTTTTCATCGCGCATGGGGGCTGTACAACCCTCGAGATATGAGACATAGGCATCATCATCGGCGATGATCAATGTACGCTCAAACTGACCTGTATTCCTGGCATTGATGCGGAAATAGGAGCTGAGTTCCATGGGACAGCGCACGCCCTTGGGGATATACACAAAGGAGCCGTCGCTGAACACTGCCGAGTTCAGGGCCGCGAAGAAATTATCACGATAAGGTACGACAGTACCCAAATACTTTTGCACCAGATCGCCATATTCCTTGATAGCCTCACCGATGGAACAGAAGATGACGCCCTTCTCGCGCAGTTTCTCCTTAAAGGTGGTCTTCACGCTGACGGAGTCCATGATGGCATCAACGGCTGTATTACCGCTCAGGGCCAAGCGCTCCTCAAGGGGAATACCCAACTTATCGAAGGTCTTCTCCAACTCAGGGTCTATCTTACCGTCACCCTCTGGTTTCTTGGCCATAGGGTCAGCATAATAGCTAATCTCCTGATAGTCAATAGGAGGCACATGGACATGTCCCCACTTAGGCTCTGTCTGCTCTTTCCAATAGCGGAATGCCTTCAGGCGGAACTCAAGCATCCACTCGGGCTCCCCCTTCTTAGCAGAGATGAGCCGAACGATATCCTCGTTCAGCCCCTTCTCTATGATCTCAGTATGTACGTCGGTGGTGAAGCCGAACTCATATTTCTGTTCGGCCACCTGACGGACATACGCATTATTCTTATCTGACATTTACAACTTTTGTTCGACTTCGATCTCCGTGAAGGTCTCGATGATATCGCCTACCTGGATATCGTTGAAGTTCACCAGTGAGATACCGCACTCCAAGCCCGTTGCCACTTCCTTAGCATCGTCCTTGTAGCGTTTCAGGGCATCGATGGGAGCCGTGTGGATCACAATACCGTCACGGATCACACGGGCCTTGTCCTTGTTGTGTACCTTACCGTCGGTCACCAGACCACCAGCCACAGTACCCACCTTGGAGATCTTGAAGACCTGCTTCACCTCGATCTCACCGGAGATCACCTCCTTCTTCACCTTGTCGAGCATACCCTGCATGGTCGATTTCACATCGTCGATGGCATCATAGATGATGGAGTATGTATTGATCTCCACACCCTCATGCTCAGCAGCACGGCGGGCATCGGCAGAAGGACGCACCTGGAAACCGATGATGATAGCCTCAGAAGCCGAAGCCAGCATGACATCGTTCTCCGAGATCTGACCCACGGCTTTGTTGATAACGTTCACCTGAACCTTCTCAGTAGAGAGTTTGATGAACGAATCGCTGAGGGCCTCGATAGATCCGTCGGTATCACCCTTCACGATGATGTTCAACTCATGGAACTCACCCAGGGCAATACGATGTGACAACTCATCCAGTCCGAGTTTCGTCGTAGTACGCAGACTCTGCTCACGCTGCAACTGGATACGCTTGTTGGCAATCTCGCGAGCCTCCTGTTCAGACTCCATCACATGGAAGGAGTCACCAGCCGTCGGTGCGCCGTTCAATCCGAGGATGATAGCGGGCTCGGCAGGGCCAGCCTGCTCGATACGCTGGTTACGCTCGTTGAACATGGCTTTCACCTTACCCCAGGCTGTACCTGCGATCACGACGTCGCCCACCTTGAGCGTACCATTAGACACCAAAACGGTAGAGACATAACCACGACCCTTGTCGAGTGAACTCTCAATGATAGAACCTGTTGCCTTACGGTTAGGATTAGCCTTCAGGTCGAGCATCTCGGCTTCGAGCAGTACCTTTTCCAGCAGTTCATCGACACCCATACCTTTCTTGGCAGAGATCTCCTGACACTGGTACTTACCACCCCACTCCTCGACGAGCAGGTTCATGTTTGCCAGATCTTCACGGATCTTATCAGGGTTGGCACCGGGTTTATCGATCTTGTTGATAGCGAACACCATCGGCACATTGGCTGCCTGGGCATGGGCAATGGCCTCCTTGGTGGTAGGCATCACCGAGTCATCAGCAGCAATGATGATGATGGCGATATCCGTCACCTGAGCACCACGGGCACGCATGGCGGTAAACGCCTCATGACCAGGGGTATCGAGGAACGTAATCTGGCGACCATCCTTTAATTTGACGTTATAGGCTCCGATGTGCTGGGTAATACCACCGGCCTCACCGGCAATCACGTTCGTGTTGCGGATAAAGTCGAGCAACGAAGTCTTACCGTGGTCAACATGTCCCATCACCGTAACGATCGGCGCACGTGAGATCAGATCGTTCTCATCGTCCTCCTCCTCAGTGATAGCATTCTGTACCTCGGCTGATACATATTCTGTTGTGAATCCGAACTCCTCGGCCACGATATTGATAGTCTCAGCATCCAGGCGCTGGTTGATAGAAACCATGATACCGATACTCATACAGGTACCAATGACCTGATTCACGCCCACGTTCATCATCGTGGCAAGTTCCGAAACGGTCACAAACTCCGTCAGTTTCAGCACCTTGCTCTGTGCTGCCTCTGCTGCCATCTCCTCGTTCATGCGCTCAGCCACGGCGTCACGCTTCTCACGACGGTACTTGGCACCCTTCTTGTTCTGGTTCTTCGAAGTCAGACGGGCCAGAGTCTCCTTCACCTGACGGGCCACAGCCTCATCATCCACCTCCAAGGGCTTCACAGGACGGTTCTTCTTGTTCTTCTTACCACCCTGCTGGTTACCACCATTGTCCTGGAAATTCTGGTTACCACCCTTATTCTTCTTATTCTTATTATTCTGGCCCTTGTCCTGATTGGCAGCAGCCTCGATATCCACGCGCTCTTTACCGCCACGGATACGCTCACGCTTTTTCTTCTCGCCATTGGGACCACCATGCTGCTGGGCCTGCTTCTCCTCACGCTCCTTGCGACGCTCCTCCTTCGACTTCTTCTTAGGACGCGTACTCTGGTTCAGGGAGTCGAGATCGATCTTGCCGACCACATTGAAGTTAGGCACAGCCTTCTGCTCCGTCTTCAGTTTAAAGACTTCAGGCTCTTCAGCAACAGGAACAGGCTCAGATTCAGCCTCCTTTGGCTGTTCCACCACAGGAGCAGTCTCAACCTTAGATTCCGGCTTGGGCTCTGGTTGGGGTTCTTCCTGCTTAACCACCTGTACAGGCTCCTCCTTAGGAACTACAGGCTCTGTCTTTCTCGGCTCTTCCTTGGGCTTGGCGGGTTTACCCACCATACTCAGGTCAATCTTTCCCAGAGGCGTAAAAGTCTGGCGGGGTTCCTCCTTCACCTCTTCCACCTCTGGCTTGAGTTCTTTCTTGGGCTTCTCTTTATCCTTCTTCTTGGGGAAGATCATTCCTGCCTGCGTCTTCACGTCTTTGTCACCTTTGAACTCCTTCACCAGTGCTTCGTACTGTTCATCGGTAATCTTCGTGTTAACGTTGGCATCGTCTTTGATCTCGCCCAGACTGGACTTGGTCTTCAGAAAATCGACAGCCGTCTGAAGACCAATATTCAGTTCCGTTAATACTTTATTTAATCTGACTCCCATCTATTTAATGTTCAATGTTCAATTATCAATGTTCAATTTATTCAAACTCCGCGCGGAGCACTTCCAGCAGATGATCAACGGTCTCCTCCTCCAAGTCGGCTTTCTCAATCAGCATCTCACGCGGTGCATTGAGCACAGCCTTGGCTGTATCCAGACCGATGGCCTTGATAGAATCGATGACCCACTGATCCACCTCGTCAGAGAATTCATCCAGATAGATATCCTCATCGGCCTCACTCTCACTGACTACGCGGAATACGTCGATGGTGTATTCGGTCAGCATAGAAGCCAGTTTGATGTTCATACCACCACGTCCGATGGCCAACGATACCTCCTCAGGCTGCAGATAGACCTCTGCCTTGTGATTCTCCTGATCGAGGACAATGCTCGACACCTTGGCAGGACTCAGGGCACGCTGGATATACAACTGCACGTTAGAGGAGTAGTTGATCACGTCGATGTTCTCATTACAAAGCTCACGGACAATGCCATGCACACGGCTACCTTTGACACCCACACAAGCTCCTACCGGATCAATACGCTCGTCATAGCTCTCCACGGCCACCTTGGCACGATCACCCGGCATACGGGCCACCTTCTTAATAGTAATCAGACCGTCGTTGATCTCAGGCACCTCAGCCTCTAACAGACGCTCCAGGAATATGGGACTGGTACGGGAGAGGATGATGCGGGGGTTGTTGTTCTCGTTCTGCACCTCCTTGACGATGGCACGCACGGTCTCACCCTTATGGTAGTTGTCAGAGGGAATCTGCTCAGCCTTCGGCAGATGGAGTTCATTGCCCTCATCATCCATCAGCAGCACCTCACGCTTCCAGATCTGATAGACCTCTCCGCTGACCACGGTGTTCACCTTATCCTTATACTTCTGATAAAGCGAGTCGTGCTCCAATTCGAGAATCTTCGAAGCCAGTGTCTGACGCAGGTTCAGGATAGCGCGGCGACCGAACTTCTGGAAGTTCACCTCCTCAGAAACTTCCTCACCCACCTCATAGTCGGGCTCAATCTTCTGGGCCTCGCTGAGGGCGATCTCCTTGTTCTCATCCTGCACCTCACCGTCGGCAACCACCACACGGTTACGGTGAATCTCGAAGTCACCCTTGTCAGGGTTCACGATCACGTCGAAGTTTTCGTCAGAGCCAAACATTTTGGCAATGACATTACGGAAGCTCTCTTCGAGCACACTCACCAGCGTGGTGCGGTCGATGTTCTTGGTCTCTTTAAATTCCTGAAAGGTCTCAATCATTGAGGGGCCTTTCGCATCTTTCTTTGTTGCCATTTCTATATTTTTATTTTTACCTTTTTACTCTTTTCCCCTTTACTTAAAGGCTAGCATGTATTTTGCATACTTGACGCCATCCATGGCGTAGGTCTTATCGACCTCCACCAGGACGGGACGCTTCTTACCTTCCTGCTTCTGCTTCTCCTTCACCGTAACGGTAAAGTTCGCACCGTCAACGCCCTTCAAGATGCCCTGAATCTTCTTACCTTCAAGGTCGAGCACCTCTACGGCATCACCGATATGGTTGACGTACTGCTGTGCCACCTTGAACGGCTGACCCAATCCGGCGCTACCCACTTCCAGTTCGTAGTCTCCAAGCTCGTCACCCAGACGCTCCTGCAGGAACCGGCTCAGTTCGGCACAATCCTCAATCCAAACGCCATCGGCGTGGTCAATCTCAATCACAATTCTGTCACCATCGGCAAAGATGATGTCCACCAGGAAGTAGTCGTTGTCCTTCAACCACGCTTCCACCACTGTCTCAATCGTTTCCTTATTTATCATCTACTATCATTTAAATGTGAAATGAGAGACTCTTTCGAGCCTCTCATTCCGCTGAACGGGTGCAAAGGTAAGCATTTTCCCGTTAACTACCAAATATTTACGCAAAAATCTTTCGTTTCTGCATCATTTTTCAGTTACAGACCATAAACACTGCCTTCGTAATTGATGTAGTCACGATCCCTGGGCGTGACGGTGATGCGGGCACGGCCTGTATTATCGACAATGATCTTGAAGTTGTAGTCATCGCCCATATCGCTGGCCTTGAAGGTGATCACACCGCACTTCTTCGAGGGCTGATACTGCAGATTGTAGTTCTCCATCTCGGTCCTGAACTCGAGTTTGGCGTCCGACTTGATCTCACCGCGTGTCTTCATGTGGGGGACATCATCGCGACCCACGTAGGGCAGATAGCAGTCCACGTTGTTGCCGTCGATCTTCAGCCATCGTCCCATTACAGTAGTGCTTGCACCACGCATTGGCGTCATTGAGTTGATGGTGATCTTGTACTGTTGATTACCCACGGCGGCCTTCACCATCTTCAGGTTCTCAGCCTGTCGGGCTGCTCTCTCTTCTGGTGTAGCGCACGCCACCATCAGCAACGCACCTACAAACAATAGCATAAGTTTCTTCATCTTGTTGGTTGGTTGTTTATTTATAGTTTTAATCTTTAACGTCTTTCTTGCTCGCATCCTCCGTCGCATTGGTGGCCGCGTCGATCACGTTGCCGTACTCCACCAGCGAATAGAAGATGAAGCAGAAAACGACGATACCCGAGAGCGACAGCAACGTGTAGGGCAGGATGTCGTGGGGGAAGGCGGCAGTGATGGCAATACTGCCCAGACCGAACAAGACGATCAGGTTGCAGCCCACTACAAACGAGTGATGGAATCCCAGCACCGTGCGCTTGGTCTCGGCCGTCCACCAACGGGGCGCCTTCTCGTCAGCAGGCATATCCTCGATATTCTTGATTCCGTGGAAATACGTGCGGTAGAAGTTAAAGGCGATATATGATGCATGCACGAAGAAGATGGCAAACACCCAGTCCTGCATCACCGTCCAGTATGTCACGACGCCTAGGAATAAGATCGCGAGATCGCAGATGACCCGCTTTTTCGTCAGATAGTCAGGACACATCAGCGAGATATGGCTCCAACCGAAGAGCACACCGCCCGAATGGAAATAGCTTACGGTGAGTGCCGATGCAGCCTCAGGCCACGTTGTACGGAGTACGAAATAAGCATGTATCAGGAATCCGATGCCGAAGATGGCGTAGTTGACAGCCACCAGCCAGCGGGAACGGAAATACACGTCATACACACGGAAATAGACATTGTTGTGCAACAATGCCACCGCAATCAACAAATTGACTGCTCCTGCCAGAATCAGCGCCGTGCGATAGAGTTCCAGTTCCATCGTTATTCATTATTTGCCTTGCAAAAATACGAAAAAAAATCTTTCCCTCTAACTATTGAGGTGTAAAATGAGTTAAAGAGGCTAAAAAAGGTGTGCAAATTATTGAAATTCGCACACCCTACCATAAACTACATGAGGATTATTACTTATTAATAGACTTTATCATCTTTCGCTTTTGTGTACCAGTTCTTTTCTTTCTCATGATTCTGTGCCCATGTGTTGAATTTTGTGTAAGCATCACTGATGCGAACCTTCTCCAACGGATATCTGAAACTCTTGGGGATCACAATGGCGTAGGGAGCCTTTCCTTTCTCTGACACATGGATCTCGTGGTGCTTGGTGGCATCTACGATATAAGGTTGGGTACGCTTGTCGAGGATACTGAATTCCTTATCAACGGTGATGGTGAACGTACGCTCCTTACGCACTTGACCGCCCTTCTCTGTATTGACAAAGGTCTTGGGCTCTGCTCCGAGGAGTGCATGCACTTCCGTATTCGAGACCTCGTCGTTGATGTTCTTGATGTACAGATCGTCGTAGGCACCGCATGCCAGGATTGTATATTCGATGGTGGTGGCATTCCTTCTTTTGGCCTTGATCACCACGTCGTTCATATCGTAATCACCGTTGAAGGTATCCTCGAAACAGAAGATGTAGGTGTTGTACTTGAAAGAGGGCGGAGGGGTAGGACCAGTGAATCCGCCTTCAACCTCCATGATGATGTCATTGAAGTCACTATCGGTACCAGACTCCCAGCAGAGCATACTCTTCTTATTGACAGTCAGCCAGGCAGCGCGTGGGTCGGTTGCCTCCATCTTTGAACTGCTGAAGTTGTAGTTCGTGTTGGTGTTGATTTCGCCGTTCATGCGGCCGTCGCAATACACCTCGCCTTGCTTCCTGTAATCATCCCAGGTGGTGTTGGTCTTTACCATGAACCCAATCTGATAGTCTTTAGGGAAATCGAAACTTCCCTTCACGTTGCCGTTGGCGATGTCTTCAGCGGAGGGAGTGCCATCGCCGAACCACAGCAGGGCGAATGAGCCGAAACGCTTCACGATATCGTCATCGCCATTCATCTTAAAACACTTTTTGAGAGGCATCAGCTTATATTTCGGCAGGGCCTTGATGAAGTTAATCGTATCGCTTTGGTTCTTGCCGATGGTAGCGTCTTTCTTGAAATAATAGTAGTATATTTCAGAATAATACACCTCGTTACCATAATCCTTCGGATGGTCGCATTTATAGACGGGTGTCACGATGATGGGCTCTTTACCGGTGCTGGTGATGTAGGAGTTCTCGTTATAGTAGCCGCTTTCCTTCACCTTGGGCAGGTTGTTCTCGCCTCTGCCGTTGGGGAAGCACTCGTCCACGATACCCTCGAACTGGCTCTTGAACTCGTCAGTCCACTCGGTCGAGCGCATCTTCATCTTATTGTAGTCTGCATCGCTCAACTCATAGAGCAGTTCACCCGAATTCCAGTTGCGCTGAGAGGCATACGACTCAACGGCCTTAGCAATCTTAAACTCTCCGGTGGGCAATGTGTATTCCAGTGCTCTGGTCGAGGCCTTCGCGATATCCGCAATCGAGGCGGTGTTGTCTTTCACACTGCTGACCATCATACCTTCGTTCGTTGTGTACGCCACGTAGAAGCCGAGGTTCTCCTTCGGTGCATCGTAATGCAGTTTGATGGTACCGGGGCCGTCAACCTCTGTCTCGTTCAGGATGTTCATCCCGTTACGTGATACATATGAGGGACAATCCTCGTCGATCTCACAGACCTGCGCGAGCAGCTGTACCTTACTTACAGAGGCATCCACCGTGATGCTCACCTCGCCAGAGACGGTGGTACACCAGTCGTGGTTGGGGTCGATGGTGGTACCGAGCATGTTCTCGGCATTCTCGATAATCTCCTCATTGCTGATAACGTCCTCTGTTGTGGGATCAACAGGGCCCTGGTAGTAGTCGGTTGGCGAACAACTGGCCATCACCGCTGCACAAATTACTACTGAAACAATCTTTTTCATTCCTTTTTCTTTTGAAGATTAAAATTCTGGGTGCAAAAGTAGATATCTAGAGGGGAAAAGGGTGTGGAAACTATGACAATAGTGTGTAAAATACTGCAACCATGTGTAGAAATTTGTGCAAATTGACACACTTTTTCCCCGATTTTGATACGATTTTAAGGAATTTTTGTAATTTTGCACCCCAGTATGAAAGAGATGCAATTCCTGGCCATCGTACTGATGACGCTGTTGGCGATGAAGTTGCTGTTGCTGCCCCGTCGGGCGGTAAGCAACCCGTCGATGAGCCGTTCACGCTGGCTGTTGGTCATTGCAACCGCCCTGTTAGGCATCCAGTTTGTGATACAATACAGGTTGGGGTTGCGGTCGTTGGATGTCACCAAGGCCATTATGCTCAATCTCGCCTTTTTCATCCCCTGTGCAGCCCTGTTCTCCCTCGCCATCCTCTATATGTTGCGTCAGGGACGCGTCACTTCGCTCGAGAAGTACATCGGTGTTCCTGTATGGTTCATTGCTATGACCCTCGTACTCGTCGGTTACAAGACGGAGGCCCTGCCGCTACTCTGGGCAGAGATTGGGGCAAGCGCCTTTTATGCCGCCATGCAACTTTTCTATACCTCTCTGCACATCCGTCAACTGCGTCATACCCGCCAATCGCTGGCTAACTACTACGACCGCGACGCGGAAGGTCAACTCTCCTGGATGCAATACTCCATTGCCATCCTGGCACTGATAGCCCTCCTCGCACCAGCCATTATCTTCGGTTACGGCTGGTTTCTGGCACTCTTCGGTACCATCTTTCTCGCCAGCATCTTCTATCTCGTTGATAGTTTCTGTATCTACGCCGTCAGTGCCGCCCCCGCCAGGGTCATGGAGGCCGAACAGAATGAAGAGGAAGAGACAGAAAACGAGGAAAAGGCGGCACCTGCCGAAGCCATGCAACGAGTGGAACGGGCTGTAGAACAATGGATGGCCACTGGCGGTCATTTGAAAAGCGGTCTCAAACTGCCGAATGCCGCCGAAGAGATGCAGATACCACGCTATCTGCTTTCCGTATGGCTGAAACAGACAGGAAGACACTACAACGAATGGCTGGCCGAACTGCGTATTGAGGAGGCCAAGCGTACCCTACGGGAACACCCGGAATGGAGCAATGAGGCCGTCGCCCAGCACTGTGGTTTCAGCGATCGCTGCTATTTCCAGAAAGTCTTCAAGGAAATGACGGGCATGACACCCGCCCAGTTTATCATCACGCAATAGCGCTGAAGAACTCCTCCCCTTTCTGCTTCAGAGCAATAGGAGCTATCGTCTTCGGCTTCAGCAGGATTGTCGAAGAAGTCTCTTTCGGCTTCTGGGGAACCAGCAGTTTTTTGTATTCCTCCAGATTCTGCAGCAGACGGACGGCCTCTTTCAGCTGTCGGTCATAGTTGAGTCCTGCCTCGATGGCGCCAGCCTGATAATAGTAGGCAGCGATGATATCCGACTCAAGAACTTGCATCAGTACCTCCTTGTGTTTCTCCATATCAGTGGCCACATCATGGTTCAGTTTCTTCTCCAGTTCATCAAAAGCGCCCTTAGCATCTTCATAATAACCCTCAAACTTCGCTGTCTTCACCAGTTCGGCAAACTGTTTCTGACTGACGGGATCGTAGGTAAAGCCGCTCTTGATGACCCGCTCCTTGAATTCCTGCCAGTCGGCATCCGTCAGATGGAACTCTGCTGCCGGAGCAATCGTCGGATGCTTGGCGATATAATCAACCACGTAGTCGAACATCACCTCCGTCGAGTCCTGACCAGAGGCGGAGAGGTAGAAGGCGATATTGGGGATCGTGTCTGCCTTGACCTCCACATCAGGTTTGATACCGCCGCCGTCGCGCACCTCACGGCCGTTGCGGGTATAGAACACCTTCGTCAGCGAGTCGGGGATATGTTCCCGATAGCCGCCACTGCCTTTCTTGTAGTTGATGGCCTGGATGCAGCGCCCGCTGGGGATATAGTATTTCGAGGTTGTCACCTTCATGTTCGTGTTATAGGGCAGGTCGATGGGAATCTGCACCAATCCTTTCCCGTATGTACGCGTACCTAATATTATTCCACGGTCCAGATCCTGGAGGGCTCCACTGGTGATCTCACTGGCCGAAGCCGTCTCACCATTGACGAGCACCACCAAGGGCATCACCGTGTCCAACGGTTCTACACGCGTTCTGTATTCTTTCGACACCTGCTTGAACTTACCACGGTTCTCTACGACGGTAATACCCTTTGGCAACCAAAGATTCAGGATATCCACGGCCTCCTGTTCAGAACCGCCGCCATTACCACGCAGATCAAGGATCAGAGAGGTGGCGCCCTGCTTCTTCAGGTCGATGAGTGCACGGCGCATCTCCTTGGCACAACCTTCGGTATAAGAATTCAAATTGATATAGCCGATATTCCCTTCGCGAATACCGTAATAAGGCAACTCAGGCAGTTTGATATTCCTGCGGGTAATCTTAAAACTCATCAACTTACCTGTCGAGGGACGCATCACTTTCAGGAGGAAACTCGTACCTGGTTCTCCACGCAAGTGTTCACTGACAAAGGTCACTGTCTTATCCGTCATCATCGAATCGTCAATACTCAAGATCACGTCACCCTTCTTCAGTCCGACCTCCGCCGCGGGCATATTGGCATAGGGCTCGTCGATGACGACACGATCCAGTTTCTGGTGCTTACGGATCAGCGCACCAATACCGGCATACTTACCCGTGAGCATCAGCCGCAGGTCTTTCGTCTCGTCCTGGGCGTAATATTCCGTATAGGGATCCAGACTCCTCAGCATGGCATTAATACCCGTGCCTATCGTTCCCTTGGGATCGAGGGTATCCACATAAAGTAATTCCAGGTTCTTATATACCTGGTTGAAGATGTCGAGATGCTTGCCCACCTCAAAGTTATGGTCACTGTTCTTCTGTGCCTGCGCCGATAGCGACAAGGCCAGAAGCATAAACAACGGTACGATATATCTTTTCATATCTTTCTTGATTATTATGATGGTGCAAAATTACATGTTTCTCTGAAGAAAACACCTTTTTCTTCTCTTTTTTTACAAAAAAATAAAGATTCCTTGAATTTTTTCGCCCAAAAGTTTGGTAGTTTCATTTTTTCGCCGTACTTTTGCACCCGCTTAACAGCAAAACCTGCTTCAGTAGCTCAGTTGGTTAGAGCACCTGACTGTTAATCAGGGGGTCGTTGGTTCAAGCCCATCCTGAAGCGCATTAAAAATCAAGGAGTTACGAGAAATCGCAACTCCTTTTTCTTTTCCATCTGAACAAATTTTGGTTATCTATTTACGTTTTTTTAAGTATCAGCTCATATATAATCATGACATTCAGCGATACTTTGGCTGGCATTTTATAGAGTATCATCCGCCCTTATTCATCTTTCAAGTTCTTTAATCGGGTTAATGCAGAAAGCTATCTGCTTTGGCTCCCAGCGCCAATCACCTTGTGGGATGATGCTAGATATGCTGTAATGCAGGTGGTGGGGCTTGCCAACTGCATTACCTGTATTGCCCACCTTACCAATAACAGACTTTTTTGTTACGACAGCACCAATACAAGTGTCTATTCCACTCAAATGAGCATAATAGTGTAACCTCCAACCTGAACTAAGGATTAAGATGCAGTTGCCGCCTGCACCTAAATTATGAGCTGTACCAACAACAACTCCACCAATGGCAGGATGCACTTTTGTACCTTTCTTAGCAAAGATGTCTATTCCTGCATGTCGATGATCACCCCAAGGATGCCAGAATGATTTCTGATTATAACTCTCGCGCCCACAACCCTCAACAGGATTTTGGATTTTAGTTGGCAGCAGCATATTGATTGTTATCAATGATGCTAAACTAATAGTGGCAATTTTCCTTTTCTTCATTGCGGTTTGAAGTAAATCATATCAGGATGCTCGCCAAATAAAAAGTGTACAACATTACATAGCCATACATCATGTTTAAACTCTGATAGGTTTTCTACTTGGTATGTCCCTCCGATTTCATCATGTGCCACTAACCTCAAGATAATCGAATCGTCTCCAGAATCTTCGAGATTAACGTCAACAGTAACATACAATCCATCTTCTGTTAGAAAGTCAAGGAAACTATCTGCTCCATCAACCATTTCCAGGTCTTCTTGATCACCGTCATATTCAGGTAGAACGACAAACCATCTACCGTCTTCCCATTTTTCAAAAGTCAATTCCATATTTTATATTTGGTGTCCGATAAAAATATTAAGAGGATACACAAACTAGAAATATACCGTGCCACAGAGTGTCGAGTATGCCTTGTAGTTGAAGTTGTCACGGATTTCTTCTGCATCCCAGGCTCCGACTTCACTCGCCTTATTGCCACAGTTGCTCCAGCCATGTTGCGTTTTGATGCTCAATAGTCTTACCTCTTCACCAATAACACCAACTCTGATAGGTGTAGAATACCAGTCATTACCTTTCTTGTAATAGCCCCTTAATGTTACTTCCTGCATTTTTGGCTTTGCTTGTTGTTGCCTTTGTTGATAGGGGTTGCCATATACTGGCTCATAGATGGTGAAAGGTGTACCATAGCCAGGACTTGGGGTATAAGAGGTGCGAGGAACCTCCACAGGCTGATACACTGTAAACTGTGCTGATGCTGATAGCGAAACAACAATCATACTGCAAACGAATAATAACTTTTTCATACTTCTTTATTTTTTGTTTGACATGTTTTCTGGTACAAAGATACAATGCTTTTCAGACCAAACAAAATTAATCCCACCATCTTGTATGAAGTGGTGGGATTGTTGTAGGAATTGTCGATTCTCTAATACAATTTTAGAACAGCTCTGTACTTGTTATTAGTAGCAGGTCCTTTTGTAATTGGATGTTCTTTCATCATTGCAAGATAAGCTCTTTCTACATTTCCGTCCTTACAAAATTCATCGTAAAAGGTGAACAACTGATGTTCTGCTTGCATTGTATTCACTTCTCCATCTCCTGCAATTATATGTATATGTGGTTCTTCCAGTCTGGAAAAATATGAAGCAGAATAGCATGAGACAAAGATAAACGTAGCATTCTTTTGGAATCTTTTGTATAGCATATGCAGAATACCGCCTAACTCATTCCATTCCTTATATTCCGTGTATGATGTTTTGTCGGACGAGTTGATATCCTTGAATGTAAACGACTCTTCACATGAATGAATGTCTATGTACAGCACAACCTTGTCGTCGCTTGGAATAACATCTGTTGTTTTATCAATATACTCAACCAATTCTTCAAAATAGGCTATGTCCTTCGGAGGATAAGCAGAATCATTGAAGCCCGGATTATCAATTAATCTTTGATAGATAACTTTCCCAGCCTCAAATTCGGATGCAGTAATTGATTGGAGAAATATGAAATGATTCATGAGCTTATTCCATTAACATCCAACAGCATTCCTGATAATTGAACTACGGTATCAATTCCCGTATTTTGGCGACTCGCCATATTTATTGGCGACAACATCAGAGTCTTGGCACATCCAAACTAAAACAATAATCGCTCCAATTAATGGAATTGCAGCCCATAGGATGTTCCAGCCACTTTTCCCAATATCATGCAGGCGACGTACTGTTACTGCAAGCGCTGGCAGAAATAGCCCCAAACCAACAACGATGCTAGCCATCTGGAAAAGACTGTATGAAGGATCATTATACGGCATTTCGCCAGACATGGTTTGGAATAAGAATCCCAAACTGGCAAGATTGAAAATAAAAGTGATACCAAAATAGCATATTGAGAACCACCAATACTCAGATCTTCTGGCACGACCAGTAAATGTAGCATACTTGTTAAACACTGAGGTTAAGGATTCTCCCAGTGACATACTTGGTTTTACATTTTGTGAATACATATAATAACCTTTTGTGAGACTTACCCGTAGTCTCGTTATACCTTTGTTTCAGCATCGGGATTGCCTACTTACTATGTTCTTTAATATAGTCCTTTACGAACTGCCTCTTTATATTTTCTGCTAAGTCATTAAGGTGGTTCTTATCATTAAGTCCCAAAATTGCTGGACCAACAGATAATCCTGGATAGAGCCCTAAAACGACTGCAAACAAATATATGATATTAGCTCCTATACTAAATTGTTCTAAGCCCAATGATGCTGATATCAGCATTCCAACAATGAAAGATAAGATTAGACAGACAATGCATGATGCCCATATAGTGGAAGCCTGACGTTTCTTCTTTGTCTCGAAGAACCCATATTGGTTCAATATCTTGATATCATTCTTCTCATAATAAGCCAACGCTTCTCGTTCTAAGTCTGCGGGTGATTTAGTTGTGTAAGTAATCTCTTCATAGTCCGAATGTCCCTCATCGATTAACGTTGATTCATCCTGATTTCTCGTATTCCCAAGAAAAACCTCAACACTATTAGCCCTTTCTCGTTTTACGAGCTTCATGGACGCATTGACGATATCCTTTATTTCAGGCGAAAGCCCCTTATTCATTAACAAAGCTGCACCTCCAGCTCTTTGTACAGCGGAAACAGGTCGCTTGCCATGTAGCAGAAAATAAAGTGTGGCTCCAAGAGCATATACATCGCTCACTGGCGAGAATTCTTCCACATTTTGCTGGTACTGCTCAATAGGAGCATAGCCTTCACTTAAGCCAATAGGCGTCATAGAAGTTTCATGGCCATGTGCATCATAGTTCTTCGATATGCCAAAATCTATCAGTACAGCATTGCCTTTGTCATCCAGTAATATATTAGCAGGTTTTACATCAAAGTGGCAAATATGCTCTTCTTCGTGCATATATTTCAGTGCCTTGGCAATTTGCTTTATTAACTTCATTGCTTCGCTTTCAGAGAGAGCACCATGAGCATCAACGTATTCTTGCAATGACCCGCCAGAATAATAGGGCATGGAATAATAGACTGTGCCGTTTTCCTCAAACACGTCTATTACGCTGATGATATTTGGATGGTGGAGCTTTGCCAGATTACCAGCCTCCTTGAAAAATTTCTTCCTGTATTGCTCTACTTGTTTGGCACTTTCCGCGGTAAATGATTGCATATACAAGGTATGCGAATCACGAGAACAGAAATCCCTCATAAAGAACTCCTTGATGGCTACTTGTCTTTGCAATGACGTTTGCATAGCCAAATATGTTATACCAAAGCCTCCCTGCCCCAGAACTCGCTCTATTCTATATTTTCCACCTTGCAAGGTGGTATTTTGTTGTAGTTGTTGCATTAATCCTTAATAAGTGTACATAAGTCAAGATATAACTGACGAGTAGCTTTACGCATAAGTGATTCAAGTTCATTTCTTTGTCTCTTGAGGGATTTCCTTTTCCCGTCATAATTGGCTACATAAGAAACCTCTTTGCTTAAAGTGTGAAGTACAGGAGCGATATAGAAAGACTCATCAAGTTCCGAATACTTCTTCACTTCTTCTATTAGTTCATCAGCCTTCCTACGAAAAGAAATGGCAGAAGGTTGAATGATTAATCCAGTAGGTGTTATTTTCACATCTACTTCCTTTTTCAATTCATCATATAATGATTGTATTTTTTCTTTTGATTCTTGAATACTCATATTACATCAATTATTATATTTCATAGTCTATCTGTCTAGTACATCTATATTTATAGGCAACAAAAAAACAATGACATTACTTGTAATTACAAAATCCTCCAACCCTTTTTTCCTAAAATATAGAGTTAGGGTATATTTGCCACCATCAATGTTTTCACCAAACAATTCTCTACATATATAGAAATACTTATCTGTTGACATTAATGTTCGCCAAACCTTTTCACCATTTAGTTCGTATGAAATTAGATATGACGAAATAGAGTCAATCTTTACAGGGGATTCAATTTGAACTGATTCATACAGATATATTGTATCAGATAATTCTTCAGTTAAATCAGAGAATGTAACCACGCCACCTCTTGTAGACAAATGACTATTCTTAAGGAAATAATCTTTAATGCTTTTCGCTTCGATGTTCTTAAAGACTTTTGCTGCGAACAATTTGATTTGCTTCGTATTCAGATTCATTGCCTTGATAGCCTGTTTATCGTTGGCCCACGATATTGGATCTGAATCAGGAAAGACATCGCCAGTCTTGTACAATTTATCACCGATCTTGACAGAAGGTGTATTCATCTGCAAGATTTTATAGTTATCTGCCAACAATGCCATACTGAGGCACAACGCTGATAATACTAATACTGCTTTTTTCATATCTTCTCGTTTTTAATATTGATTACCGTTTTTTGAATTGCAAAATATAATGAAGGTAACATGATGCTTGTAGCAATACCAAATAGCATATTGAGTGCTATCATGACTACCAACAACAGAAATGAATACTCAAGGAAAGAAGCACAAAAATGAATGAATCTTGAGCGAGACCTCTTTATGAATGGAATTCTCTCAATAATTGAATCAGATTCAAATAGGCTCATTGATATTGCAAAATAAAGCAAGCCTAAAATAAACAATAAACCATAACGCACAAAATGCTCTCCATTCATTAATGCAATAAAAGCATAATAAGTAACGACCGCCCCAGGCTTTGGTCCAGAATACGTATCATGCATATCCTCAACCATATCGCCAATCACAACATACTTGTCTTTTGTAAATAATGCAATTTCATTGTCAGAATAGTTTTCTAACAAATCATTGCCCAGATTGTAATACATCTTAGTCTGTTCCTGATTAAACTCACTCCAATCCTCTATTGGCGCATTAATAAATAAGCTTTTGTAACACAACCTGTGATTACTGGTATAGAAGCAGAAACTCCTATTAATAGTATTACCTGTTAATTCACGATATGCAAACAAAGATACGGACTCTTTATCATCTTTCAAATATTCATAACGTGTAAAATTCGATTCGATGATAGTTGTTGGATAATCGTTAATTGCGACCTTTGATGTCAATGACGAATCTGAGAGTTCAATATCAGCATGGTTAGCCACTACAATATTCCTCATGTTTTTGATTACGGAGAATAATGCAGAATCTTCTGGAGAATCAAATCCTTTTTCAAATCTTACATCCAAGAATATGTACTTGTAGCTATCAGTCTTTTGCAAAGCCTCCATGAAAGACCTTAATTTTGATCTATCAGTAATGTCAACATTGCCAACAGTCATTCCATAATCATCATGTCGTTCTATGAGTTGCTTGTCGTATGCAACATTCACAAACAGCGCGTCTTTTTTCTCTTCTACATCTTTAGATAAGCCACACTTGTCCTTAATCCATTCCATCCAAGCATACTTATTAAGATCTTCTCCAGTAAAGATGGCTTGGTTGTTTAGAATGTAGCCGAGGAATAGCAACACCATGACATTGCAGAGAGAAACAATGAGAGCCGTTTTTCTCTGCTTAACGAACTTCTTGGGTGCGTTTAAGTTAATTCTTATTTTCTTGTTCTTTGCCATAATAAACATTCTTAGTCTAACATTACGAATCCCGCCCAGTAATAAGGATTGGGATATTTATTTCGTACATCTTGTTGAGCTGTTTTAAATGCGTTATGCTTCGTATCTCCAGAAAGCATCCTTGAATAGAATCTTTGCATCATATATGAAGTCGTCATATCATCAACCTTCCACAAACTCATTAATAATGATTGTGCACCAGCAAGTTTGAACGCTCTTTGTATTCCTATCACGCCTTCGGCCCCAGAATCAATATCACCCAATCCTGTTTGACAGGCGGATAAAACAACGAGGCTAACATTACTTAAGTCTATTTTGGATATTTCTTCTGATGTCAAGATCCCATCATGTTCTTGTTCAATGCTTTTCTTCCCCATCCATGCAGTTTGTCCACCAGTCATCATTATACCAGAGCGTTTCATAGGACTAATATCAATCTGTGATTGATAATAATCAAGGTAGCGGACCTCTTCTTGAGGGAAATAAAAACCGTGGGTAGCAATATGTACTATAGACAAATCTAAACCTGACAATTCTTTAAATGACTCTTCAGTGCCATCAAGACCTTTTCTTTTTATTACAGAGATCCCTTTAGAAGATAATTGACTTGAAATAGAATCCACTTCGGCCTCTGATGCTGGCAAATATTGCCATCCCGTTCTTGTTGAAGAATCATCGTATTGTTGAAATGACTCTAAAGAATCCACTTCTTGTCCTTTAGTATCAGCATCATACAATAATCCTCCATATAGGATGGCTTTTGAGATTCCTTCTTTACGTTTTTTACATAATTCACGCGTAGACGACAAGCGAAACATGTTATATTTTTCATTAGCATAATATCCCAAACTATCTGACAAAAATTCTATTGGTGTCTTATGCAATAATCCATCTGCGGAAAAAAATACATTCTCTCCTGGATGAATATAATTTTCCAGTTTACCCCATATTTTCTTATAAAGACGTTCTGAAACCGTCTTCCATTTTGTTGTTGTTAATCGCGAGCCTGTGTTGAATGAGTTTAATAAGGCATTAATATCTTTTTCTATTTCATTCTTGGAATCTAACTCAACAAAAACTGGGTGCTCAAAATCTCTTCTTACTATCAAAGCTCCATAACATATCGCAGAGCGATCAAGGAGTTCCAATTTGCTAATTTCAACAAATTCAATAGCAACATCGTTTTTCTTAAGTTTATCACAAACCTTATTCCAAGTAATTTCCAAATCAGTCAACACTTTCTTTTTTGACAAACTTTCAAGTAAGGTCATTTCCAATTCTGAAGTTTCCATCTTACTCTGTATTGATTTTTCAAAGGTTGATCCTTCTTGGCCTTCTTTGCTTCGTGCTATCTGTAGTTTATTATATTGTTCTTTCAGGTTGTTGTCATTAGAATTTGCTATATATTCCGAAATGGTCTTTTGGGTATTAAGCAACAACCCTTTATATAATAAGGTGGAATTATAGGCGACATCTGCACAAACTGGTAACTGAGGATAGTAGTAGGTCATAGATTTCAAAACATCATATGGCATAAGTCTTACCATCATTTCTCTTCCTTCAGCATTTGTTGACAACAATTTCCTTTTTAACTCTGTTGTTGTACTTTCATAGAGTAAAGGAAGTCGTATGCTAACAATGCTGTCATTGTGTAGATGAGCCATTAATGTCAGCAATCCTCTATATTTGAGACGAGGACAAATCTTTTCAGCTTTCTGCATATACGTAAATGCATCATCATATTTTTTGTTTAAGAATAAGATTGAGCCAATTTCTGCTGTGTTTTTTGCTTCTGATATAGAATCATTCAATTCATGAGCAATATATGCTGCTTTCTGATAATAATGAATTCCCTTTTCTATATCATCAATTAAGTATGCTATCCCCAAAATCTCCGATGCTTTTTGAATCTGCTTAGATATTATTTTCTTATCTGCAATTTCTTGGATGTGAATGAACAATAATGAATCATTTATTAAAGGCATACAGAAATAATCTGCTTTTTTTAGATAATCGTCATCTGACAATTCTTGTCCACAATGACGTTTTTCCAATTGGCTTAGTGATATCAAACGATAAGCCATAACATCATCCTGAATTGATTTATAGAGTTTAGCCATCTCCTCCAAAAGCTCTGCTTTTTTTAATGAATGAAAACTATATTCAGTCAACAATTTATAAGCATCATATATTTTTTTTCTTGCTTTAGTCTGATTATTAAGGAAGTATGCATATATGTTATAAAGACGAAAATTAGTCTCTGCCATAATAATAGTGTCTTTTTTCTCGTATGCTATAGAATAAGACTTGTCGTAACACTTTTCTGCATTAAAGAATTCCATCCTTGATTCATATATAGCACCCAAGCATAAGTATGAATTAGCATCTGGTTCTTGGAGAATATCCTCTTCTACATTAATTTTATTTAACATCGCATTATATGCAATATCATATTCACCTAACCAAAGAGAAGACACATACACGTATTGCATATAATTCAAATACGATATCAAAATACTATGTAAGCGTGCTATTTCATCGGTTGTTTCTTGTTTCTTCTGTTTTTGCGATGCAAATACTTTTTCAAGATTTTGGTATTCTAATGCTATTGAATTAATTGGGTTATTATCAAAAAAACTTTTCCAGATCTCGAGAGCCTGCTTCTTTTTATCTTCTGCTAGATTTCTATATTTTTCTTTTTCAACATCTGAATCTAATTCGTTCAAATAGTTATTATAAAGATTACAGAACATCATCAAATATTCAGCATATTCAGTACTCTCTTTCCCATAGTTTCTGATAATAAAATCACCATAACCTTCTTCAATAGGCATAATAGTATTGTATTGACCAAATTTCTCACTTAATTGAATGAGTGAATTGAATAACTGATTAACCCAAAACGGTTTCCCACTTTTTTCTTCCTCTTCGCAAAAATCAATAGGATGTGATTGTATAAAATCATTCAGGAATAGGAGAAAATCCGTATCTGAATACACCCATTCAATAGATTCTTTATTAATTAATAGTTTCTCTTTTTCTGCAAGTCTTCCAAGTAATTCAAATAAGCCTACATATATTTGAGAAGCGAATGGGGATTCGCCAAAATTAGAATATGCGATTCTCTTTTCTAATGCTTCTGTTTGGCATTCTAAGGACTTTTTATAATTTCCAATTTGTTCATATATCTCACCTTGTTTTAATAAAGACTTAACGACTTCAAGGTCAGCTTTTAGCGCTTTGCATGAATCTGTAATGATTGTACTTAATCTAATTGCTTCTTCATAATTCTTATGTTTCAAATTCCAATCTCGCATAATGTCATAGATACCGTCATTACCAAATATCATCATAGACCATTGTTTAGTAGTGTCTGAGGTACAAAACATTTTACCATATGGTTCATATAATTGATAAGCTCTCCGAGAATGAATATATGCAGAATCTATTTGGCTATGATTCATATATACTATTGCCGTAGTGAATTCTCCCAAGAATGAACAAATATAAATAGTAGAATCATTTGTTATGTCATAGTACTCTTTTGCGAGGTCGTTTACTTTCTTGATGGATTTATACGTATTCTTTAGATAAGAATCCGAATTGTTGCTCATAAGGTCATTTAAAGATGTCATGCACTCAATCATCTCTTTTTGGAAAGATTCTAACTTTATGGAGTCATTGGAATACGACGATGCATATAGATTTATCCATGCAAATATGCACAGTAAAAATAGTATTGTATTTTTTTTCATAACTGATAATTATTCAATTTGTTCTTTATTTTGCATTGCCATTGTAAACTTCGAGATGTCTTCTCGGTCTTCATCATACAGTAGCATCTTATTAATTCTCCTAAAGCAGAATTTGTGCATTTTGACACAGAACCATATTAGCGGTATGTAGATCAAAGCACCAAAGAGATAGTGTTCTTCCCCAAAGAAGCAAATGGAATCATATACTCCATGAGCGAAAATGGGAGCAATCCATATCATATTCTTATACTTCCCGAACTTGTTGGGACGGAAATGGACTATTGAATAAAAGAAGCCCATCAGTACTCCAAAAATGTAATGGCCTGGTACTGCAAAAAGGCAACGTGTGATAGCAATCGCTTGCCAGGGATCTTCTTCTGCATTAAAAATGTACATAACATTTTCTAACCCAGCGAAACCCATAGCTACGCATACAGCATAAACAATACCATCGATATTCTGGTTGAATTCTTGGTTCTTTCTGAGCAAAAGCCACAACATGAATAATTTGGCAGTTTCTTCAGGAATGGCAGCGTTATAAAATGAAGTAAATATTCCTCGAACTATGGGGATGTCATATAACCAACCAAGTCCCATAATATAAGGAAAAGGACTCCATATTTGGTTGATTATTATCGTAACAACAATGGATAAGATGCCATAGAAAACTCCCTTGATGATTTTACTCCATGGCTCAGGCTGCTGCCTATCTCTATATCTTACGTATAAGACAAGCAGAATGGCAGGTAATAAGCCTGCAAATAGCATAATAATCACATCCCCCATGTCCATACCTCTTCTATATTTAAGTTATCTATTCTTTCAGAGAGAGCAATATCGACTCTTAGCCATTCCGCGACATCTCGTAATATTTGAATCTCAGTAGCTTCTATCTTTTTGTCTGCTTTGACAATTTTAATTAGAAATGACATTAAAAGCGTCCTTTGCTCTTCTGTTGTATAGCCGCATAGTTCTATCGTGCAATCCTTGATTTTTGAAATCCATGCATCATGGGAATACTTTTTTGACTCTTCAAACAATTTTAATAATAGCCCAACATATTTCTCTTTTTTCTCAATGCCGTAGTTCTCTGTTAGGAATCCGCGCAGATATTCTAATTCGGAATGCATGATTTTACCATCAGCCTGAATCACATATGAAGATATAATCATCAGGGATAGTAAGAATCCAGGATATTCATCCCTCAATATTGCTGAAGGAGCATCAATTTCCAACATCATTGTGCGTATATAGTTTCTCATCTTCGTTTGCTTCTTTAAATAGTTTCTAGCTCATTATATAGTTTACGACCTTTTTCATTCTTTGGAGTAGCGTTCTTGTCTTTTCCACCTCCTTGACAATAACCACATCATCTTCTTCATGCTCAGCAACCACCTTGGGAATGATGTTAATGGCATTACAGTGGGCAGTTGGTTCTTCGTTGATAAGTTGTTCGTCACCTTCCTCCCGAATGATATCTTTAACATGAATAAGCCACGCTGAGTGGTTATCCTGATTGTTGGCTGTGGCAGCAATCAATTGCTGGCGTTTCTCTTCATCTGAAACGTCAGAAGATAGCAAGGCTGCCAATTCGTTATTATTCATCTGCTCCAGCATTCCATCAGTACACATATAGTAATAATCGCCAGGCTGGATGTCTGTGATATGAATGATATCAGGACGCATACGATGATCCTCTCCAGGAGTCAACGCACGAGTGACGATGTTCTTCTGGGCAAAGTTTTTCATTTCGTCGTATGATATCTCACCTGATTGAAAAAGATAGAAGACAAGAGAATGGTCACGCGACTGATATAGAATACCTACACCTGGGCGTATGTGATAGATTCTGCTATCACCCATGTGGACGGCTATAATTCCTTTACTATGTATATATAACAAGGTAAGAGTGGTGCCCATCTTTCTGAGACTGGCACTATCGAATCTATCTAACTCGTTATAGGCTTGTTCAAGGGCTGTATGAAGCTGGTTGTCTATGAAAGAGTCATCTTTGATATTTTTCTCAAACCATTTGACCAATGATTGGCATACTGTCTGACTGGCAACTTCGCCCTTTTCATGCCCACCCATACCATCGCAGAGCACAAAGAGACGATTGTCCCATTGTACAATGGCATCTTCCTGATTGGCTCGTTGACCTATCTCATGAATAGAAAGAGGTGGATAGAGTGAAATCTTCATGCGGCTAAGAGAGTTTGAATGTTAAAGTAGAATGCCCCATTGTAATAGCATTACCATCAGTGAGGCGAATAGTATCACCAGCCTCAATAGACTGCCCATCGACAGAGGTCAAGTTTTTGTTCTGGTAGTTGCTAAGCACAACTTTTAGCGTCCCATCGGGCAAAGTTGTGACCTCAATGGCAACATGCTGACGGCTCATATAGCGGTCTGCAGTTTCTATTTGTACTGTAGCCTTAGACGTATTACCTTTTCTACCAATAATATTCTGGCCTTCTACTAGTGGATAGTTAACGCCACCATATAATAGTTCTGCATGAGTATGTGTTTGGGGTTCGGATATGTGTAACTGTGTTGCTCCAGACATACCTGCAGACAATTGAGTCTCTCCGTTGTCAAGAGGGTGAGGACTCTGAGGCGTTTCCAGAAATGTATGCGCCTCGATAGGTTCCTGCTGTGGCGCAAATCTAACTTGAAGCAACGTCTGGCACGAAGGACACGCTATTTGCTTCACTTCTTCGTTCTTAGAGTTTTTGACATCCAGAACGGCATTACATTGAGGGCACTTAACTCGTTTTATCTGCATATTGTTACCACTTAATGATAGTCATATTGTTATCGAACTTGCCCCACATAACTGGGTATTGCTTGCCATTTGAAGCATCAACAACTCCATTGTGAACAAAGTCGTATAGTTCGCGAGCAGTAATTTGGCGGTCTCTATTAAAGTCTGCTCCACCACGAAGTCCACGTTCCAGATATATGGTGAATAAGCTGTTCTTATAGGGACTTTCCTTTGACTCTTCATTGGTACGTGAGGACAAAAAGAACATAACATTTTTATCATTGTAATCGTAAGCGTGCTGTTTGCTTGTACGCATCTTTCCAGCAAAACAAGCATCAACAATGACAATCTTTTGTTTAGCGTGATAGCCATTCAACAGTCTCATGATATGTTGATAAGATAAAAGACCATCATGACAAACAAGTGATCCTTCTGTTCCATGACCACTAAAATATAACATGATAATATCGTTATGCCCAGCTTCTGAGAACAACGTATACATCGCACTAAGCATTGCTCCTTGTGTAGCATCCTCGTTTGTCAAAGTTTGGACAGAAGCATCTTTAGTCGCAAGGAAAATCTTGCTGATAGTTTTTGCGTCCTCAGCACTGACACGCAGGTCGTTTTCTTTGCCAGGATAGTCAGCGATTCCCACGCTGACAAGATAGACTTTGCCCAAAAGAGGTAAAGTCAATAGACAGAACAATATGGGTGTGACTATCCTTTTCATTTCAGATTTCTTTATGCGTCAATTATCATTGCGTCATTCATATAGTCGGGCATGTCTGGAGCCACATCAGGGTTCTCCTCGGATGCCAGATGATTGGCGTCTTGTTCATTATTCAACTCGCCCAAAGTGGCCTTGTTAGCCTGATTATCCATGATAACATCGTCATCACTTGGACGGAAATTATTATCAATATCAATGATAGCTACATCTGCCTGTCCGTCTCCTGTAGTATCATAACCAACAACTAAATGGCCAGCTGCATTTGCGTAACCTACAATATGAACATCCTCACCCATATCAAAATTATGAGCAATCTGCTTTTCTACGATATTAACATCAATTGAATTGGAAGACTGTTCAGGTGTGCCGTCAACAACAACATGCACTACAACTTCTGGATGAACATCAGTTGGGGTCGGAATATCATGAGCACGATACTCAGGATTTACCTGGTGGGCAAAGTCTATCTTCTGTTGTGGAGTCATGGCGTTCCATTCTTCAATTGTATATGTGTTGTAAATACCACCATGCCAGATGAACAAGCCACCAGGACCTACTTCAGCACGAGCCTGGGCAAATGCGTCCCCAAAAGAAAGCTCATTATGAAGTTTTGCAACAGGTAAGGTGTCTTCAGGAACGTTATTTACTTGCTGTTCACTATCAGAAACATTAGCAGAATTTTGTTCAGCAAGTTCTTCTTTATTATAGTTCGCTGCATCAGCCTTGCTTGCATACACAAGACCTGCGCCCATCAGAATACCTGGCACACCTCCAAGGAGAACATGCTTCCATGAAATGGACTCACCTTGCTTATCATTTTGCCCATTAATGAGAGGGCGATTCTCAATTATTGTTTCTTCGTTCATGTTCGGTTCTTTTATGATGCAAAATTAGTATATATTTTTAGAAGTTCATTGATTTTTAAAAGTTCCTGTAGGAAATACCCTGTTTACTGTACGAAATTACTTATTGAACTTCGTCTTACAGTAAGGGCAAGCATCAAGTTTCGATAAAACAATATAATTTTTCGCTTGTATAGGACGACCACATTTTGGACAGACCCACCTACTATCAAATTCTTCTTGGTATTCATCACGACGTTCTTGTATTCTTGAAACGTCAGTCCAAGCTTTGTATAAGAAACACAAAGAAAAGGTTATAGCTATACCATAAAAAAAGATATAAATGGGACCGTGACCTATAATAAAACCGCATGCGATAGCAAGCATTGTAACAATTCCTGTTGCAGAACGTGCTATATTAAACTTCTGCGCTGCCATATTTAGTTCAGAGGTCTTGTTCTTATAATCATCCCAAACTTTTTTTAATGGCCGAATATCTATGGTTTCTTCTTTTGGCTCTTGTAAAACTGCCCATAGAAACAGATAATGCGAGTTACCAAGTTCTACCTTGTCACTCTCTGAAATCGTCTTGCTTTCGACAGCTATGCCATTAACGAAAGTAACGTTAAGTGCATTTAGATTCTTTATCTTCCACTTGCCACTTCCAGCAGGCGCTAAGGAAATATGATGGCGACTTACGTCCATAGGAACACTTCCTAACTGGCCATAATTTGTTGTTGTTCCATCTTTTAATATGGATAACTGTCGTGTTTGCTGATTTCGCCCAATTATTATCTCCATAGCTTTTTCAAATTCTTACTTGAATCACAAGTTCCTTTACTGTCTTTAATGCTTCTTTCGAAACAGGAAGCTGGAAAAGGAAATTTTCACAATCCGAGAGCATGAGGGTCTGTTTCTGTATATCAATCTGATAGATATAGTTCATGTTGACAATAAATCGTTTGCCTACTCGCATAAAATGATGAGCATTAGTACCCAATTGAGCAGCCAAAGCGTCTTCTGTATGGGACAGATTCATTGTAACACATACTTTCTGCTTATTGGCAGTGACTATATAAGTGTAGTTGCCATCACCCTCGAAATAGACAATCTTCTGAATGTCTAAGCGAATGAGTTTGTCACGTGAGTTAAAATATACTCTTTGTTGTGTCATTGGTAAACCATTTATAGACAGCTAAAGCGGTCATGTTGTAACTATTATTGTGCAAAGATAGTAAAATTCTGTCATTTTGCGTACTTGTTTGCAGTTTTTATACCAAAAAGAAGGGCTTGTCGACTGGAAAACTTATGTTTTAGCCGCATTTTTGAGAAAGCAACATAATAATAGACTATAACGAGCCAGTCCCATTTGACAGGCTCGCTATAGCTTAGAATCAGCTAGATTATCAATCTTGCTTAGGTGGTATTGGATTCGCATAGACGGAATCTAATACCTCAAAAGTTCGCTTGACGGCTGGAACTTGACCATACTCATCACGGATGACTTCCAACTTCACGTTGGCCTGCTTTACTCTTTCCTTCATCTCAAAGAATCCATAGCCAAACAGCCCCAGGAAGATTAACATAAAGGCCATGAAAGTAAAGAAATAGCAACCTGCCATGTGCTTGCCATAGATGTATATTCCATGCTTATCTACTGTACTCCCCTTAATGTTGACCAACGTCTGCTTGATTTCGTTTAGATCACTCTTGATGGCCTCTCCTGACTGGTGGGAATCTTCTAATGATCCGACGACCTTATTATACAGGATAACGACCTGCTCAGAGACCTTTGCGCAGTATTCTGCACTGTTGTTATACAACTTGGTGTACCATCCTTCGCGAGTCATCTTGCCTTCTTCCCTCATCTTTTTATTGTATTCTGCCTCTGCCTTATACACGTCATTGACGATTTTTCGCGCAAGAGTTTCGAATAACTCTGGATCGATGAGAATTAAAGGCTGACCATCCCTCTGAGTAAATCCAGCAGGAATAGCCACATTCCCCTTTGAATCCTTTGGCAGTGAATTCTGGTTACACACTTTCTCGTAGGCTTCTTTTAGGCGTGCCTCAAACTTTTCTTCGACACTCTCAATCTGAGCGTCTATGTACTCTTTGTCTGTCTTATTCATTATCGTCTAAATTTATAGGGTTTATAATTCTCATTCTTCTTACGTTTTTTATCGTCATCATTCCAATTTCTATCGTTGTTGCTGCCGCCACCAATTCCAGAGGAAATACTCTGCTGTTGTGAGGGAATGGCAAGTTCCAAAAGTGTATCAAGACCGATACTGATAACCTTAGCAACGCCTTCAGCAGCAGATGCTGTAGCCACAAATGCTGTCAGAGTGGCATTATAGGCAATATCTTCTGCCAAGTCACCAAAATCCTTGCATAGTATAGGGTAACTGGCGTTTAGCTTCACACCTGTCAGATGGCGGATACCTTCTGTAAAAGATACACCATGTATGAGGTGGCTCCTTTTGTGATAGAAGATGTTCATACAGATGCCTCTTTTCTTCAGTTCGGTGTTGAACTGTTGCCAGTTCTTTGATGCAGAACGGGCTTCACGTATTTTATCCTTCATACGGTAGCGGGTCTTGTCTTTGCCCTTAAGCCGATGGCGTTTGACCTTTTGGTCTCTCTCACTGCTGGCTATATGCAGTCCATATTCAATAGTGAGATCATAGGCAATTTTCCGGCTACGGTGATAATTGTTGCTGTCGATGATGGAGTTTCCATCGTTGTCAACGCGGTTATAAACGATGTGACAATGAGGATGTTCCTTGTCGTTATGACGGACAACAATGTACTGGGTATTCCGTATTCCCATGCGTGCCAAATACTCTTCAGCAATCTTTGCCATGAAGTCATCGGTCATCCTGTTGGCATCATGAGGTGAGAAGCTAAGCGAGATGTGCTTACATGGATTTCGCACTCTTTTGTTAGCGGAAGCCTGTGCCTCAAAGCTGTCAGCAATGGCTTGGTTATTCACTGTGCACACATCCTTGTGTGCGATAATTCGAGCATCCTTTTCCTTGTTGTTGGTATAGTCTGCCAACACTGCAAAGGTGCGGTTTGGATTAATTTTAGCAATCATAACTCTCCTTCTTTTTTAGTTGATGTAATAATGATAGTATCTCAGATAGGGCATTGGTCGCCTGAGAATAAATGTCCGATAAATGACCAATATTTGCCACATAAGCAATCTGGTTTACATTGTTGGCCATGCCCGATAATTTCCTAAGAGCATCGAGCTGACCAGGTGTGAGAACAGGACTAATCTTGTTATCGAGAGAGGCTTCCCGACAGTATTCTGATACACTAATTCCAGCCTTTTTGGCTTTGTATTCTACCAGATTATATTGGCCTTTGTCAAGACTAATCTTGACAATAAAACTCTTTTTCTGGCTATCTGCCAGACGTGGTCTGCCACCTTTTCTTGTATTTGTTTCCATTGTAAAACCGTTTTAATTTACCCCATGTTTTTCTTATTTCTTAGATGATTTTCAGGGGGCAAGTGGCTGACTCATAGGGTAGAGGTCAGCGTTCGGACTGCCTGTCGGCAGGCGTTTTGAGGTACTCAAAACATACACTTGCAACCCCCTGAAAATACACATGACGCGTAGCATTATCAGTATACTCCAGAAGATGGCGAACGGATGTGTTCTTCATTATCGCAAATCTCCAGACTGAACGTGTTAACAAGTAGCTGAACGGCAGGATTCCGTCTTATCATGTCTGCCAGAATTTCATGAGCCGTTGGTTTCATCAGGAAGAAGTCAGTCACATCAAGACCCTGTTCACGTTGTTCATCCGTAGCTATTTTCTCAATCACGTCAGACATTATTACACGTTTGCAAATAGGCTTTAACATCTGAGATTTTTTCTGCCATTTCTCCCACCCACCAAGGTCAGGTATAAGGATAACGGTTCTTCCTTTCAGTACTTGAACAGCATTCTCGTTAAAGCACCCATCCTTTCCTCCTGTAGCCAGCCATAGCAGATCGGGTATGAAATGAGTCATGATAATGGCAGTCTTCTCACTCTCCACCAAAGCGACTGGTGCAGTTGGCCTTTCATGAAGAAGATGCTCACCAAACAGGCATTGTACCAGGTGGAAATCCGCTATCTTCAATTCAGAGTGCGCCCAAGTGACCTGACTTTGGGGTTCCTTTATCCGATGGCCAGTCTTGTTGTCATAGCCCATCAGTTTGCCTGCCCTCACATTGCCATTGGCGTCTATCTGCCAGAAGACGGTACATCCTCCCCATTTGTTCCCTGTTCCTACAAGATACAAGCGGAAGATACGCTTAACCTCATCTTCGCCGATAACACCACAGAGGTATTGGTAGAGAGGGTTCTTTGTCTTGTATGCTGACAGGCTTTTGCTGACAAATACCATAGGGATGAAAGAAGGTTCAACGGACTTGGGCTCTTCCTTCCCTTTCGTTGTTCCCACCTTATTATATATAGGAGTGTCGTCGTCCCAATCCTTGGGCTTCATATCAGGATTATCATGAAAATAGTCTTTGGGAGTATAGTGGTACCCGCAACTGTTCTCATGGTCACATCTGCCGACATAGTTTGGGAACTTAATGATACCCTGATCATCGACATAGTGAACGAGACAACGTAGCTTCTTGCACTGGGGACAAGTAAGCTTGCTGTTAGGACGATATTTCTCCAGATGGAATCTGTAATCACTCATCCTCGCCTCCTTCCTGTGCACTGTCTGCACTTTGCACTTCTGCACTTTGCACTTTCCCTTCACCGCCATCTTCTGAACTATCGGAGAGTGCAGAAGTGCAGAGTGCAGTTGTGCAACGCTTCACTACCTTCTCGTAAACGCCTTGTTTTACCTTCTGTAATACAGGAGGTGTGGTCTCACATAGTCTTTTAAGGGAAGAAAACACCGTACGACGTGAAACGCCAGTCCTTTGTCCTGCCTGCTCTGCCTCGGATGAAGTGAAGGTGTCACCAACCATAGCCAGCCAACGATCCTGGTTCCTATTGGGCTCGTCCATCCCTGAGAGAGCATTTACTCGCTTGTAGGAGTCCTCGAAGTATTCTATCAACTGGATTGCGCCTTTGACGGAAGTGATGTCGATACAATCTATCTGGCATTCACCTGCAGCCCATCGCATTACCTGAAGAATCAAAGCCAGACGTGCAGCATTACCGTTGAGCTTTACTTTCCGGCTCTCTACCTCGTTATCATCCTCGATACCATTTACTTCCTCAATAATGCTGTTGTTCCAATTATAGAAGTAGGTTCTGGCTTCTTCTGAGAAATCCAATACTATAGGTTGGGGTGTTATTCCGTCCTCGCTCAGCGGACAAGGAATATTCAACACCTTATTAATATAGTAAGACCACTTGCTCATCGTGTCAGGGCGTTTCTCCTGTTCAATGCCAATCTGCCATTTGGGAATCTTCTTGTTCTTGGGGAATACAAAAAGGAAACGGTCTGTGAGTCCGTTGGCTACATATTCCTTTCGGAAGATCTCGTCAAGGAGATTAGTTTGGATGCCACCGATCAAGTTAATGCATGGGTGAGGAATGCAGATAGGAAACACCTCAGACTTACGGACAGCCTTCAACTGCTGACCGCTATAGGCAGAGAGCAGATCTTCTATCAGATTGCTCTTCGTGCTGTATCTCTTGACGGAGTTGAATAGTGATACGACCTCATCTACCAGCAGAACAATACCACGAGGATTATCATAGTGGATGCTCAGCATAGCCTCCTGAGTGAAATCAGATATAACCGTCTGCATAAGGCGAGGCTTCTCTATCGGTTCCGTCGCATCTCCGTCTTTCTTGACTGCCCGTTGCTGGGCATAGGCATCATACTCCTTACGTGCTTGTTCGAGCAGTCGCTGGTCATAGTCGCGGATAGGGAAATAGAGAAAGCCGAGAGGGGGAGTCTTGCCAAGACCGGGCCTGCCAACCAATATCATGTAGAGGAAGCAAGCGGTTACCCATTTGCCCTTTATCCTCACATAATAGGTGTTGCCAATAGCTGTAGCAAAGGCTGACAGCATAATGGCTACCGTGTACTCCAGATTGAAGTTCTCGTAGTTCACCAGCTCGAAGGCTATCTTCTGAAAGACATTCGGAAACACACCCAGAGGAATTCCTGTCTTAGCCACATCAAATACATCGGCATGAATCTGATTAGCCAGTTCGTCAATGTCAATCATTACGATCTTCCTCCTTCCTTTCTGCTGCTAATTCAAGTGCCAGGTCTACGTCAATGACAATCTTACGTCCCAACTGCGAGATGGCCTTGTCTATTATACCACTCTTCTTAATACGATTGGCAGTTGGGATGCTACAGCCAAAGGTCTCAGCTATCCCCTTGATGCCATAAGCCAGCTTACGGTCAGGTGATGGCATAGAAGACTCCGGCTTCTTGTCTTTGTCAAGAACACCAAGGTTATTAAATAGGAACGTGAGTTCCTCACCACTCATCATACAGACAGGAGTCTGCAGGAGCTTCTCTAATGAAATGATTTTTTTCTCCATAATCTTTCTTTTTTATTTGTGATATTCAAATTTTCTGGCGCAAAATTAGAAAATATCTTGGAATACAACAAGAATAAAATCGGCTGATTTTCAGCGGTTTATGCGAAGCACACCGTTGTTCACTGAAGTTCAGTGAAGTACACCAAAGTACATTAGCAAAACTGTGGCTGTCTGGTGGCTAAAACGCAAAAAATCCACAAGTTTGAGACTTGTGGATTGTGATTATAGAGATGGCAAAAAAGACTACGCTTCTTATTTTTCTAATGAAGCAGTCAGTTCCTCTAACTTATCTCTTAAAACTGATACTGTTTCTTCTATGGTATCATCCGAATAATTTCTTTTGTTATTGGCATTGGAATAATTAGATTTGCTACCTTTAATAGCATCTGGCAGGGGGAATAGTCGCTTAGCATCTTCGTATCCTGGAAAGGACTTCAACCATTTTATGGGTTCACTCATTGCACATTTAAAAGCACGGGCAGCAAATGCCCCGCTTTGCTGCTGGATAAATAGACTCTCAAACACATCATAGATAGGAAATACCTGAAAATCATGTCTCACATACTTCTCCATAAACTCCTTTTTCAGAGCCTCTCTTTGAGAGTTGTCAATGTCAATCTTACCGTTTTTCTCTACTTTGCCTACAGAATTATCACTCTCTGAATTACCTTCATTAAGCGTACTATCATCCTTTTCCTCTTTTATATCACCAGAAGCTTGTGGGAGAATTATGTCTTTCTTTTTATGAAACATGTAGAGCAACATCCTATTCAATAGTTCACTTAAAGGTGTTATGAAGATGGAGAATAACAGAGAAACGCCCAAAGCAACAAAAAGGCATATACAGATTAAAACCACAACCTTCATAAATAATGTGGTGTCACCAATTATTTTCATAGTGTAATTATATCCAGCCACACTCAAAATAATGAAGCAAAGTATGTAACATAGATACATGGATATCGTCCATGCACGTTCATTGATCCATTTACTCATATTATTCTTTTATATTAACTATTACCTATTATACTATAGTAGTACACAAAAGAACAAGCAATTTCATTTACTATTATTATTCCGTCGAAAATTTAGTATGAAGTTAATAAGACTTGGTAATTACTTCCATAAATTCTTGCCGCATGGCTTGTCCGTATCTCTTCACTCTCTCCTTGCAATCTTTCATTAATCTGGGGTATCTGCAGCTTAAATAGAGTGACGAAGTTTATAACATCTTGGGTATCGTCTGTTCCATCAATGAATTTATTAAGAACTCTTCCAAACGGCATCTCAGGGTTTACGAATAGCCTTGTGGCATAATCATTGAAACTCTCTGGTTCTACACGCTTCCAATAGGTAAAAAGGTTGAATAACAGATATTTACTATACTTTAACTGTTCCACATTCTCCAATTCGACAAACCTTCTTGCAAGAATTGGGATTACTCTGTCTCCATTATAGACCCCAGAAGCAAAAATATTATCAGAAGAGCATAGAAAATTGAGACAATAATTCATCTCTCCTCTTTCAAAGATATAGGCTAAAGTCTCGTCTAAAATCTTTTTATCCCAAATATTATATTGTCCATTTTCAGCATTTTGCACAAACATATATGGGTGTATAACCTGATGGGGTACGAAAGCCGTCACACTAGAAGAATCTACATATACATGAGGTGGGAGTCCCATAGATAGAGAACATACTGATAATGACTCGGCCATTATTGAAGCAACCTTACATTTTTCATCACCATAAGCACTATTCCTGATAACATATAGGGCGGCTCTTTTAACCTCTGCAGCAGAATAACTTTCAGACCATTGGTCCAATTTCTGCGCAATCTCCTCCACATTCATTTTGTATATCTGATTTTTGAACTCGTCCAATTCCTTGTCTGAAATCAAATCCGATGGAACTATTTGTGTGAAGTACTTTTGAAAATACACATCAGTCTGTAGTCGTTTCTTATCCACGTCATCCTGATAATCGAAAGAGCCATTCTCAAATAGTACATCTAGAGCCGTTTCTATTACATCTTTCATTGCTCCTTCTATACCTCTAGTCACATAGTCTTTTGCATCCTGATATCGCTTTTCCGAAGCCTCATATTCTTGGTCCTTATCTATCAACTGTATAGTGTCTGAAGTTTCATGCATCAATGGAGAACGACTTTCATGAATTTTCCTGTAGGCTTCCGTACTTGTCATTTTGATGGCTTCTAACAGACACAAATCTTTAATATTTACTTCGTCCTTAAGGTGTGGTAGAACAAATGACAGCTGGTTACAGTATCGTTTTAATTCGCGATAAGTACTTATAAAGGGGCATATTGAATTGGATATTTCTTCTATCTGTTTTTCATCTGTCCCTTGAAGAGTGTTTGATAGTTCTTCTTCGACAAGCTTCATCATATTCGAGTCTGGAATATGTGGTAGAGTAATTGGTACTTGTACAATCTTATCAAGGAATTTTCGGCCATCTTGGCTTGTTTTGTTCCCATGATAGTCACTAATAGACTTCGCAACCATGTCCACGTCCATTGCGATGATATAAATACAGTTACTAAAATCTGCCACTTGGCGTATCAGACGCAAAACCGTGTGTAATTCTTCTTTATCCAAACGATCAACATCATCAATCATAATTACTAAGTGTTTGCCTGACTTTTCAATTGCCTTGGATACTTTCTTCTTCAATTCTGCCAAGGAGTCGTCAGAATCAATGAGAGCATTTTTAGCCATATCTATCGCATTTCCTATGGCTGTTCCAACACCAGGCACAAATGCATTCACAATAGTTTTAGATGCGAAGATGGCAAGTGAACCATATTTCTTAAACACTTCTCTTGTTTTATCATCATAATCAATCATGATGGAATGGAAAAACTCATGTAATAATGCCTCGTCATTATTTACAAGCCACGGATTAAATTCAACTAAGCTAATTCCATCATCTTTTCCTTGATTTACAAGACGGTTTTTCACGAAATTCATTAGAGACGTTTTTCCTTCACCCCATTTTCCGTAAATCCCATAAACAACACAAGAATGCTGGGCAGACACCACCTCATTAATGGAGTCAACAATCAATTCCACAAGCGCTGTGCGTCCAAATCTATCTTGTGAAATGTCTGTTAATGGTATATCCTGAATAATACTCATAACTTCAGTTTTGAGATTTCGTTAAGGTTTCAACAGATTTATAGGAGCTACATACACACCATCCTCTCGTTTGTATGCTCCACCCACAGCAGTTAGCACCAATAGGAACGATGGCGCTTTCTCGTCACTTTTCTCTACAATCTTGTTACGAAGCGTTTTAAGTGATTCTGCACCTTCATTTATCAAATCGTCACCACCGAGTTTAATCTCAATGCCTCCCCATCTGCCATCTTCCAAATGAACCACAGCATCACACTCTAATCCAGCATTGTCCCGGTAGTGCTTCACCGTGCCACCCAGCGAGTCTGCATATACTCTTAGATCTCTTACGGCAAAGTCTTCATAGAATAATCCAAAACTATTTAAATCCTTCATCAAGTCACCAGGACTCACACCAAGACTGCGGCAGGCAATTGAGGTATCCACAAAATGACGTGTCGGCGTACTCCTAATTGAAGTCTTTGACCTGATGTTCGGATTCCATGCCTCCATGTCTTCAATGATGAACAAGTCTTTTAGCGCATCCATATAGTCATCGTAAGTCTTTGTATCCATAGTCCGCTCATTGCTTTGGCGAATGTCAGAAATGATAGTCGACACCGCAGCCTCTGATGATATGTTCCGCGCATAGCTCCTAAGAATCATCCTCAATACCTCAGGTTTCTTATTACGGAAACGCTCATTCTCGCTGTCCTCAAACACGAACAATCCATTATAATAGTTCTTTGTTATTTCAAGTGCTATTTCTCTTGGAGCCAAAACAGAGATTGGCCACCCACCTCTGCAAAGCAGAAATGCGACGTCATCTAACGTAAATTCTGTATTCATGTCCCAAGGGAAATGCTCACCTCCGTTAAACAAGTCCTTCAATGATACCGTACCTTTCGATTCCTTTGATTCCCATAGTGTCATTGGACGCATATTCAATGGCGTTATTCTACCTACACCACTATGATGAACATCTGTCTTATCCGCAGGCGTACTGCTACCTGTTAATATATATTTCCCAAACTGGTAATCAAAATCCAGATCATCCTTTACTTGGTTCCATATGTCCGGTGCTTTTTGCCACTCGTCTATAAGCCTCGTCTTCTCACCGTTGAGAACGGCCTTCGGATTCATTCGCGCCATAGCAATGGCCTGTTTCGTGTTCAATTTCACGAAACTCTTTTGATAAAGCATACACGTTGTCGTCTTTCCGCAGAACTTCGGCCCAGCCACAAGAACAGCTCCAGATGACTTCAATTTGAATGCAATTTGGTCTTCTATAAGTCTTTGATAATACATATTCATATCAGTTTTGGGTGCAAAGATACAAAAATTCCCAAGATTTTCAATACAAAATTCCTAAGATTTTCAATTTTCTGTTCTAAAAATACACATTATTATATTTCTATGCGGTTAAAAGTCACTTACCCAAAAGCAGACTCAACAACTCTTCTTTCGTCATAGTTTCCTTTACCATTTTGACCAGTTCTTCTTTGGTCATGTCTTTCTGACGCAGGGCTTTCAATTCTGAAAGATCCAGAAGATAAGAGTTGTACTGCATCTGCTCTTCAATGGGATAGGGCGAGATATAACGCTTAGTTATCTGTCCCTTGTTTCCCAATGAGTGGCCCATAGCAAAGCTGATATAATCCATCGGAACTTTTGACCGGCTTAGATTTGTAGCAAAGCTGTGGCGGGCAAAGGTTGAAGATGGCCTGACATCCCAATCTATTATCTCGGCAATCTTCTTCACCCTGTCTGCAACATTATGATTCTCCTGATGTATTTTGTCCCTGGCCTTCTTACTATCAGGGTCAATGCCTTCACCAAGAAGGAAAGGAAACAGTAACGCCCCTTTCTTGAATGGTGCAGCCAAATCATCCAAAATTCTCCTTAATGGAGGGATGATGGGAATAATCACTTCCGAACCTGATTCTGAGTGGTCCTTGGTTTTATGACGGAAGAAACGAAGTGCTTTGTGCTCAGATATATCGTAGTAGTCATCATAGCGGAGCAGAGCCAAATCATATAGGTTGCATCCATTACAGAGATACTGGGCCAGAAGCATGCCAAGGCTTTGTTTCATTTCGTCAGGATGCTTATATTTCTTGGGAATCTCACCATTGACATAAAACTCATACAGCTCTGTCATCTGGTCAATGTTTAAGAAATCAGCCTTGCGTGATGAACCTGACGGTATCTTTACTTTCATCGGATCTGTTGCACTAAACGGATAGTCTTTTTCACGCATGTATCCATTGCTGATACAAGCCTTGAATACCACACGAATGGCACGGAGATAGAAGCCAATGGTGGTTTGCGTGTACCTCATCTCCTTCATATAGGCTATCCATGCTTTGATCTTTTCCACATCAACGTTATAACCGTCTTTGGCGTCATACACCCCACTCTTGATGAAACAGTCACGGGCATTGCGATATGTCTCAGCAGTACTGGCCTTCTTCTGTGATATAACCTCATTCCAAAGCCCAATGAACGAGTTTGCATAAGGCGCAGTACTCTCATCTGTGTTCCCATAGGTTGAAATACGCCCAGTTATGACAGCACGGATATTGTCGACCGACTTCAACGTTCCTTTATTATACATGTCCCTGACAAGATCAATATACTGGTTATAGAGTTCCACCAACTGGTTCCTATCGATGAAGTTCTGACTTTGGTTTCCACCACGTCCTCGACCATCGGCTTTATTGATGGCATCAAATTCAGCAACGGAGTATTTGTAACCCAAATGTAAGAAGTAACGGCTACCATTCACAGTGAACCGAATGGAGGCGTGGTATTTCCCGTTCTCGTCTCTGTACCTTGTATCAAGAGTGAGTGCGACAGTGCAATTTCCTATAGTCAGCGACTCCAGATTGGGTATCTTTTCTCTCTTTTTTCTTTCTTCCATATCATGCAGTTTATCAAATCTGAACAAATTTTGGTTATCTCGACACCCGCAATCCTTGGAAATCCCTTTGTACACCGCCATTTCGTCTGAACAAATTTTGGTTATTAATACCCAGAATTACCCAATTTCATGGAGTATCATAAACTGCTGCAAAATTACTAACTTTCTGTGAATCAACCAAATGCTTTTAAACATAATATCGTAAAATCTTACATTTTTTAACTGTTAATCAGGGGGTCGTTGGTTCAAGCCCATCCTGAAGCGCTTAAGTCCCGAAGTTATATTCGGGACTTTTTTATGCTATAACCTTTTATTTATAAGGTTTTTAGAGAATCTAAGAAACTTCTGATACTACAGATTCCGATTTTCCCCAAAATTCCGAGTTCTCAAAAATCGGCGCATTTTTAACATAAATCACAGCAATGTATCTAAAAATGCCCGCAACTCAACATGTGATCGAGTTACGGGCAGAAATCCTATAAAGAACATGATATTTGGGAAATGAGTACGATTTTCTAAAAAACATGAAATAATTCAAGATTTTAGAGTTTTCTTTTGGATTTTCGAAAGAAAACTCGTATTTTTGCAGAAATTTCACAAATAAGCTAGTTATCTTTATGATTATCCAGTTTTCAGTTGAGAATTTCCGGTCTATTATGGAGCCAGCCACCCTGTCGTTGGTAGCATCGCCTCTTAAAGATGTTCGTGTTGCGACAGAGGATGTAATGTTTGAAATTGACGGGATGGATGTCAGCCTCTTAAAGAGTGCTGTCATTTTAGGTGCTAATGCTTCTGGAAAGAGCAATGTTATTAAGGCTCTCGAATTCTTCAAGAACTATATTATCGATTCATTTAAGAACCTGCAAGCAGGAGAGGAGATCGGCGTTGAAGCCTTCAAACTGAATACAGATAGTGCCAAGTTGCCCAGTTCTTTCGAAATGATATTCATATTGGATGGGTATCAGTATCGCTATGGTATGGACGTCAGTCGGGAGTATGTACATGGAGAATGGCTGTATAGGAAAGCTTGCCGTAAGAGAGCCAAAGAGGTTGAGTTGTTTTATCGTGAAAAAGAGGAAATGAAGGTTCATCCGTCATTCTCGATAGCTACTGACTTGGTAAACAGGAAGATGATTCGTAATAATGCTCTCCTGCTTTCTGCCGCAGCTCAGTTTAACGACCCTACAGCTGTTCAGATTATCAACTGGCTTACGGAAACCAGCATTCTAACGTGTTCTGACGAAGAAAGAATGTGGAATATGGCCGTAAACCATCTTGATGATGTAGAGATGAGGTCGAGAATCGTGGAGTTCTCCAAGTTTGCTGACCTAGGCATTGAAGATATAGAGAAAAGTGATAATCATATTCTTAGCCGACATCTGCAGTATGACGCAAATGGCGTGGCAAAAAGCGAAACAAGTTTCCCGTTCCGGAGTATGGAATCTGAGGGAACCATCAAATATTTCTCTATGGCATATCCTATCATCAAGGCGCTTGACAATGGATCAAGACTTGTCATTGACGAATTTGACTCCAAATTGCATCCGGTTCTGACTAATCGAATTATCTCTTTGTTTAACTCCCGCGAATCCAATCCACGTAACGCTCAATTGATATTCACAGCGCATGACACCAATATTCTTAGTTCTGGTCTTTTCCGTCGTGACCAAATCTGGTTCACACAGAAGGATCGATTCGGGGCCACTTCACTCTATTCCCTGTCAGATTACAAAGTAAGGAGTGATGCTCCTTTTGAACGGGATTATCTGAGCGGTAAATATGGGGCGACACCTATTATTGGAAATCTGGAGTCAGTTATAAGGAGGACAGAATAATGGCACGCAGACAGAATCCAAAGATTGAGCGGACGCTCAAAAGAGCGAGCAGCCTAAGAACAGTGAAACAGACATTCCTTATTGTCTGCGAGGGAGAGGTTACAGAACCTGAATACTTCAACTCTTTCCGACTGACATCTGCGAATGTAAAAGCTATCGGTAAGGGCATGAACACCATATCGTTAGTGAAGGAAGCAATAGCCATTAGAGATATTGAGAAGAGAAGAAGCCGGAATTATGATCAATGCTGGGTCGTATTCGATAAGGATGACTTTTCTGACAGCGACTTCAATGCTGCTATACAGATGGCTCAGGCTAATGGTTTTCATGTAGCGTATAGCAATCAAGCGTTTAAATTTTGGTTCCTATTACATTTCAACCTTTATCAAGGAGCCATACATAGAAACCGTTATGCCGAGATGCTTACCCATCTGCTCGGTTTCAAATATGGCAAAGCAAAGGGCGATTCTGTGAGGGTCTTCAATGTCATCTATCCAAGAACTCGTATGGCGATAGATAATGCAAAAAATGTCCTGAAGGCGTTTGACGGTAGTAATCCTGCAAAGGAAGAGTCATCAACCACCGTACATCAACTTGTTGAACGGCTTCTTCTATTTACCGAAAATTGATAAGTATTATACTGGTTAATTACTTACCTGCTATTTGGTTGACAGTTGAAAACCGCTTAGTGTTTTTCTACTTGTCAACCAGTTTTTTCGCTTCCATTGCGGCCTTAATCTTATCTCCAACTCTTAGGGCCTGCTCCGAGATACCTATGCGGATATAGCCCTCAAAGTTCTTCTGCGACTCATGGCCGGTTATGCTACGGAGTTCCAGGTCCGACAGTACACCTAATTTATATAAGTTAGTGGTCCCACTCCTTCGTGCTGTATGTGAGCATATCAGTTCATACTTTGCACGGATGACCTCACCATGCTTGTTCCGTTCCCAAAGAGGGAACCATTTCGCGTCTTTGCCAGTTTATCCAATATGTATCATCCTGCAGATTTCTTCCAGATACTGGCGGTCGGTGTCATCAAACGTGGCCAGTTCCTTGCTGTCAATGTCAAGAACGGCTTGCACCTCTCCGTCCTTGGAGAACACGGGCACGACGATTTCTGAGCGCGACAGACTGCTACAGGCGATATGGCCGGGGAACTGTTCTACATCGGGCACCACGATGGTCTTGCGCTGTTTCCACGCCGTACCGCACACACCTCGTCCGAAGCCGATATGCATACAGGCCACAGGTCCCTGAAACGGACCCAATACCAACTCTTCTCCCTTCACCCGATAGAATCCCGTCCAGAAAAACCCCATCATCTCATGGATGGCCGCACACACGTTGGCCATCACAGCCACACTATCTGTCTCGCCCTCTATCAGAGCACTGATCTGCTTGGTCAGCAGTCGATATTTCTCATTCTTATCCATACTCGTCTGCAAAGATACAATCTTTTTCTCACATGACGGAGAAAAAATGAATTATCTTTCTGCCCAGTCGCCGCGATCGAGGCTTCGGTAGCCGATGGCCTCTGCGATATGATGGCTCTGCACACGCTCACTGCCTTCGAGGTCGGCGATGGTACGCGCCACCTTCAAGATACGGCTGTAGGCACGGGCAGAGAGACTGAGACGTTCCATTGCCAGACGGAGCATGTCGAGGCTCTGCTCATCGGGCTCGGCAAACTGATGGATCATGCGCTCCGTCATCTGGGCGTTGCAATAGACACCCTTTGTCCCTTTATAGCGTTTCTCCTGTATCCTACGGGCCTTGATGACGCGCTCACGGATCTTCTCACTCGGCTCACCCTGCTGCATCTGGGAGAGTTGCTTGAACGGTACCACTGGAACTTCGCAATGGATATCGATGCGGTCGAGCATCGGACCGCTGATCTTGGAGAGATAACGACTGATCTGACCTGGGGTACAGGTGCAGTGATGCGTCGGATCCCCGTAGTAACCACAAGGACAAGGATTCATCGAGGCGACGAACATAAAAGAACAGGGATATTCCACCGTGTATTTGGCACGGCTGATGGTAATCTTGCGGTCTTCCAGCGGTTGGCGGAGTACTTCGAGGGTGCTCTTATTGAACTCCGTGAGTTCATCGAGAAAGAGGAGGCCATTATGCGCGAGGGACACTTCCCCAGGATGGGGTTTGTTGGTGCCACCAGTCAGGGCTACCTGCGAGACGGTATGGTGCGGACTGCGGAACGGCCGCTGGGAGATCAGCGACGTACCACTCGGCAGTTTCCCCGCAATGGAGTGGATCTGCGTGGTTTCCAGACTCTCCGCCAGCGAGAGAGGTGGCAGAATACCCGGCAAGCGTCTGGCCATCATCGACTTACCACTACCAGGAGGGCCGACAAGAATCACGTTGTGGCTGCCAGCCGCGGCCACCTCCAAGGCACGCTTCACACCCTCCTGACCTTTCACATCGGCGAAGTCAAGGTCAAAAGAGCATTGTTGTTCGTAGAACTCCTTACGGGTATCGACAACGGTAGGCTCATAGCCATCGCTGCCGTTGAGGAAACTGATGACATCAGCGAGGCTGTCCATCCCATAGACATCAAGGTTGTTTACCACCGCTGCCTCACGGGCATTCTCCTTCGGCACAAAGAGCCCCTTGAACTGCTCCTTCCGCGCACGGATGGCAACTGAGAGAATGCCACTGACAGGCTTCAGGGTTCCGTCGAGCCCCAGTTCCCCGATCATCATATAATCCTTGAGCATTGTGTCGCTCACCTTGCCGTGAGCCGCCAGGATCCCAATGGCCAATGGCAGGTCGTAGCCACTGCCTTCTTTCCGGATATCGGCAGGACTGAGGTTGATGGTAATGTCTGCTGTAGGCGGCTTAAGACCAATGTTTGCAACGGCCGCACGGATACGGTCGTAACTCTCCTTGACGGCAGTGTCTGCCAGTCCTGACAGATGGAACATCATACCCCTAGTCAGGTTCACTTCGATGGTCACGGTCGTGGCTTCCAGTCCCATAACCTCAGCACAAAACGTTTTTACTAACATAGTATCAGGTGTTTTATCATTTGTTTTTCTTAGTTTGACTTAGGCGGACTTCATCACTCAGGGCGACTTCGGCAATAATTCCTCTATCTTCGAGATCAGGTCACCGTTGCTGAGTGAATGGGCGATAATCTTGCCCTGGCTGTCAGTGATGATGTTGTCTGGCACGTTCGACAAACCTGTTGCCCGCAGGACAGGCGTGTCCCACATCCGACCATCACAGATCGTGCTCCATTTGACGGAGTCGCGCTCCATCTTACGTCGGCAAGCCTTCTTGTCAGCATCCAGACAGATACCGACAATCTTCAGGTCATCCCCGTGCTTCTTCTGTGCCATCTGTAGTTTCTGCTGCACACCAGTACTCTCAAAGTTCCACTGGGCCCAGACGTAGATGACATTGACCTTTGCATTCAGATCCGACGACTTCACGGTGCGGCCATTGATATCAGTGGCGGTGAAGGCAGGCAACTTACCACCCTTCTTGAAGGTTTTCAGCCCATCCATCCGCTGGGACATTTCCTTTATCCGGGAGACGGCAGGGTTGGCCTTTTGTACGATATCCATCAGTTCCTTGGCTGTCTGGTAATCAGGCTGGGGCGTCTGAACAAAGTATTTTCTGATCAGATAGGAGGCGAACGGCGAGGCAGGATGCTCCTTGACAAATTGAGCCACAGACTGCGCCAACTCTGGCGGTGCCTGTCCACTGGTCTTCCGACGGAAATCGGTCATCTCCTCATTCTCCTTAATACCTTTGATCTTGGTCTCCCTCAAATGCGAGGCGTCTCCCTCCACCTTGACAGAGGCTCCTTTAGCACCAAGGACGGGCAGTTCTGTATAGTTGGGGAATACCAGCACGAACAAAGTGGAATCCTCCAACGGAATCTCATAGCGGAAATGGCCTTTCACCACTGCTACAGTGTCAAGGCTATGGGTGCCGTCGAATCCATAGATATACAGTTCTCCCTGATTGAAGCCCTTAAAGTCTCCTTCCATCAGGAACGACTGTCTGTCACCGCTACAAGAAGTGAAAAGTGAAAAGTGGAAAGTGAAAAGTAGAGACAGACATACTGCCCACCATACCTTATTCATACGTAATATGATCCTACACTTTCCACTCATCATATATCACTTCTTCACTTTCAGCAATTCGATGTCGTTAGCGGCATACTTAGCGAATGAGTTGTCTTTGCTGATAGCATTACGCAGTGCCTCGGCAGCATCATCCAGATTACCCATACGGGCGAAGAGCACGGCTTTCAGATAGTCCGTCGTGGCATCGGGATTCTTCACATATTTCAGTGTAGCCTCTGCAGAGGCATAGTTCTTGTTCAGAATCTGTGCCAGAGCAGCACTGTTGGTATAGGTCTCGCCGAAATCCTGCTCTGCCTGGGCATAATTGCCTTTGGCGAGGTTCAGGTTACCCAACACCTCCGACAGACCATTGGCACCAATGGCGCTGGCGATATACTGCTCGGCAGTCTTCACGTCACCGTTCTTCAAGGCAAGCAAGCCAAGGTTGGCTGCAGCCTCCGGCAAGTTGGCATTGACGCGCTGGGCCTTCTGAATATATTCCTGGGCGGCTTCGTAATTACCCTTGGCATATTCGATGGTAGCGATATTGTTATAAGCGCGGGCATCGTTGGGATAGACCTTCGTAGCCAACTGATAGATGGCCTCGGCCTCTGCAGGATTCTCCTTCAGGGCGGCACCATAGAGAATTTCCTCGATGCTCAGTTTGGTGGCATCAGCCTTGATCTGGTCGAGGATCTGCTCATCACTGCGACCGATGGTCTCGTAGTTGATCGTCAGGCGCGAACGGCGCAACTGCGGCAGAATACCGTCGGCCAGTTCACGGAAAGCAGCAGAGATATTCTTGATCTGCTGTTCCCGCTCCTGAGGATCCTTATACATGGACAGCACTCGGAGGATAATATCCTTGTCCTGGATATCGCTGGCCTGTACCAGTTCCTGGAAACCGTCCCAGTCCTGTGCTGTATATTTGGCATCGACGGGGGCGTTCATACGGATCTTCTTCAGTTCCTGGTTCACATAGTTCTCCGACACCTTCTGACGCTCGTTAGCCAGTTTGTCGTTCAGTGAATAACCGCCATCAGGCGAGGCATAAGCGGAAACCTCCACGTTGTCGAGATTCAAACCCTCGTGGTCGTCATTGATCTTCTTCAGCATCTTGACGAACTCTTGCACGGAGTTGTTCTTCAACTCACTCTTGCGGAGATTGGCCTGCTGGATCAGGAACTTGATATTAGCCTCCTGCTTCTTCTTCGTGATACGCTGGTAGGCATCAGGCGACAGGGCAGCACTGGCAGTAGTGATTGTCCGTTTATAGAGTTCCGAGGTGGCGATGATACCATCGGCCACTTTCACCTCGGGAATAGCCACCTGCTTCGAACCGAGACGGGCGTTGAAGGTCAGGAACATCTCCGCCTTGTTATCGCCAGTGTATGCGAAGTTGGTCTTCATCGTATAGTTACCACCCACCTTGTAGGAGATGGTCTGGTCGTTTCCTGCGACATTCTCTCCCTGGAACGTGGTCGTATTACCCTGCACCACCTCTCCATTCGAGTAGCGCAACTCGGGGATGACGGTTACCACGGCCTTTTTCTTCATGTACTTCTCAGGGAAGTGGCCATTGATGGTTGCGGGTACTGTCCCTGCCTGAGTTTCCAGGGGATTCGGGGTCACGGTGAAGTTGTCTGCGGAAAGTGCGCCGAGCTTGGAGCACGATGTAAAGAGCATCAGAGATGCAGCAGACAGAAGGAGCATGTTCTTTTTATTCATAACGTCAACGTTTTTCTGTATTAGTGCCTTAACGAGGCCGAAACCTCGCGAAGGCACATTGCCTTCGGCTATTATTGTGCCGCGAGCGGGACTCGAACCCGCACAACCATTCCTGGTCAAGGGATTTTAAGTCCCTCGTGTCTACCAATTCCACCATTGCGGCAAACCAGCTGCAAAATTACGGTTAATTGTTGGAATAGCCAAACTTTTTATTAATTATTTAGATTTTAGTAACGCATCAGTTCCAAGCACGGAGGACTGTGCCATCATAAGCGGCCAAATAGCGAAGGAGTCCTTTCTGGCCAGCAGGACCATCGGCTAACGCACCATTGTTCACGTCGTAACTCCTGTCACACTTTGCACAGTGAAGCTGCTGGCCGTTATTCTGCCAAGTGAGGGGATAGTTGGTGCCGTTGTAGTCGGCCAGACAGTTCGGACACTGCCCGTCGTAGGCCACGAGAGAGAAATCATAGCTACTGGTACCGATGATAATGCAGTTATTGGCTCCGAGGGCGAAACTAATCTGACTCTCCTTGGCGGTACCGAGTTCAATGTCTTCCATGGCACCGTCATAATTACGAGTGGTCTTCAGATGGGTGACTCCCTTTACGAGTCTGTGCTCCACCTTACAGAAATGACCGTTATTCCCCAAAATACCTGTCAACTGACAAGGCAGGGGATGGAGACTTGTATCAAAGACAAAATTGCAACGATAACTGCGGCTGATACTGTCATCAGCGGTGCAGGCAGCGAGCATGAGCCCCATCATGAAAACAATCGTTTTCCTCATCGGGCTATGAGCTTACGTTCCGCCTCCGTCATACGCTCGAAGTGGAAACCGTCGAGGGTCTGTGTCATGAGCGCCTGTATCTGATCATTGCAGAGGTTGCCGATAGAGCCCTCATGGGTATGGTGGATATCACGACTGGCCTTGAAGTTGCCTGCCTCAATATCGAGCCCCACCTTCTTATAGGCATCGCGGAAGGGCATGCCATTGGCTGCCAGTCGGTTCACCTCCTCGACGCTGAACATCGGGTCGTACATCGGATTGTCGAGGATATGCTCATTCACCTCAATCTTATTAATGATATAGGCTGCCATCTGCAGACAGTCCTTCAGTTCGCCAAAGGCAGGCAGGAACACTTCCTTGATGATCTGCAGGTCGCGGAAGTAACCTACGGGCAGGTTGTTCATGATGAGCGTCACCTGCTGCGGCAGCGACTGCAACTTGTTGCACTTGGCACGGATCAGTTCGAAGACATCGGGGTTTTTCTTGTGTGGCATGATCGACGAGCCCGTTGTACACTCCTTCGGCAACTTCACGAACGAGAAGTTCTGCGAGTTAAACAGACAAGCATCGAAAGCCATTTTGGCGATGGTGCCAGCAATGGTGGCGATGGCGAAGCCTACGTTGCGTTCCATCTTACCGCGACCCATCTGGGCATACACCACGTTATAGTCCATGGAGTCAAAGCCCAACAGTTCAGTGGTCATCGTACGGTTCAGGGGGAACGACGAGCCATAACCAGCGGCAGAGCCAAGGGGATTACGGTTTGTCATCTTATAGGCGGCCTGCAGGAAGAGCATATCGTCCGTCAGACTCTCGGCATAGGCACCAAACCACAGTCCGAAACTGGAAGGCATGGCGATCTGGAGGTGCGTATAGCCAGGCATCAGCACATCCTTATACTGGTTGCTCTTCGCAATGAGTTCATCGAAGAGCACCTTCACTTCGTCGGCGATTTCCTTCAACTCATGGCGGGTAAAGAGCTTCAGATCGACAAGCACCTGATCATTGCGCGAGCGGCCTGAATGGATCTTTTTGCCCATATCACCGAGTTTGCGTGTCAGCAGCATCTCCACCTGCGAATGCACATCCTCCACGTCGTCCTCGATCACGAACTCACCACGCTCGGCCAACTGATAGATATTCTTCAGTTCCGCCAACAACTGTGTCAGTTCGTCCTTTTCGAGCAGTCCGATGGATTCAAGCATGGTGATATGGGCCATAGAGCCCAACACGTCATATTTCGCCAGATAGAGATCCATCTCACGGTCGCGTCCAACGGTAAACCGTTCGATTTCCTTATTGATCTCAAAGTTCTTCTCCCAGAGTTTCATCTTTTACTTTTGACTTTTATACATAGTGTACTTGCGCCAAGGCGTCGGCGATCTTCTCCACGCCATCCTGAAGCGGTTTCTCAACCATTCCCTTGATGAAGGGATTCAGTTCAGCCTTCACCGTCACTTTCATCTTAGCGTTGTTCTCATCTACGGGCAGCACCTGTATCCACACATTGAAGGGCACGGGCGACTGGACGGTTTCGAACTTCACACACTTCGGCTCCTCACGGTCGCAGATACGGAGTTTCAACTCCCCGACAGGGGCGACGTTCAGGCTCACGGTATCCTGATCGAAGGCGAAATCGTTCACCTTATCTTCGGGCACGCGGTCACGCACCTTCTCCAGATTCCTCAGATCACTGATATTATCATAGACAGCTTGTTGCGGGTAAGGTACGACCTTTACGCTGCTCTCGAATTTCGATTCACTTCCGAATAAACCCATATTTTCAAATTGATAATTGACAATGGATAATTGATAATTATTGTTTCCACGTTTCAGGACTCTTGCGCCACTCGGCAAGCACAGCTTTATCTTCCTCCTTGATATAGCCTGTCTTGGCGGCCTCTTCAATCACGGCCTCGTAGTTACTCAGCGTGATCAGTTTGACGCCAGCCTCCTTGAAGGCCTCTTCAGCCACAGGAAAACCATAGGTGAACGATGCCACCATGCCAATCACCTCCACACCGTATTCACGTAGGGCAGCCACAGCCTTCAGCGACGAGCCGCCCGTAGAGATCAGATCCTCGACAACGACGACCTTCGCACCCTTCTTAATCTCACCTTCCACCTGATTACCCATACCGTGATCTTTCGGCTTCGGACGCACATAGCTGTACGGCAGTCCCAGTTGATCAGCCACGAGTGCACCCTGTGCAATAGCACCCGTAGCCACACCAGCCACGGCCTCTGCCTCAGGGAAATACTCCTGAATGGCGTGACAGAGTTCCAACTTCACAAACGAGCGCAGTTGGGGGAACGACAGCGTCTTGCGGTTGTCGGTATAGATGGGTGACTTCCAGCCAGAAGCCCATGTGAACGGCTCTTCCGGCTGCAACTTGATGGCCTGTATCTCCATCAGTTTCCTGGCAAATTGATTCTTGATTTCCATAACGTTATGATAATTTTGGGTGCAAAGTTACGAAAAAAAGTAAAAAGGTAAGAAAGTAAAAAGGTAAAAATAACAAAAAGCCTATGATTTTGCGAAACCGAGGGCGAGAACGCTGAGTTTGATGTTGGGTGCTTTGAGAAGTTCCTTGGCACAAGCGATAACGGTAGCACCGGTGGTGACGACATCATCGATGAGAAGCAGATGACGGCCTTGGATAGTTTCTGGGGCGATGAGTTCAAAGACGTGCTCCACGTTCTCATTGCGCTCCCAACGACCTTTGCTCGTCTGACTACCCTCATAGGTCGTCCGTCGCACGACTCTATCATATATAGGCAGACTGGCGACGGCTGCTACTCCCCGGGCAATCTCCATACTCTGGTTATAGCCACGCTGCCGCTGGCGCTTCTTAGCAAGGGGAATGGGCACTATTCCATCGATTCCATCGAAGAATCCAGAGGATTGTATCTCCTTGGCCACTATGTGTCCCATCACTTCTCCGATCTCGGGATGATCCTTGTATTTCAGTTCATAGAGGATATTGGCTGTCTCAGCATGGGCTTCATAATAGAAGAAAGCAGTAGCTCGCTCGATGGGGATCTGTCCCCAGAAGAGTCGTGCCAATTCGTTTTCGTAAGCATCCTTGTGGAAATCGGTGCGAGGCAGATGGAAATTGCAACGGGCACAGAGCGTATACTCGGTCACCGAAAGCCGATGACCGCAGACGACACAGCATCTGGGGGAGATCAGGTCAAGAAGACGATGCCAAAAACTAATCGGTTTCATCGACAAATTCAGGTCCTTCTTCCACGTCGATACACTGGCGGATAATGTCAAAGGTAAATCCTCGGCTGAGGGCAAAGCGCATGAGTTTTTGGTTCAGTTCATAGTCGCTCTGTGCTTTAATGGTCTTGCGTTTCTGCTTCAACAGGGGGCGAAGCACATCGAGATACTCCTTTTCATCGATTTCATCGAGAACACACCGCTGGATATCGTCGTCGATGCGCTTCTGCCAAAGGGCCTGTTGCACCTTGCGACGTCCCCACTTATTATAGCGGATCTTGTCCTTGACGAAAGCACGGGCATAACGCTCGTCGTCGATATAACGCTCCTTGACAAGACGGGTAATAATGCGGTTTTGTACGGTTTCATCGATCTCCCAGCGCTTCATCTTGTCGCGCATCTCCTGCTGACAGTGCTCTGCCTGGGCACAAAGGGCAGCCAGTTGCAGGTAGGCTTCCTGTTCGGTCATTTCTTTTTTCATATCTTCTTAGTTTTAAGGAATCGTTGTTTGCCGTACTGATCTTCACGGATCTCAATCTCAGTAAATCCGATCTTATGCAAATAAGTGCTGACATCATCCACTGTCAACGGATTGAGTTCATAATAGAGGTATCCACCAGACTTCAGGGCTCGGATGGCATAGTCACCGATGCGCTTATAGAACAGGGCGGGGTCTTCTTCCGGTCCAAAAAGGGCCTCGTGAGGTTCGTAATCAAGTACATTTTTCGCCATTCCATCGCGTTCTTCTGTACAGATGTAGGGAGGATTGCTGACAATGACATCCCATCGTCCAGCGTCTGCAGGAGGATTCAGCGCATCTTGGTGTTTGAAGGTCACATCTGCCCCGAGGGCTTCGGCATTCTGTCGCGCGACACACAGGACTGTGTCAGAGATGTCCCAGGCAGTCACCTTCGTCTCGGGAATCTCCAGTGCCAGTGTGATGGCGATACATCCGCTACCCGTACCGATATCCAGCACCTCACAGTCCCCGTGTGAGGTAATCCAGCGGCAGAGTTCTGCAGTCTCAGGTCGGGGGATGAGCACACCAGGCGCTACATGGAACTGTCGCCCGCAGAAGTCTGCCACACCTATTATATATTGTACGGGTTCACCTTTCTCCAGTCTTTGCATGATTTTTTCGAGTTCTTCTTGGTCGTTTGCGGATAATTCCGTAACTTTGCCGCAAAGAATATCTGCCAATGACATGCCGAAGCGCACGTCCAGCACCCAGCGGACGATGGCCTTTGCCTCATCAGCCTCATAAAGATCAGTCAGTCTGTGCCAAAGTGTTTCGTATGTCATAGCGGGTACAAAGATAAGAAAAAGAAAAAAGGTAAAAAAGTAAAAAGGTAAAAAAGTGATGACAGAGGACGAAAAATACATGCGACGGTGCATTCAGTTGGCCAAGAACGGGCAGCAGAATGCGAAACCCAACCCCATGGTGGGAGCCGTAATCGTGAGTGCAGACGGACGGATTATCGGTGAGGGCTATCATGTGCGCTGTGGCCAAGGCCATGCTGAGGTAAATGCCTTTGCTTCAGTACGTCGAGAGGACGAGCCACTGCTGAAAGAGGCCACGATCTACGTCAGTCTAGAACCCTGTTCGCACTACGGCAAGACACCGCCCTGTGCTGATCTGATCATCAAGAAAGGTGTCAGGCGTGTGGTCGTAGGTTGTATCGATGAATTCGCGGAAGTACAGGGCCGTGGCATCCGTAAACTGCGCGAGGCAGGCATCGAGGTGGAGGTCGGTGTGCTTGAAGCAGAATGTCAGGCACTCAACCGTCGTTTTTTCACATTCCATCGGGAAAATCGACCATACATCATCTTGAAATGGGCACAGACGGCCAATGGCTTTATCGATGACCACTACCAACCAACACAGATATCCTCCAACTTCACGAAGATGCTCTCCCATAAGCTCCGTGCCGAGGAGGATGCCATCTTGGTGGGACGTGTCACTGAGGAGCGTGACCACCCGCAACTGAACGTCCGTGAGTGGAATGGCTCTGATCCCAAGCGGCTGGTTATCGACCATGCACATCCTCTGAACTTAGAAAGTCTGCACGCCCACCATATCCAGTCGCTCATCGTCGAGGGCGGTGCTACGACGCTCCGCTCATTCCTGATGCAAAACCTGTGGGATGAAATCCGTGTAGAGACCAATCTGACGCTCACCGTCAATGACGGCACCCGAGCCCCCCAGATTCCTGCAAACGTAAAAGTAACAAATGAACAGCAGTTTGACGATCATGTGATCGTGACTTACAGCCGTTTATAAGTCGTCTTATTTCCTACCGAAGTCGGCAGGCACTTCGCCCCATTTCTGAGTCTCCCATTTGATGATGGGATTACGGAAATTATGCGTCTGAAGCCAGTTTTCAGCCCTGGCAATGATTTGGAAGAGCGGCTCCGTCTGTGGCGTGCGCTCCAACTTTGTCTTGCACTTCCGCTTCGTCACCCAGAGAATGGCATTGTAACTGTCGGAATAGATGGTCTTATCGTGCAAGCCCTTTTGCCAACAAAGGGCGAGGGCATGGACAATCGCCAAGAACTCCCCAATATTATTAGTACCATGAACGGGGCCGTAATGAAACACTTGATAGCCTGTCTGCAGGTCTATCGCCTGATATTCCATCGGGCCAGGATTGCCAGAACAGGCCGCATCCACCGCCCAAGCATCCGCCCGCACTTCCAATGGCAGGGGCAGCACCGTATCGTGTCTATAATCGGGAGGGTTCTGTTGAGTCACTTTACTTTTCAATTATTAACGTGTATGTAGAACCTTTTCCTTTCCATCGGCGTTGTGAAAAGACTTCAGAATCTAAAGTGTCGCCTCGTTGTATCATATAGCCTAAACGCTCCCATAGTGGTAAAATTCCATATTCCATTGGGTCTTCCAATTGGTCTGGGAAATCTTTGTCAACCATACCTGCATCATAAGTCAACATAAGTTTGCCCTTAGGTGGTATAATCGTATCCGTAAGAACATTATGTAGATAAATGGTCTTGTAATCATCTTCATAACCAGGAGTATAGAGCACCGACGTAAAGGACTGCATCTGTTCGGTATAGACAATCTCCAAACTGTCATTAGTGTTGTTGACTATTTCAAAATCAAAATAACCAAAATAATCACAAGCAACTAAATTAATAGCTGCAAATAGAAGGACAGTATATTTAAAACCCTTTTTCATATAGATTAGCTCTACATTCTTTCAGGCACCTCGATGCCGAGCAATCCCATTCCGCTCTTGATGATCTTGGCCACGTTCTTGGCCAGCATCAGACGTACGAGTTTCTTCTGCTCGTCGGGCTCGTTAAGAATCGAGTAGTCGTGGTAGAACTGGTTAAATACCTTTGTCAGTTCGTAGCAGTAGTTGGCGATGCCAGAGGGTGAATAGTCCTTACCAGCCTGTTCGACGGCAGCACCAAACTCGTTCATCTTCTGAACAAGTTCTACTTCCTTCTCTGCCAACGACACCTGAGCGATGGTTGGATTTAAGCCTTCGGCCTCAGCCTTGCGGAGGATCGAACGGATACGAGCATAGGTATATTGGATAAAAGGACCTGTATTACCGTTGAAATCGATACTCTCCTCAGGATTGAACAGCATGTTCTTACGGGCATCGACCTTCAGGATGAAGTACTTCAGGGCACCCATACCCACAATACGGGCGATCTCGTTACGCTCTTCCTCGCTCATGTCATCAAATTTCCCCAATTCCATCGAGGTTTTCAGGGCATCTTCCACCATCAGCGCCATCAGGTCATCGGCATCAACTACTGTCCCTTCGCGGCTCTTCATCTTACCGTTGGGGAGTTCCACCATACCGTACGAGAAATGTACAAGTTCCTTACCCCACTTGAAGCCTAAGCGGTCGAGCAGGATCGAGAGCACTTGGAAATGGTAGTTCTGTTCGTTGCCTACGACGTAGATCATCTTGTCGATGGGGAAGTCCTGGAAGCGCATCTCAGCAGTACCGATATCCTGCGTCATATAGACACTGGTTCCATCGCTACGCAGCAACAGTTTCTGATCTAATCCCTCGTTGGTGAGGTCTGCCCATACCGAGTTGTCCTCGTGACGCTCGAAGAGCCCCTTGGCGAGTCCTTCTTCTACCTTGGCCTTACCTTTGAGGTAGGTCTGCGACTCATAATATATCTTATCGAAGGATACGCCCATCTTCTTGTAGGTCTCGTCGAAGCCGGCATATACCCAACTATTCATCTTCTCCCAGAGGGCACGTACTTCAGGGTCGTTCTGTTCCCATTTCACCAGCATCTCGTGGGCCTCCTTGATGAGCGGAGCCTCCTGTTTGGCCTTCTCTTCGTCCAAGCCCTGAGCCACGAGTTCCTTGATTTCATCGCGATAATGCTTGTCGAAAGCCACATAGTAGTCACCGATCAGATGGTCGCCCTTCTTACCGCTGGACTCGGGTGTCTCACCATTGCCCCACTTCAGCCAGGCTAACATTGACTTACAGATATGGATACCACGGTCGTTCACGATGTTGGTCTTCACCACCTTATTGCCATTGGCCTCCATGATCCTGGCCAGCGACCAGCCGAGCAGGTTGTTGCGCACATGTCCAAGGTGGAGAGGCTTATTGGTATTGGGGGATGAGTACTCGATCATCACGAGGGGAGAATCCTCTGTGGCCTGCTTCGTGCCGAAGTGTTCATCCTGGTCGATTGCCTCCAACAACTGGAGCCAAGCACCGTCGCCAACGCTGAGATTCAGAAAGCCCTTCACCACGTTGAACTTCTCCACTGCCGCACAATGCTGCTGCAGGTATTCACCAATCTCCTGGGCCGTCTGCTCAGGCGACTTCTTGGCTGCCTTTACAAAGGGGAACACCACCAGTGTCAGGTTACCCTCAAACTCACTTCTCGTCTTCTGCAACTGCACCATTTTGTCGGATGCTTCCATCCCGTAAAGTGCCTTCACTGCCTCAGCGGCAGCTTTGCTGATCAATGCTTCAATATTCATGATTCCGTAATTTTGGCTGCAAAGGTACGAAAAATAAAATAAAAAGCGTAACTTTGCAGCGAAAATGAATATCCGAGACCGTCAAATCCTGCAAATAAGCGAATAATAAGATAAAAGATGGAGAGTATCAATGTTTGGGGCTACCTGAAAGAGTATGCCGAAACCAAGGAGGAACTCCTGAAGGCTGTGACAGAGGTCTTTGAGTCGGGTACACTGATTCTCGGACAGAAAGTCAGAGATTTCGAGCAAGCCTATAGTGACTATATCGGTGTAAAGTATGGTGTAGGTTGTGACAACGGCACCAACGCCATCACACTGGCACTTAAAGCCTTAGGAATTGGCGAAGGCGACGAGGTGATCACCGTCTCGAATACGGCCATCCCCACGGTGTCGGCCATCGTCACCGCAAGCGCCACACCCGTGTTCGTGGATATCGACCCAGAGACCTACCTGATGGACGTGACGAAGGTTGAGGCAACCATCACGCCGAAGACGAAGGCGATCCTACCCGTTCACCTCTACGGCCAGTGCGTCGATATGGATCCCCTACTCGACATCGCCAAAAGGCATCATCTGTACGTGGTTGAGGATTGCGCTCAGGCTCATGGAGCCGAATACGGAGGCAGGAAGGCCGGGAGTATGGGCGACATTTCTACCACCTCTTTTTATCCTACCAAGATCCTCGGTGGCTATGGCGACGGCGGTATGGTGAACACCAACGACGAGAAGGTGGCTGAACGACTCCGCCGACTGCGTTTCTATGGGACTGAGAAGACCTATTATGCCACCGAACATGGCAACAACTCCCGTTTGGACGAACTCCAAGCTGCCCTTCTGCTGACCAAACTACCCAAAATCGAACAGTATATCCATCGTCGCCGAGAGATTGCCGCCATGTATCAGGAGGCTCTGGCAGGCACCGGACTCATGCTTCCCAAGGAAGCATCCTACGGTCGCCACGCCTATTACCTCTACGTGGTGCGCCATCCTCGTCGCGATGAAATCATCAAAAAACTGCGCGAGTACGATATCCACGTGAATATCAGCTACCCCTGGCCCATCCACACGATGAAAGCCTATCAGTATCTGGGTTGGAAGATTGGCGACCTGCCAGAGACGGAGGCCGCTGCCAAGGAAATCTTCTCCCTCCCGATGTACCCGTCGCTGACAAACGAGGAGATCAAGCGAATTACCTCAATACTGAAAGCATCCTTGTGTTGACAATGGGGGACACTGTGACATCGCACGCGGGCGCGATAGTAGGCAAAGTCAAAAACAACCCGCTCATCCCGCCTATCCCACACTGGAGGTAAAAAATCTTACGTGCGGGATAGGCGGGATGAGCGGGTTAAAAAGTGAGTAAGATAACCACTCGCCTACGCGCGCGTAAGAAAGCATCCAATTCTCGAGAGAATTCATCCAAACGGAGGCTCCGCAGAAGAATTTGGAGGCCCCGCAGTAATATTTGGAGCCACCACAGAAAAATTTGGAGGCTCCGTAGGAACATTTTCAGATATTAGTTGTATCTTTGCAGCCAAATTGAAACCATTCATGTACAGACGAACCATCCTTGTCTTGATCTTCACCGCTTTTTCATGGCTATCGGCGGGAGCCGAAGTGCCCCCGCACGTCGTCATCCTCGGCGACTCGAACACATGGATTGGCGGTGACGACTGCGACCAGCCGCAAGGGTGGAACAAGTGGTTTAAGGATGCCTTACGACCTACAACTTGTAAAAGCTATGCCCGCAGCGGTGCCACATGGACGAATACCCCGCAGACACGCAGGAACACACAGGAGAATATCGAAGTGCTAGGCAACGATAACGTGATCTACAACCAGATCTGCCGTTTGCAGGAAGCCATCGATAGCGGCATTCAACATACGCCCCAACTCATTCTGATCCTGGCGGGTACCAATGACGCCTGGTTTACGAAAGCCAGACCCAAGGCACTGTCGGAGTCTGTCTGTAAAGCCTGCTCCACAGACTGTTGCAAGATTACGGACCGTCCTGTCAATGAGGTTCTCACCTTGGCAGAATCCGTATGCTACGGCTGTGAATTGCTGAAGGCCGCCTATCCCGAGGCACGGATTATCCTGCTCACCCCTTTACAGTCGGTGGCAGCAGGCACAGAGAACATCACCAAAGCCAGCGACATCATCGAGGACTGCGGACGACGGATGGGCCTCAGCGTGATCCGGCTGGATAAGAATGGCGGCATCGATGCCACCAAGGAGAAGATGAAGTTCCGTCTCACCATTGACGGTACACATACCTCAAAGGCGGGTGCCCGACTGGTAGGGACATACATCGCCCAGCAAATAGCCAACCTCCTGCAACCATCAACGAAATAGACAACCATGGTATTCTCAGACCTGTTTTTCCTCTTCGTCTTCCTGCCTGCCTTCGCCCTGTGCTATCTGGTAGGCACGTGGTTTGACAGGCAGTTGTCTGCAGGATCCTTACAGCGCAGCCATACGTTGCAGAACACGGTTCTTGTGCTCTTCTCGTTGATCTTCTATGCCTGGGGTGAGCCGGTTTATGTGTTCCTGATGCTGTTCTGCGTATTGGTGAACTACTTGGCAGGACTTGGTATCGACCGTCTGTCGGGAGGAGCACGCCGCTGGGCACTCATCACCGGACTGACGGGGAATATCCTCATCCTCAGCACCTTCAAATACCTGAGTTTCTTCGCCCAACAACTGACGGCCATCGGTATCCCTGTGGCTGACCCGAAGATCTCCCTGCCGATAGGTATCAGTTTCTATACGTTCCAATCCATCTCCTACCTGATTGATGTGTATCGTGGGGAAGCACCGGCCCAGCACCGCTTCGGTAACCTGTTGCTGTATATCTCCATGTTCCCACAACTCATCGCGGGTCCTATCGTACGCTACAACACGGTGGCACGGGAGATCAGCGACCGCCACGTCACCTCCCGTGACTTAGCCGACGGCATCTACCGTTTCATGATCGGACTGGGCAAGAAGGTGATCCTTGCTAACCAACTCTCGGAGATCTCCGACCAGTTCCTGGCTGGTGGGATGCAGGATCTGACGACCTCCGGGGCCTGGGTGGGTATCATCGCCTTTACCCTACAGATCTATTTCGACTTCTCAGGTTACTCGGATATGGCCATAGGCTTAGGACGCTGCATGGGCTTCCACTTCAACGAGAACTTCCGTCACCCCTATTGCTGCAACTCCATCACTGACTTCTGGCGACGCTGGCATATCTCACTCGGCAGTTTCTTCCGCGACTACGTCTATATTCCCATGGGCGGCAACCGCCAGCATCAGGCGCTGAACATCCTCGTGGTGTGGTTCCTCACGGGTATGTGGCACGGGGCCAGTTGGAACTTCATCATCTGGGGTGTCTATTTCGGCCTCATCGTGACACTGGAGAAATACACGCTCCTGCGCGTACAGAAATATATTCCCGCTCCCCTCCTCCACCTCTACAGTCTGGCACTGGTGGTCATCGGCTGGGGTATCTTCTATTTCGACGACAGCAGTCGGATGATACATTTCTTCGAGACCGCCTTCGGACAGACGGGCACGCTCCATGACTTCGTGACCATCACGGCCTTGACAGACAACTGTTGGCTGTGGGTCGTCAGTCTGTTGTTCTGTATGCCGCTCCGCAGTTTTGCTTTCAATATGCTGCAACTATGTACCTCTGAAGGCAGTGCCATGCGCGAGACCATCGTCTTCTGCACAAGACTCATCCTCTCCGTCGTGCTCCTCGTGCTCAGTGTGTCCCTGCTGGTAGGAGCCACCAACAACGCGTTTATCTACACCCGATTCTAACCGATTCAGAACATGAAACGATATATACCGACCATCCTCCTGTTGCTCTCCGTCACTCTGTTGATGACGGCACAGCCCGTCCGTCGTGTGCGCAGTGGCATTATCCTCGTCGATACGGGGAAGACCGTTCGCGCCATCGAACCCTACAAGGCCAACTATGAGAATGGTACGGCATACGCTGGCATCGTGAACAAATATAAGCGCATGTTCCCCGAAGCGAACGTCTATTGCATGGTGATCCCCAATGCCGTGGCCTTCTATTGTCCTGACACAGCTCAGGCATGGACAGATGCCGAACTTCCCGCCATCAGGAATATCCTCTCCCAACTGTCGAAAGACGTCAAACCCGTAGAGATCTCCGATACCCTGCAAGCCCATGTAGAGGAACCTATCTACTCCCGTACGGATCATCACTGGGCCCCCCTTGGCGCCTATTATGCCGCCCAGACATTTGCCAAGGTGGCCGACGTGGATTTCAAGGACCTGTCGGCATACGAGCCGCACGTCATCCACGACTATGTGGGTAGCATGTGGACCTTCTCCCGTGACAGGGCCGTCAAGGAGGCGCCTGAGGACTTTGTCTATTACGTGCCGCGCGACAGCAACTACTCCGCCACGCGTATTATATATAAAAAGGTGTCGAAGCGAGTCGGTCGTAAGAGACATCGCCGGACGATCAGTTGGCTTACCGCCAGTGAACCGGAGTCCTTCAGTTTCTTCCGCGACTACGAGGATGGCAACAGTGCCGCCTACTGCGTGTTCATGGGGGGCGACTTGAATACCACGAGTGTCGTCACACAGATTAGAAACAGCCGTCGGCTGCTCATACTCAAGGACAGTTACGGCAATGCCCTGCCGTCGAACCTCTTCTCTTCGTTTGAAGAGATCCATGTCGTGGATTGCCGCTACTTCCTGCAGAACATGATCGACTTCGTGAAGACCCACGGCATCACGGATATCCTCTTTGCGAACAACCTGATCCACGCCTCATCCCCGAAGACCGTACAGGCCTATGAGCGTTATCTCACCCAAAAACGAACCAACAGCCATGAGATTCAGTAAAGCCTATATCGCCCTCTTCGGTCTGCTGTTCACAGCCTTCGCGGTGGTGTTCAACACCTTCCCGCGCAGTACCTTCTCTGAGTTGGAGAAGCGCGAACTGGCTATATTCCCGGAGTTCACACCAGAAAAACTGTTCGACGGCTCTTTCACCAGTGAGGTATCATCGTGGTTCAGCGACAGCGAACCCTTCCGCGACCGTTTCATGTGGCTCAGCATGCAGGTGAAAGATCTCATCCGCCTGGATACTGGCGAGGAGCATATCACCTTCCACGCTGCCGAGCCAGACACCTCTGATAACCTGGAAGACCTGGCAGAAGTAGGAGAACCAGCAGACCAAGAAGATTTAGATAATCTGGCAGACTCGACTTACAACTACGAGAACCATATCACCGCTGACGAGAATGCCAAGATCGCGAATGCAGGCATTATCATCGTAGGCTCTGGGGAGAACGTGCGCGCCCTGATGGCCTACGGCGGGTCTGGCAAGGGCTGCACAGGCTATGCCGAGGCCGCCAACAAATACAAGGAGACCTTCCCTGACGTGCATGTCTATTGCATGGTCATCCCCACCTCCGTGGAATACTACTGTCCGGAGAAGATGCGCAAGCGCACCAACCCGCAGCGGCCCACGATCGACAATGTAATCCGTCACCTCTCGCCCGACGTGAAACCCGTGGATATCTATGAGACACTTGGCAAACACGCCAGCGAAGACATCTTCCTACGCACCGACCACCACTGGGCACCCCTTGGAGCCTACTATGCCGCTGAGAAGTTCGCGCAGGTGGCTGGCGTACCCTTCCGCGACTTGTCGAGTTATGACCGTAAGGTGGTTCACGGGTATGTCGGCAGTATGTACGGCTACTCGAAGGATATCTCCGTCAAGGAGGCCCCGGAGGACTTCGTCTATTACGTGCCGCGTGACGTGACCTACACGACAACCTATATCGACTATACCATCGACAAGGACTACCGTGTCATCGGCATGGGACGGCCCTACAAGAGCATCTTCTTCTATAAGTATAAGGATGGCAGCGGTGGTGCCTACTGTACCTTTATGGGCAGTGATACGAGAATCACCCATGTGAAGACCTCTACCCACAACGGACGGCGGCTGATGATCCTCAAGGACAGTTTCGGCAATGCCCTACCAGGCTATCTCTTCTATTCCTTCGAGGATATCTACGTCATCGACTCACGTTACTTCACAAAGAACATGGTGGATTATGTCAATGAGAACCACATCACGGACATTCTCTTTGCCAACAACATCTTCAAGGCCTACTCCAGACACACTTATTCGAATTACGTGAAGTTCCTGACCCAGACCAACGGTATCCATAAGCCAGTCAGCCATGCCACAGACAGTAGTTCACAAAAGAAAGCGAATATCAGAGATAGCATCCCAGCAACCAAAGTCCCTGCTAACACACCAGCAGACTCCATGGCTATTCACTAGCTTTCTTATCCTTTTTCTTAAAAAGATTCTTCAGTTTAGAACCACTGCTTTTCTTCTTGGGTTCTTCATTCTGAACTTGTTTCTGGTCTTCTGAAGTTTTGTCCTTCTTATCCTTCTTCTTGAAGATATCCTTGAACTTCACCTTGACCTTGGGTTTGATCTTGATGTTACTCAGTTTGTCAATATCGGTGAAAGAGAAATCACAAGCCCAGTCAAGTCCCTTGTTCTTTTGGCTGATATTACCCTCTACGAAACCACCTTTACACTTAATGTCCACCAACAGGTCTTTGATCTTGATTTTCTTGTAGTTGACCTCATAAAGCGTTGCATTTACATCACCGAAAGGTAACTTGCCACCTGTCTGTTTGCGCATACGAGCAGTACGCTTCTTATCAATGTCGATCTTAAAGTTGCCACTAAATCCTACCTTACCAATATCTTTCATGTTCAACACCTGGCCCAGATGGAGTGACTTTGTCTCAGCATGACCTGTCAGGTATTTAGTGTTCTCGTTGATGGCGAAATTGAAACTTAATCCTCCAACAGCAGATTTCACGTTCCCATCGAAAGCCTCACGACGATAGAAGACGTTGATGTTGCCCATAAGCGTAAGGTCACCCAGTGCATCCAACTGTTTCATCATCATCTTCTTGCCTTTGAACTGGTTGATTATCTCCTGCTTCACCTTACCCTTGGCCGTCATCTTGTTTACATGGAAATGTACGTTCAGGTCCTCTTTCTTCTTCAGTCCTGAGATATCTCCAAAGGCATTAATCTTCAGTCGCTGATCAGGCGTATGCACCTCGATGTTTCTAAATGCCAACGCTGAGTCGGTGCCGCTGAACAACACACTCAGTTCGAGAGGCATCGTAAAGTTTCTCAGTACTGGTGCGAAAGGACGAGAGATGTCTTTCAGTTGTGTTTTGCCTTTGATGAGAGAGGTCTGGAACGAGAACTTCCGTCCTTCCTTCTTGCTGGGTAGTACGACAGAGGCACTGTCGAACTTCAGGATTGTACTCTCTTGCTGAACGACGATATCTTTTAGTTTCGCTCTCTGTTTAGTGGCTCCCACAGTGAATCGCAAGTCCTTGACATTGAAGCCCGTCAGGGAATCCTTGGCCACAAAATCCGTCAGTGCTGCGTGTACGGAGTCTTTATTGAGATAGTCAATCGTCAGCTTTAAGTCCGCTATCACATCGAAATGCCCCACATCGAACCAACCGCGATGGGGCTTGCCGGTATTCTTACGAGGCTGATGGTTGTCGAGAATAAAGTGCAGGGCTCCTATTTCCAAACCATACACCCCTTTGGTTTCGTTAAACAAAATCGAGCCCAGACTAAACATCGCGGTCTGAGGTCCTTTCTTTGTCTGCAACCCCCACTTACCTTGCAATCCTTTTAGTGTTCCTGAAGGATTTCCAATCCATCCATTATCATAACTCACCTCATCCAACTTAATCATGTTCTCATCATACTGAACATTTACCTTGGCAAGTTTTACATGACGGATATCCAGTGAGAAAGGCTCCTTTTTCTCTGCTTCCTCTTTGGACTTCTCCTGTTTTGACTTGTCGCTCTTGAAAGCATCAAGGATAAACTGATAGTTGGGCACACTATCCTCTGTCTGATAGAGTTTGGCATTTACGCCCTCAACATCTGCCTTTGATATCATCAGTTTCTTACCCAGAAGTGCCCAAAGATCCAGGTTTACAGACAGACGTTCCAACTCCAGCATCTTCTGCTGTTGCTGGTCCTCCACCTCAAGACCTTTCAGGTTTATATCCTGTGTAAACACATTCACGCTCAAATCCTCGATACTCACATGCGTCTGGAGTTTCTCCTCCAGTCGTTGTGTCGCTATGCCCAGCAGTTTGTTCTGGACAGCATGCGTATTCAACAAGATGGCCGCTGCCAGCAGCAACAACACGATAACACCAACAATGCCACCGAGAATCTTGAGGGTAAGAGACACTTTCCTGTTCACGACAAAACGGTTTTTAGTTCATATTCAGATTGCAAATATAGACTTTTTTTTTGTAACTCCTTCATTTTCTTCAAAAAATATAGTATCTTTGCCGACAAAACAGAAAAAATGGAAGAAACAAACTATGTCAGACTGCTCGAAGAGCACGACATCAAACCCACGGCTAACCGCATTGTGGTGATGAAGGCCCTGGCATCCTCCATGCTGCCCCAGTCGTTAGCAGAACTGGAGCACCGGATTGGCACGATCGACAAGTCGAATGTGTTCCGCGCCCTCACCCTCTTCCGCGAGCATCATCTGGTGCATGCCATCGAGGGTAGTGGTGATGGCACGAAGTACGAACTCTGCCACAGTCACGACCATGACCATGATGATGACCAGCACCCCCATTTCTTCTGTGAGGTATGCCAGCAAACCTATTGTCTGGAGGGGGTGGAACTGCCGGAGATCGCTCTTCCGCAAGGTTTTGAACTCCACTCTGCCAACTATATGCTCAAAGGCGTCTGCCCACATTGTGCCAAATGATCGACCTGCGTGATATCCGTGTCATTGCCTTCGATGCCGACGACACCCTCTGGGACTGCCAGTCGCACTTCGAGGCCGTAGAGAACCATCTCTACCGACTCATTGCGCCCTATTGTGAAAACCCCGCCAAAGAACTGTTCCAGACGGAAAGCGGTAACATGGCCGACCTCGGCTATGGCTGTAAGGCCTTCACCATCTCCATCATCGAGACGGCCCTTCGCGTGGGAGGCGACCATCTGTCAGCAGCGGAACTGGCTGATCTGCTCAGCCATAGCAAGAGCCTGCTCCACCTGCCAGCCACCCCGTTGCCTGAGGTCGAGGAGACCCTGCAGCGCCTGCAGGCCTATCCCTACCGCCTGGTGGTCTTCACGAAAGGAGAGTTGCAGGATCAGGAGAACAAACTCCACCGCAGCGGACTGGCCAAGTATTTCTCCCATGTGGAGATCACATCGAATAAGACGGAGGTGGAGTTCCAACAACTCTGCGAGCACTTAGGCATTCTGCCTTGCGAACTGCTGATGGTCGGCAACTCCCTGAAGAGCGACATCGCCCCGGCCCTTACCATCGGTGCTTCGGCCATCCATATTCCCTTCCATGTCACCTGGCAACTGGAGCACTTCGAAGATATTGAGCACGAACGACTCATCAAAATCTCCCATTTCAACGAGATTCTTCATATCCTAAACTACCAAACAGCATGAAATACATCTTTGAAACCCGCATGGAGGTGCGCGACTACGAGTGCGACATCGAGGGCATCGTCAACAATGCCAACTATCTGCACTACGCCGAGCACACCCGTCACCTCTTCCTCCGCAGTCTGGGCGTCAGTTTCGCCGACCTGCACCAGCGCGGTATCGACGCCGTCGTCCACAGCATGAAACTCCAGTATAAAGTGCCCCTGCGCTGCGATGATGAGTTCATCTCCCGCCTGAACCTCAAGAAAGACGGGCTCAAGTATCTGTTCTATCAGGACATCTATCGTGCCAGTGACGAACAGCTCTGCTTCCGCGCCACCGTGGAACTGGTCTGCCTCGTCAACGGCCGCCTCGCCAACTCCCCTGAATACGACGAAGCCTTCAAGGACTTTATCAATAAAGATGTGGACTAAGCCTTGGACAATGAAGGAGGGTTTCCTCATCGGAGGGGGCCTTATCTGTGCAGGACTGATGCTGGAACTGAGCGTCGGCCCAGTGGTGTGGGAGGCCTTTGCCTGGCCTGCCAATGGCGTTGTGCTGGCGGGTTTCCTGGCCATCATTGCCATCATCTTCCTGTTGCGGAATAAGATCTATGCCTGCCGTTTCATCGGCACGTACCAGGCGGCCATCCCGACACTCGTCTATGCCGTTGTCCTGACGATCATCATGGGCCTGACGAGACAGACAGTCAACGGCACGTGGCTGAACAACATGCTGGCGTTCTGGCCCTTCGTACTGATCTATGTCTATATGGCCGTCATCCTCGGGGTGGTCATCCTCCGTCGGCTCGTGCATCTGACTGGTTGGCGGCGTGACATACCCTTCCTGTTGAACCACCTGGGACTGTTTATCGCCATGACTACCGCCACCTTAGGCAACGCCGACATCCAGCGCCTGAAGATGATCACGGTGACGGGCGAGTCGGAATGGCGGGCACTGACACAGGACGGTGCCATCCGCGAGATGCCCTTGGCCATCGAACTGAAGCAGTTTATCATGGAGACATACGATGACGGTTCACCCAAGCGCTTCGCCTCGGAGATACATATCCTGACGAAGTCGGGGAAAAGCATCCAGACCACTGTCGATGTGAACAAACCCGTGGAGGTGGACGGCTGGAAGATCTACCAGTACGGTTACGACACCCAGATGGGGGCCAAGAGCCGGATCTCCATCCTCGAACTGGTGAGCGACCCGTGGTTGCCGCTGGTCTATACAGGTATCTATATGATGCTGGCAGGAGCCGTATGTATGTTTATTATAGGTGGGAGGAAACGCGTATGACCTGGGAGCATTTCATCTATTTTGCGATAGGAGCAGTCGTGCTGTGGGCGATAGGTGCCTGGGCGGCGTGGAAGGACAGGACGACGGTGGCCTATACCACCACGACACTCGGCCTGCTGGTGTTCTTCGCCTTCATCCTCTCAATGTGGATCTCGCTGGAGCGTCCGCCACTAAGGACGATGGGAGAGACGCGCCTCTGGTATTCGTTCTTCCTGCCGCTGGCGGGCCTCATCGTGTATAGCCGCTGGAAATACAAGTGGATACTCTCGTTCTCCACCGTCCTGGCCCTGGTGTTCATCTGCGTGAACCTCTTCAAGCCGGAGATCCACGACAAGACGCTGATGCCTGCCCTCCAGAGTCCGTGGTTCGCTCCTCACGTGATTGTCTATATGTTCGCCTATGCCGTGTTGGGCGCCTCGGCCGTGATGGCGCTGTATCTCTTGTTCTTTAAGAAGGAGGCAACTGATGAAGAGTTTGAGATCACCGATAACCTCGTCTATGTCGGTCTCGCCTTTATGACCATCGGCATGCTCTTTGGCGCGCTCTGGGCGAAGGAGGCATGGGGACACTACTGGTCGTGGGATCCCAAGGAGACCTGGGCGGCCATCACATGGCTGGCCTATCTGGTCTATATCCACTACCGCCTGCTGCCGAAGCACAACCCCCGTTTGGCCCTGTGGGTGCTCATCCTCGCCTTTATTCTCCTACAGATGTGCTGGTGGGGCATCAATTACCTGCCCTCAGCACAAGGCTCCAGCGTACACACTTACACGACGTGATAGAAGATAGAAAAATCACAGCAGGGCACATTGTGCCCTTTTAGTCTATGGGCACAATATTGCCGAACTCACTCCAAGGTGCTGTCGCACGGAATTCCTCTATCGCAGTGGCGGGCACATGTAACGTCGCATAGTTGATATAGGCATTCTCAAAGATGTTGTCAGGACAATAATCTGGGAGTTTCTCACGATCATAATACACATCCTTCAGATTCTCGCACCCGCTGAAAGCCCTATAACTGATAGTGCCTACACTGCTCGGTATCTTTACAAGAGCAAGATTCTTGCAACGGGCAAACGCATCGCTACGAATCTCCTTGACACCTTCTGGGATGACAAACTCAGAAAGAGACGTACAATCCGCAAAAGTGCCTGGGTTTATTTTAATAGCCGACCAGTTTACGGTGGTCAGTCCACTACAACCGCCAAAAGCGAGTTCTCCTATATCCTGGATACTTGAAGGTATAGTTATGGAAGTCAGACTGGTACAATTATAAAATGCCCGAGGCGATATGCCTGTCATATAATCATGCAATGGCAACTGTACTAATGATGTACAGAATGCAAAGGCATTATTACCGATGGAAGTTACGCTGTTGGGGATATCTATCGTGCATAGATTTGAACAATGAGAGAAACACTCCATATTGATATAACGCAACGACTCCGACAGTTTCACATATTCCAGATTCGTGCACCCCTCAAACGTTCTCCACTCCATTTCTTCTATACTATTGGGAAGAGTAACCGATTTGAGGGAGGTGCAAGAGAAAAAAGCCATCTCGCCCATCTTCTTCGGACCTTCTGGAATGACGATAGATTCCAAGGCAGTACAACCTGCAAACATACGGACTGGAATATTCTCAAGTCCCTCTGGCAAAGAAACATCCTTCAGGCCACTACAATCCTTGAAAGTCCACAGACCAATCTGCTTAACACTGTTAGGAATAACTATGGCTGTCAGATTTCTACAGCCACAAAATGCACTGTCTGAAATCTCTTCTACCTGATAGACAGTTCCCTCGTGTTCTATCGTTGAAGGAATAATAATGTTACCTGCATAATACACATCGCCTGGTGAGACTTTGGCAACCCTTGCCTTTGGAACCAATGTATAGCAGATTCCGCCAACCCTGACATCATATTGGTAAGGATGGGGCCTCGGCACTTCTTTCTTCTCACCTGGACTATTTTCATCGCCATCCGAACATGCATTCATCAAGCATAAGCATAGTGTAATTATCCAGATGACTTGAATTGATTTCTTTTTTTTCTTTAAATCAACGCGTTTCATTTTTTCAATATTTTTTTATCAGATATCGTTCATATGTTCTATTATAGCGACAAACGAGACAAGCATATTATGTCGCCTTTGGGTGCAAAGATACAAAAAAAAAAATTCAATTATCTGCATCAAAACGGCTTTTTCTGCATCAAATATATTAAAAAAGATGCAGATACGGTCATAATGAGGCAGAAATCACACCACCATAAGCCATTGAGTAAGGGCGCAAGGCTCCAGCGTACATACCTACACGACGTGATTCTTCTATAATTTATTAACGACTACTTTTTTGCCATTCTTGATGTAGATGCCCTTGCGAGGTTGGGATATGCGCATGCCATTGAGGTCGTAATAGGGAGCACTTGATTCACCCTCGATTATCCTGACATCCTTGATAGCCGTCTCTCCGATAGCATCAATCCTTCCAAACTGATTCCAGGGGGAAGTTACACTGTAATCTGCTTTCGCCGAGGCTGGCACGTGCAAGACGGTATAACTGATATACGAGCCTTCAAATGAATTGTCGAAAGCGACTGGCACCGCTGCAGCATGACAATAGACATCCACAAGACTCCTGCAATTCGAAAAAGCCCACTCTTCTATCCAGTTGACACCACTGCCAAGCGTCAGCGTCTCCATAAACGAACACTCATTGAAAGCACCCTGGCAAATCCTGGTTACACTGTTGGGAATGACCACAGACCGAAGGCCCTTGCATCCAGAGAAGCAACGGTAACCGATCGTTTGCAGGTTCTCATTCAGCGCAAGGTCTTTGAGGGATACGCAATTCTCAAAGACACTACCATTCAATGATTGCAAACTGGTAGGGAAATTGACGGACGAGAGTTCCTTACAGTCTTTAAAGGTGGCATCTTCAAGTGTTTCCAACCCTTCTGGAAGAGTGACAGATGACAGATGCGAGCATCCCTCGAAGGCTGATTCTCCTATCGTTGTCACTCCCGACGGGATGTCGATAGAGACAATCCCCGTCTGCGCGAAAGCGCTTTGTCCGATACTGGTCACTCCCTGAGGTATCACAACCTCTTTCAGATTGGTGCATCCATTAAACAATCGCCATGCAATCATAGTCAGGTTGTCAGGAAGCCGAGCGGAAGTCAATTGTTCACAACCCTCAAAGGCACCAAAGCCAATACTCTTGACAGTCTCTGGTATGCTCACCGTTTTCAGCCCACTATTAGAGAAAGCACCAGACCATATCTCCCCTACGCTCTCTGGTATCTCGACTGTCTCCAGACTGCTGCAACTCATGAATGCCCCAGTAGGTATAAAACAGATGCTGTTGGGAATATGCAGGGACACCACACTTTTACAATCCTTAAACGCGCCGTCGTTAATCTCCTCCATTCCATCAGGAAGATTGAGTGTTGTCAGCGACGAACAGCCCTCAAAAGCGTAGTGGGCAATCAGGATCAGAGACTGGGGGAATTTGATATTCTGCAACTCTGAACAACCCTGAAAGGCATAATCCCTGATGGCTCTCAGCCCTTCTGGCAGTCTGACAGACCTGAGCATCTTGCAATCTTTAAAAGCGTCTTCACCTATCTCCTTCACGCCAGCCGGAATAGTGATGGAGGTTATATTTCTCATCCTAAAGATGCCGTTAGAGATAGAAGTAACTGCATAATCCACCCCTTCGTACGTGAACGTCGATGGAATATTCACATCCCCCTCGTATGGCTCGTCGCCTTCAACGACCTCGGCGATATTTGCCTTCTTCACCAAGTTGTAATAGATGCCATCGATCTTGACATCGTAAGCCTCAGCCACCATCGGCAGCAGAGCCAACAGGAATGCTATCACTAAATGCTTCATATATTTTACCATTTTCTCATTATAAAGACGGTTATGATGATAAAAACCAACCCCTAACAGTGGGCAAAAATAACAAAATTGTTACACATAAGCAACTTTTTATCAGAAAAGTATTGCTTATACCCATTTTATTTAATCCTCTCTGCATAATGGAACTAAGAGGTTATCCAGATAGTCATAATGGTCAATGAAAAACTGTCGGTCACATTCCACTTCCTTCTCCCATGAACCAAGAGGATAACCGCCGACAGATATACGTTCATCCAGAATAGGCCAACGCTTGAAATTCAACTCTTGAGATTTACGGAGATAGTCGCTGAGTTTGTCGTAGTATCGCAGCACTCCCTCTCTAACTCGCTTCCCGTATTGGCGATGTATCTTTGCGACTTCTGCCATGAAAAGCGGAGACTCAACCAACTTCCTGAAATACTTCTCCGTCACCAAGTAATGATCCTTAGAGGGCCGCTCCTTCCCGTCATCATATCCGACTCCCAGACTCCATTCAAAATCCCAAAGTGGCCCAAGACAGATCTTGCTATTGTCCGTATTGTCATATTTCACATAATAGATATTATACTCCCTCTGCATGAGGATGTTCAGGTGATAGTACCACTTCGCCCAAGACTCCAAGTCGATAAAGTCGGTAAAGCCTGTTACACTATTGGAATCTGTCAGTTGCCGTTCAAACTGGTCCATCAAGTCTGCTGCATATTCTACACGTTCCTCTGTCATAACATCCTCATCTGGATATTTAAAGCCATAGCCTAATTGGAAACTCTTCGTTATGAAATAGAAAGGCTCCTCCACCACTCTTTCAGGATATAGGTATTCCAAGATCAGACCAGAAGAACTAACATTAATCCGATGCTTTCCTGCCCTCACAGATTCCGTCAGTTGATAGTTCCCCAGATGTTCCCCATTCAGTACCAATTCCACGAAACAGCTTTGAGGAGTCCATTCTCGCTCCAATAGTTCTCCGACCTTGAAGCCAATCGCTGTTCTCATCAGCGATTTATCGGTATAATTCGCAAGCAAGACAAAATGCTTGTTTGCTGGCATCCCAAGTAATTTATGTTTACTACTCAGTTTCAGTTTGTAGGGGCGCTTGGGGAACTTAGATGTCCAACTAGCCTGCCCACGTCCTTTAATCCTGAGTAAAGTATCCTCAAACAGAGTCCGTCCATTCTGGACAATACATAAAGTAGCCTCCACATACTTAGCCCTCGACTTGATTTCTACGCTATCACGCGTCGTGATATAGCAGACTGGTAAACCTGTATATAAATACAGGCGGGTACTGTCTATAACTGGTGACGGCATTGGCTCCGGACTAATAATACCGACATAATCATCCCCACACGAAAATAAGCCAAAGAGGCATATTTGTACTAAAAACGCAGGCATAAAGTGGGCCTGCAACACCGTTCCCAGTGCTGTCATTTGTTTCTTCATAAACAACCAAGATTACTTCATCACGACCTTTTCGGTCATCATTGTCTTCTATATATAAGACGAGTAAGAAGACAAATTCCTACCCCTCAGGTCCAGAAAAGTTATGGAAGGGTGACGATTTGGCCGAAATCACTCCATGGCGATGATGTTTGATAGGTATCCAAGGCGGAGGCGGGAACATGAAGGGTAGCAGTGCTGAGGTCCGTGTTCTCGAAGATCAGGTCGGTAGTCGATTCCGCGGGGAATGGCAGCGTAGGGACATGGAGGCAAAGACAATAGACATCCTTCAGGCTGCCGCAGTCCTTGAAAGCCCCTGGCGAGATGGTTTCCAAGGTGCTGGGGAGCGTGAGCGTCGAGAGGTTACTGCAGCCATCGTAGGCATTGGCCTGTATATGGGTGACACCTTCTGGCACTTTGACTTCCACAAGCCCCGTGCAGTTTTTGAAGGCACCCTCAGGGACCATCTGGGGATGCCACTCCACCGATGTCAGATGGGAACACTCAGCGAACAGCAAGGCGCCAAGTTGTTCTACACCCTCAGGAATCGTGATGGACGTGAGACCAGTGCAGTTCTCGAACACGCCCCTATCCATGGACTTCAGCGACTCTGGCAGCGTGAGCTGTGTCAACGAGATGCAATGCGAGAAACTATGGTTGGAGATATAGACAACTCCCTCTGGGATCATGACGGAGGAGAGTCTGGGACAATGGGCAAAGCACTCCGGAGGGATCCTCGTGAGACGTGTGGACAGGATGACGGTGGTGAGATTGGAACAACCTGTAAAGGCGCGCCACCTGATGGTGTTCACACTATTGGGAACGGTGATCGAAGCAAGCGACGTACAGCAGAAGAATGCACTCTCGCCAATCTCCTCCACCCCGTCGGGGATGGTGACAGAGGTTAGGGACGTACAGTTGGAGAAGGCCTCGTTACCAATGGTGGTAATCGTTGACGGAAGTGTCACAGACTTCAGATCATAGCACCAGGCACACATACGAGAAGGAATGGTCTTGATGCCCTCAGGCAGTACGACAGAATGCAGTTGTTCACAAGAGGCAAAGGCCTTTTCTAAGATACCCGTCACCCGATATGTATCTCCCTTGTATTCAACGGTTGCAGGTATGACAACATCGCCAGAATAATAGACATTTCCTGCAGAGACAATAGCCGTCTTACTATCGGATAGCTGATAGCAGATGCCATCGATCTTGGCATCGTAAGGCTCATAAGCCAGTCTTTCTTCAGTTATTTCCACCTCGTCGCTGCATCCACAGACGAGCGTCATAGCCATCAGGAGCAGCAAATATGTTTTCACCTTTTTCATATCCATAGTTCTATTGTATCGATTTACGTTTCTCGGCACGCTGCGTCTCCGAATCCTTCTTATCACGATAGTTGCGACGCACCTTCTTTCCACCCAATGCGTAGGAGGCTGTCAGGCTGACGAACTGCGAATAGTGGATGGTGTGGATGCGCTCCGTAAACCAGTTGTACGACCGCATGAGGTCTGATACATGCTGACGGAATGGATCATGGGCCACCAACGACAGTTTCAGGCGATCGTCGAACAAGGAATAGCGCAGGGCAAAAGAAGCATAGCCATAGGCACCGATATTCGTCATCTTCTCTAACTGTCGGAACAAATGGTCGTAACGGGCATTCAGCAAAAGGGTGTGCTGAGGATTCAAGAAGACATCGGCAGAGAGTGCTGCATGCTCTCCCCAACCATGCAGGTCAGGCATATAGGGATTAAAGACGGCATCCTCGTTTCGGCTCAGTTCTGAGCGCGAAGAACTGCCATGATAATAATACAGATCGCCCTCAACGATGGTGTTCAACCACGGCAAGAATCGTTGCTGATAACGAAGGTAGAGACCTGCCTGCTGTTCGTCCAGCCAGTTCTCTGGCTTGGTGGTCTGCGATTCCAAACGGTATCTTGGTCCTTGGTCTATCTGGAAACTGGTGACCCATTCCGTCTGATCCTTGCCATGTCGATACCAGAGATTGGCATAAAGGCCACAGGAGTGGCGATAAGACAATTCTGCGTAATCTGTCGTTCCGGGGATGAGCGAGGGATTACCCACTATCAGGTTGGTCATGGTGACATAGACAGGCACCTGATTCAACTCATCGAAGTCGGGACGATTGATGTTCCTGCCCATCTGTAACACAAGTTGTTGGCGACTGCCCAACTGATAATTGGCAGAGAGGGTTGGCAATAGTTTTGTGAATGTCTGCTTGGTCTTACGGCTCTTGGTCATGTCCCTGTCCTCTCCTGTCAGCCAAGAGTGCTCCAGATGCATGCCGATAGTGGCAGAAAGCCTGGGATGCAACTGCTTGCTGAGTATCAGATAGCCCATCGCACTCCGTTCCTGATAGCGATAACTGTTATTCCGATAGATGCCTTCGACATCGATATTAGATGATTGTTCCTGACTTTTAAGCACTGTATTATCGATATCGGTATAGGCCAATCCCGTCTCGACTTTGGCAAAGGGGAAAGGCAACGTGAAGTCGAGTTTCAGGGAGTGGATCTTGTAATCAGTATCCAGTTCGAAGGAATTGAACACATGATAAGGATCACTGGAGGAATAGTAATACACAGGGATGTTGGCATCGCCCTCCATGACAGAGCCCCGAGTGCCCGACTTATGATAGAAATTATACGTGAGATTGGCTTGTTTGCCTAACGTATCAAGCTGGATGTCACTAAAAGCCGTGAGAGCCGTGGTGTGCATAGCCCCAACTGGTGACAAAGAGGAAGTCGAGGCCATGGTATAATCCTTGATGTTAGGACCAAGACCAGAGAATGGCGCATAATTGACGTTGAGGCGCACTCGATCAGCATCCGTCATATCATGATGGTCACGATTCTGCCTGTATGACAGTATCGCTCCCGCCACCCATTTGGGCGTCAGTTGGATGTGAAGCGCCAAGTTTGCCCCATACTCCCTATCTCGTTCATCATCCTGGCTATCAGAATGCTTCACAAACTCTTGAGGGCGCTCGTAGGTTGTGATGGCATCAGAGCGATCTGTCAGGCGATTGCCATAGATATCAAGTGAGGCATCAAGGCGCTTAGTGGCATAACTCACGTTTCCACTATATCGCCAGTTCAAATCATCTTTTGCGATTAGTTCTCCTGTCAGGTCACCTCGCCATCCGAGGGTTTGATCCCGTCTGGTCACAATATTAATATAGCCGCCACTACCATCTGTCATGGAAGAGCCTGCAGGCAGTGTGATGACCTCTATGCGTTCGATGTCCTCAGCGCGCATCGACCAGAGTTTGCGAGGAATCATCTCGCTGCCATCATCCAACACCCTTCCGTCGAGCATCCATCTGGCCTGACCTTTTCCAAGGATACTGACACGGCCTCCTGACAGCGTGACCATCGGCACTCTATTCATCAGTTCCAAAACACTCTGTCCATGGGCAAAAGGATCGTCAGCCACGACATACTGAAGCCGGCCAGAATCATAACGGATCACAGGAACCACACCCTTGACGTTCACATTGTGCAGATAATGATCAGCCACCTGCATCCGAATAGTGCCTACCTGACTGATGGGCATCAGGCGCTCGATGGTCTTGAAGCCCACACAACTGATACGCACCAAAGCGCGCTCAGCACTACAAGGAATCACAAAGTGACCTGCCTCATTGCTCACACCTCCACCTATCAAGGTAGAGTCTTCCGTACTGAATAGTGCGATATTGGCATAGACCACTGGCTGATTATTGTCATCCACAAGCCGTCCCTTCAGTTTCATACGGTCTTTCTGAGTACATTCCACGAAAATCTCCCTTCCTTGTACGACGACCCTCACAGGATAGAAGCCACAAACCTCTCTGACGGCATCAGGCAGAGAGCGACTTTGAGGGATGGTTTTGCTGACGGTGAAATCCTCCAACTCATCATAGACGAACGTGATATTATAGCGTTTCGATGAATTGTCGAGAGCGATGAGAGCTTCCGAAAGCGACGTGCCACGAAAAGTGTGCTGCGATCTTGCGGAGAAAGCAGCTGTCAACAGAATCATCATACATAACACACGCCTCATGTCTATTCCACAATCAGCAGGTCGTCGGCTATTGTTATATTCACCTTTTCAGATTTGTTCAGGCGTTCCACCAAGGCTTGTATGCCTTCTGTCTTATCCCACTTGACGTAGAAGCGGACGTGACGTGGCGCCTCATTCCGATATTCCGTACCCAATTGATAGAAAGCGGTTACCACTTCCAGAATCTCCTGTAGTTCAGCATTCTGGAAGGTCCACACCTTATCATTGGCATCTGGAGTCTCTGTGGCTGACGCAGGCTTGACGATTTCAGTCTCCTGTTCTGTTTCTATCGTGTCCTGACGGTTTTGCAACATTCGGATGGCTGCATAGGAGAGTCCTGAAAGCATCAGCAGGGCCATGAGGATAGCAGCCATCTTGCGAAGACTTATCCTTCGGGAAGGCAGAGAGGCTTGAGTGCCAGCGTATGCGCTGGCAGCATCGCACATCAGACGATAGAAACCTGCACACTCCTCATCGTTGAGCAACTGCTGGAGCTGTTCGTCCGTAAAGCGCTCAGGATGCTCTGTCATTTCGAGCACTTGTGTCAACTTGTCGTTCTGTTCTGCCTTGCTCATTGTTCCTGATCTTTAAAATGTTCGTGCAACTTGGTGATGGCCTGATGGAGATGCTTATAGACCGTCTTCTCACTGATGTTCAGTTTGGCTGCAATATCCTGATATTTCATGCGCTTGTCAAAACGTAGCAGGAAAACCTGGCGCGTCTGATCAGACAACGCTGTATCGACAAACCGCCTCAGTTCCGTATAACGCTTTTCCTCGTCCGTCTCAGAGAGATCATCGACGTTGTCAATAGGGATCAGTTTCTCCACGCGCTGTCTGATTTGCTGGTGGGCAATCATGTCCAGGCAGCGATTACGGACGGAGGCTGATAGGTAACGCTCAACCTTGTCTTCCCCAGGCAAGATGTCAGACTGTATCAGACGGGTAAAGACATCGCTGACGACATCTTTGCCTTCCTCGTCATCATGCAGAAGCCTATTGGCCATCTGACGAAGTCGGACGTAATGTTGTCGAAATAGCTGCTCTATGGCTACCCGTTTCTGATTCATCTCTTCTATCTATATGACGGTTAAAATAGTAAAAACCTACCTCTTTTTATCCTAAATCTCTCTTCACTAGTGTCTTTTAACTGCAAAGATATGAAAAAATCGAATATAATGATTCCATACTGCTAGAATTTTTCACCGGTATTATTGCTAAAAACAAAAGAGACCGTACCTCGCGGCAGGGTCTCTTTTACAAACCTATATAATAATACACGTATGTAAAGTGTTCCAATGAGTCCACAATACGGACCCCTGAACAACCTTTGTTTCCACAAAACATCTTCTTTCGCCTCCTGCCCTTACATCGAGGACAATTGGCATCTTTCCATCAAAGGCTGGTCTTCTGACTACGCTCCACTCCGAAGTACCTTCTCGCCCTCAAGGGCAATGGCGTTCTGCTTCAGAGCCATACGGGAGTTCACAGCTGCGGGACAGTCGGAGACTTTCACTCCATTCCCAATTAATCGCGGTTAAGCGAACCTCTGTGGGACAGCACATCGGCTGTCGGCTGCAAAGATACGAACAATTGGTGAAATCACCAAACTTTTTAAGAAAAATATAAAATGACAGGTCCCACCACCCCTATTTATTCAGAGGTAGAAGATACTCTCCGGTCCCATGTTAAAAAGCAAATCGAGGATGGAGAGGTTAGGCAGAAAACCATGCTTCTGCTGATAGACCTGATAATAGGGCTTGGGAGTAAAGTCTGCATCTGGTTCAGGATGCTTGGGGTTGATAGCAGTACGGTAATCATTAAACCATAAACCATCAGCTTTAAACCCATCGGTGAAAGAAACCTTAGGCTGGATGTCAATCAACTCGCACATTTTCTGTCGGATTTCCTCGTTGAAATCGAGCAAAAATGTCCATCGCTGCTCGAAGAAAGGGCGGATGTCGTCCTGATAATATGGGAAAAAAGGCGACTCGCCGTAGGCACTCTGCAGGGCGTTCCAGTGCAGATGGCGCCAGTTGCCATGGTCACTGATGCGGATATCCTTGATGAGTGGCGACGTGCCGCGCTCTATGGGGAAGGTCAGAGCCTGAATACCATTCGTGGTGGCGATGAGGCAACGGTTACGGTAGGTCTGTTTCTGGAAACTTTCCCACTGCTCTATCTCCACATGTTCGGCCCTATACAGTTTCTGATACCACTGTATAGGGCCGAAATAGGTCGTACTCAGCAGAGCCTCCATGCCCTGCTTACTTGATGTTATCTACAATCTTACCGAGACGGCTCCAGCGCACGCCATTGATACCACGACGGTCTGGATCGCTCGACCACCAGATGAAGATGGGCTTGCCGACGATATGATCCTCGGGCACGAAACCCCAGTAACGCGAGTCGGCGGAGTTATGGCGGTTGTCGCCCTGCATCCAGTAGTAGTCCATCTTAAAGGTATAGGACTTCGCTTCCTGTCCGTTGATAAAGATCTTACCATCGCGGATCTCCAAGTCGTTGGCCTCATAGACCTTGATGGGACGCTCATAGATGGCGATATTATCCAGCGTCAGTTCGATGGATTCGCCCTTTTTCGGAATCCAGATGGGACCATAGTTGTCGCGCGTCCAATGCTTGTTACCATTCAGCGGATAGATCTCCAGATCGTTGGTCTCCGTATTCAGGGTGATGCTCTCCACGATGTCCTTTCTGGCCTGGAGGGTGGTCACGGCACGCTTGGTCAGCGGCATATAGCCTAAGGTATTCAGACTCGTCAGGTCTTCCATCGAGATACCAAGTTCCTCCATCAGTTCCTCGGGGATGGCCTGCTTCAACTTGACATAGTAGGTGTATTGCACGTTCTCTGGTTCCTTGTTGGCCTTACCGTCGAGATAGACGATATGGTCCTTAATCTGGAGTGTCTGTCCAGGCAGACCCACACAGCGCTTCACATAGTTCTCACGACGGTCAGCAGGACGGGTGATGATCTCTCCATATTCCCCACGGTTGCGCCATAACTCATTACGACCAGCCTCATAGATGGTCTCGAAATACTTCAGGCGCTGTTCTGCTGTCAGAGAATCAGGATCAGGACGGTTCGGATAGATCTGGTAGCCGATGCTGTAGCACATCTGATAATAGTCGTACGCCTGATACTGGGGAGCCGAACAGAGCGTATCTCCTGCGGGGAAGTTGAATACTACGATATCGTTCAACTCGATATTTCCCAAACCCTTCACACGACGGTAGTCCCAATGAGGCCAGTCGAAATAACTCTTGCACTCCACGACAGGGAGCGTGTGCTGCGTGAGTGGCATCGTCAACGGGGTCTGTGGGATACGCGGGCCGTAACTCACCTTCGAGACGAAGAGATAGTCGCCTGTCAGTAATGACTTCTCCAAAGAACTCGATGGAATCACGTAATTCTGGAAGAAGAACTGGTTGATGAAATAGACGGCCACGAGTGCGAACACCAGGGCATCGATCCACGACATGACGAACTTCACGGGTTTCTCGGCCTCCTTCCACCACTGCCACTTGATCTTCTTGGTAATATAGACATCAAAGATGAAAGGTACTACAAGCAATCCCCACCATGACTTCACCCAATACAGGAAGAGCAGGTAGAGTATCAGCACGACGATGAACTTCGTCCACTGCTTTTTCATATTCAGTTTTTCTTTCTTCTTTACCATTGTTTTTGTTTAATTAGAATTTAAACATATCCGAGATGGTCAACAATCCCTGATGCTCCTTGGTATATTCAGCGGCCAGCACAGCCCCGAGGGCAAAACCCTTACGCGAGTGGGCATCGTGGGTAATGGTAATGAGATCGGCGTCAGAGTCATAGCGGATGGTATGGATGCCAGGCACCTCACCACGGCGGATATGATCCACACGCAGGTATTTCTTGTCTGTCGTATCCTCCTTCCAAGCCTCCTTACGGTCGATATTTTCCACGATTTCATCGGCCAGAGTGATGGCCGTACCACTGGGATGGTCGAGTTTGTGCACATGGTGCGTCTCCTCCATCTCCACGTCGTACTGTGGGAACTGGTTCATGATCTTCGCCAAGTAGCGATTCACAGCCGAAAAGATAGCCACGCCGATAGAGAAGTTCGAAGCCCAAAAGAGGGTCTTGCCATCGGCACAGGCCTGGCGCACCTCGTCGCCATGCTCCTTCATCCAACCCGTCGAACCGCTGACCACCTTCACGCCTTTAGCCCAGGCCTTCAGATAGTTACCGTAGGCTGCCTGAGGAGCCGTGAACTCGATGGCCACATCGGCCGATGCAAACGCTGGAGAATCAAAATCCTCCTGATTATCAATATCAATGATACTTACGATTTCATGACCACGGTCGCGGGCGATCTGTTCGATCATCTTACCCATCTTGCCGTAGCCGATTAAAGCTATTTTCATATTCAGTGTTGATTAAAACGGTGCAAAGATACCACTTTTTATCAATACAACGCTCAAAATCAACAGAAAATAACTAAAAAGTTTGTGGATATTAAAATAATGTAATACTTTTGCACCCTCAAAAAGGTATTAGTTAGTAATCAACCATTAAATTAGTCATGAGAAAAACTATCTTTGATCTACTAGGCCGTAAGGGAAAACTCCCCGTGAGTATGCTGACGGCCTATGACTTTCATACTGCCCAGACGATTGATGAGGCAGGAATTGACATGATCCTGGTGGGCGACTCCCTCGGCAATGTCATGCTGGGCTATGAGAACACATTGGCCGTCACCGTCGAGGACATGATCCACCATGGCAAGGCCGTCTGCCGGGGTGCCAAGCAGGCTTTCGTCGTCATTGACATGCCCTTTATGTCGTATCAGGCATCCGTCGAAGACGCCGTACGCAACGCAGGACGTATTATGAAGGAAACGAACTGCCAGGCCGTGAAACTTGAGGGCGGCTTGGAATATGCCGACCGTATCCGTGCCATCGTCCAAGCGGGCATCCCCGTCGTGGCACATATCGGTCTCACACCGCAGTCCGTCAATACCCTTGGTGGTTATAAGGTACAGGGCAAGTCGCTGGAGAAGGCCCAGAAGCTATTGGCTGATGCAAAGTCCGTGGAGATGGCTGGTGCCTTTGCCATCACATTGGAGTGCGTGCCTGCAGCGTTGGCTAAATTGATTACCTCACAAACCAACGCCCTGACTATCGGCATCGGTGCTGGAAACGGATGTGACGGTCAGGTACTCGTCTATCAGGACATGTTGGGTTATACCAACGGTTATACCCCTAAGTTCGTGAAGAAATATGCCGATTTGCACAGTGTGATGCTGGAGGCCTTCAAACAGTACAAACAGGAGTGCGAAGACCGTATCTTCCCTGAGGATAACCGTACCTATGAGATCAACGAGGAAGTATTACAGGAACTTTTCCAACCAGAATTAGTATATTAAAAAGACATGAAGGTAGTTAAGACTGTCAAAGAAGTCAGAGAGATTGTTTCAGGATGGCGGAAAGAAGGCTTGACCGTCGGACTGGTGCCCACGATGGGTTTCCTGCACGAAGGTCATCAGAGCCTCATCAGAAAATCGGCAGACCAGAACGACCGTACCGTCGTTTCCGTGTTTGTCAACCCCATCCAGTTTGGTCCCAACGAAGACCTGGAGGCCTATCCGCGCGACCTGAACCGTGATATGAAAGCGGTGGAGGACGCTGGCGGTGATCTGATCTTCAATCCTGAGCCAGAAGAGATGTACCCTGGCCACTTTACCTCGTTCATTGATACGACGGAGACCACCGAACTGCTCTGTGGTGCCGTGCGCCCCGTCCATTTCCGTGGCGTTTGTACGGTGGTAGGCAAACTCTTCAACATCGTCTGTCCCGACCGTGCTTATTTCGGACAGAAAGACGCCCAACAGTTGGCTACGGTGAAGCGCTTCGTACGCGACCTGAACTTCCCGTTGGAAATCGTAGCCTGTCCCATCGTCCGCGAGGCCGACGGACTGGCCAAGTCGAGCCGTAACACCTATCTTAATCCTGAGGAGCGTCAGGCTGCCCTCATCCTCTCACAGAGTCTGAAGAAAGGCAAGACCGCCATTGATAATGGCGAGCGCGACGCCCAGAAGGTGATCAGTATCATCCGCGAAAACCTTGAGACAGAGCCACTGGCCCGTATCGATTATGTGGAAGTGGTGGATTTTGAGAACATCCAGCGCACGCCACGCATCGAGGGTGAAACCCTTGTGGCTATTGCCGTCTATATCGGTAAGACCCGACTCATCGACAATTTCATCGTTAATATATAAAGAGGAATGAACATCACACTGCTGAAAGCCAAGATCCACCGTGCCGTGGTGACACAGGCCGACCTCGACTACGTGGGCAGTATCACCATCGACTCAGGACTGCTGCGCGAGGCGGGCATCCTGGAATACGAGAAAGTGGAGATCGCCGATGTGGATAATGGTAATCGCTTCGAGACCTACGCCATTGCCGGCGAGGAGGGTTCTGGCGTCATCTGTCTGAACGGTGCTGCCGCCAAGTGCGTTAACGTGGGCGACAAGATCATCATCATGGCCTATGCCTCGATGACTCCTTGGGAAGCCCAGTCGCACAAGCCCACCGTACTCTTCGTCGATGAGCACAACCAGATCATCCGTAAGGCCAATTACGAGAAGCACGGCCTGCTCAAAGAACAATAAACATATCCGCCTATGCTGACAGGAAAGACCATCGTACTGGGCGTGACAGGCAGTATCGCCGCCTATAAGATCGCCAACCTCGCCTCGATGCTGGTGAAGTTGAATGCCGATGTGCATGTGATCATGACGCAGAACGCCACCCACTTCATCACGCCGATGACGTTTGAGACGCTCACGAACAACAAGTGCATCGTCGATACCTTCGACCGTAACTTCAACTTCGATGTGAAGCACGTGTCGCTCGCCAAACGGGGTGACCTCTTCCTCGTGGCCCCCTGTACCGCCAATGTCATCGGTAAGGTGGCAGGCGGCATCTGCGATGACATGCTCACTACGACGATCATGGCCACGAAGGCCCCTGTGCTCTTCTCTCCCGCTATGAACACGGGCATGTGGGAGAATCCCATCCTGCAGGATAACATCCAGAAACTGAAGCACTACGGATACCATATTATAGAGCCTGTTGAGGGTCGTCTGGCCTGTGGCGATATCGGCAGCGGCAAAATGCCCTCTGAGGAGGTGCTCCTTGAGCATATCCTCCTCCATCTGGCCAAGGATAAGGACCTGAAGGGCAGGAAGATTCTCGTCACCGCTGGACCGACACAGGAGGCCATCGACCCTGTGCGCTTTATCACCAACCACTCCTCTGGCAAGATGGGCTACGCGATCGCGAAGATGGCCGTGCTCCGTGGTGCAGAGGTGACGCTGGTGTCCGGTCCCGTCAGTCTCCAGCCATTTGCAGGCATTGAGGTTGTACCCGTCGTCAGTGCCGCCGATATGTTCGAAGCTGTCACGTCGCGCAGTGCCGACCAGGATATCATCATAATGTGCAGTGCGGTGGCCGACTATACGCCAGCCAACTACTCGAACCAGAAAGTGAAGAAACAGGACGGAGATCTTTCCATCGCCCTGACACGCACCAACGATATTTTAGCCTGGCTGGGTGAGCATAAGAAGAAAGAACAGATTCTCGTCGGTTTCTCGATGGAAACGGAACATTTGATTGAAAACTCCCGCGAGAAACTGGCCAAGAAACGGGCTGACCTCATCTGTGCCAACTCTATCTCTGGCAATCAGACGGGCTTCGCCGTAGATACGAATCAGGTAACACTCATCACACAGGCAGGTGTCGTGGAACTCCCCCTCTGCTCAAAGGAAGAAACGGCCAACCTGATTCTCGACCACATCAACAGTCTCTAAGATGCACATCCTGACAGATATCGGCAATTCCACCATCGTTACAGCTATCGCCGACAATGACGGTCAAATCACCAATACCTGGCGCTTCAAGACACGGAAGGAAGAGACCTTCAGTTTCTTCCGCTATGAACTGAAGCAGGGTCTGAGGAAATACGATCTGGAGCCAAAAGATATTGAGACCGTCACTATCTCGTCCGTCGTTCCTGAGGTAAACGATGATATCGTTCTCGCCATTACGGATCTGACAGGTATTATTCCCCATTTCTTCGGTCTTGAAGATGCGCAGCGGTTTATCACCATCGATATCGAGTCACCATCGCAGTTGGGCAAAGACCGTCTCGCTGATGCCGTAGGTGCTGTGACCTGTTACGGAGCCCCTGCCATCGTCATCGACTTCGGTACCGCCACCACCATTGGCGTCATCAACGAGAATAAGACATACTTGGGTGGCCTGATCATCCCTGGGGTGAAGACTTCCGTGAATGCACTTAGTCAGCGCGCTTCCCAGTTGCCCGCCATCACCATCGAGAAACCGCACCATTTCATCGGGCGTAACACCCTAGAATGTATGCAGAGTGGCATCCTCAATGGCACGGCCGCGATGATCGATGGTCTGATCGACAAACTCCTACCCACCTTCTCCAAACCAGCTCATCTCATTGCGACAGGCGGCATGGCGAAGAGCATCATCCCCCACTGCCAGCACCAGGTCACGAAAGACGACCATCTGCTGTTCAAAGGACTGTTTAACGCAACACATTAGATTATGCGTATTGTTTTCATCGGCTCAGGCAATCTCGCCACACATCTCTCCCTTGCCCTGCGGGCTGTAGGCGAGGATATCGCACAGGTGTATAGCCGTACGAAGGAACATGCCAAGGAATTGGCAGAGAAACTGGGCTGTACCTATACGTCTTTTATCGATGAAATCGACAAAAACGCAGACATCTATATTTTCTCCGTCAAGGATGATGCCATCAGCGAGATAGCCGCTACATTCTGCAAAAACACTTCCAACGCTGTCTTCATTCATACCGCGGGTAGTGTACCGATGGATGTCTTCAAGGACTATGCCATGCATTACGGGGTACTTTATCCCATGCAGACGTTTTCAAAGGCACGGCACGTCGATTTCCGTCCTATACCTTGTTTTATTGAGGGCTCCAACGAACAGGCCCTCGACCTGATACGTCACTTAGCGGAAAGCATATCCGATCAAGTGGTGCTGGCCAACTCCGAGAAGCGCCGTAAGCTCCACCTTGCCGCCGTACTGGCCTGCAACCTCACCAACCACTGTTACCGTCTCGCCGAGCGCGTCCTCGATGAAACTCAGATGGACTTTCGTCTATACCTGCCACTCATCGATGAAACCGCGAAAAAGGTCTCAGAAATGTCGCCCCGCGATGCCCAGACGGGTCCGATGGTACGTTATGATGTCAACGTCATGAACCGCCAAATAGAACTCCTCCCTGACGAGCGTACCCGTCAAATCTACCGTCTCATGGCAGAGAGCATCCACGAGGATGCTAAATAACTTTTTTCGCTTTTTCTTTTTTGTTTCATTTTTTTTGTTTATCTTTGCAACGTATTACGTATTAACTAAAAAAGTAACGATTATGAAGAAACTATTCCTGATGATGGTCATGACTGCCATGAGCAGCATGGCGTTTGCTTATGATTTCCCCGTGGATGCAAACGGCAATTGTGTAGTGAAGAAAGAGATCCCAACCAGCAAATCTGAGGCTGACGCCTATCTGGCAGCCAAATCTTGGTTGAACTCTCAGGGCTTTACACAGATGAATGCCAACAACGACATCCCCAACAAGTCATTCAGTTACAATCTGACTCTGAACACCAAAAACTCCTACAACCCCTTTGCAGGTCAGTTCGTTGAGAACCTCGTATTCACAATTTCCTTCTCCACTCAGGGCGGTGTCTCTACTGTCAAGATCGAGAATATCCAGATTCAGGAGATCTACGGCGGCTTCGGTGTCAGCAACAAGATCAATCCTATCACAATGAAGATCAACGAGTTAGAGGCAGCCAAGAAGGCTGTTGCCGAAGCAGAGGCTAATGAGTCGCTGAGCAAGAGGGATAAGAAAAAGATCAAGAAGGACAACGAGGATACCATTGAGGACAACACTGAGACACTGGAGAAGGCCAGCACCGAACTCTATCAGCGTCTGGATGCCCTGGCAACGTTGCTAAAGTAACACCGGAATCACATTAGAAGGTGATACATCCCACCGGCAAGGGGTTTTACGATGCCCTTCATCTCTAATTGGAACAATAGGGCAGTGAGCTGGCCGATAGGGATACTTGTCTTCACACTGAGAATATTAAGTTGAAGATCGTTGGTCTGTTGTAGAAGACCAACGATCTTCTGTTCTTCTGTGGAGAGATCTGGAAATAAATTCCGCTCGATTCCATCGGCCCTGGCCCGTTTCCGAAGCATCTCATCCTGCCACCCCATCGCACGGACAAAATCATCGGCATTGGAGATCAAGCCTGCCCCGTTGTCACGTATCAGGTTATTACAGCCCTGCGAGAATTCCGCATAGACACTACCTGGGAAAGCGAAGACAGAACGACCATAACTTTGGGCAATCTCCGCCGTAATGAGCCCTCCCCCTTTAACGCCACTTTCCACTAAGACAACACTATCCGCCATCCCTGCGACAATCCGGTTCCGGCGTACGAAGTTGGGTTTGTCCGCATTCGTCTGTGTCATAAACTCCGTCAGCAGTCCGCCATGCCTCAGCATCTCAACCGCTGTCTCCTTATGGCGGTAGGGATATATCTGATCCAGACCATGTGCCAGTACACCCACCGTTTCATAGCCATTTTCCAGTGCCTGCCGATGGGCATTGATATCCACGCCATAAGCCAACCCACTGACAATGAGCACCTGTGGACAATGCTGACGCAGATCCACGATAAAACGGCGAATCAAGTCCTGTCCGTATTGTGTACATCTTCTCGTACCTACAATACTGACGACTTTCGCCTGATTCAAATCGCTATTACCTATATAATATAGGATGATGGGCGCATCTGGACATTCCAACAGCCGTTGCGGATAATCATCATCCGTCAGTGTCAGGGCGCGGATACCATGCTCAAGCATGTACTTCAACTCAAATTCTGCCCGTTTCATCGGTTCATCCCAGTCCTTCAAGGCTTCTGTCAGACGTGGCGAACAGTCCTTCAGGATATCGCCGATATCATTTCTATACTCATAAAGTAACTGTGCACTGCCTACTGCTTTATACAATTCCAGTGCCTGTGAGAAATTGAAATTGCTGATGCGCGTCAGCGCCATCGTGTAAAATACTTCTGCGTTGTCCATAGTTTATTTACGTTTAAGATATTCATAACCAAAGCGACAACGAAGGCAGTCCTTCTTGTCGCAGTATTCTTTCTTGAGCTGGATGAGGGCCTGGGAGTCACCCGCGGTTTCAACCGGGAGTCCCACCTGCTGCCACATGCGGATGATATAGTTGTTCTCCGCCTTCAACTGCTCCAGAAAGTCGAAGGCACGGTCACAGAGCATCTCCTTTGCGAGATGCCGTCCGTAGGCGAAGAGTATGGGGATGGCCGTATTGATTATCAGTAGGTTCAGCGAGCCATAGGTCAGGTGTTTCTCCGTCTTCGAACTCGTGGAGCCGAAGGTATAGTGTGTCTCCCAATAAGGGGTGACATGCGAGCAGAATAGTTTTTTCAACTGCTCGACGGTTTCACACTCGACCAACTGTCCCAGTCCGGCCTTCTGCCGATAATAGAGGTTCGCGAGTTGGGCGATGCGGATATGCGGGAAGTTCTGTGGACGGAGCCTAAGGAAGCGCCAGAGATGGAAATCTATCGGTTTCATCGAGAATTTGTGCGCCAGATAGAGGTATTCATTACGCAGTTTGGCGAAATAACCCTCGTTGAGTGCTTCTTTCTGATAATACTCAGGCACGGCCTCCAGTTCGAGCAGTCCTGCCTGACCCATGAAAATCGCCTCTATCTGAAAGAGATCATCCCGATGATGGGCGACGGCACTCAAGGGGATGTTCTCTGCCCACTGCTCAAAGACGTCGCCATTGATGCCAAAGCCATAGTTACGGGCAAGGGTGACGAAGTAGGCATCCTCCCACGAACCGTTACAGCGCTCCGCACGCTTTTTAATAGCCTCCGTCTTCTGCTCCAACCGTTCTGTCTGGAGAGCTGCCATCCAAGCATGTACCATCAACCGCGTCAACTCTGGGATCACCTTATAACAGGGTGGGTAGTTGTCCGTCTTCAGCAACTCGTCATAGTGCTCACGGACATGGTCAGGCACGTCAAGTTGCATCTGTTTGATAAACTCGCCGTTGGTGTTCATCACCTCGGCATCAAGCACCCCTGCCACATGGAGGATCACATTGTCATAACGCGGATCCTTGTCATGGCCATGCAGATACCAGTCGCTCGACTTGTCGTGGATCTCCACATTCCCCACCCACAGCGTCCGTCCGATCTTCACCTTCGCATTGAAGAAGTCGGGGCCTGCATTGCGGTTGTGCAGTCCAGGGTCAATCACTTCGACGGGATCACCGTCGCTCGTCCTCAGTTCCCGCAAAGGGAACAGTTTGTGCTTAAACACATAGTGCAGCAATTGTTCCATAGTGTCAAATTTAAGCGACAATCACATGATTGTCGTGTGCAAAGATAAGTCTTTTTCTAAAAACTTCCAAATAATTCAGGAAAAAAGTGTACTTTTGCAGGCGAAATGAAAATAGGCAACGTAGAATTCGGCGAGCGACCCGTGTTCCTGGCCCCCATGGAGGACGTGACAGACATCGGCTTCCGACTGCTGTGCAAGCGGTTCGGGGCGGCGATGGTCTATACGGAGTTCGTGAGTGCTGAGGCGCTGATCCGCGACGTGAAATCGACGATCTCGAAGCTGACCATCAGCGACGAGGAACGTCCCGTAGGTATCCAGATCTATGGTCGCGATGTCGAGGCGATGGTCGAGGCAGCAAAGATCGTGGAGCAGACAGGTCCTGACGTCATCGACCTGAACTTCGGCTGTCCTGTGAAGAAGGTGGCAGGCAAGGGCGCTGGCGCTGGTATGCTACAGAATATCCCCAAGATGCTGGAGATCACACAGAAAGTGGTGGATGCCGTCCGTCTGCCCGTCACTGTGAAAACCCGTCTGGGCTGGAACTGCGAACAACTGATCATCACAGAACTAGCCGAACAGTTACAGGACTGTGGCATTCAGGCGCTGACGATCCACGGGCGCACGCGCTCGCAGATGTACACAGGCACTGCCGACTGGACGCTCATCGGCGAAGTGAAGCACAACCCGCGCATACATATTCCTATTATAGGCAATGGTGACATCCACTCGCTTGACGAGGCCGATAAGGCCTTCGACACTTACGGTGTGGATGCCGTGATGATTGGCCGCGCCACCTTCGGCTGTCCCTGGATCTTCAGTCGCGAAAGCCTCGATTTCAACGCAAAACTCAATATCCTCGAAGAGCTTCTGCGCATCAATGTGGAGCGTATCGACGAGAAGCGAGGCATCCTCCATACCAGAAGACACCTCGCTGCCACACCCATCTTCAAGGGCATTCCCGATTTCCGTCAGACGCGCATCGCCATGCTCCGTGCTGAGACGATGCCCGACCTCCTCACTATCCTCGAGGACGTCCGGAAACGTTTAGTAAGTTAGAACCAATTCATCAACTTGCGGAGATAGGCCGTGAGTTCGTTGGCCATCTTCTCATCCTGATAGACGTTAGGATGCCAGTCGTTACCATAATAGGCCTCGCCGTCAATGTGAGTCATATCGAAACGATAGACCTCCTTGTCACCTGCGGTCTGAGCCTCAGCGGCGATCTCATTAAGTAGTTGGATAGCCTCCTGTTGTTCCTGATTGTAAAGCATGGAACCCGTGAGGAACACGACCTTTGCCTTTGTGTTATGTTGGCGCACCATCTTCAGAAGTTTCTGATAGCCTTGCTTCAGGAGGTTCAGATCGTAGTTGTTCGTGGAAAGGTCATTGGTGCCGAGGTTGATGCAAACGACATCGGGCTGGTAACGGCTGAAGTCCCACTTCTCAGCGAGGAAGGCGAACTTCTGGCGAAGCTGTGGAACCACGGCATAGCCTGTATATTCATATTGTACGGGCATGCAGGACTCTGGATTGCCCGTCTTCGGACCATCGTAGTTGCGATAGGCGCCTATGCCACTGCGGGCGACAACCCAGTGCTGGGCCTCGAGGTTGCGGGCTGCGATGGAAGCGTAACTGTAATAATGGTTCTCTGTGGCGTAGTCAAAATGCTCGAACTTATCCAGGCCCTCGTTGCCATAGCCACAGGTGATGGAGTTGCCGATGAATTCGATCTTTCTGGAAGGAAAAGCGGGAGCCTCAACGAGACGGCGACCCTTATCGAGCACGAAGCCCCAGAACTCAGGGAAGAACTCATAGCCCTCGATGACGTACATCAGACGGACGAGGTGACGACCTTCGGGCAGGGCAGTGGCGAGGGTGACAACGGAGTCGCGCTCCCCACGGAAAGCCACCTTGAAGGGTTCGGCCTCATCAATCTGTGCCATGAAGTAGCCACTCTTGGGCTTAGCCATCATCCTCAACGACGTGCCCTCGAAGGCGGCCATGATCTGGATGCCAGGGAAATTCCACGCAGGGCGTTCTGGATTGGCGAAGCTGATACGGCCTGCATACTGGATATGAGGATCGGCAGGACTGATGATGGTGCCCTGAATGGGAACGGTAACGATGGCAGAAGATGTGAAAAGTGAGGAGTGAAAGGTGAAAAGTGCCAGCAGCACTGCAAATAACAGTTTTCTCATATTCATATTGTTGGTTGATAATCCTTATTGTTTATTACCTGGGAATTTCGAGTTGAGGTATTGGATAAACTTGTCGTGGTAGGCCTCCGTCACACGGATAATCTCTTCACCGATATAGAGGCAGTCGTTACGATCGACGCTACGGATCTTGTCAAGGGCAACAATATAGGAACGGTGAACGCGCATAAACTGTGATTGCGGCAGCATGTCCTCCACCGACTTCATCGTGAGATGGGTAACCAACGGCCGTTTCAGGCCTTCGATGTAAAACATCACATAGTCTTTCATCCCTGCTACATAGAGAATCTGCGATAGCGCCACCTGACGGAATTCCCCATCCACCTTCAGGAAGATGGACTCATTGGGGACGGTTCTCGGTGAGTTCATGACAGGCGCGGACTCAGTGAGAACCGTCCCCAGTGAGTTCCTGCCAAACCACTCGTGGGCCTTATCCACGGCAGCGATGAACTTGTTATAGCGGATGGGCTTCAGCAGGAAGTCGAGGGCGCTCACCTCGTAACTCTCGAAGGCATACTCCTTGAAGGCAGTGGTGAAGATCACCTTCGTACCCTCAGGCAGCATGTGGGCCAACTCCATACCGTTGAGGTCAGGCATCTGAATGTCGAGGAAGAGCAGATTGGGCTGGCGCTCCTTGATGGCGTTGATGGCCTCTACGGAGTCCGTAAAGGAACCCAGCAACTCGAGGTCGGGCGTCTTGGCGACAAACGACTCGATCAACTTCACTGCCAACGGCTCGTCATCAACAATAATACAAGTCAGCGCCACTTTTAATGTTTAATGCTTAATGTAATCTTTACGTGGTAGATATCGTTTTCGAGGGATTGCTCCCAGTCGTAATGGCCCTTATAAATCAATTCCAGACGGCGACGGGTATTCTCCAAGCCGATACCGGAGCCACTGCGGTCTGCATCATCCTTGGGATAGTTGGTATTGTCGCAGTTGAACACCAGTTCGTCCTCATTCTGCAACAGGCGGATATCGATCTTAGAGGGCCGGCTGGTGCTCACGCCATGCTTGAAGGCGTTCTCGATAAGTGAGATAAAGAGTAGCGGGGCAATCTCCACATCCTGCTGCACATCGAAGGTAGTGGTCACCTCCGTCTTATCGTTACAGCGGAGTTCCATCAGCGAGATATAGTTGCGCATGAATTCCACCTCGCCCTGGATGGGCACCAACGGCTTATTCGTCTCGTACATCGCATAGCGCAGCAGATCACTGAGCTGGGCGATGGCATCCTGTGCAGCATCGGCATCGATCTGCGTCAGACTAGAGATATTGTTCAACGTATTAAAGAGGAAATGGGGATTGATCTGATTCTTCAACCACGCGAGTTCAGCCTCCGTGTTCTTTGTCTTCTCGTCCTTCAACTGTTGACGGAGTTGGCGGGTACGGATAAAATGACGGATACCAAGGGCGATGGCGACCATGAGACTGTCGAGGAGCAGGAACAGGAAGGCTCCTGAGAAGAAGCCTACCCACGCCACACCAGGCATGTTGGGCACATGCTCCTTGATCATGAAGTAGCCAAAGAAGAAGCCGTAGTTCACACCCGCTATCAGGAGCAAATTACAAAGGAAGAAGAGCCAGTACCTGTAACGGAAGAAAAGCCAGGGGCCGAAAAGATAGAAATTGGCAAAATAGACAACCATTGGCGCCCACAGCACATGCCACACCATCCTCATGGAGGCAAAGGCTGATTCACCATTGCGCGTGCTGACGTACATCGCCAAAGGGAACACGAGGATGGTCAGGGCCCATACACCTGCCTGAGCCAGAAACAGCCAGATATCTTTTTTCTCGATCTTTGTCATGCGGTTGCAAAATTAGAAAATAATTCTGAATTAACAAAATCTCTCCCGCATTATCTCAACGCAGGAGAGGATTCTTAACTTATTATGTGGATTATTGTGGCATATTGCCGTTGCCTGTGGTGCTGCCGTTACCAGATCCTACGCTGTTGAGTACCTCACCTTGCGACTGCTGCTCGATGAAGTCGTTCTGTACACGGCTCACGTGCTGCTTGGCCATCGTCTTCGAATTACCGAAAGTATAGCTGACGGTGAAAGTTACACCGTAAATAGGCACCTTGACATTGGTGTGAGAGGTGAAATCCTTACCCTCGCTGTAACTCTCGATGTTGAGCTTGCCACCTCCGTTGAGACCGAGGATACCGCTGACACTCAGGTTGAGCTTGTCCTTCAGCAGTGACTTCGAGAGACTGGCGGTGAGTAAATTGAAGCCGCCGCTCCAGCCCTGCAGGGTGTAGTTCTTCGTAGAGGTAATGGCAAAGGCGCTGAGTTTCAGGTCGAGCGGCAGTGTCTGCTGAAGGCCGATCATAGCATTGGCGGTCCAACCGCTGTTGCTCTGTCCGAGGGCATCGCTGCGCAGGTCAGTATAGTTCACAGCACCATTCAGGAAGATACGGGTATCCTTCGTCAGCAGGTAGTTCACATAGGCGCTGACACCTGTCTGGTGGCGCTGTACCACATTGCCGTAAGTGGTGTTCAACAGGTTGTCACTGTCGTAGAAGCTGTATTGCGAGATGGCGTTATCCACGAAGTTATGGTGCAGATTCAGGTTCACCATCAGTTTTGATGTAAACATGTTATAGACCAGTGAGAGGTTGTGGTTCTTCTCTACGTCGAGGTCGGGATTACCATAGCTGAGGGCGATGGGGTTGGTCTTATCAACGTAGGGGTTCAGATATGATATACCTGGACGAGAGATGCGCATGTTGTAAGTCAGACCGAGGTTGCTGCCCACGCCGAGGTTATACTGCAGACTGGCAGTGGGAACGAGGTTGCCATAGTTGGTCTTGAAGTCTTGACCGTTACCGAGGTTATATTCCACGTCCTGCCAGGTGTATTCGTAACGAAGACCTGCCTTGGCACCAAACTTACCGAAATTGCCTGCATACTCACCATAACCTGCGAGAATAGAGTTCTTATACTCATAATCACTGCTGCTCGTGGGATCATAGACGTTCTGCAGATAATATTTGGAGTCGGAGCTAGCGTCGTGGAGCTGGAGTTTACCACCGAGGCTCAGGGTCTGGCCTGTACCAAGGGGCATCGTATAGTCGAGCTGGAAGATATGGTTGAGGGTCTTATCCTTATTCTCAGAGTAGCGGTCTGTCAGGTCGATGTAATCCGAGGTGGTGCCGAAGGTGTTGGTCATCTCCGTCTTGGCGGGGCTATAGTTGAGCTGATAGGTGAGGGCCAGCGACTGGGTGCGCTCCTTGTTGAAGAAACGCTGGTAGTCGAGGCTACCATTGAAAGAGGTACGCGAGTTCTTCATATCGGTGGTGCTGCCATAACTGAAACCATTGCCATAAGTATCGCCACCCATCGTGGTGAGTGAGGTACCTGTGCTCTTCATCGACATCGAGTTTACCTGAGCAGTGAGGTTCAGGGCACTCATCTCATCGAGCTGGTAACCCAGTGTAAGGCTTCCCATGGTGAACGGGGTCTTCACGTCATTGTCGGAAGTAAGAATCTGAGAGGTACCATTGTCCTGGATCTGCTCCATTTCAGTGGTGGTGTTGCCTGGCTTATTGTAAGAGGTCATAACATTGACGCTGTAGGAGAGCTTGCCCTGCTGACCGTTGACGAAGGCGCTGGCACCCAACTGCTTATTACCTGCAGAGGCACGGAGCGTTCCGTTATAGCCGTTCAGACTCTGGGCTGCCTGGGGGTTCTGCTTGTTCATTACGATGTTCAGTACACCAGAGGCACCCTCGGCATCGTACTTGGCACCTGGGTTGGTCATCACTTCGATACTCTTCACGGCGGTGGCGGGCATGCTCTTGAACACCATCGAGGGGTTCGAGGAGAACATCACGTTGGGCATACCATCGACATAGACCTTGAAGTTGGAAGAACCATTGACGGAGATATTATCCTGTCCATCGACGGTGACCATAGGCACCTTACGGAGCATGTCGAGCACGGTGTTCGACTTGGAGTCCTCGTCCTCGGCTACGTTGTAACTCATCTTATCGACTTCCATCTTCACCAAGGGCTTCTGGGCGACGATCTCCACACCCTTCAGCATGGTAGCACTCTCCTTCAGATACAAGGTGTCGAGGTTCAGGGGATTCTCCTGGCCGAGGGTGACGGTCATCTTCAGGTCTTCCTTACCGATACTGCTGAACACGATGTCGAACTTACCCTTGCCCTTCACTTCCTCGGAGAATTTACCCTCCTCGTCGGTGAGGAACATGGCGACGGGTTTCTCCGTCTTGCCTACCTTAAACACGCGGACGGTGGCGAAAGGCTCGCTCTCGCCTAAGGTCTCATCCATTAACACGCCCTTCACGGTGGTCTGGGCCATGACTGTCGATGACATCGTCATCATCACTACTGCTGCGATAATAGTCTTGAACTGTTTCATATCTTTGCTTTTTTGTTATTTGTTGCGCGTTGAATTAAAAATCTGGTGCAAAGGTATGAAAAACCCCATCTCGCGAAAAATCAGTTTCGACGAGATGGGGGATGTATTTCGACGAAATTCCCGATTATAGTCGATTCTTCTCCTCGTTACCGGCGCCAGTACCCTTGTACTTCGAACCTGTGACGTTGAAGTTATAGCTCAGGGTGATACCTACCTGCTGGGTATAGTTATAGACGTCGGAGGCTGTCTGGCCGATGTCATAATAAGTCGTTATCTTTGACCTGGCCGTGCGGAAGATATCGTTGGCATACAAAGTACCTGTCAGCCGTCCCTTCCAGAAGGTCTTCTGCAGTCGGGCGTTCACACTGAAGTTGCTGCCACGGTACATGAATCCCCAGTGGTTAGCGTCCGTATAGTTGACTTGCAGCAGTGCCTTGGCGGTGGGGTTGATGACGAACCAGCTCTGCAAGTAGAAGCTGAATTCGGGCTTGTTGAGTTTCTCCGGCGCACCGTAGGCCTCGGCATCGAACATCTGCTGATAATAGTGGAGCGTGGCTGTGGGCTGCCAGAAGCCCAACTTCGGCGAGGCCACGAGGGTGGCATACACGCGGTCCTGATGGTCGAAGTTGGCAGGTCTGAAAATACCGATCTCGTTCACCTCGTCATACACCTGTCCCACATGGGTAAAGAAATCGTTCTCGCGGGTAAAGCCTGTGGTGAAGTTCAGCCACGAATAGGTGAGGTTCAGGTCGATGCCCTGACGTACCGAAGGGCGCAACAGCGGGTTACCGCCCTCATAGAGCATACGGCTGTCGTAGATGATCCTCGAACTCAACATATTGTAGGGCGGACGAGTGATGCGCTTGCTGTAGCCCAGTTGGGCACCCCATTTGCCTTTCTGCCAGGCTGCCGAGAGGTTGGGGAACCAGTCGTTATAGGTGCGACTGGGCTCTGACTGCCAGACACCTAACGACGTGTAATCCGTCGCCACATGCTCATAGCGCAGTCCGATGTTGAAGTTGAACGTTGAAAGTAGAGAATTGAGAGTCAGCTGGTATTCTGCAAAGCCTGCTATGTTCTTCTCCTTCATCTCGATGTCGGCCTCTGGTATGATGTCCTCGTAGTTGATATTGCTACCATGGCTCTGTGTCGATGTAGCCTCTGATCCGAAACTCAACTCACCTTTCCAGATGGGATAAGTCAGTATCAGCTTACCAGCTGCCATCGTGTTTTTCTCCGAGTTGACGGTGGTGATGGGACGATCGCCCAGTTCCTGACTGTACTCCTGCTGATAGAGCTGGTCCTCCGATTCACGTCGCAACAAGGTGGCATTGAGATCAATACCCAGTTTCCCCACTTTTCCTATATAATAGGTGTTCAGTTCCCATACCGGCTTGTCGAGTCCATCGATATCCGTTTTCAGAAGGATGTCACCGTAGAAGGCCCCGTTTTTCTGATAGTTCTGGGTCATTTCATCCGTCAAGTGTTCAAAAAGACTTTTCTGTGACGAGAAACTCAATCCGACGGAATGGTCGGTGTTGAAGTCGTAACTCAGTCCTGCCGTGTACTGAAAATTCGCCCAGCGACTTCTTAAGGGTAACTCTGCATGAATATCAAACATATCCCTACTGATGTGGAGTTCCTGATCCAGCACCTGGTCGTTGCTGTAGTGGCCCCAGTCGAAGGCTATGTTGGCAAAGGCCTCGAGTCCGCCAGTACGGTACTTCAGCGTCAGGTCGTCGTAGTTATTCCACTGGTTGTTGCGCCATGTCTGACTGGTGGCCATCAGGCTAAATCCATCGCCCTGCGGCTTCAAGGTCTTAATACGGATGACGGCACTCACCTCGGCATTGTATTTCGCACCAGGGGCTGTGATCACATCGACGCTCTTGATGTCGGAGGACTTCAACTGTTTCAGGTCGCCCATGTCGCGTACCTTTTTATTATTAATATAGATCTCAGGCTCACCCTTGGCCAGCACCTCGAACTTACCGTCCTTGCCCTGCACCATGGGTATCATTGACAGCAGGTCGTCGGCCGTGCCGATATCGTGAAGCAGCGAGTGCTGCACATCGACGGTCACGCCGCCCGTCGTCGGCTTGTACTGCGGAATCTCGCCCTTGATCTCCACACCCTTCACCATATAGGTCTCCGGCAGGAGGGTGACGGAGCCGATATGGCCCACGCTGATCTCACGCGTCACCGTCTTATAGCCAATATACGACACCTTCAGCGTGATCTTCTTCTCCTTGCAGGGAATCACGAAATCGCCATTCTCATTACTCACGCCACCGTTGATGAATGTGGCATTCTGTTCACTGAGCAAGGAGATATTGGCAAACTCGATGGGATGACCAGCCTCATCGATTACACGTCCGATCACCTTCGCGTCCTCTTTCTGGGTACACTCGATAAAGATGTCCTGATGGTCGAAGACGAGGTTCATGGGATAGAAGCCGCACACCTGACGGACCGCATCCCTGACAGAGACGTTCTCCAGCCGCGTGGTGACGGTAAAGTCCTCCAACTCATCGAAAATGAAGTTGAGCTTGTATTGGTCCTGGGCATTGTCGATCCAGATCAGGGCCTCGCTGAGCGATGCGTTCTGGAAACTATGGGTTAGCTGCTGCGCCTTTGCACTGATCACAACAAGGCACAATAAGAGTATATATAATCGTTTCATCGTGTTGGCTTATTCAATGGTGATGGTTTCCTCGTTGAGTATCAGATGCACTTTCTCGAAGTGGTTAATCTTGTCGATAATCTCCTGAAGCGTGTCTTCTGCCTCCCACTGCAGGTAGAAACGGATGGTGCGGGCGGTCTTGTTCTTAAACTCCACTTTTACATCATAGCCATCGGCCACATACTGCATAATCTGCTGGAGTTCCACATTATTAAATATAACCGGGGCCTTCTTCGTGGGCACCATCTCCACACCATAGGTCTGCTCCACCCTCTTCACATCGGGCTTACGCTCCGTAACGGCAACCTTGGGTTTCTCCTCCGTGATGATGAAATGACTGATGGCCGCATAGGTGATACCCGACAGCATCAGCACACCCACAATCGTGGCTGCCATCTGCATCCAACCCTTCGTGCGTCGTTGGGGTGCCACGTGCGCTGTCCGGAACTTCGCCCATTCCTCTTTGGCATCAGGTACGCTGGCCTTTGTCTCATCCAACATCTGATCGAGTTGCTCATCTGTGTATTGCTCCGGATGCAAGAGCATCTTCAGCTTGTCTTCTCTTGTCATACTTCTCTGTTTTTAAAAGTTGAACGTAGTTTCCTCAACCCCTGCACAATATGTTTGTTGACGGCCGAAAGACTGATACCCAGCGAACTGGATATCTCTTTGTACGACTGCTCCTCGTCGAAATGCATCTTGATGATGCGTCCCGTCTGAGACGTAAGCCTTTCATCAATGAAATCATCAATGGTCCGGATCAGTTCCTCGTCGTGAGCACCACTGTCGATGGCTTCAGGCGTCAGTAGTAGCAAGGCCTTCTGCTCTGTCTTTCGTTGTGCAATGATGTTGAGGCAGCGATTACGGACGCAAGTCAGAAGAAACGTTCTCTGGCTCTCTTCCTTGAGTGGGCTGGTACCTGCCCACAACTTAGCGAAGACGTCTTGTACCGCGTCTTTCGCCTCGTCTTCGTCGCCCAACAGGATGTAGGCTGCCTTGTACATCCTGCCGTACTCCGAAAGGAAGAGCTCCTTGAATTGTTGTTCTCTGTCTGGCATCTTTTCTCGTTTGCTTTTACTATATATACAGATGAGCCAGGGAAATCATCACCCCCACTCCAAGATTTTTTTGCAAAGGTAACTATTATTTCTTTAGAACGCAAGAAAATAGAATGGCAAGTTAAATAAAAATGGTTATCGTTTGATAAATTTTCATTACATTGTCGAAGGTTAAAGATGTTAGAATTATCAGCGGATGTGTTAAAGCACAACGTACGTCTCGCTTTTATGTCTATCTTTGTAGCCAGAACATCAACCATCCTAGATGAAAAAGTTACTGATTGGACTTTTGCTTATCGCTTCTACCTGTGTTGAGGCTCAACAATTCATAGTAGCAGATTTGGAGTCGCGAGTTCCTCTTCGCGACGTGCTTGTCCATACCGATGACAATCAGGACACGAGGACTATTTGGGACGGGACATTCTTGCTCAAGGATGGATTCAACAGGATCTCGTTCTCTCATCCGTTATATGAGAAGCGCTATGTGCTCAAGTCAGAACTGAAGGGAGACACCATCTTCTTGTTGCCAAAAATGAACACCTTAAGGGAAGTAGTGATTTATGGAGAACGACGATTCGACAAACGGATGGCAGAGATGATGAAGCCCTCGCCTCAGCAAGTTGAACGCGACAAATTACCGAAAGTGATTCCACCAGGTCCCGATGTGCTTGCCATCGCCCTCTGGATATTTGAGAATACCCTCGGTAAGAAGATAGAGAAACGCAAGCACAGAAAGAATGAATTGAAGAAAGTGCGACAGAAAGAGGCCGAGTATCAGCAACGCTGGGATAGTTTAGAAGGAAAATAGATTATTATCCATATCAAAATGAAAAAACTGTTATCAACCATTATGTTTGTGCTTGTTGCCATAACGGGAACGGCGCAGATCACTGTCAAGGGACAGGTTATCAATGAGCGTGGCGAATCCATCGAATACGTCAGCATCGGATTCGATGAAGATAGTGTTGGTGTTATTTCGGATGCCAAGGGGAACTTTGAACTCACGATTCCCGCAGGACGGAAGAAGGAACTATCCTTCAGCCATGTGTCGTATCTGACGACGGAGATTCCCTATCAGGAATATGCCAGCGGCAAAGAACTGACAGTTGTGCTGAAAGACAAGGTAGTGGAACTCGCAGAGGTGGTTATCGGCAAAAAGAACAAGCCCAAAACCATTGTTGGTAAAGGAATCCCTGCTCCCGGGCTCGTAGGCACCTCAGGACATGGCTCGGATTTAGGCCCGGAGGGAGGAGTTCCATTCTCATGTAGCAAAGAATATGTCATCAGCGATATCCTGGTGAAGATTTCGGGTTGCACCTTTAAACAATGTAAGGTGAGCATCAATGTCTATGAGAAAATTGGCACGCAGTTTGTAAATATCCATCAGAAGCCGATTTATGAGACCTTGACAAACGATAAAAGCAATTATCTCTTAGACATCCGTCCGGAAGAGAATATTATACTAAAGCCCAAGAAAGACTATTACGTCAGCATCTGTGTAGTGGATGGCTATGGCGAAAAAGGGTTCTTATACATGAAGGCCTATATGAAGAATGGTCTTTATCGCAATGCCGTCAAGGGAAAGACCAAGAAGCTTCCCGTTTGTCCTGCCATCATGGTAAAAGGCTACGAAATCAATTAAGGCTTCTTCCAGAAGCGCGAAGTGATGTCCTCAAACTCACCCTGGGCATTCTGGCGATAGAGGCGCTGGTTGGTGGTGGGCTTCTTTAAAGGACCAAGGTGCTTGATGAAGGGCCCGATCTTGATGTAGTCGAAGTCCTGCTTATTGATAGCGGCGGAGATAACGGTCTTGCCACTGTACCAAGCCACCTTGAATTGCGGATGTTCCTCGTGGATATACTGGGCGAGGAGGTTGACACCCTTCGGATCGTTATCGCCACCCATGAAGGCGATACAGGTAATATCATCACCGTATTTCTCTACAAAGGCATCGATGGCATCGGCGTTCAGGGGGAGGCCGATGTCTTCCCAGAGGTAATGGCTATGACACCCAGGACAGTGACACGGGCAATTAGAGATGTTAATTGCCAATGTCACTTCGTCGGGTATCTCCTGAAATACAATGCCTGTGTTAACGTATTTCAGCATCGCTTAGTCTGCCAGAGCGTAGTAACGACGTGCTGCCTCTTCCTGACGAGCCTGAGAGAAGTTAGACACGCGCTTCAGGTAGCCGATAATACGCGTCATGTAATCGACATTCTTAGAATGGCAGTGCGGGCACTCCTTCAGATAGCGTTTGTCGATATGGCCGCAGTCGTTGCAGACGGTGTTGGGGATGTTGAAGGTGAAGTAGTTACAGCCTTCCTTGGCAGCGACCTTCAACAACTGCATGTACTGATCCTTCGAGAGATGCTCCTCGAGATTCATGTGCAGGGCTGATCCACCAGTGAGGTGCTCGATATAGGGTGCGCCATGGAGCTTGAATTTGTCGATGATGGTCAGCGAGTCGTCCTCCACCACATAGAAGTAGCTGTTGTAGCAATCGCGCGGCACGAAGTAACCGTCCTCACGATCCCACTTGGCATGCTTCACACCGACGTTCTCGGCGGGGATCATCTCGCAGTTGAACATCACGTCCTTCGTGCGGTACTTCTTATTATACTGCTCGATGAGACCAAGGATGCCCTGTACGAAGTGCAGGTAGTCGTCATTGGGCGTGATCTTCAGACCCATGAACTCGGCAGCCTCCACGAGACCGTTGATACCAATGGTGAGGTACTGACGGCCGATGTTGATATAGCCAGCATCGAAGAGCGGCAGCATGCCGTGGCTCTGCAGTTCCTTCAGGTTCTCGTTGTAGGCCAACTGCACCTTATGGCAGAGGTCGATGACAGAGCCCAGGTACTCGAGGTAGTCGAGTTCGTGGTTCACGGCAAACTGGATGCAGCGGTTCAGGTTGATAGTGAGCACAGACTTCGAGCCTGTGGATACGCCACCGGCACCGAGGGTGTAGCTGAAGCCGTTGTCGGTGATCTCGTTGCGCAGGCGGCAGCAAGAACTCAGCGAGTCGGCGTTGTTGCTCATGTAGGTGAAGAACGAGTGGCCCTCGCTGTACATCTCGGCCGTAAACTCGCCCCACTCCTTGTCACGGCACTCGCCGTTCTCGTCAGTCAAGAGAGCCATGGTCTCCACAGGGAAGGTAAGCAGGGTCTTCGTACGCTCCTTATTGAACCACTTCATGAAGCGTTTCTGCAACCAGGAGAGACCTTCCCAGTCGGGCTTGGAGCCATCAGGGAAGTAGAAGTCGCCGAAGATCGACTCAAAATAATACTTGTCGTAGTAGGCGATGTTCCAGAACACGGCCTGATAGTTACGGGCACCTGTGGGCTGGTTCAGCGTATAAACAATCTGCTCGAAGTAGTCGGTGATCACCTTGTCGATGGTGCGCTTCTTCAACGAGAGGTCGGCCTGGTCATTGGGACGCTTCCAGTAGTCCTCGCCGTACTCCTTACCAATGAAGTAGTTCATATACATCAGGAATTCAGGTGTGGCACAGGCACCACTGAGCATCGAACTGACCATGAACACCATGTTGACGAAACCTCCAGCGAACGACTTCAGGTTCGTGGGGGCCGTGGAGTTACCACCGATGGCCACAGTACCACCGATGAGCCAGGGATACATCGTGATCGAGGCACAGTAGTTGGCCAGCGATGTCTCGTCGTTCTTATATATAAAGTGGTGGGTCAGTTTGTTAATATATTCATCGGCCAGTTCCTTGCCGTACATCTTTTTGATACGGTCGGTGAGCAGACGACGGTTCAAACGGATAAAGTTCGACTTGGGCAGTTCACCGATGAGCGTGGCGATGTTCTTGTGCTCCACGTTGGCGTTAGCATCGTACTTAGAACCAGTAGCGGCATTCACCGACTCGCAGTACTCTGACAGGAACTGCAACTTGGCCAGTGTCTCACGATCCTCGGTGTGAGCCTGACGGTAGAGCATAAACGACTTGGCCACCTGGTAGAAGCCTTCGCGCATAAGCGCCTCCTCCACCTGGTTCTGGATATTCTCCACCGTGATATCGTCGTGGATATCCAGATGACTGATAATCTTGGAAATAGTACCTAAGTCGGCAGGGCATTCCACACTGTCGAATGCCTTCACGATGGCATTCATGATCTTGTCGAGAGAGAAAAGGGCTTGTGACCCGTCTCGTTTGGTGATGGTAAAGTTTTTAATTTCCATTGTATTGTTTGTTAATGTTTATGCGACTGCCATAGGTTAAAGTTATCCGTTTTGGGAAACTTTTTTGATTTCGGCTTGTCAAAAGTTGTCCGTTTTGGAAAACCCGAATCGGTTGCAAAGGTACAAAATTTCCCAATACGACATATCATTTCAAATCTAAAAAAAATATAAAATGATAATAAAACGAAAAAATAGGTACATTTCACAAAAAAGTTGTACCTTTGTACCCAAAGAACTAAATTCATTAAAATTATGAGCATTACAATCATTGTTATTATCGTTTTGGCGGTCATCGTCATTGGTTATTTCATCTCCACCCAGCGCTCGCTGGTGAATCTGGATGAATTGTGTAAGAACGCCCTCAGTCAGATTGAGGTCCAGTTGAACAGCCGTTGGGATGCCGTACTGGCACTGGCCAAGACGGCAGCACAGTATGCCAAGCACGAATCGGAGACACTGATCGAAGTCATCAAACAGCGTCGCGGTGAACAGGTGAACACACCCGAGGCCGTTAACGAACAGTCGAGCGCCCTGAGTCAGGTGATGGGCCGATTGATCGCCATCGGTGAGCAGTATCCCGACTTGAAGGCTGCCAGTCTCTACAAGGAGACAATGGACGGTGTGAAGCAATATGAGGAGAACGTGCGCATGTCGCGCATGATCTACAACGACACCGCCACGAAGATGAACCGTATGGTGCGCCAGTGGCCGTCGAGCATCGTGGCCTCCATGCTCCACTTCGACCCGAAGGATTACCTGAAGGCAGACGAAGAACAGAAGAAGAGTTATCCGAACCTCGATGAAGCTTTCAAAAAGTAAAGTTGTTCTGCTGTTGATGCTGCTGGCATCGACCGTAGCATCTGCACGTCCACAACTCCATGACCTCAGTATCCGGGTGGTGCTGTCGAAGAACGGTGATGCCCGCATCATTGAGACTCGCCAGATGAGTATCGACTCGGAGGGCACGGAGTGCTATATCCCCATCGGCAACCTGAACGGCAGTGAGGTACGCGACCTCACGGTGACGGACGAAAGTGAACAAACATTCACGAATATCGGCAGTTGGAACATCAACGAGAGCCGGAGCTGGAAGGCGGGGAAATGCGGCATCGTCAACAAGCATAACGGTTATGAACTGTGCTGGGGCCTTGGCGACAGCGGCGACCGCACATACGTCACGAGTTACACCGTGACCAACCTCGTGAAAGGCTACGAGGATGCCGACGGCTTCAACTATATGTTCGTGGCCCAGGGCATCTCCCCCCTGCCCGACCACGTGAAACTGACCATAGAACCAGAGGACACCCTGCAGTTTACTGCCGAAAACACAGGTATCTGGGGTTTCCGCTACAACGGTGAGGTAGGTTTCATGAACTACCAGATCACGGCTGAGAGCAGTGAACCTTTCGAGAACCGTAGTGCGATGATCGTCATGGCGAAGTTCAACAAAGGCATGTTCGAGCCCGCAGATGTCAGGGAGGGGACCTTCGAACAGGTGAAGAATCTCGCCTTCGAAGGCAGTGACTATAATTCCTCCGGCAATGACGAGTGGACATGGGAAGACACCCTCATCCTCATTGCCTTGGTCATCGGGTTCATTTTCTTCCCCCTCCTCCTGATACTTGGTTATTTTATATATGTATGGCGCGCGCGAAGAAAGGTAAAGAAGGATCTGCTATGGTATCGCGATATCCCCTTTGGCGGTGACCTTCAGGAAGCCAACAAGGCCATCAATGCCTATAAGTACATGGGGGCCGACTACAACAACCTGCTCTCTGCCTGTATCCTGAAACTCATCGACATGGGTGGCATCAGCATCGAAAAGACCACCAATGCCAAGGGTAAGACCACGAGCAACTTCGTGATCCATGAGATGAAGGACATCGACCATCAACCCGTTCTGTTGCGCCAGGTGCATAACATCTTCAAGAAAGCGGCTGGCAAGGACACCATCCTAGAGCCCAAGGAACTGAAGTCGTGGATGAAGGACACCTATAACCAGGGAACGACCGACTCGTTTATCCAGATTCTCCATGCGAAGACGGCTATCTCCAACTACAAGAACCGTCTCGACGACGTGCGCCAGTTATTTGGTCTGAAGAAATTCCTCCAAGAGTTCTCCCTGCTCGACGAACGCCATGTGCAGGAAGTCTCGCTGTGGAAGGACTATATGATCTTCGCCACGCTCTTTGGCATCGCAGACCAAGTGATCAAAGACATGAAGAAGATCAATCCAGAATACTTCAACATGGACCAGGTGGCCAATCAGATGGCCGATGACAGGACTCTGCCGACGATCTACTCCACCATGCACTCCAGTACGACGCGTGCAGCCATGAGCAAGGCACAACGGGAAGCCGAGCGCGAAGCCCGTTCCTCAGGTCACGGAGGTCATGCCTCCTGGGGCGGAGGAGGAGGTTTCTCCGGTGGTGGCTTTGGTGGAGGTGTAAGATAAAAAGGTGTCAGGCAGAAACCCTGACACCTTTTCGCTCATCCCATTTCTGGAAGATACCAGCGAGAATCGTACCGCTGATCGAGTGCCATGCACAGGAGATGGCACAGGGCAGGACGGAGAGCGGTTGGGCGGCAAAGAAGGTGCTCGCCAAGACGGTGGCCAGTCCTGCATTCTGCATGCCCACCTCAATAGAGATGGTACGTTTCTTTGCCGTATTGAAGCCCGCCAGTTTTCCCGACGTCCAACCTAACAGATAACCTAAGGAGTTGTGGCAGAACACCACACCGAATGTCCAAACGAAGAGCAGCAGACCACGCGCTATCAAGGCGTCATGGACAGTGGAGATGACACCACCAACGATACAAGCCAGACAGATAACACTCATACCAGGCATCAACGACTGGATGGTGGGGAAACTCGGTTTGTGGGAATAGGTGTAATTCAGAAAACAGCCGATTCCAACGGGAATAATCGTCACGATCAGGATATTCAGGAACATACCGATGGTGTCGATCTCAATGATCGCTCCTGCCGTCAGTTCCATGAGCAGCGGTGTCATCACAGGCGCCAAGAGTGTAGAGGCACAGGTCATACCGACGGAAAAGGCCACGTCGCCATGACAGAGATACGACATGATGTTACTCGACACGCCTCCAGGACAACAGCCCACCAACAGGATTCCCAGTGCCAGGGCTGGTTCCAGATGGAACACGCGCACCAGCAGCCAAGCCACACAAGGCATGATGAAGAACTGTGCACAGGCACCTATCAAGATATCAAGGGGACGACGGGCCAGAATTTTAAAATCCTCCGTTGTCAGCGTCAGACCCATCGTCAGCATGATCAGACCAAGGATGACGGTCTGCGTGTTACCTCTCACCCACCCGAACGTATCAGGCACGAAGAAGGTGAACACAGCGATGGCAATGATGAAAAGCGAGGCGTTAGAAGCCAGCCAACGGCTCGTCTGTTGCAATATCTTAAGCATCTCTTACAGTTTTTTTCGATTCAGCGGGCAAAATTACAAATTTATTTCGTACTTTTGCAACCGATAGGGAAAAATCAGCATGATAGACGAAGATTTTGACATACGCGAAGAACGGTTCTCCCAAGGTGAGAAGGACTTTGAGAACGCGCTGCGCCCTCTGAGTTTCCGTGATTTCTGCGGACAGAAGAAGGTGGTGGAGAATCTCGAGGTGTTCGTCGAGGCCGCCAAATACCGTGGCGAGCCCCTCGACCATACGCTGTTGCATGGTCCTCCCGGACTGGGCAAGACCACGCTCTCAAATATCATCGCCAACGAACTCGGCGTGGGCTTTAAGATCACCTCTGGCCCTGTGCTCGACAAGCCTGGAGATCTGGCAGGCATCCTTACCTCGCTGGAAAAGAACGATGTCTTGTTTATCGATGAAATCCACCGTCTGTCACCCGTCGTAGAGGAATACCTCTATTCCGCGATGGAGGACTACCGCATCGACATCATGATAGATAAGGGTCCTTCGGCAAGAAGTATCCAGATAGACTTGAATCCCTTTACACTGGTGGGAGCCACCACCCGCAGTGGTCTGCTGACGGCTCCCCTCCGTGCCCGCTTCGGCATCAATATGCACTTGGAGTATTACGAGCCCGAGACGTTGCAGGCCATCATCGAGCGTTCCGCAAGCATCCTCGGCGTGCCCATCACGGAAGATGCGGCCTTGGAGATCGCAGGTCGCTCACGCGGTACGCCCCGTATTGCCAACGCCCTGTTGCGCCGCGTGCGCGACTTCGCTCAGGTAAAGGGTGACGGCAGCATTGACACGAAGATCACGAAAATCGCCTTAACGGCCCTGAACATCGACCAGTATGGTCTCGATGAAATCGACAATAAGATCCTACTGACGATCATCGACAAGTTCAAGGGCGGTCCTGTGGGTATCACGACGATTGCCACTGCCGTCGGTGAGGATGCCGGCACCGTCGAGGAGGTCTATGAGCCCTTCCTCATCATGGAGGGCTTTATCAAGCGCACGCCCCGTGGCCGTATGGTCACGGAACTGGCCTATAAGCATTTCGGTCGCAACCCCTATGGCGGCAATATCATGGAACCAAACCTATTTGACTCATGAGAACAGGAATATTCGTCGGGAGTTTCGACCCGTTTACCATCGGCCACGACAGTATCGTGCGCCGTGCCTTGCCACTGTTCGACCGTCTGGTCATCGGGGTGGTGGGAGACAATGTGCATAAGCCGAACATGCGTCCTGCCGAAGAGCGGATGCAGGCCATCCGTGACCTCTATGCCGACGACAAGCGCATTGAGGTAAAGCCATACCACGGACTGGCAATGGACTTTGCCAAGGCGGAAAATGCCCAATTCATCGTGAAAGGCGTGCGTACCGTGAGCGATTTCGAGTATGAGCAGTGGCAGGCGGACTTTAACCGCAAACTCGGAGGCATCGAGACCATCCTGCTCTATACGGAACCAGAACTGGCCAGCGTGTCATCGAGTGCCCTGCGCGAACTGTCGCACTTCGGCGTTGATGTCAGTCCTTTTCTGCCGAAAAGGAAGTGAAGAGTAAAAAGTGAAAAGCAGATGATTACATACGAGGCAGAGGGGGTGAAGTTCCCCAACATCAAGAAACGTGACACATCCAACTGGATTCGTCGTGTGGTGGAGTCATACGGCAAAAAGATCGGTGAAATCGGCTATTTGTTCGTCAATGACGACAAGATCCTAGAGGTGAACAACGAATATCTGGGTCACGACTATTATACCGATATCATCACGTTTGACTATACGGAGAAGCATACGCTCAACGGCGATATCGTCATCTCACTCGACACTGTCTTCACCAATGCCGACAAGTTCGGCCGTCCCTACGACGAAGAACTCCACCGCGTGATTATCCATGGCATCCTGCACCTTTGCGGCATCAACGACAAGGGTCCTGGTGAGCGTGAGATCATGGAAGACGCCGAGAACAAAGCGCTCGCTATGCTTTAAACAGGAAGACAGCTTTATACCTTATTATACAAAAAAATCGTAATTTTTTCCCCTATTACGAAAGTTTAGCGTAATTTTGCAGCAAAATTGCGCAAAGAAATGAGTCTGACTCAATTTGTTGGAAAACTATTCGTACCCCGCCAACGTGCCTTGGAAAAGTACCAGCATGAAGGCGAAGTCTTACAGCGGACTGTACTTAGTCATTTGATTGAGACAGCCGGTGATACGGAATTCGGACGTAATCATGCCTTTAGCAGTATCAAGGGTTACGACGACTTTATCAGTCAGGTACCTGTTAATACCTATGAGGAGTTAAAGGGTGATATCGACCGTATGCGTCATGGTGAGGCGGATATCCTCTGGCCCGGCAAAGTGAAGTGGTATGCGAAGTCATCGGGCACCACTAACGACAAGTCAAAGTTTATCCCCGTCAGTCCTGAGGGTCTGCAGAAGATCCATTATGCCGGAGGCCGTGACTCCGTGGCCCTCTATCTGCGGAACAATCCCAAGTCGAGGATGTTCGACGGCAAGGGCCTCATCCTCGGTGGCAGCCATGCACCGAACTATAACCTGAAGGACTCACTGGTAGGTGACCTCAGTGCTATCCTGATTGAGAACATCAATCCCCTGGTGAATTTCGTCCGTGTGCCGAAGAAACAGACGGCTCTGCTCTCCGACTTCGAGGTGAAGCGCGAACGGATAGCCGAAGAGGCCATGAATAAGAACGTCACCAACATCTCCGGTGTGCCCTCATGGATGCTCTCCGTGCTCACCTGTATGATGGAACTCACGGGCAAGACGCATCTGGAGGAGGTGTGGCCCAATATTGAGGTCTTCTTCCACGGTGGCGTGGCCTTTACGCCTTACCGTGAACAGTACAAGCGCCTGATCACCTCGCCTAATATGCACTACATGGAGACATATAATGCCAGCGAGGGTTTCTTTGGCATTCAGGACGATCCTGATGACAAGTCGATGCTGCTGATGCTTGACTATGGGGTGTTTTATGAGTTTATCCCCATGGAGGGTGGCGAACCCGTACCCCTCTGGGCAGTAGAGACAGGCAAGAACTACGCCATGGTGATCTCCACCTCGTGCGGTCTCTGGCGCTATGAGATCGGTGACACCGTCCAGTTCACCTCTACGAATCCCTATAAGTTCATTATCAGCGGACGTACAAAGCACTTCATTAATGCCTTTGGTGAGGAATTGATTGTTGATAACGCCGAACAGGGACTGGCATACGCCTGTGAACAGACAGGTGCCGAGGTGCTGGAATATACGGCTGCCCCCGTGTTCATGGACGAGAAGGCGAAGTGCCGTCACCAGTGGCTCATTGAGTTCTCCAAGCGTCCCGCAGACCTCCAACAGTTTGCCGACTTGCTTGATAAACATCTGCAGGAGATCAACAGCGACTACGAGGCGAAACGTTATAAGGACATTACGCTCCAACACTTGGAGATCATCGAGGCACGGCCAAACCTCTTCAACGACTGGCTGAAACTACGCGGCAAACTCGGTGGCCAACACAAGGTGCCACGCCTGAGTAACTCCCGCGAGACCATCGAACAACTATTGGCGTTGCAAAAGTAAAAAAGTAAAAAGGTAAAAAAGTAAAACATGAAGGGTATATGCTGCATCATCAGGAAAAAGATGAAGGGTAAAAGTCTTTTCTTACCTTTTTACCTCTTTACCTTTTTACTATTCGTGGCCTGTGCGCGGATGGGCTCCCCTGACGGCGGATGGTACGACGACGATCCTCCCGTGGTCATCGGCAGTGAGCCGGCAGAACAATCGACTAACGTCAAGGCCAAGAAGATCACGATCCTTTTTAACGAATACATCAAACTGGAAGATGCCACCAACAAGGTCATCGTCTCCCCGCCACAATTAGAGGCGCCAGAGATCAAAGCTGCTGGCAAGAAGATTATCGTGGAACTGCAGGACTCACTGAAGGAGAACACCACCTATACCATCGACTTCGGTGATGCCATCAGCGACAATAACGAAAATAACCCCATGGGAAGTTATACCTTTAGTTTCTCAACGGGGGAGCAGATTGACACGATGGAGGTGGCAGGATACGTACTCGACGCCAGTAACCTGGAACCCGTCAAGGGCATCTCCGTGGGACTGTACGACGACCTGGCCGACTCAGCCTTCAAGACCAAGCCTATGATGCGCATCTCCCGCACTGACGATAACGGCCATTTCATTATTAGGGGCGTTGCCCCTGGCACTTACAGGGCCTTCGCCCTGCAGGAGATGGACGGTGACTTCCGTTTCTCACAGAGAAGTGAAATGATCGCCTATAACCACGACACCTTCGTCCCTGGCTCTAAGCCAGATGTCAGGATCGACACCATCTGGCGCGACTCCCTGCATATCGATGCCCTTAGGCAGACACCCTATACCCATTTCCTGCCTGACGACATTATTTTCCTGGCATTCACCCATACTCCGACAGAGCGCTATCTGATAAAATCAGAGCGTAAGGACGCAGAGAAGTTCAGTTTGTTCTTCAGTTGTGGCGACTCCCTGCTGCCCGTCATCAAGGGCCTGAACTTCGAAGCCGACAGTGCTTTCGTCATCGAAGCCACGGAGAAGCGCGACACCATCCATTACTGGCTGCGCGACACAACACTCGTCAATCAGGACACGCTCCGGATGGATATCAGTTACATGATGACTGACACCTTGGGGAATCTGGTCCTTCAGACAGACTCGGCCGTGGAGATTTTGGCGAAGGTGTCGTACGAGAAACGACAGAAGGAGAAGGCTAAAGAGATCGAGGCATGGCAGAAAGAGCAGGAGAAAAAGAAAAAGCGCGATGAGAAATACGACTCCATCTATCCTGTGACTCCGCTGAAGCCAAACTATAACATCCCCTCGAAGATGGATCCTGACAAGAAGATCACTATTGAGATGCCCAAGCCCCTGCTGCGCTATGACACGGCGGCTGTCCACCTCTATTCCATGATCGACTCGGTATGGTACGAGGCACCTTTTAGGTTCCAGACCGTGCCGTATAAGTTACGCCAGTTTGAGATTCTGGCAGAATGGCAGCCTGGCATAGAGTACAGTCTGGAGATCGACTCGGCAGCCTTCGAGGATATCCACGGTCTGGTATCAGATCCCTTCAAACAGGGTATCAAGGTGAAGACGCTGGATGAGTACAGTACCCTGACCCTCAACCTCAGCGGGATCACCGACACCCTGCCGCTAAGGGTTCAGTTGCTCAATTCTTCAGGCAATATGGTAAAGGAAGTGCTGGCCAAAGGCAGTACTGCCCATTTCGACTATATCATTCCCGCGAAATACTATGTCAGGGCCTTTGTAGATGCAAACGACAATGGCATCTGGGATACGGGTGACTACGATGCCGATCTGCAGCCGGAGGACGTCTATTACTATAACCGCGAGATCGAGTGCAAAGAGAAGTGGGATGTCACCCAATCATGGAATCTCACCGGCACCCCCCGTTATAAGCAGAAGCCTACTGCTATCATGAAACAGAAGGGAGGCAACAAGAAGAAACTCCAGAATCGCAACGTCAAACGAGCCCAGGAACTGGGAATAGAATATAACAAAGACAAAATTAATATCAAGAAGAAATGAAAAGAACTCTATGTTTAATATGCATGATGTGTGGCTTTGCCATGTCATCTCTGGCCCAGTCCCAGTGTGGCATTGAGAATACGGCCTTCAAGTCGGGCGAGTCGCTGAACTACGACCTCTACTTTAACTGGAAGTTTATCTGGGTGAAGGTGGGCTCGGCCTCTATGGACACGAAGATGACCAAGTTCGAAGGGAAGGATGCCTGGAAATCTTACCTTATCACACGTGGTAACGACAAACTCGACAAATACTTTACGATGCGCGACACGTTGCTGTCGTACTGTAGTACGGATCTCTCACCACTCTACTTCCGCAAGGGAGCCCGCGAAGGTGAAAGATACTACGTCGATGAGATCTGGTACAGTTATCCCCACGGTTACAGCAAACTGAAGAAACACCGTATCGATGCCGACGGTGAGGAGCACTGGAAGACCTCGGAATACAAGGCTTGCATCTACGACATGATGTCGATCTTCCTCCGTGCCCGCAATTTCGATGCCTCAACGATGAAGAAAGGCGACATTATCCGCATGCCTATCAGTGATGCGCGCCGTCTGAGCAACTCTTGGCTGGAATACCGTGGAAAAGAGAACTTCAAGGTGAGCGACACCAAGGAGAAATTCCGCTGTCTGGTCTTCTCGTTCTATGAGTGGGAGGACAACAAGAGCCACGAACTGATCCGCTTCTACATCACCGACGACCAGAACCACATACCAGTACGCCTCGACCTGTTCCTGAGTTTCGGATCAGCCAAGGCGTACCTGAAGAATTATAAGGGCGTGAGGAGCCCGATGACGTCGAAGATCAACTAAAGAAGACAGACAACATTAGTCATCCTCATGATCTACTTAGTCGCTGCCTCCTGTTCGAAGGCAGCGATTTTGTTGAGGTAGTATTCACGCAGGTCCTTCCACTTGTAGTAGGGCCATTGGTCCGTGCTGACGGGCATATAAGCCTCGCGCTCATTCAGCAGGGCCTTCACGAGGATATCCCCCTCCTTCCCCTTCTTCGGACGGTAGAACACCAGTTGGATGTTACAGGCCATGGGGAAGATGCGGTAGTTGCGCCAATAGGTATCCAGTTCGTCGAGATTCTCGACGGCCATGCCGCAGTTGTCGAGTTCCAGCAGACAGGCCAGCGGCATCACGCATACCTCATGGCCGAAGCGCAGGGTGGCCTGTGTCTGTGTGACGGTGTCGGCGGTCTCGATGATGTTCTTCAGGAGGTTCAACTGGCTGAACGGCATCTTCGTGCCCGAGACGGGCGAGGCACCATAGTCCAGATACCAGCCGACATTACGGATGCGCCACTGGTCGTAGAGTTCCTCATCGGTGAAGAGCGACAGCAGTTCGATGTCTGTGTCGTGGCTCTGCATATTGGTGGCCACGTCGAAGAGACGGCGCATCAGGTCGCCTGCCATCACGTTGTTATAGACCCACTGCTGGTCGTTGAAGAGCACCTTCATCAGTCGCTCGGGGTGTGTATATTTCACCTCTGCATCGTGGTACTCCTTGTCGCCCGTCTTTCCTTCTTCCTTCACGATGCCCTCCCAGGGCTGGTTCAGGTAGTACTGCAACGACTCACTGACATCGTTGTGGATCTGCGCTGTGGGGTTGGCGGCAGCAAGTTCCTCACACTCAGCAATCATCGAGAGGATACAGCGGATGACCACGGTGCTACGGGCATCGATCTTCAAGTTTTTTGTCTTGAAGATTTCAGGGAAGTTCTGAGCCATGCGCTTACCAATGCCATGGTGTTGGCGCTCGCCGACGGTCGTCAGGTCACCCAAGCGCTTCTCGGTCGTCGAGAAGATGGCTTCCAGTTTCTGGAGTGTCTCCTCGCCCATTTCCGTCAGTTTGCCATTCTCATGAGCACTTTTCAGGGCACGGATGGGCAGCGTGTAGTCCCCTTCCCAGATTAGCCAGCGCGAGCCGTGGCGGCCATAGTGACTCATATAGAAGGGCTCGTAGCCTTTTGGACTAGGCGTCAGTGGTTTCGTGGATAACTGACGGTCGTAGTCCAGGTAGTTACTGCCTGCCAGATAATGGTTAGCAGCAATCTCATCCTTGGCGGAAGTCTCAAACACAGGTGCGTTCTGTGCCTGCACGGCCATCGCACATCCGACGGCCAAGGTTAGTAATACTTTTCTCATGTCTTATGGTTTTAGTTTTTGATAATACCTTAATGGTTCAGACAAACTGATATCCGGGTGGATGATATGGATGAAGTCGTTGAGTAGCCAGTCGGGACGGAAGGGAGACTCCTCGTAGAAGAGTGAGGTCGTAACGTTACAGCCGTACAGTTCTCCCGTCTGGAAGGCGCGGAACTGGCTATACCCTTCCTTTTCTGCCAACAGTTGCTCGCGTGTCATCGGCTGTTCACTGTCGTAGCGGAACAGCCACACCTCAGCGTCACAGGCCTTCTCCAGTACTGTCTCGAAAGGCAATGAGAGTGAGCCGCTATGCTCATCGTCGGCCCAAGGGTACTGTCCGCCGGCATCCTTGATCATCTGGCCGATGGTGCTACGTCCGCCAGGGACATACCATACGGAACCCACCTGCTTATCGACGACCACCGAACGGCCCTTGCCTGCCTTCTGGGCTTGTCGCTTCAAGGCATGGTAGTTCCCATCCACAATGGCAAATAAACTATCGGCCTTCGCCTGACAGCCGAAGAGCAGTCCGTAGAAGCGCATCCACTCGGCACGGGCCAGAGGTGACACCTCCATATACTCGGCACACTCTACCAGCGGGATGTCGATATCCTCCAACTTGCCATAGCCTCCGCTGTTCTCGAAAGGAGAAAGAAGGATGGCGTCAGGATGCAGGTCGATGATCTTCTCGATGACGGGACTCATGCCGTCACCGCAGTCAGCGATCCGTCCCTGTGCCACCTGCTGCTGAATCCAGGGGATCTTGATGTATTTGAGATCAGCCACCCCCGCAATCCTGTCCTGACAGCCGAGGGTCATCAGCAGGGCGCTATGCACAGTCGTAAAGACCACCGCCCGCTGGAGCGGCGTACGGATCACCGTACCCTTAGGCAGATGGACAGGCAACTGGGCATCGCGGGGCACGAGAACATACGTATGCAATGCCTTGCCTTCCTTCCAAGGGTTGGCCAACGTCACCACCGTATAGCCGTCGTACTCAACGACCGAGGGCAGTGTGGCATACTTGAAAGCAAGGCTGTCACCACTCCCCTGCTGGCGGCCCGTCTGGCCGCCACAGGAGAGCAGTAGCAATGCCGTGAGAAGTCCTAACAGGTGCTTCATTAATAGGTATAGGTCTCTTCGCCATACAGGAAGCCAATCATGTGAGGCTCAATTCCTGTCTCGAAGTGCGAATTCTGAATATAGTCTCCGCCAGTGGTGTACATATTCACATAGCCAGGCAATGTATAGCTGGCATACGGATATTCGGCAGGAGAGTCAGGATCTTTCTGACGCGAGGCAATAACGATAAAACCTCTGAGGGGATCCACGGCGATGGCTGCAGGACTGAAGATCTCGTAACCCTGGTCTCCTTTAAGGGTCAGAGTAGTCTTTGTACCAGTATAGGTATTAAACATGCTGTAAGTAGGCTTGGAAGCGCTTCCATAAGGAGCATTGAAGGTGACGATATTGTAACCGACGGCGGTAGTACCCACATACAGCACGCCAACGCCTACACCTGTCGCGTCTTCAACCACCTTTTCAACCTTGCCATTACTGTAATAGTACAGACCTGCGTCCAACTGCTGCGAATAGTCTTCAGTATAGTGTCCCCAGTCCAGGAAGAAAAGATCATCTCCATAAGGGATAATCTCCTGAGGATTCTGGATTTTCTCATTCTTGATCTCCTCAACGGTTCCATTACTCAATTTAATCTTGGAGATAGAAGCGTTCCCATAGCCATAATCACTATTAGCCACATAGAGGATAGGCTCAGTGGCACTTCCTCCCATGGCCAGTCCTTCAGGACCTGAACCTACCTGATATTTGATCTGTGACACCTGAAGGGTCTTCGCATCGATGATACCTACATAACCACCATAGGTCGTGAAGTAAATATTGTTGCCATAGCCCGTGATATGGCGTGGGTTATAACCCTCAGCAGCTCCCATCGTCTCCGTGGTACTAATCGCCTTGATAATACTGAAATCTTTCCTGTTCACTGCAAAAATCGTATTGTCTGTAGAACCTACGACAAAGATGGTGTCACCCTTGGTATAGGCATCATTGGGCGTATCACCAAGACCGCCGGCTCCATTCAGCAACTGACGCGTCTGCAGCGTCCCATAGTCAAAATAGGTCAGGCTGCCGTTGTTCTGGTTCCACGAACCGTTGTTAATCACATACACCCCCGAGGTATTCGTTACGATCAGGGGCTCATTCTTGTTGTCATCATCACTGAGACATGATGTCACGAGGGCTGAGCCCATCGCCAGCATCATCAAACTTAAAAGATACTTTTTCATTTTGTTGTTGTAATTTATATTTGATATTTAACAGATACTTGCCAACTTCTTCCCGGCATGGGATAGAAATGTACGATCTCATATTGTGTATCGAAGAGATTCTTCACATCGAAACGGGCCTCCACCTGCTGTCGTCCCCAGCAAAAAATGTGCCAGGCCGTGAGTCCCATGTCCCAGTAGCCATCGATCATCGATCCCTCCGTATGCTGGTTATTCGTCCAACGACTGCTGACGCCCGAACCATGCAGGGAGAGACTGATCCAAGGGTTCTCCCACCCCAAGGCGACAGAGCCCGAATGCTCTGGTATATAGGCGATCTGGTTCTTATAATAGGGCGACGTAGGGTTTGTGCGGTTCTCCGCCCGTTGGTAACTGTAGTTACCTGCCAGCTCCAACTTCTGACGATCGTTCATGGCCCATTGGCAGTTTGCCGTCACGTCGGTCCCATAAACATGAACCTTCCCCACATTCATACAGGTCCAGATAAACATATTGTAGGGCACAGCGACGATCATATCCTTCACGTGGTTGTAGTAACCGTCGGCAGTCAACTGACAACTGACGGCAGACAACCATCCTTTCCAGGTGAGGCCAATATTATACTGGTCTGTGCTCTCAGGCAGCAAGTCGGTACTTCCATAATGGTAATAGTAGCTCTCGTTGAAGGTCGGCGAGCGGAAGATATTCTTATAGGAAGCACGCACGAAGAGATCATCATCTGGTAACAACCTGTACGACAGGGAAAGCGATGGCGACAGCCGTCGCATATTCCGCGCACTCGCACCGTCCTTGGCATCATTCAGATAGAGTGAGTAGAGCAGACGACCCAGCACTGTCAGCCGTTGGTTATGGTACTTGGCTGTCGCCGACTGAAGCACCGTATGACGATAGGGACGAGTACCAACCGTCCTGGGGGAGGAACTGCTCAGGTTGTTGAAACTGTAGTCGGCCGAATAGTCAAAAGCCCACTGCTCATTTGGCGTGTAGAGTACTGCCGCCGAGGTGTAGGCCTCGCGCTGCCAGTAGCTCGCATCGTAATTGCGATTGGGAATCAGGGGATCTTCATAGATGGAGCCGTTCCAGTTGAACTTGGCATTCCATTTCAGCGACCATCCTGTGCGGTTATGTGTCAGGTATTGCAACTGTCCGAAGAAGTTCTGGTCGTGCAGCGACTCCTCACAGATGTTGGTATAATAATGTACCACACCAGGCAACTGACGGGCGTTATCGTAATAATAGACCTTACCACTCAGACGGTTGAAGGCATTGGCATTCCACACGAAATTCAGTTCCCCATGGCCAGTGCTCATCCGACTGTTGGTTCGGTAATCCGTCTTATCGAGCATTTTGTAGGGGTAGTCATTTTCTGCATACGTGTATTCTCCCACGGCGGAGAAGGCGAATCGCTCTGACAAGTTCTGCTCATAGCGCAGGAACGGACTGACATAACCAAAGGATCCCGCCTTCAACTGAGCTGTCAGGTGGGGATGCATATCTACCGTCGGCATGTCAATAGTTTGGATGTTAAGCACAGCCGAGGCCGAAGCATTACGGGCAGGGATGAAGATATCATCGTTATCGCCGATAACCAATGATAATTGCTCCACATTGTCCAGACTATAGCGCGAGAGGTCGATCTCCCCGCTCTGACAGTCGCTGAGCATGATACCGTCGTAACTGACACCCGTATGTTTCGCACCAAAACCACGCACCGAAACCGTCTTCATGCCACCGGCCCCACCGTAGTCGCGCAGGGTTACACCAGGGATGCGATGCAGGGCATCGGCCACGTCCGTCACACCCAACGTCAACATCTCCTCACGGTCGAGGATATGTAGGGGGGCAGTACTGGTCACCTCATGCTGTCGTCTGGTCTCTGTCACAGTCACCTCCTGAAGCTGATGAACCCTGTCCGTCACGGTATCGTTCCGGATCACTTGCCCCTTAGCTGTCAGCGACAGCAGACAGGGCATCACAAGAAAAACCCAAGTCCTGTCTAGCATCTTCTATTGGTTCGCACCGCCGTCCTCGAGGCGTCATGCGAAATTTCAATCTGCAAAGGTAGTGCAAATTCTTTGAAACGCAAGCAATAATTTCAAGAATTTCACTTGGCAGACAGTAATTGGTGCCCCAAATCCCTCTGATGACAGACGGCGATAACCTGCTCTATGACCTCCTCCATCCTTGGTACCTGTGCCACGTAATAGGTTGGATAGTCAGGACAGAGCACCACGAGGTTCATGCCACGCACACGGATGCCATAATGTGTTTCCAGCATGTAACGGTAGAGATTCTGCTGCAGACAATAGTGATAGAAGGCGGTGTCAGGCAAGTTAATGCCATTCAGGCTCATCTTCCCATTAAAACCTTCCGTGACAGGTTGCCCTTGGAAATTCACCACCTTGCCACTACGCTTCCAGTCGTAAATCGTAAACGTACCGTCGGCTTCCTTACAGATCATGTCGATGGTACCCGCAATGTTCAGGTCAAGGTCATACACAGGCCATTCCTGACGATAGGGCTGTATCTGGTAGTCCTTTACAAAATGGAGGAAGTGCTGCTTCTCCTTCTCAATGCTGATCTGTTCCTCTTTATCCTGAAAACAGAACGTATAGTCAGTGTCGAAGAATCCCTCTTGGAAATAGTGCTCCGTCTGCTCGTGCAGGAAAGTGCCCACCTCACTGGCCAGACATCCTATCCGCTTCCATTTCGTCAGCGACTCCTCGACGGGGATACGATAGCGCTCCCACTGTCTCTGCGCCGCCCGTTCTGCATCGAAAGGTTCGAAGAAATAGGCGATCAGCGAACTGACAGGCAGCAGTTGAGTCTGACCTTTGTAAGTATAAACATGTTCCTCAGGTTCGAAGTCGATATACCGGTCCTGTTCATACAGTCCGGCATCCGTGAACCTCAGCATCTTCTCTAACATAACCCTGCCAGTCTTTTAAGCCACATACCAAAGAAACGATCATAGACAAGGTAGCCCTTTATGGGATCCTGATAGAGAAACTCCTTATCAATAAGAGATTTTATTGCCATCTTTATGCTACTGGGAGCAGGCAAATGGTAACGGTGTATGAACTCAAGAGCGGTAGGAGCATTTACTGTCCCCTGGCAGGCTATCGCCGTAAGAAGACGAGCCTGATTTTCTGTTAACAAATTATAGTTGCTTTGATAATTGATTTCCTGTTCGGCAATAATCTTATTGACTGCCACAAGAACTTCTGTCTGATCAAGTTTTGCCCTCGGAGTGCGATATAGTCGGTTCAATATCTTTTGGACATACCATGTCTGTCCATCGACCATATCATATAAATATGTAAACACTTCCTTAGGAATTATCCTATTTTGTTTGGCAAAGAAACCGTTGGCAAATCCTGTGTATTTATCTACATCTATTTCCTTGATTGTCATGAGTTGCGAACTGTTGAAAAATGGATGCTTGGGCGACATGAACATCTCTGCAAGAAGATGCTGCTGACTGCCAGAGAAGATAATATGCAGATTAGGAATGAACTGTATAATGGATCGGATAAAGGCATCTGCACCAATCTCATTATATTGGCTTACCTGCTGAAACTCATCAATCGCCAAGTAACAAGGCTGCTCTGATTCCTTAATATATTCAAAGACCTGTTCAAGAGTCTGGCGGGCATTTATTGGTTCAACAGTAAAACTAAAAGTTGGCATCCCTGTAATTGGATCCTGACTCATCGTCGGACGCAATGAGGTAACAAAATTGTTTAGTTTCCTCTTGATCGATTGTGAAGGCGAATCAAGTTTTCCTATTACGGCATTTGCAATAACCTGAACCATTTGATTGAATGTTTTGGTAGAAAAGATATCGACATAAAAGCACTGGACTTTCTTGTTCTTTTCCTTCATACGCTCAAATGTGTGAAAGATCAAACCCGTCTTTCCTATTCTACGTGGCGCCATCAAGGTAACATTACTGCCATTTAGCAATGCCTCCATCAATTCTTTTGTCTCTTTTTCACGGTCACAGAAGTATTCTGCCCCAAAATAACCGTATTCAGGGAAAGGATTATCTAATTTCATGTTTTACGTTTCATGTATTATGAAATGCAAATTAAGCAATTATTCTTCATATATCCAAATAAAAAAGCGTATTTTTAGATAACATTAACAATCATTTGTATGTCTCTTTTCACATATAATTTGTATCTTTGTGGCGATTATTGAATATTTCCATCAATCTATAGAATTATGACTAAAACTATCAGAACATTTGCGATGCTGGCCATTGCTGGTCTCGCTATCCTGAGTGCCTGCACTCAGAAGTCAACAGAAGTTACTCTTCAGGTACAAACCAAGTATGGCATCCTCGAAGGCTTTGAGGAAGACGGCGTGAAGAAATTCCTCGGTGTCCCCTTCGCACAGGCCCCGGTAGGCGATCTCCGTTGGAAGGCGCCCCAGCCCCTTCAGGCTTGGGAGGGTGTCCGCGAGGCCAAGGCCTTCGGCGACGATCCCATGCAGCCCAACGTCTTCGGCGACATGAATTTCCGTGGCTCTGGCCGCAGCGAGGATTGTCTCTATCTCAACATCTGGACCACAGCCTCTACCACGGCTGATGCCCTGCCCGTACTGATCTATTTCAACGGTGGCGGACTGATGGCCGGCTCTGGCAGTGAGCCCCGTTACGACGGTTCCTCCATTGCCAAGGAGGGGGTCATTGGTGTAACGGCCAACTATCGTGAGGGCGTGTTCGGCTTTTTCGCCCATCCCGAACTCACGGCGGCTTCCGACTACAAAGGCAGCGGCAACTTCGGCTTCCTCGATCAGGTGGCAGCCATCCAGTGGGTCAAGGACAATATCGCAGCCTTTGGTGGCGATCCTAACCGTATCAACATCGTAGGCGAGTCAGCAGGTTCCTTCTCCGTCTCTCTCCTCATGTGCTCACCCCTCTCCAAGAACCTCATCGCAGGTGCCTTGCTCTCTTCTGGTGCAGAGGTGTTGCCATACGAGCCTACCTCACAGGCCGATGCCGATGCCGCAGGTGAAGCCCTTCTCAAAGAGGCTGGTATCGCCAGCCTCGCTGATGCGATGGCCATGAATGCCGACTCACTCCAGAAGATCCTGCCTCCCAAGGGTATGGCCAGTGTGGTGCTCGACGGCCATTTCATGACAGAGAGTGCCGATGCTGTGTTCGAGAAAGGTCAGCAGGCCCAGGTGCCACTGCTCGCAGGCTGGAACTCATTAGAGGGACATCCCTCACAGGCTCTCCAGGGCCAGGCTCCCACGCTTGAGAACTTCAAAAACGCCCTGAAGGCGCAGTTCGGCGATATGACCGATGAGATCTTCGCCGCCTACGGCATTACGACTGATGAGGATGTCCTGAGCCAGAAGGGCCTCGACCTCGCCTCCGACCTCTTCACGGGCTTCCCCACGTGGAAGGTCTGCGACTATCATGTGAAGAGTTCTGGCCAGCCCGTCTATCGCTACCACTACATGCACCCGCGTCCCCAGGTATCCGCAAAGATGGGCGACAAAGTTGGTGCCCTGGCTGGTGGCGTCCGCGAGAAGACCGCTGAAGAGAAGAAAGCCGAAGCCCAACAGCCCGCCATTGCTCCGGGAGCCGTACATTCTGCCGATATCGAGTACGCCATGGGTACTCTCGACACCAATGAATACTACGACTGGCAGGACGAGGACTACGCCATCTCAAAACTCTTCCTCTCCTACTATGCCAACTTCTGCAAGACGGGCAATCCTAACGGCGAGGGCCTGCCCCAGTGGACGGCCATCACCAAGGACAACCTCGATGCCGCCCCTGTTATGAAGATCGATGTTGAGTCGAAGGAAGTCGCTTCCCCAGAAAAGGAGAACGCCTATCGTACCCTCGAGAAGTTCTACAGAAGCAAGAAATGAACAAGAAAGCCCCGCCAGTTGGCGGGGCTCTTTATTTACTCTCAAGAATCTATTTATTTGACGTTTCACGTCATTATTTCCAAGGATTCTCGAAAGCAACGGGACCGTTCTCGAGCTTCTGGCATACGATCTCCATCTGCTCATAGTGCTCCTGACCGTCTTCCCACATCTCCTTGTAGTTCACACAGTAGCAGCCTGTGCCCTTCAGCTCCTTCATCGTAGAACCGTCAACAGTGTTGAAGAACGTCACGGTGAAGTCACGCGGATCGTTCGGAGCCAGCATCCACTGCAGCATCTGGCTGTTGCCGTCGTTCATAGCCTTCACGCGGATCGAAAGCCTGCCGCCACGGGGAATTCCTGCAATCTGTCCCTCACGGTCTGTTGCCTGATCAAACTTGTAGTCAATCATCATGACCTCTCTCTTCTCGAAATCCTTAACCTCTAAGGTTACCGGTGTTACATTCTCTGCCATATCTTGTTTCCTTTCTATTCTTTAAATTGTTAAACTTTTACTTTTTTACCTTTCCATCATGCCCACTCGTTCTCGAACTTCACGCTTCCGACGGCGATCTCCTTGCAGGTGATGGTAATCTGCTCGAAGTGACCCATCTTGTCTTCCCACTTCTCCTCGAACTCCACGCAGTAGCCATTGGTGAACTCGATGGTCTTCATAGCCTTGCCGGTCTTCGTCTCCAAGAACTCGATCTTACCGTTCTTCGGGAGGTTGCGCTCCGTCATCCAAGCCAGCAGGTCGGGGGTTCCGTCGTTCAGCGCCTTCACACGCACCTGGATCTTACCGCCACGGGGGATGCCTGCCATCTGTCCCTCTACATCAGTTGCCTGATCAAACTCATAGGTTACCATCAACACTTCGCGATCCTTGTAACCGTCAATCTTCATTGAAACTGGAGTCTTTGCCATAATTCGTTTCCTTTCTTTAATTTTTAATTGTTAATACTGTTGTTATTTTAAATGTTTTATTGTTCTCTTGTCGTGGGGTTTATTTCCTTTTGACATTGCAAAGGTACGACGGAAATCGCCCCATTCCAAACTTTTTCCGACTTTTCGTCTCGAGTTGTTGCGACACGAAAACCATATTGCGACAGACTCGTTTCATAGGCTCAAAATCTGTCGCAAAAACTCATTGGGGACGGTTCTTGCGTCCCTTCGGTAGCAAGCGAGCAAGCTCGAGCGTTCAATGAGTTCTCCCGCGCGCGCGGTAGTAGGGATAAGCCAAAAACAACCCACACTTCTTACACTTCCCACACCTAAACAGAGAGAGGCTGGGTGTAAGAAGTGCGGGAAGTGTGGGTTAAAAAGTGGATAAGACAACTATATACGTATGCGCGCGCGTAAGAGAGCTCTCAATTCTCGAGAGAATTCATCCAATAAGGACTACTTATTTTCCAATAAGCAGTCCTTATTGAAAATTAGGTGGCACTTATTGCACGAAAAGGACCACCTAATTTTTCTGTAATCGTCGTTTTTTGGTTAATCTTCCCAAATCGCTTTCGTATGTCAGTTTTATTTCGTATCTTTGCCCAAATTTTAATTTACTCCTAAACTATATGAACAAACGAATCCTATTCACTGCCCTCTTCATGGCAGCCGCAGTGGTGACTGGCTATGCACAGGACAAGTTGTATGCCGACGAGTTTCCGCTCGGCGATGTGACCTTATTGGACGGCCCGCTGAAGAAGGCGCGCGACCTGAATATCCAGACGCTGCTGAAGTATGACTGCGACCGTCTGCTGGCACCTTATCTCAAGGAAGCAGGACTGACGCCGAAGGCGAAGTCATACCCCAACTGGGACGGACTGGACGGTCACGTGGGCGGTCATTACCTGACGGCGATGGCGATCAATGCGGCCACGGGTGATAAGGCCTGCCGCCAAAGGATGGAATATTTCATCAGCGAGTTGAAGGCCTGTGCCGAGGCCAATGCCAAGAACCATCCCGAGTGGGGCAAGGGCTATGTGGGCGGCGTGCCTGGCAGCGACCGCATCTGGTCGGCCTATAAGAAGGGCGACTTCGGCGCTTATTATGGCGCCTGGGTGCCTTTCTATAATATCCACAAGATGTATGCGGGCCTGCGCGATGCTTGGGTATATACTGGCAACGAGGAGGCCAAGCAGCTCTTCTTAGGCTTCTGCGACTGGGCCATCGACCTGACGGCCGGGTTGTCGGACGAGCAGATGGAGCGCACCCTTCATACGGAGCACGGCGGCATTAACGAGGTGCTGGCTGATGCCTACGCCATCACGGGCGACAAGAAATACCTCGACGTGGCCAAGCGGTTCTCGCATCGCAGGCTGCTGACTCCGCTGTCGCAGCGACAGGACTGTCTCGATAATATGCATGCCAACACGCAGGTGCCGAAGGTGGTGGGTTTCGAGCGCATCGCCGAACTCTCGGGCAACGAGGCTTACCACACGGCAAGTGCCTATTTCTGGGACATCGTGACGGGCGAGCGCACGCTGGCCTTTGGTGGCAACTCGCGTCGTGAACACTTCCCCAGCAAGGAAGCCTGCAAGGACTTTGTGAACGATATCGACGGTCCTGAGACCTGTAATACCAACAATATGCTGAAACTGACGGAGGAACTGCATCGCAGGAATCCGGAGGCTCGCTATGCCGACTTCTATGAATTGGCAACCTTCAACCATATCCTCTCCAGTCAGCATCCCGAGCATGGCGGCTATGTATATTTCACCTCTGCCCGTCCGCGCCACTATCGTAACTATTCGGCTCCCAACGAGGCCATGTGGTGCTGTGTGGGTACAGGTATGGAGAATCACGGTAAGTACGGTCAGTTCATCTATACCCATGTGGGCAATGCGCTCTACGTGAACCTCTTCGTCAGTTCAGAGTTGAACTGGAAGGAGAAGGGTATCGTGATCCGTCAGGAGACGCAGTTCCCCTACGCCGAGACGAGCCGCATCACCATCGCTAATGGCAAGGGCCAGTTCCCCCTGCTGGTGCGCTATCCGGGATGGGTGAATCCTGGACAGTTCGAGGTGAAGGTAAACGGCCAGAAAGTGGAGATCATCAGCGGCCCGTCATCGTATGTCACCATCGACCGCAAGTGGAAGAAAGGCGATGTCATCGATATCACCTTCCCCATGCACAATAGTTTGAAGTACATCCCCAACCTGCCACAGTACGTCGCCCTGATGCACGGTCCTGTGATGCTGGCCATGAAGACAGGTACGGAGGATCTGGCCATGCTGGTAGCTGATGACAGCCGTTTCGGACAGTTGGCCGTGGGTAAGAAACTGCCCATCAACGAGGCGCCGATCCTGATTAACAATAATATCGAAGACATCGCCAATCAGTTGGAGCCCATCGCTGGTAAGCCGCTGCACTTCATCATCAGCACTAAGATGGTAAACGGACGGAGCAGCGAGAGCCATCCGAGCTCGCTCGAAGATGGCCGAGTCGTGACGGACGAAGGCGAAGCCAACGAGATCCGAAACGAACTGATGCCATTCTTCGAACTCCACGACAGCCGTTATATGATGTACTGGCTGGCATTGTCGGAGAACAACTACCAAGGCTATCTCGACGATCTGGCCAAACAGGAACAGGAGCGCCAGGCCCTCGAAGAGCGCACCGTCGATAAGGTGCAGCCAGGTGAGCAGCAGCCAGAGTCAGACCACTTTATGGAGACCGACGACTCGTTTGTAGGCAACTCCAACGATGTGTTCTATCGTGATGCTAATAACGGACACTACTTCAGTTATCTGATGCAGACAGGTGGACAGAAAGATCTCAGTCTGCGCCTGAAGTACTGGGGTGTGGGCGAATGGAAGAGCCATGAGTTCGACATCTTCATCGACGACCAGTTGCTGACAAGCGTCAACAACACGGGCAAGTACCGTATCTCTGAATTCAAGTACGAGACATACGATATCCCCGTCGAACTGGTACAGGGCAAGAAGCAGGTGCGCGTGAAGTTCGTGGCCAAGCCTGGCAGACAGATCGGTGAGATCTACGGTGTCAGACTCATCAAGAAATAGAATATTCAAATCATTATTTAACACCTAAGCTATATGAACAAAAGGACATTATTCGCTGCCCTCTTCGCGGCAGCCACTCTGGGCGCCAGTGCCCAGAAGCCGATGAACGCCCCTGCTGGCGGTAAGGCTATCAGTGACGAATTGATCGGCATCTTCTTCGAGGACATCAGCAGTGCTGCTGACGGTGGTCTCTATGCCGAACTCCTGCAGAACGGCGCCTTCGAGTTCTCGCCCGTAGAGCGCGACGGCTGGGGACCTGGCACGGCCTGGAAGATGATCCGCCCAGGACACTCCCTCGGATGGCTGGAGGTGCGCAAGGATAATCCCGTGCATCCCAACAATGCCAACTACATGCGCCTATATACAGAGCGTTCCAAGGAGTATTATGACTACAAGGGCTGGAAGGGCTTCGGACTTCAGAACGACGGCTTCGACGGTATCTCCGTAAAGGCTGGTGAGAAGTATGATTTTTCGGCTTTCTTCCGCAATGTGGATGCCTCTGCCAAGCAGGTTCGCATCGCCCTTGTGGAGATCCAGCAGGGTTGGCCCCCCAAGGATCCGAAACTCCTCGCTGACGCCATCATCGACGTGACGGACAACGCATGGAAGAAATACGAGGTGGTGCTCACGCCCGACAGTTGCTCTAAGAATGCCTCACTCCAGATCCTCGTGCTGAACACGGGAGCCCTGGACATCGACGTGGTATCGCTGATGCCCGAGGATACCTATAAGGGACACGGCCTGCGCAAGGATCTCGCCCAGGCACTGGCCGACCTGCAGCCAAAGTTCATGCGCTTCCCTGGCGGATGCGTGGTACACGGTGGCGGTGACGGTTTCTGGGATACCTACCGTTGGAAGACCACCATTGGTCCCAAGGAGCAGCGTCGCCCGCTGAAGAACACGTGGGGCTATCACCAGAGCATGGGACTGGGCTACTTCGAGTATTTCCAGTTCTGTGAGGATCTGGGTATGGAGCCTCTGCCAATCCTGCCTTGTGGTGTGAGTTGTCAGGGTACCAACGGCGGCTGGGGCATGTGGCCTACACAGGCTCAGGACGTGGTACCCATGAGCGAGATGGACGAGTGGGTGGCTGAGGCCATCGACCTCATCGAATGGGCCAATGGCGATCCCGCCACCAACAAATGGGCGAAGATGCGCGCCGATGCAGGTCATCCCGCACCCTTCAACCTGAAGTATCTGGGTCTGGGTAACGAGGAGAAGATCTCGCCAGAGTTCTGCGAGCGTTTCAAGTATATCTATGAGCGCGTGACAAAGGCTTATCCCGAGATTGTCATCGTGGGTACGGCCGGTCCTGGCTCTCATCCCGATAATCCTGATTTCCAGAACGGCTGGAAACTCGCCGAGGAAACGGCCATGCCGATCATCGACGAGCACTACTACGAGCCCAACGCCTACTTCCTCAGCAGTCGCCAATATAACTACTATCCCCGCGACCGCAAGACGAAGGTTTATCTTGGTGAGTATGCCTCTAAGGACAAGAAACTCATTGACGCCCTGGCCGAAGGTCTCTATCTGCTCCACGTGGAGAAAAACGGTGACGTCGTGGCCATGACCTCTTACGCTCCCCTCTTCGCCCGTAAGACCAATACCAACTGGAACCCCGACATGATCTACTTCGACAACGAGCGTCCGTATCTGACCTGCAGTTATTATGTGCAGCAGTTGTTCGGACAATCGAGCGGTAACTACTACTATGGTGACTGCGTGACCATTGAGAACCCGGATGCTGCTCCCCGTTGGCAGGGTCTGCCCCAGGATCAGGAGAGCGGTAACCTGCAGGATCAGAGTGTGGTGCTGAACACCAAGACGCGCCAGCTCTTCGTGAAGATCTGTAACGCTGGTGGTGAGGCCAAGAAGGCTAACATCGACCTGAGCCGTTTCGGTATTAAGAAACTGGCCACGAAGACCGTGATCTCTGGTAAGGCCGATGACGAGAATAACTACGACGCCCAACCCATCGTTCCCGTGAAGGAGCAGATGAAGGCCCAGAAGAAGTTCTCGCTCGATATCACCCCCTACTCGTTCGTGATGCTGCAGTACTCGCTTTAACACAGGACCTAACTAGACATTAACACCGTGAAAGAATTATATAAGGCGGATCATAACCGCTATGACAACGGGATGGCGTTTGAGCGTTGTGGACGCTCTGGAGTGCTGCTGCCTAAGGTGAGCCTCGGCTTTTGGCATAACTTCGGCAGTGTGGATCCCTACGAGCGGAGCCGCGAGATCACGCACTATGCGTTTGATCACGGCATCACCCACTTCGACCTCGCCAATAACTACGGTCCAGCCTACGGCTCTGCCGAGGAGACGCTCGGACGACTGATGGATGAGGACTTCCGTCCTTATCGCGACGAACTGTTCATCTCCACGAAGGCGGGCTACGACATGTGGCCCGGTCCTTACGGTGAATGGGGCTCTCGCAAGTATCTGATGGCGTCTTTAGATCAAAGTCTGAAGCGCATGAAGATCGACTACGTGGATCTGTTCTACAGCCACCGCTACGATCCCAATACGCCCTTGGAGGAGACGCTCCAGACCCTCGTGGATATCGTGCGACAGGGTAAGGCACTGTATGTCGGCATCTCGAACTGGCCATTAGAACCCCTGAAGTTCGGCTATGAGTATCTGAAGGAGCGTGACGTGCCCCTGCTGATCTATCAAGGCCGTCTGAATATGCTCGACCGTCAGCCACAGCAGGAGGGCATCCTCGACTTCTGTGCTGAAAAGGGCGTGGGCTTCATTGCCTTCTCACCCTTGGCACAGGGATTGCTCACGGATCGCTATCTCAACGGCATCCCGTCAGACAGCCGTATGGCGAAGGAGAAGTTCCTGAAAAGTTCGATGCTCACGCCAGAACTGTTGGAGAAGTTGCGTCACTACAACGACGTGGCCGCCAGCCGTGGGGAGACACTGGCAGAGATGGCCCTCGCCTGGATCCTCCACCAGAAAGGCGTCACCTCCGTACTCGTCGGTGCCAGTTCGACGGCACAGTTGGAAAAGAATCTGAAGTGCGTCAGTGCAGCGCCCTTCGATGTAGAATTATAAAAGAAAATCCCCAACCGCTTGGCTGGGGATTTTCTTTATTACAGAATCAGTTACTTGATAAAGTTGTGAGACACCAGCATCTTGGCGGGGTCGAGCGCCTCGTCAAGTTTCTCCTGAGTCATCAGGCCCTTTTCGAGTACGATGTCATAGACAGAGCGGTTCGTCTCAAGAGCTTCCTTCGCCACCTTCGTAGAGGTCTTGTAGCCAATGTAGGGGTTCAGGGCAGTGACGATACCGATGGAGTTCTTCACCATCTCTAAGCAACGCTCCTTGTTGACGGTGATGCCGAGCACGCACTCCTCTGTCAGCGTCTCAATGGCGTTCTTCAGCCAGATCAGACTCTCGAAGAGCGATTCGGTAATCACAGGCTCCATCACGTTGAGTTGCAACTGTCCGGCCTCTGCGGCGAAACTGACGGTGGTGTCGTTACCGATCACCTTGAAGCAAACCTGGTTCACCACCTCAGGAATCACAGGATTCACCTTACCTGGCATGATCGAAGAGCCAGGAGCCTTTGGCGGCAGGTTGATCTCATTGAGACCACAACGGGGACCAGAGGCCATCAGACGGAGGTCATTACAGATCTTGGAGAGTTTCACGGCCAAACGCTTTAGGGCACTGGAGTAACTGACGTAAGCACCTGTATCGGGGGTAGCCTCAACGAGGTCGGTAGCACTCTCAAAGGCCTCACCCGTGAGTTTCGACAAGTTGGCGGCACAGAGCTTGGCGAAGCCGGGAACGGCGTTCAGGCCCGTACCGATAGCCGTACCACCCATATTGATCTCGTGGAGCAGTTTGACGTTGCGCTCGAGGTTCAGGATTTCCTCCTCGAGGTTGTTGGCATAGGCATTGAACTCCTGACCACTGGTCATAGGCACAGCATCCTGCAACTGGGTACGTCCCATCTTGATGCAGTCCTTAAACTCGTCACCCTTGTAACGGAAGGCACTGATAAGACCCGTGAGGGCGGCAATCAAGCTCTTGTTCATACGGATGAGGGCCAGACGGATGGTGGTGGGATACACATCGTTGGTGCTTTGGCCACAGTTACAGTGGTCGTTGGGGTAACAGTACTGGTAGTCGCCCTTCTCGTGGCCCATGATCTCAAGGGCACGGTTGGCAATCACCTCGTTGGCATTCATGTTCACGGAGGTTCCAGCACCACCTTGCATCATGTCGATGGGGAAGTCCTCATGCCACTTGCCGTCGATCAGTTCACGGCAAGCTTGGGAAATGGCGCCTGCAATCTCGTCATTGATAACACCAAGGGTGTGGTTGGTTTCTACTGCTGCCAACTTCACGTAAGCGATGGCAATGATGAAGTCGTGATACATCGACATCGTCTTGCGGGAGATGTGGTAGTTGTTGATGCCACGCTGCGTCTGTACGCCATAGAGGGCATCGGCGGGGACTTTGAGTTCGCCTAAGAGGTCGGACTCTACTCTGAATTTCTGATCTGCCATAATATTTAATGTTTAATCTTTTAATGTTTAATCTTTAATGTTTAGAACATCGGCAATTGCCAGATGTAGCCTAATGAGATGCGGTTGGTACTATAGTCGTCGAAGCCGCAGGCCTTTCCTCTGTCAGTGTAACTGTAGTGGCGGCCAACATAGGTGAGGAAGAAGTGCAGGTTACTATTCTTCAACGGATAGTACTCAATACCTGCGAGATAGCCAAGGGCCGTACGATACTTGCCTTTTTCGATGGCGCCGTTGGCCTTGGAGAGTCCCTCATTCTCATACATGCCCTTGACGAAGACGTTCCATTGCGGGTTGAAGCGGTACTGTGCCTTCAAGACCAGCGAGAGATACTCTGCATCGTTCAGATGACCGCCCTGAGGATTGTTGCCCACGATACCTGAGACGATACCCTCACGGTCGATGCCCTCACGCATGTACATCACGTCGAAGAAGGCGTCGAAATTATTGATGGTAACCTCGTTACCCAGGGCAATGTAATGGCTCTGATAGCCCTTGGCCTGACTCATGATGGAGTAACTCCAGCGCGTCTTGAAGACACCGAAATCGCCGTTCCAGTTGACAGTATAAAGCAGGGGCACCTTCGACTGCTCATAGCCCTCGCCATACATGTCACTCATGCTGGCACTGCGGCTGTCGAGAATCTGCAACTGCAACTGATGGCTGGGGTTGAGCTGGAACTGGAAGTTAGCACCAGTGAGGAAGTTGCTCATATAATCCACCATGTCGGAGTATTCGTAGATCTCTATGGGGTTGAGGTCGAACTCCATACCACCATAGGCAGCGCATTGCTTACCGAGGAACATAGAGAAATGATCGCTGGCCTTGACACCGATGCCTGCCACGTCGATGGACGATGCGGGCATGTTGTCGATACCGTCAGGAGCAGGGCTGTTGCTACGGTTCAGACGCTGGCGCCAACGGAAGGAGAAGGTGTCGTTGATGTTTCCCTTTGCCTCAATACGCAACTGGCGCATATTGAACTTGGCATTCTGGAATTCACCATCGGCCTGATTCACATCGAAACTGTTATTCATGTTGAGCAGGAAATGGAAATTATCCTGCTTCTTCTCTATCTTCGTGACTTTCTCGAACAGGGACTGCTCACCTGCCGAAGCGTCCTTATCCTGCTGTGCCATGGTTGTTACTGGCACGAAAAGCAGGGCTAATAATATGATCTTCTTCATAGACTTTTATTGTTATATGTGATAGATAGTATGCTGGTTCCCGATTAGTAAATTGAGAAGTATTCCTGGATCTTCTTCCAGTCGTGGGTCTTGGTCAGGGCAAGCATGAGGAGCACACGAGCCTTCTGGGGATTCAGTGTCAGGGCAGCCACGAACTCATACTTCTCGTCATCCACCTCACCATTCAGACAGGTGGGACCCGTCGGGCAACGGCTGGAACGTACAACGAGAATACCCTTCTCGCGAGCCTTCAGAGCGACATCAAATACATCCTTGTAGAAGTTTCCGTCGCCCACACCGGCCAGTACGATACCGTCGAAGTTGGCATCAACAAATGCCTGGAAAGGCAGTGGAGAGCAGTTGGCATAGCCATAGACAATACCTACCTGCGGGAGTTTCTCCAGACCCGTCACGTCGAACTCACTCTTCGTGGTGTGGAGGTTGTCGATCGAACGGTTGTAGATGGCCTCACCATTATACACATAGCCCACCTTGCCGTAGTTGGCAGCCTGGAAAGTGGCCACGTCGGTGGTGTGCATCTTGATGATTTCCTTGGCATCGAGCAGCAGGTTGTTCATGCAACACATCACACCACGACCCTTTGAGTTGGGACTGGCAGCAGCAGCCACACCAGCATAGAGATTACCAGGACCATCGGCGCTGATGGCTGTGGAAGAACGCATAGAACCAACGAGGATCACCGGTTTATCACTCTTCACCGTCAGGTTCAGGAAGTAAGCCGTTTCTTCCATCGTGTCGGTGCCATGAGTCACGACCACACCGTCGTAGTCTTCCTCGTTCAGCAACTGGTTGATACGCTGAGCAAGTTTCAGCCATACCTGATCGTTCATATCCTGAGAACCGATGTTTACAAGTTGCTCGCCTGTGATATCAGCGAGATAGAGCATCTGGGGAACAGCATCGATGAGGGTCTGAACACCTACCTGTCCTGCCGTATAGGCCGAAGAGGTAGAAGAAGCACTTACACCAGCGATGGTACCGCCAGTGGCGATGATACGGATTTTCGGTTTTGCGATGATGTTCACAGAAACCATCAGTGCGATAAGCACCATTACATAACGCATTGTTTTCATAAGCTTGAAAGTTTTTAGTGAGTAAATACTAAGATAGTTAATACTAATATAAGAATGTAATAATCAAATAGCCTATACCGATACTGACAAAGGTCGTAATAAAGCCTGACAGTTGGAACGAATGATTAAGTACATATTTGCCGATGCGCGTCGTTCCCGTCGTGTCGAAGTTGATGGCTGCCACCTCCGTTGGATAGTTGGGGATAAAGAAGTAGCCATTGACGGCGGGGAACATGGCGACGAGTGCCAAGGGTGAGATGCCCAGTCCGATACCCAGCGGATAGAGGGTACGCACGGTGGCCGCCTGTGAGAAGAGCATGATGCTCATGATGAACAGCGCCACAGAGAAGAGGAACGGATACTCAGTGACAATCTCGGCGATGTGTTCCTTAAAGAACTCTATATTACCATTAAAGAACGTGTCGCCCATCCAGGCAATACCGAAGATACTGATCATGGCGTTCATGCCGGCGCTGAAGATATTGCCGCTGACGGCTTTCTTCACATTGGCCTTACCAACGATGAGGATCAGGGCGGCAATAGACATCATCAGGATCTCGATGGTCTCAGGCATGGAGAGCGTCTTAGTGACACCATCCACCTCGAACGAAGGACGCAGAGAGGGCGCACTACCGAAGATCACCACCAGGACTACACCCAACAGGAAGGCCAGAACAGCGCGCTTGGCATGGGGGGCGGGCTTCTGTGTTATCTGCGCCATCGCCTCGGCCTCAGCCTCGGGATTGATAAGCCCCTCCTTGACACGACGCTGGTACTCGGGATCGTCTTCCAATTCCTTACCAATACGGTTCTGTACGAACGAAGAGACGAGGATGGCAATCAACGAAGCGGGGATACACACCAGTAGGATATCCTTCAGTTCGATGCCCTGTCCGCCTAACAGGTCAGTGCTGATGACAGCAGCCGTAGCGGCCGACATCGGCGAACCCGTAATACCCAGTGAGGCGGCAATCGTCGCCACCGTCATCGGACGTTCCGGACGGATCTTCGAGTTCTTCGCAATCTCCGAGATGATGGGGAGGAGGGAATAAGAGGTATGGGCCGTACCGGCTACGAGACAGAAGAGCCAGGTGGTGAGCGGACCATAATAAGTGATGTGCGTCGGGTGCTTACGCAGGAAGTTGGCCGCCAGACCTACAAGGTAATCAAGACCGCCAGCCGCCTGTAGTGCTGCCGTTGCCGTAATCACTGACGCAATGATCAGCATCACATCAATGGGCACCTTGCCCGGATGCATGCCGAAGATAAACACGAGGATAAAGACACCTACCATACCGTAGATACCCAATCCGATACCACCGACACGGGCACCGATGAAAATCAGGGCCAGGACGATGAATAACTGTAAAAGTACCAATGCTGTCACCATAGATCGTTCGTAAGTGGATTTTTAGAGTGATTGTTTCGGTTGCAAAGATAGGAAGATAATCCGAGGGGAGCTTTACAAAAAAATGACTATTTTTTGCAAAAAACGAAACTTGTTCTCTTTTCCTTTGGTATTTTACAAAAAAATGCTTATCTTTGCGAATCAGAACGAGATATAGCCTATGCCCCAACCGCATATCTATAACCTTGAGGAGTTCACGGAGCAGAATCAGATCCACAGCATCTTCGGCTCTGCGGTAGCCTGCTTCACGGCTGGCCGTGAGTTGCTGAATCACATCACACTGCCAGGTGCCATGCCCAGCTTCTTCACCATCATCCTCATGATCGACGGACGGGAGGAATACACTATTAATAATAATAAGGTGGAACTGGAGATGCATGACCTGTTCATCAAACTGCCTTATACCCCTCTGAACTTCAAAGACTGCTCCAATGAGGTGGAGTCCGTGCATCTGCTCGTGGAGAAGAATTTCTTTGATGAACTCGCCAGGCAGAACGAACAATTGCAAACAGCCACCCCACTGGACATTTTTGACACCATCCCCGTGTTTCACCTCTCAGAGGCAAAGGTCGCCGAGTTCTATGATCTTTTCCACAATATCCAAAAGACAATCTCCCAGCCCCATCTCTATAAGCAGGAACTGGTACGCTATCAGCTCAGTTTCTGTCAATTGCTGTTGGCAGAACTGGTATCAGGCCATGAGGTGAACACCCACGACCTAAAACATAAAGACGATATTCTGAAAATCTTCCTCCATCTCGCCACGCGCCATTTCAGAAAAGAACGGCAGTTGCAGTTCTACGCCGAACGCCTGAACATCACTTCGACCTATCTCTCCCGTATTGTCAAAGAACTGACAGGTAACACGGTCCTTGGCTATCTCTCCAGTTTCCTGTATAACGAGATCTGCATCCAACTAAAGACCACCGACAAGACGATGAATGAGATTGCCGAGGAACTGAACTTCAATGACCAGAGTGCGTTCACTAATTTCTTCCGCAGCAAGGCGGGTATGTCACCTCTGGCCTACCGCAAGAAGAGCAATGTGAGATAGGCATACGGCTATTGGTTTTCGTCCTTCCAGGCCTTGTATTTTCTGATGGCCTCAATGAGCATGTCATCTTCCTCCCTGGTTCGTGCTGTCACCCGGAAGCAATGGTTGTCAAGCCCACGGAAGTTGGAAGCGTCACGGATCAGAATGCCGTATGAGTCGATGAGCCATTTCTTCAGTTCCTTCGCATCGCCGAAGTCTATATTCACCAACATAAAGTTAGTAACCGTATTCATCACCATCAGTCCTTCAATGGCAGAAAGTTCATCCCGTAATCGTTGGGTCTCATTAAGATAAGCATCCAAGTCGGGAATCATCTTCGGGTCATGCTCAATCAGGTACTTTCCTGCCTCTATCGCCATGGCGTTCACCGTCCATGGCTGACGGAGGTCGCGCAGACGATCGATGATGATGGGCGAACTGAAGATATAACCCAGTCGCAGGCCAGGGATGCAGTATTTCTTCGATAGGGAATGGATCAGCATCACGTTATAGCAATCGACCATCTCCCGTGGTTCCAGAGTCGGATTCAACGTATAGTCGGCATACGACTGATCCACCACATGGAGATAACGGGGGTTCTTGCGGATGATATGATTCACCAGACTCTTCAGCAAAATATTACCCGTCGGATTATTGGGGTTGCAGAGCCAGTAGAGGCGATCTTCTGGCAGTAGTTCAAGTTTATCGGCGGAATCGTAGGATATCAGATGGCCGAAAGCCTTACAGGCATCCTCATACTCGTTAAATGTCGGCTGAGGGATGACGGAAGCCCAACCCTTGTAGAGTTGCGCAACGAGATAGATGGCTTCATTGGCACCGTTGGTCACCATCACGGTATTCTCGGGCACGCCCAGATGATCGGCCAACAACCGTTCCAGTTCTTGCGGCTGGGGTTCAGGATAATGACCCACCACGTCGAAGTGCGCCATCAAATGCTCCTTCAACGCAGAGAGGTCAGCCCCACTATAGACATTGGAACTGAAATTCATCTTGATCTTGTCGCCGTAGCGAAAAGCGTCATCACCGTGTCCGTATATCATTCATCTTTAGTTATTACAGGCAATCCTGATAGCCAGTGTCTCCGAGTCAAAGGTTATTCCCTCCCTCTGGATGAAACGTCCCAACACACCCTGCTGAGCCAGTTGTCGAGGCGATCCAATGGCCATCTCTTCCCCACGGGTCATCAGCCAGATGGTGTCGGCCAACTGCAAGGCCAATTCCACGTCGTGGGTCGAGAGGAAGATCGTCTTTCCTGCCGTGCGGCTGATGCGTCGTAGCAGTTGCAGCACCTCCACCTTACTGGGATAGTCGAGGAAGGCCGTCGGCTCGTCGAGATAGATCACGGGCGTCTGCTGTGCCAGCGCCTTGGCAATCATCACCTTCTGTCGCTCACCGTCGCTCAGCGTATGTACCATCCGTCGGCTTAATGCGTCAATGCCCACCAAGGCGATGGCCTCATCCACGATCTGCAGGTCTTCCTTCGAATAGGTACCCCAGAATCCCGTGTAGGGCGAACGGCCGAGACAGACCAACTCGCGCACCGTCATATTCCTCACGTCGGGCTTTTCCGTCAACACCACACCGATACGGCGACTCAATTCCTTATCGGTATAGGTGGAGAGTTCGCGCCCTTCGATGAAGATCTCTCCCGCCGTCTTCGGCTGGAAGGCAGAGAGCGTGCGCAGCAGCGTGGATTTGCCGACACCATTGGCACCCAACAGACACGTCAGTTCCCCGCTGCGGATGGCTCCATTGATATGCTCGGCCACAGATCTTACACCGTGCTTTGTCTGATAACCGATGCCCAGATCTCTGAGTTGTATCGTCTCTCCGTCCATCTTCCTGCTGCAAAGATAAGAAAAATTCTCTTTAGTTGGTTATTTTTCAGCAACTTTTTTTCTGACAATCTTATAAAGACGTTCAGCCTTCTTCTCCAAGATACCCTTGGGAACCAGTTCATCCATAAAATAATAGGTGCCCCAGTAGTTGGGTGCAGAGAGGATATAGGCATCCCCGTCGAGGAAGTCAGAAGACAGGCTGTCGATATAATTAATGATCCGCTGGTTGTCTGTGATGGGACTGTCCAGTACGATGCGCCAGAAATGGAGGTCGCGCTGCGGATTGGAGAGCGTGAACCGGTAGGTCTCAGGCATATTCTCCAATTGCTTGAAATGATAGTTCTCCATCATATACTCAAAGGAGATAGGAGCCGACGAACCATATTCCAGCGTCAGGATGTTCGAGGTGGGCACCGTGTCGATGAAGGCTTTCTGCTGTTTCCGCCACTCGCCCGTCATCTGTTTATACAGATGGATGTACCAGGAATAGAACAGATGACCTGTCAGCAGCATGTTCTCATCACCCGTCGCCAGTTCGTAGCCTGCGCCCAGCCCTACGGAGTAAAACGTGTCTCCCCGCTCCGTCTCATAGAAAGGCACTACGACACCAGCCTTGACTAATGGATTCTCATAGATCCACGGCATTTTCAGATTACCCTTCCGCACGGAGACCACCATGAAGAGCACAACCCCCATGATGGCAGCCCATTTCAGTACAGGACGGTGACGTAATACCTCCACTAGCCACATCAGCGCACGGACACCGGCAATGATGACGAAAGGCGCCATATAGAGGAAATGCTTCGAGGCATTGCCAAATGAAGCGAAGATATAATGTGTCAGCAGGATGGGGAACAGCACCAGGAACAGTTCCTTCCAATACTTCCTGACCACCATGACACCCACACCAAGGGGCAACAGCACCACATAAGCCAGAGAATAGAAGCCCAGGATAGCGGCAAACCGCTCTGAAGCCGTGATGATCCCGCTCCACTTCTGGTAGGCACCAAACGTGTTCAGGGCCTCAGCATTCATCAGCCAGAAGAAGAAAAGGCACACGACAATCACTGTCACACCATAGACTGCCGAGATGCCTATAGCCCGTTTCCACGACTTCCCGTCAAAGATCATCAACGGTAGGATGGCTGGATATATGGTGACGACATCTATCCTAAACAGGACAGCCAGACATAACAGCAGGCCCGTCAGCCAATAACGCTCCTTGCTGAGCAGGACCATGGCCCAGACAAAACAGGCTGCTGCGGGAATGGCCGTATTGGCATACATCGCGATGGCATACATCTCCGGAAGGAGCATGGCAGCTATCAGGATCCATGTCTTCGAGGCCTGAGTGATATGGCGGGCAAACGAGATACATCCTAACAGGAAAACCAGACTGAATACTGCCGACAGAAAACAATATATCTGTTCGCAGGTGAAAAACGGCAGCACATGTTTCAGGGCAACGAGCAGTACCGTCATCAGCGGCTGCATCCTATACTCGTAGGAATAGACTGGAGGCAGCGACCAGCCCTCGCGATACATCACATCACAACCGAGGGTGATCTCCTGACCGTCGAACTCATAACACCGCAGAGGGAATATGCCGATACACATCCACAGGACAAAAAGCGTCAATAAGACGGAATAAGGATTCTTCTTGACGAATGTCCAGGCTGTCGTAAATACTTGATTCATGATGATTGACTTTTATGAAATTCCTAACAAATGGGTCACCAGGATCTTCACACCAATGACCACTAAAATGATACCACCCAGCAGTTCCGGTTTCAGACGGCGCGTGATACTCTTACCAAAACGAATTCCCAGGAGATAGCCGAGGATGCTGAAGAGGAAAGAGACAACACCGATGATGATTAGGGGGATCGTCAACTGGGACAGGTGATGATAACCGGTACAGGCAAAGGAGATGCCAATGGCCAGGGCGTCGATGCTCGTGGCGACAGCCAACAACAACTGCGTATGAAGGCGTTGCGGATCAAACGTGTGTTTCTGCTCTTCCTCAAACGACTCCTTGATCATCTTACCACCGATAAAGGCCAGTAGCGCAAAGGCTATCCAATGGTCGATGGACTCCAGATGTTCACTGAAACGACTGGTGGCAAACCATCCGATCAGCGGCATCAAGGCCTGAAAGAGTCCAAAGAGGAAAGCCAGTCGGAAAACCCCGAGGCCCTCTCTGGAAAAAAGAGGGAACCTATTGGACAGAATGACGCCACTGACGATGGAGACCGTAAAGCAATCCATGGCCAATGCGACAGCCAACAACCAGATATCCAGAAGGTTCATATCCTATTATCTTGTCTATTTCCTACACTTTGGCTGCAAAATAACAACTTTTTTTTGAGATAACCAAATTTTTCCGTATCTTTGCAGCAGTATTACATTAATGACTAAAGGCAATTTTATGAAGAAACTTTTCTTTTTTGCGTTACTCACGGCCTGTGCCCAGACAGCCATGGCCGAACAGGTAACGGTCGAGACTAGGAACACCACCATGGTGCTCAACGTGGATAAGGGGAAACAACCCCAGTACGTGTATTATGGTACCCGTCTGAGTGAGACAGAACTGCAGCACCTGCAGGGATCTGCTGTTTTCGGACGTATGGACGCCTACCCTGCCTACGGCATGAACTGTCCGGCTGAGGCTGCCCTCGCCATGACGCATGCTGACGGCAACATGTCAACAGAACTACTAGCCACTGGTTCTGTCACCCAGGAGGGCATGATCACCCGTATCTGGATGAAGGACCCCGTGTATCCCATCACTGTAGCCCTCTGTTACATGCCTCGCATAGAGGAGGATATCATCGAGACCTGGACGGAGATCCAGAACGGTGAGGCCAAGCCCGTCACGCTGACGCAGTTTGCCTCCATCTGTCTGCCCATTCGTCGCGGTGACGTGTGGCTCTCCCACTTCTACGGCTCATGGGCCAACGAGGCCCGTCTCGTGGAGGAGCCTATCCTGCCTGGTGAGAAGGTCATCAAGAATAAAGACGGTACGCGCAACTCGCATACGGATCATGCCGAGGTGATGTTCTCCCTCGACGGCAAGGGCCGTGAGAACGGCGGCGACGTCATTGGTGCCGCCCTCTGCTACTCTGGCAACTTCCAACTGAAGATCGATACAGATGATACCGAATTCCACTATTTCTTCGCAGGCATCAATCCTGACAACTCGGAGTATCACCTGAAAAAGGGCGAGTATTTCGTCACGCCGAAGGTAGCGCTGAGTTTCTCGAAGTGCGGTCTCTCTGGTGTCTCGCGCAACTTCCACAAGTGGGGTCGTAAGTATATGCTTGCCCATGGCGACAAGGAGCGCAAGATCCTGCTCAACTCCTGGGAGGGTGTCTATTTCGACATCAACCAGCAGGGCATGGACCAGATGATGGGCGACATCGCTTCGATGGGCGGAGAACTCTTCGTGATGGACGACGGCTGGTTTGGCGACAAGTATCCGCGTAAGGTGGATAACTCCTCACTGGGTGACTGGGTGGTCGATAAGAACAAACTGCCTGAGGGTATCGAGGGTCTGTTGCGCGATGCCAAGAAGCACGGCATCAAGTTCGGCATCTGGATCGAGCCCGAGATGGCCAACACCGTCAGTGAACTTTACGAGGCTCATCCCGACTGGATCGTCAAGGCACCCAAGCGCGAGCCCGTCTTAGGCCGTGGCGGTACGCAGGTGGTGCTCGACATGTCGAACCCCAAGGTGCAGGACTTCGTCTTTTCGATTGTCGATAACCTCATGACCAAGTATCCTGAGATCGACTATATCAAGTGGGACGCCAACATGCCCATCCTGAACCACGGTTCACAGTACCTGACGATGAACGACCAGAGCCACCTCAATATCGAGTATCATCGTGGTCTGGAGAAGACCTGCCAACGCGTACGTGAGAAATATCCCGACCTCACCATCCAGGCCTGTGCCTCTGGTGGCGGACGTGCCAACTGGGGTGTGCTGCCCTATTTCGATGAGTTCTGGGTTTCTGACAATACCGATGCCCTCCAGCGTATCTACATGCAGTGGGGCACCTCTTATTTCTTCCCTGCCATCGCCATGGCCTCGCATATCTCTGCTACGCCTAACCATACCGTCTTCCGCACCACAGCCATGAAGTACCGTATCGATGTGGCTATGAGCGGACGCCTGGGCATGGAGATCCAGCCCAAGAACATGACGGACGACGAGAAGACCCTCTGCCGCAACGCCATCAAGGAGTACAAACATATCCGCCCCATCGTGCAGTTTGGCGACCTCTACCGTCTCGTATCACCTTACGACAAGAAGGGGCTTGCCTCGCTGATGTATGTCGATGAGACCAAGACGAAGAGTGTCTTCTTCTGGTGGAAGACGGAGTCGTTCCAGAACGAGCACCTGCCTCGTGTCAAGATGGCTGGTCTCGATGCCAACAAGATGTATAAGGTACACGAACTGAACCGCATCGACCTGAAGCCGATGGATGTCGAGGGTAAGTCGTTCTCAGGTGCCTACCTGATGAACCACGGTTTGGAGATGCCTTATCGCAACGAGCCAGAGCATTCGAAGAAGAACGACTGGAGCAGCCGCGTCCTTCTGCTCGAAGCCGAGTGATTAAGAAAACGGGCCTCTATCAGTTGATGGAGGCCCGTTTTTCTATACATCATAAACCTTGAAGCCCTTGCTTATATCATAATCTTGCTCGGCATTCTTCTTTTCCTCTTCTTCCATCAGATATTTCTGGTAGGCCTCTTCTATCTCATCCTCCTTTTTGATGAGTAAATCTCTCTCCATATCGCGACATTTGTCGTTCAACTCATCGAGGGCCTTCTTAGCCTCTTCTACACTCTGAGATGGAGCGTCCACCAAGATCTTCGCGAAGCGCGCCTGATAATCGCCATAGATTTTGTCGAGACGCGTCTTACACTCTTCGTGGAGTCCCTTTACGGCATTCATCAGGAGGTCGTAACGGTCCTTATTAACTTCGGGCATGGTATAAAGTGCAATCATTGATGCCTCGTCATCGCTGTCTCCTATGGTTTTCTTCTCCATTTTAAACTCGGGATGGGCTTCATAGATGGCCGCGATGATGTCAGGAAACTGTTCAGGATCTTTTGGATAGACACCCAGTTGGAACTCATTGGGCATATTGACATTAGCCACTTCCTCAATGTTACATTCCTGTCCGTCGATATAAACTGTCACGGGGAGCAAGGATGCCACCTCTGCTTTCACACAGAGGTTCATAAAACGGAAGTTCAACAGCGCGATATAACCGCTCATCTTCTTCTGTGCACTCTCTATTTCGGATATGACGTAATTATTCATCTGTATAATCTCCTATCGTTTTTAATCTTGAATATTGCGTGACTTGAACGACATCTTGGCCTCCAGATTATCGAAGGTACCCTTCGAGGCCTTGACTTCGCCCTTGACTTCTATGTCGCCAGAGACTTTCGCATTACCGTCCATCTCCGTGTCGCCCTTAATTTTCGTATCACCCTCGACTGAAGTCTTGCCTTCCACCGAGGTCTCGCCCTTCAAGCCGACCTTGCTACCAGAGACAGACACATTCTCATTGCTGAGTGTGATAACGGCCTTCTCCTCGCCCTGCTGAGCCTTGAGCTCCTTGTCGGCAGCAAGGCTGATGGTCTCGCTGACCGTCTGCAGCAGTTTGCTCTTGTCTTTCTCGCCCAGAAGCATGTTCTCTGACAGGATCTTGACGGTACCATCCTTGGCGAGATCGGCATCCTCATGGCTGTCCTTATCAGTATCCACCGCCTTCACGGTGATATCCTTGGCATTCAGGCTGATACTTCCTGTGGCCTTGCCTTCGGTATCGGTAGCCAATAGTTCTGTCTTCTCTGCCCGAATGGCGATACGGCCGTCAGCAGTAAGCGTCTTCTCCTTCAGTTCCTTGTCGGCCACCTCGTAGTCGAGACTCTCCAGCGTGATGTTCTTCGACCTGATAAGCACGTCACCCTCAGTAGCATAGGTGGCCGAGGTAAGTTCGCCTTGACCGTCGTATTGGAGATCTTTATTGTCGGCTGTGGATATCTCCACATTCTTGGTATTAATGCTAAACTTGCCATCCTTCTTCAACGAGCCGTCGGCCTCAAGAGAGGCTACACTGATATCGTTGGCTTTCAGCGAAATACCCGAGTCTTTGTTATCACGCAGGTTGCCATCGCCATCCACAGACGAGAGCGCAATGTGCTCTCCAGCAATAGTCACATGAGCACCAGTATAGTTCTGTTTGAAGTCGTCACCTTTCTTGATTTTCTTCTTCTCCTCGTCAAGACACTTCAACTGGCGACTGGTCTCTGCCAGCAGCGAGAGCACATCAGCATAGCTACGCACCTCCTCCGACAGCTGTAGTGACATCAAATCAACCTGAGCATTGAGGTCGCTTAATTCCTCATAGCCGCTGCGCACCGTCTCGTTATCTGCCAGCAGCAGCTTCCGCTCCGTGAGCAACTTCTCCATCTCGGCTATCATCAGGCCGAACGACAGTTTGTGCTGTGTGACTTGCTTCTCTAAATCACTGCTGCGTTCCTTCAGTTCGCTGACAAGTGCGGAAAGTTTCTCTTCTTTATACTCACTTGATACCGCAGCCTCGATTTTCAATTGTTGATCCGAATGGATGAGGATACCACTACCACCAGTAGTGCCAGGCACTTCAGAGAAGAGACCATTGGCATCGTTGCTCTGCAGGATGATATTACGTGCCTGATTCACAATCTTTGAACTGGAATAGACCACTCGCTCGCGCCCATCGCTGCCAGGATCCTCAGCGATCTGACGGATGTTGGAAGCCTTGATGGCTACCTGTCCGCCCTCACCAACGCCGTGCACATCGACCTGTGTGCCGCGTACCACAACCACCGAGCCTTTACCCTCGAGGAGTGCACCTCCCCGATCCACATGACCGATGATAATCTCTGGTGCAGAGAGTATCAGTCGTTGGTCGTCGCTGATAAAACGGCCTTTCTGCTCGTTGGCCATTTCAAGTTTCATCTGCTGCAACTCGGCCTTACACTGCCGGATCTCAGCCAAATCTTTTTTAACACTGTCCTCAAACTCAGAGAGTCTGTCCTGCCAATCTTTGAATATATAATCCATAGCGATTGCCTGTTTAATTTAATGCCACTAATTTTTTCTTCACTTCATCGAAATTACTCTGATTTGTCTCTTCATCGAAAGTAGCCAGATGATTACCATTTGTGTCAAGATGCCCTTTATCGAAATTCACAGTACAATCAGGGTCGTCTGACAAAAGAATCTGTCCAGAAGCGTTCTCGCTCCACATCTTCATGTCCAAAATTGGATTGGCAAAAGGAATAAACGAATCCTTAAGAGGTTTCACTAAATCATCCACGGTCGTCTTTGCTAATGGATTCTGGAAACCACTCAGCGCATTCACAAATGTATTCCACTTCATACCATCGGTAAGCATCGCCTCTGAAAGATCCTCCTCTTTATAGTTAAGATTTAGAATAAACTTATAAGACAATTCCGTCTTTTTAATCTGTAATAGGAACAAGCCTACCCATTTCCGCTTCAAGAATGTATCTTTGCTGAAAATGTCGCTAGGACTTTGCAACGACAAGAAATCACCCTTATGAGTATTATCATAATAATCATTCCACTCTTTCTGACAAGCATCTGCCAATGAAAGAAGCGAACTATTCAAGGCATCCTTTACATCTTTTTCTACAGAATCAGCAAGATTTGCTGGAGCCGTGTATATAGTACCAAACAACCTTATATACATAATCAACTCATATACATTCTTTCCTACTCCATTGACTAAATCCAGATATGATTCTTTGTCAGGAACTGTTATAGCGTCTTTAAGTTTGTTTTTAAACAGATCGTCTTTATCATCCCAGTCATACCATTGCGGAATTAAAAAACCATTCTTTACCGCCTGCTCCGCTAAATCTTTTGCCTCATTAACGATTTCGTCTTTAGAGGGCGTTTTTGGAGTTTTCAGATATATTTTTTTTTGTGGATCATTGACTTCGTTTGCGTTATTATTATAAGTATCCATTGCTGTATAACCATCAGACCATAAAGTCCGATAGTTGGTACAGAACCCTGTAATCATCGTGTCTATATCTTTTATGCACTGCTTAATAAACACCATCAATTTTTGAGTCTTTGCCTCTATGGAGACTGTGGTATAGCGGTCGTGCTTAATCATGGCCTTACCAGAACCTGCCTCCAGTTTCAGATAGCGATGCGACTTAATCTGGGTTGTTCCTTCAATGGGACGAAGGAATGTCTCCCATACAGTGCGCGCCAGACTGACATCGATGAACGGAGTTACAAATTCTTTGATGCCTCTGGACAGGATCATATCCTCTACTACGGCACCACGTTCCAAGCCAGTGATACCCAAAACCTTTTTCTTCATCTTCTTCCTCGTGTCAATGTTCGCGCCAGAGGTCAGCGTCAGGTTGTTACCTGCCTTGATGGAAACGTTCTTGCCCTCGATTTTGACATCGCCATTAGGAGCAGAGATGGTGATACCTGTAAAAGCGTTAAGCGTGACTGTACCCATGGAGGATTTAATCTTGATACTCCGCTTGTCGGACGACATGTCGATGGAGTAGAGTCCGTAACGGTCGCTAATGCTGATACCACCAGCCAGATCTTTTGATTCTTTAGGCAATTTATCGCCCCAGCCATCAGAATAAGTTGATACCAACCCTAATCCTGGATAGACGCTTGATACGAAGCCATCGCCAGAGCCTGGATCCTTGAAAGTAATTCCGTGCCCATTTGGTGAAACGATGGCTATTGAGGCGTTCTTATGGAGTGCGGGGCCCACCTGTCGGTTGATGCGCTCATCGGGCTCCAGCACATTCTTTGAGAACAGACTGCCAATGACGTAAGGACGCTCGATATTTCCGCTGTCGTAATTAATCAACACCTCATCGCCAGCCCTGGGTTTGAAGAGTGTACCACCACCTTCCGTAGCCATCGGAGTGGCAATGCGGATCCATGGTGATGAGATTGCCTTCAGGGCAGACATTCCACTGTCCACCTTCTCATCAACAGCTTTCTTTGCCTTATATAAATCACCATCTTTGGCCTCTGCTGTTTTAATCTCATTAAACAAGTCATTATACTCTTTCTGTTTGCCACCAGTCAGATTCCCCTGATCATCCTTGACCTCAATCTCCTTTTTTATGTCTTCGAGAATGGTGGTGTCTGTCTTGCTTTTTTCAAGCTTGTCGATATAATCTTGTTGAGCTTCTTGTATCTTCTTCAGATCTTCTTTCTTCTCCTCAAGGTGTTTCTTCTTTGCTTTTGCTTCTTCTTTTTCTTCTGCTGTAGCAGTAGTATCGTTGATGGTTTTATCCAGTTCCTCAATATCCTTATCCAGATCTGTAATTTCCTGATCTATATTGTCTTTCTTTTCTTTTTTTCTCTGGGCGATTACTTGTTGCTTTTCAGTTCCTGTCTTTTCCAAGTCGGCTTTTTCCTTTTTGAGAGCATCAAGTTCAGCCTTTATTATTGCCAATTGTTCCTTTCTCTCTGCCTGCTTTTTCACTTCTTCAGCATACTTAGCCTCAGCCTCAGCCAATTCTTTCAACTTGCCTTGGCTCTCCGTCTGCCAGGGATAGACGATACGCACACGACCCTGATACTTAGGATCTTTGTTGGCAGTGACAAAGGCCGTCTGTGGCTCCGCCTTCCTGACGATGGGGGCATCTAATACAGGCGGGTAAGCCTTATATTCGCCGTTTTCCATTTTCCTACAAGGGATAGCAAAAATCTTCTGGTTCTGCTTAGCCTCTGTCTTTGAACCAATCTCCCCACCATATTTCTCGTATGTCCTGGTCCACGGGGCATCGTTGACCAACAGGATTTGGATGACCACATACAGGTCGCCACCTTCTACCAACCTGATCTTATCACCAAGTTTTACATCCACAAAGTTGGTATCCATATCGATGCAGATAATATCCCGCTGCAATTCCTCCTCGTATTTTCTAATGTCACGATAATAGTCGAGCGTGGTCCAGCCGTCTTCTGAGAGGGTTCCGAAGGGCACGGCATGGGTCTGACCATCGGTCTTCTCCAGCATTTTGGCTCTGACAGCAGTATCTTTGATTTCGATATAATCAGTGAATCCCTGCTTGTTCTTATTTTTGTTTGACTTATCAGCAAATCCATACATCATGCTTTCTGAGACACCCAAATCAGCTAAAAAGTCGAAGACATCTTTTGAGTTAGCAGTAATACTCGACAGCAGAGGCATCAAGAAGTGGGCTGCCTGATCACCATCGTTGCCTACGAAGCCCGTCTCACGTTTAATGGTGCTGAACTTATCGGCATACAAGGGGAAGAAAAACTCATCAGAGGTCAACTCCAAATTATAAGAAGGATGATCGGGGAAGGCATCATGGGGATAGCCTGCTGCATTCTTCTTGACGACATCATAATTAGTCTCCTGCTTCTCAGTGCTTTTCTCCTTCATGCTGTCACGGGCGTAACTGCCGATATCCATCGCGCTGGAGGATACTTTCTGATAAGTCAGCAAATCGTAATCGTCGATTACCCGTGGCTCAATTTCTATTTCTGTGTTATTATTCTTCTCCATGCGTGGCGTCAGACCCAAATTCAACCTACCGTCTTCGAAATAGAGGAACTCGCCACAACGGTTGGCTGTTCGAGCCAGAAAGTCATAAAACGACTCATTATACTGCACCAGATAAGGTTGTATGAACTCCGATTGTATCTGAATGTCGATCGTCTTGCCTGTCATGCTGTTGGTAAGGGTTCTGGTAAACGTATATTTCAGCATATTCATCTTATCGAAGGCCACGTCAATATCAGGATTATCAGTTCCCGTAGTACTAGCAGACTTGTTGAGTTTGAATTCCTTCCGTTCCTCAGCAAGTATCTCTGAGCCCAACTTCTTCGAAACATAGGCCTTGCTATATTTGTCGAGTGTCATCAACTTGTCCATACTGAAAATGGTGAGCTTGGCGAAAAGCTGGTCATCGCAACCTTTTTTCTCCTGGGGCAGTACCTCATGGATATAGTAATTCTCAGCAAGCAATATTGGTTTAATAGTACCGTTTCCACTACTCAATTTTACCTTTTTCCGTAAAAGCAAGTTAACGGTTTCGGTGACTGTAGGCTTAGTCAGTGTTTCATTCTCGCCCTTTTTCGAGAGAGAGATTTCCGCCTCTATTTCACAAGGCTGATAGATCTTACGGTTGAACCTGAATCCATGCAATATGAGTTGATAAGAATTGGCGTCAATATTATCGATATCCAAAACAAAATATCTCTCTCCAAATTTTGGTATTCCAGCCATAATCGTGCCTGTTTAGTTTAAATAAAAGACAAATACTTATTGATAATCGAACAGTTCTGTGAATCCTGTCATTTCAAAGAGATTATGCACAAAGTCGTTGATGCCCGTTATGACGACATGTTTGCCAGATGACTGGGTGTCGAGGGCAATGCTGAGGAAGATACGGAGACCGCTCGACGATATATACTCCAGTTTGGAGCAGTCGAGAATAATCTCCTTGGTTTCACTGGTGAAGATAGGCTGAATCGTTTCTTCCACTTCAGGAACGCTGACGGTATCCATACGACCTTCAAATACAACGGTTATTAAACCGTCCTTGTCTTCAATTGTAGTCTTCATTGGCTTATTGTTTTTAATTGGTAATTATTATCTTTTTCATTCCTTATACCGGATAGCCAGCATCGTCAGGTCGTCGCTCTGGGGCGCTTCGCCTACGTACTGATGTACTGCCTCAGTCATTCTGGATATCAGGGCCTGTGACGACAGATGTCCGTCAGCCAGTTGCTGCTGTGCCACCTCCGTCATGCGCTCCACGCCAAACAGGGTATGGTCAGCATTCTCTGCCTCTGTCAGACCGTCGGTATAAAGGAAGATCGTGGAATGCCGCTCCAGCTCTGTTTCCTGCAGGACATACTTCATACCCTTCTTCACACCTACTGGCAGACGATGGGCCACAGGCAGTTCCCTAATTTCGTCCGTTATGATCAACGGAGGATTATGTCCACCACAACAATAGGTCAGATGGCCTGTCGCCAGATTGAGACAACCCACAAACAGGGTTACGAATATGTGGGAGTCGTTGCCGTCGGCCAGCAGGTCGTTCATCTCCATCACAATCTGGTCTGGCTGGTCATGATGACCCGAAATAGAGCGGAACTGCGAATGCGTCACCGTCATCAAAAGTGAGGCAGGAATGCCCTTACCACTTACATCGCCAATACAGAAGAACAACTTCTCATCGCGGATATAGAAGTCGAACAAGTCGCCACCAACCTCCTTGGCAGAAGTCAGTTGTCCGAAGATATCCACATCAGTACGGTCAGGATAGGGTGGGAATTTTTGGGGTAACATCGACATCTGAATACCCTTAGCCACATTCAGCTCACTCTCAATCGAAGCCTTCTGGGTTGTCGTTGTCTTCAGTTCCTCGATATAGTTGATGAGCGAATGCTGCATGTTCCCGAAAGACTGACTCAATTGTCCTATTTCGTCTATTCGGTTAAAGTTGGGCAGTGCCTCATCGAAACGCCCAGAGGCTATTGTCTCTGCCTCTTTTGCTAGATGCCGGAGGGGTTTCAATTCCTTTGTAACGATACGGCTGAAAAACCAGAGCATCAGCAATAAACCGACGATGACGATAGCGGTGACAACACGAGCCAAACGATGATAGCCCCTAAAGACATCGCTCTCCAGACAGACAATGGCCACACTCCATCCCGTCTCGCCAAGGGGTTTATAAAACACGTAACAGTGTTCTCCGCCTATTTGCAGTTCACGCATCCCTTCTTCACCAGCCTGCATGGCCAGCCCAAGGCTCCTGATCTCGTCGTTGGGGTATTTAAGTGTCTCGGTGAAGATCGTCTCATAGAATAGTTTTGTGGAATCGGGATGCACGAAGAAAGTGCCTCCCTTGCCAATCATTATATTATAGGAGTTAGGATAGGGCTTGACGGCAGAGATAGTCTGCGACAGCCATCCCAAGGAAAGGTCTGTGGACATCACACCCACGAACTGTCCATTGGCATCCTTCAATGGCTTGCAGTAAGAGATGATCATCTCTTTGGTATAGGTACTGTCGAGGTCGAGGTCGATGAAAGGCTCTGTCCAGCAGGGGCAATCAAGCAACTTGGGCAGCAGATACCAATCCATGCTGAAGTAGTGATACTGTTTATTACCCTCCTGAACCGACTCTATCGAATCAGGCGACTCCCTAAACGAATAAGCCGAGAAATAGAGTCCTTTCTCCTTGAAATAATAAGGCTCAAAGGCCAAAGAACATCCATAGAGATCGGGGTTATTCATCAGTATATGACGCGTATAGGCAAACATCGAGTCGGGAGTATCAAAATGGCTTTTCGCCAGCCAGTCAGTATTGTTGACGGCCACTTCCACGCGCTCAAGAATAGCATCCACATGGTTTACGGTATTGTTAAGCATCTGAGTGGCATGTTCGACTGCTTCCTGACGCACAGCCTCACGCGATACGCTGAACATGTAACCCAATGAGGCGACAAAGATAATGACGGCAAACAATACAATCCATAAGCTTAGCCTGACGGAGAGTGAACAGCGGATAAACCTTAGTATCTTTTTCATATACACTAACGGGCTATCAGCTCCTCATATTTGATTTCACGTTTCAGCATACCGTTCTCATACATCATGCGACTGGCCTGTCTTACCATATCAGGGCACAGACGGAACTCACGCTTCCCCGTTTTCCTGTCGATTTGCAGACGCAGCACCTCTTTCAGCATCAGCTCCTGGAGAATACGATTAGTGGCCACATGATTCTCCCTTACATACTTCATTACAATGTCGATGGCCTCGTCAGGATGAGCAGCAGCCCACTCCCAGCCCTTGCGAGTGGCATCCGCAAAACGCTTGGCCTGCTCGCGATGCTTCTTATAATAGGCTTTGGTCATATAGACACCATCTTCCTGAATATTGTAGCCGTGGTTGCAGAAGCGATAGACACTCTCTTCGGTCAGGGGCATGCCTGCTTGTAGTAACTGATAATACTCGTTGTAGCTCATACCTAAAGTAGCATCAAGAGCACCAGCAACAAACAGGTTCACGTTCGAGGCAAAATGCACCCATTCATAGTCTAATTTCTCTTTTTTGCTCATACAGATGGCTATTTGTCCCGAGCCGGCATGCCAAATGCCCACACGCTCACCTTTCTGATTCAACGGATTCTTTCCCTTGCGCGAGACTATCACCATCGCATTGTTCATCGATGTCTGCAAGATATTCACCATGGGGATGCCTTCGTCTATGAGTTCCAGAGCCTGTGTCAGCAATAACAACGAGGCCTGACTCTTCTGACAGCGGATACGACTGATGACCGACTCCGACACAGAAGGATGTACAATCTCCACATCAACCCCAGCCTGCTGATAGAACCCTTTCTCCAGGGCCACATAGAATCCTGCGAACTGTGCCTGCGCCGACCAGTTGGGCGTGAACACCAGCTTTTGCGCTTGCAAAGACCATATGGCAGCCATCAGCAATAGTATAAGTATGACAATCCTTCTCATATTAGTCTATGGGCAGTTCGATGATGAAGCGGCAACCCAGATGATAACTGGTGTCAAGTGTCAGGTCACCACGAAGACTGTTGACATGGCGCTTGGCCAAAGGCAGACCAAGGCCAAGGCCGTCCGAAAGGTCATTGGCTTTGGTGAATGGTTCAAACAGACGATAGATATCATTCTCTGGTATTCCAGGACCCGTATCCTCAAAGACGTAACGAACCTTTGACCCTGCTTCTGATACACGCAGCGAGATGTTCTTCCCGTCAGAATACTTGGCTGAATTGTAGAGGATCTCCCTGATACTCCGCACGATGTAAACATGACTGGAGTAGATACAGAAAGAGTCTGGTAGCGTCGTTTCAAAGGATATGTGAAGGTCTGGAAAGTGCTCAAGAGTACCGGCAATGCTTTCGAGGGCCACCTCATTGCACGGCACTTCCTCGTCTCTTTTTGTGTAAAGTTCCTCCGTAGTGCCTCTGGCCGAACTGTCGAAAAGCATGAGGGTCATACGATCGAGTGTCATCGCATTATGATACATCAGGCCCGTAATGCTCTTTACCTCCTCTTTAGACAAGACGCTGATGCTCTCACGCAACACTTGTGCAAAACCCATGATGATATTCAAAGGCGTACGTATCTGGTGCGACACGTTTTGGATAAACAGGGACTTCTGTCTGTCGGCCTCCTTGGCCAGTTCGCTGATACGGACCAACTCCTCGTTACGCAACGAGGTCTCTTCGTTGATCTGCCTGATCTCGTTGACATGGCTACTCAGGGATTCCTGCATCGTGGCAAAACTGTTCTGAAGCCTGGCAACTACATCATGGTGGCGACTTCTGGAAATCTGCTCGTCATAATGTCCTTCAGTAATACGTTGTAGTTTGTTGATTAGTTTATTCAAAGGACGTATAGCACGGGTTACCGTAATCCTGTTAAAGAAGAGGATCAGCAGCAGACCGATGATGAGGAGTGGGGCAATGATGTAGGTCAGACGATTATAGTTCTGGAGGATGCTACGTTCTGGACAGACAAGTGCAAGGCTCCATTTCGTGCCAGGCACAGGCTGATAGCAGACCAGGCACGGCTTGCCATCAAAGACAACACTCATCGAACCCTTTTTCCCCATCGTCATCTCATGGCCCAAGGCAATGATGTCGGACTGTTTGCTGGGGTCAGCATCGCTGAAGATGCTATGGGTAAAGAGTTGTGTCGAGTCAGGATGTACGAAATAGCGGCCTTCCTCGCCTATCATCATGAAATAGGAATTAGGATAGGGCTTCACCTCTGAGATGACCTTGGAAAGGTGGATCAGCGAGAGGTCAGTGGAGATAACGCCAACAAACCGTTTGCTGTCATCGTACAAAGGTTTGCTATACGACGCGATCATACCGTCGAGGGTTACGGTCAGGGAGTCGCTTTCGTCATAATAGACTACCCAGCAGGGCTTGCCCAACAGGTGAGGCGTCTTATACCACACCTTCTCAAAGTATTCGTACTCCTCCTCGATGACCGTGGTAATCGTGTCCTGCTCCCTGACGGTATAGACAGAGAAATAGCGGCCATATTGGGGGAAGACATTGGGCTCGGTGCTTATGGAACAGCCGTCGATGTTACCATTCAGTGCGACGATGGATCGCGAGAAAGCCAACAGGGAGTCTGGCTGCAGGTTCTCTATGATCTCCCAGGCGTTGGCCTCCGTAGCCGTCTCCACCGTGTTCATATAACGGCTGATCTGGTGCATCGTCGTGCTAAGCACACTGTTGGCACGTTCCGTGACTTCCTGCTTGATGTTATTTCTCGACTGGACAAACAGGATACCCAACGACACTACGAAGATCGGCACAGCCATCAACAGGATCCCGAGGCTGAGCTTCAGGGAAAGTGACTGTCGGATATGTGTCATGATACTACGCATCTGGGTACTGTCTATATGGGTTTCTTTTCCGAGTCTGCAATCAACTGGTTCAGCAAAGAGGTGATCTTCTCACCCTGACGCTGTATCTCATCGACCAACATACCAGTAACATCTTCCGTCAGGCTACTATAATGGTTATTGATGGTCTTGACATTGGAGAAGATGACACTGACGGGGGAGGTCATCTGATTCGTCATGTTATACAGGAAGTTGGTCTTCATGCGATCGGCCTCCTGCGCCTGCTCATAGGTCGCCTGAAGTTCTTCTCCTCGTTCCCGAAGGGTTGTTGTCAACTGGTTCATCTCATCTACATGGGTAGAAAGCGACTTCTGCATCTGTTGGAAGTGATTCTGCAGGCGCCCCACTTCATCCTTCTGGCGACTGTCAGGAATCGTCTCTTCATAATAACCATCAGCGATATTTTGTGCATATACCGCCAACTGGCGTAATGGCAAGAGCTGGTGATGGACAAAGGCACGACAGAGAACCAATAACAGGAGTAGTCCCACAACGGCTATCAGCAATACCAGATATAGGAGACGGTTATAATCGCCAATGATATCGTTCTCTGGATAGACGACACCCACACTCCAGCCAAGTTTTTCCACAGAACGGCCAGGTACGACAGAGCGTTCGAAGGGCTTATAGAATATATAAAAATCCTCGTCTTGCACGCTGACGCGTTTGTAGCCTTTCTCTCCTGACACCATGGCTTGTGCCGCCTTTTCCACGGAGGGTTCTACGCCCTTGCCGACCTGGGAAAAGACTTCTTGATACATCACCTTGCTTGTATCAGGATATACGATAAACGAGCCGTTCTGACTCAGCAGCGTACTGAAGGAGTTGGGCGAAGGCTTGGTCTCCATAACGATCTTCGACAACAAGGCCCGCGAGATATTGGCAGCCATCACACCCACTTTACGTTCTCCTGCATAGATAGGCAGACAGAAAGAGATCACGGATTCATCCTCCTTGGCATTGCTGTCTTGGGGTTCTATCCAGCAAGGCATACCCGTTTCCATGGCATGGGTGTACCATCTCTGCTGGCGATAGAGGTTACTGACACTGTCCTGACGGAAATCTGGTTCGAAGGCCATCACAGAACCGGTGATGTAAGGATTGGTCTCCACCACTTTCCGGCAATACTCATCCAACTTATCCGGCTGGTCAATATGGAATACGATCTTCCAGTAGATATTACCAGCAGACTGCTCCACGCTCAGCAGGATATTGTCGATATGCTGCACCGTAGCCTCCAGCGTCTGCCCGGCCTTCAGCAAGGCCTCTTCCTTGACCGCTTTTCGTGAATAGCGGAACATGATGAAGAGCGCCACCATCAACAGAGTTGCCAAGGCGACAAGAATCCTTAAACTGAGTCTGAAGGATAAGGTTCTAGCGAAGAATTTGGTTAGTCGTAACATCTTGGGGACAAAGATAAGAAAAAAATCTCAATCTCCCCAGAAAATAACAGTTTTTTGCACATAGGGCACAACAGGGCCAGGCCCGTTGTGCCCCGCGGCATGGGCGCGCTTAGCATTTATTACCAGCTACTCGTATTACCTAAGTCGTAAATCTTGCCGGCCTCGAAGGTGAAGCTACTACTTTTTGTTTTTTCTCTATAATTAGACTCAATTTGCCAAGACGCCGCGAAGTCTGAATAGGTACCTGGTGCAATGGCAATATAAATAGTTTTACCATTAGGCACATAATGTACATCAACATAATCTTGACCTTCACCGCTGAGGCTTCCATCCGAAGTATCGAGGCTGAAGGTTTCATAGCTGTAGTTCGTTGACATATGACCTCCTGATGTTCTAGTTCCCCATACAGATATATTACATCCATCACCCCTGCCGTTAGTTATTTTAAGCAGGGCGCAAACGTTGTGGAACGTCAGGGTCGCATCTGTGGTGGTGGCACAGGCAATGGCAGCCGCCGGGTCCCAGCCACAGGCAGATGAGGCAGCGGCAGACTGGTCGGTAGGAATCTTGATGCCCGAGATAACGCCAGTGAGGTAATCGAGTGTCAGGCCTGCGGTGTAGGGATAGACGGCGTAGAACTCCGCGTCGTTCACAGCCGTGCCGCTGAACGTAGCCGATGCACCGCCCGCCGTGGTGGTGAACTGCGTGTTGGTGTTATTTTTGCTAAGGATGCTGATTCCATCGTTGGCGTCGAAGGTGACCGATGTGCCAGAGAGCGAGGCGCGCGTCTGGCCACCGTCGCCAAAACCAGCGGTGAATGTCATCTGTCGGGGAGCGTTCTGTACGTCCTGTATATCGTTGTCGTCGTTCGAGCAACTGCTGAGTGCAAGCATGCCTGCCACAGCCATAAAGATGTATTTCTTCATTGTCTTCTTTCGTTTTAAAGGGTTAATTACTTGCACTGATATTTACCACGAGAAATTGCCAGGCTGATATGGATCGAATTCTCCACCGTTGGGGGTGCCGCTTCCAGCCAACAACTGCGGCTGTTGTTGCAACTCGAAGACCTTCATCGAAGGCTTCTCATACTCTTTTTTCTTCATCATTGTCATAGTCTTATTTGTTAGATTGTTATAGAATACATCTGCGTGCAAAGATCCAAAAATGAAAGCACATTCTTTACCCCCCCCGTTAATAAATGTTAATCATGTGCATACTGGGGTCAGGAACCATTTGCAGAACCTCTGTTCGACAGATGGGTGAGGGTGGGTGGAGGATAAAATATAAAATTTTCACGGGTACTGCGCGCACACGGTACGCGTGAATATTCTGGGAAACATCCTCCACCCACCCCCACCCATTTATATTCCGTTTTTTTGGACAGTGGACAGTAATGGACAGTAAAATTAAGAAACTTATCACGCGTACCGCATGTGCGCGCAGTACCCGTGAGGCTTTTAAGAAAACTACTGTCCATTACTGTCCACTGTCCAAACACATACAGATACAGATGATACAGATGAAATAGTAAATCTTTCACGCGTACCGTGTGTGCGTGTGCGCGGTACGCGTGAGTTTTCTTGGAAAACATCTGTATGTATCTGTATGTCTGTATTTGTCTGATGATTCTTGTTTTTTCCATAACCCAAACTTTTTGGCGACAAAGATACAAAATAAAACAATACGTTTGCCGAAAATCCCAGAGTCAGGATAAACCTAAAAATCTTAAGACCCGTTTTGGACAGTCTTGTGGGAGGCTGTCAACAGGCAGTGACTCTCGGGCAATACTCAATCCTTTAGAAAAATTACTTAGTGAGTAATTTTTCTAAAGGATTGAGTAATTTTCATTTAATACCCCCATTTGTCAGGTACCCTGCAAATTTAGGTTTATCCTGACTTTGGGATTTCTAGGAAATGAAGCGAAAAATTTCTTATCTTTGCCGCAAAATCAAAGAAGAATGGACGAATTGACACATTTGACGAATTTTTCAAGGAATCCTCACGCGTACCGCGCACGCACGGTACGCGTGAGAAAGTCGTAACAAAATGTGTCAAATCCGTCAAATGCGTCAAAGCGAGAATTATCTCAAACTGCTACAAAACAGCGTTGATGGGAGACCAGAGGAACTCCAAGAGGAGCCAGCCGTTATAGACCCAGAGATAGCAGATGAGGGCGAGGACGGCGAGCTGGAGAGCCTGGCGACGGCTACCACGGGCACCCCGGAAGGCATAGCCGATGGCCAGGGGCAAGACAAAGAGCCAGTGGGGCGCCATGATGAAAATCTCGTTGATGCCAAAGCCCAACACTAAGTGGATCACCATGTCGAAGCCGAAGAACAACATCGCCAGCCACAGGAAACGCGAGCGGCGACCACACCAAAGGCCAATGGCCGTCAGGAGCAGGATGATGCCTTCGACGACATAACTCCATATCCAGTCGTATTTCACAAAGACGGGGCGGAACACCAAGGTATCCTCCAAGAAGTGCTGACGGTGGAACTGGATGGTCTCACCGAAGAGGTTCTCGTAGATAGTCTGAAGACGGGAGGTCGTCACGTCCGTCCACTTCCAGTAGCCCTCCTTTTTCATCGGCGTGCCCGTCTTCGCAGCTTGTTCTTTCAGTCTCTCGGCACGTTTTGCCTGCTTAGCCTGGTAGATTTTCTGTTCCTCGGGTGTCATCTTGGCAACACGCTCAGCCGTCTGGCGCTCCTGCGCGATCTTGGCCTCCTGCTTCGCCTGTTCCTTCGGCTTCACGAAGACCTCGTTCTGCCACATCGCTATACCCCATAGCAGGGCGGCAGGCAGGATCACGGCCAGCAGCAGATAGGAAGGACGGAAGAAACGCCTGCCATTGACGAATAACCCAGAGAGAAAGATCTTCACACCATTGCTCAGGGTCACGCCCGCCGTGATGATAAACAGCAACGCTGACTGCCACCAGGTGAACTCCCTACCCTGCTGGAGGAAACGGCCAGAGACGTAGAGCGTCAGCAGCAGCAGGAACATGGAAATAGTGAAATGGTCAGGCACCAGCACGGACAGCATGATATAGGCAAAGGAGAAGTAGAAGACCGACAGCAGGACGGCATCGTAGCGTCCTAATCGGATGACCTCGCGATTGATCCTATACAAAAAGAGGTAGGAATAGAGCGAACTCACGATCAGGGGCAATGCCACCAGATACTGCACACAGTTCACGCCAAACACGGCCGTCAAGCCCTGGTTCAACAGCCACAGCGGCCAGATCATGAAGGCCAGCAACGGATGGCGCACCACATTATAGACCGTGTCCCAGTCTGTCACGCCCAGATAGGTCAGCGGATCATAGCCCGCCAAGTGGAACTCGCGCTCAAACACTTTCCAATAGGGGCCGAAACCCTCCTGCATGAACAGGTCGTGCATGCGGTAGATAAACAGGGCATTGAACAGCAGGATGACAACCAGTGCCACGATGGCCTGGATGCGCTCCTCAGGGCGGATCTTGAACAACTTCAAAGGATTCATAGGCGGAAAGGTTTATAATGGGCCTCATCAGCAAAAGCCAGTAATTCTTTATCACCACGGCTGTCGCCATAGGCCGTCAGATGATATTCGTGACGATCAGGATAGAGGGCAAGGATACGGCGGACCTTCTCCTCACCATAACAGTTGGGCGTCAGGAAACAGCCCGTCAGTTGTCCATTGGCCACCTCTATCTGGGTGCCAACCACCTTCACAGTAGGGAAGAAGGGCTGAACCCAGTTGTCGATGCTCGCACTGACGATGAGCACCTCCGCCCCATCGGCCTGAGCCTGTTGTAAGGCCTTGACACCCTTCGGTCTCAGCAGATGAGAGTTCTCGGCCGCAAACTGTTGGCACAAGGTATCAAACGCATCGAGTGACATACCTTTAAAGAAATAAGAAAAGATGCGTTGCTTCGCCTTCCAGTTCGGATAAAGTCCACATTTCATCAGCACCAGCAGATGAGCATGGCGCAGGAATCCCCACAGGAAGGCCCGTGTGCCTTTGGCATAACGGATAAAGGCCAACAGCGTATCACGGGTGGTCAGCGTTCCGTCGAAGTCAAAAGCAACCACCTGCTTCATAGTTTAGGACTGGGTATCTGGTCGATGATTTTCTTCGCAAGCCACGATACAACAAGCGTCGCCACGATATAAAGCAGCAGGCCGGCATACATATCGTCATAAAGATACGGCCGCACAAAGATCTTACGCACCAGCGGATGCATCACGAAGATGGCGGCAGAGATACTGCCAAGCCATAAGATATAGGGCATGATCGCCTTGGGAATCAACTTCACCAGGGCAATGGTTCCCACCACGATAAGCGCAGGCACCCACAGCCACTTGTCGAAACTTAGGATGCTGAACATGAAAATACCGCCAATCATCACAACCAGTACGAGGAGATAAGCCAGCATCAGGGGCAGGCCGGAAGTGACCTTAACATGCTTCATGAACGACGGTTCAAAACGGGCGACAAGTACACCCATGCCAAAGGGCAGCAGCCCACCCACGAGGTTATAGCGCAGGCGCTCCAGCATCTCCATGTCATCATGACAGTACAACTGCCAAAGCCAACATACCGCCACCAGCGCTGCCACAACGCCCCAGTGGCGCCAATGGTAGAACACCAGACGATAGAGGATATAGAGTTGCAGGGTGACACTGAAATACCAATAAGGCCCTGGCCATATCACCTTTGATGGATGCGGGAAGAAATTGGCATACATACCCAACATGGCCACCACCTCACTGGCCTCATAGCGGTGCATGCCCGGGGTAAAGGCGTCGAGCATCACGAAGAGCACAAACCCCACGATGAAGATGCGGAAGAGTTTCAGATAATTATATCGGCAAAATCTCCAGACGCCCACTTCGGGCAGAGTTCCCCGCTCGTACTTCATCACGAGACCAAAGCCACTGAGGAAGAGGAACACGGGAACACCGTAGTGTCCGAAGAAAGAGAGCAGGTGCATGGGCAGGAACTCGTCCGGCTGCTGGATGACGGCCCAGAGCCTGTCGCACTTCCATTGCTGCCACGTGTATTCGTTCTCGCGGACGATATCCTTCAGCCAGTGGCAGTAGTTATGGAGCATGATGCCGAGGATGGCTATGCCCTTCATCGCCGTACACTCTTCCCGTGTCAGAAATCTCTTACTCTCCATTTCTCTTCAGCGTGTTATAGTCTGTTGTCCCCTTCAGGATACGCGGGCGCTCACTGTTATAATTCGGACTGATGACATTATACGCCTCGCGGTAATCCTTTGTATAGATGCCTCCGAGATAGAGCAGCAGATGGGCCAGGCAGTCGGTCATCATCGGACGGTCTTTAGCGGCCTGTATCGCCTTCCAGCCGTAGGGGTGGTTCTCTCTATATACTGGCGAACCCCATATCCAGAACGGGATCTCGAACTCCTCACGCGCCAGACGGTAGTCGATATTCGCCGAGTGCATCCGCCCGTACATATATGGACGGCCGTTGAAAATCTCTTCGCCATGGTCGGGCATATAGATGACCACAGCATCCTTATCGGCAAACTTCTGGGTGACGGCCACGACGATGGAGTCGTTATAAAGCACGGAGTTGTCGTAGTCGGCCACGATGAGTTTCTGTTTGTGGGTCAGGTCAGGACGGTCGTACATCGGTGCCAACAGGTGCTTACGCGTCTTCTGGGGATAACGCTCCTTATACATCACATGCTGTCCTAACAAATGAAGGATGACCAGGTTCGCCTTGTCTTCCCGTTTTAAGGAGTCGTATTCCTCAAGCACGCCCTCGTCGAACTGATGGAGACGTGCGTTACGGGTGTCAAACTGCGCCTTACTCAACTCAGGGTTGTTCAGGAAAAAGCCGCCACTGAAATCATAGACCGCCTCCCCCGCTTCGGGCAGGAATTGGTTGGTGATGAACGTCACGTGATAACCCGCCTTACGGAACACCTCAGGGAAGAGCGGACTATCGCTCCACTCCCCTGGGTCGCCAACGGTATGGAGTGACAGCACGTTCTTGAACACGTAACTCGTCAGGTTCCACGGAGCCACCACATCAGTAAAGGGTACCAGACTCCCCTCCTCTGCCAAGGCCAACTGACGGGGGGTCGTCGGCATATTATAGCCATAGAGTTGAGAGTGGTGCTTGTTATAACTCTCGCCGATGATCAGTACGATATTGGGCACACGGAAGGTACAACTATCCACCTGCACCTCGTTCTTCACCGTGACCAGCGTCTCCAACTGATCCGAGGCAAGGCTGTTGGCATAGAGACTGAACACCAGCCGGTAGATGGGCAGGTAGAGTTCTGGCCTCGGCTTCTGCGTCAGTTGGTGCTCCACCTCGCCGATGGTCTTTTTCGTCATCAGTTTATGGATGGACTCCTTATTGGGCTGGCAATCCAGCCACGCATTGATCATCAGCCAGACGATGGCGATACCCAAGACACACCTGACAGCCGTCACCAAGACGTCCGTGAGTCTGGGATTCAGGGTGGGCAGGATCATCCGTTTCCTCATGCGACGGAAAACACTGCTGAGGATGGTCCAGAGGATATGCGCCAAGAGGATCAGCAGGATATAACCCACAGGTGACAAGAAGATGTCCCAACTAAGATAACCTGAGAGAAACTCGCCGGCCTCTTGGGGTGTCGTCTCATTGACGAGCATCAGCATCGTCGGCGTCAGTGTCGATTCAAAGCGCACATAACAGTATATATCGACGATGGCCGTACCATAGAGAATCAAGTAGAGGGGAATCCTTACCCAGAAGCGTACCTTTCGGGGGATGAGCGCTAACAGCACACAGACGAGATAAAGGTCGAAGAAGAGTTCCGTGGCCGACAGGTCGTAAGGCTCCGGATTGTTTACGTTCAGGGGGAGTTCCACCTGTGTGCATAAGTAGCCTAAGGCAAACATAAACACGAAGAAGGCGCCGTTCTTCTCTATCGGAGCGAACAGCCATCCTATCCACTTGAATATGTTCAGTCGCTTAAGCATAGTAACCGTTCTTCTTGATCATTGCCTCCACGGTTCTCGGCACCAGTTTGCGGATGCTCTTCCCCTCGCGGATCCGCTGGCGGATCTCCGTACTGGAAATATCGATAAACCCAGGATCGCCAGGCGTCCTAGTATAGACCACAATCTCATAGTTCGTCTTGATATCCTCGGCACGATACCAACGGTCAAAATGATCCCAGTTATCGCCTCCGATCATCAGCACGAACTCGCGGTCAGGATAGTCTTTCGAAAGGGCTTGTAGGGTGTTCCAAGTATAAGAGGGTTTGGGCAGGTGCATCTCATAGTCGCTGGCAATAATGCCCTCTTCGTTCTTCAGGGCTCTGCGCGCCATCTCAAAACGAGCCTCATCGCTGAGCAGGTCATCAGCATGCTTCAGGGGATTCAGGGGCGACACCATCAGCCATACCTCATCAAGTCCCGCCTTTTCCTTCAGTTGTCGGGCCAGCGAGATATGTCCGTTATGGATGGGGTTAAACGACCCGCCGAAGATGCCCGTCTTAATCATTCAAGAATGTCTGTATGATCTCCAGTGCGTCAGCCTCAGCATATTCCAAGATGTCGTTGATGACCACACGGTCGAACTTATCCGCAAAGGTCAGTTCGAACTCCGCCCTTGCAATGCGCTGGTCGATGACATCAGGGGCATCCGTACCCCTGTTCTCCAGCCTACGGCGCAACTCCCGGATCGAAGGGGGCTGGATGAAGATACTCAGGGCCTTGTCGCCATAGAAGTTCTTGATATTCACGCCACCTTTCACATCGACATCGAACACCACGTTCTGTCCAGCCTCCAACTGACGCTCCACCTGCGACTTCAAAGTGCCGTAGAAACGGTTCTCATACACCTCCTCATACTCCAGGAACTCGTCGTTATCGATTCTCTGGCGGAACTCCTCGGGGGTCAGGAAGAAATACTCCACCCCATTCTTCTCCGTGCCTCGCGGTGCCCGTGAAGTACAGGAGATCGAGAACGCTAAGTTCAACTCCCTATGCTCCTTCATCAGCCACGAGATGATCGTGCTCTTGCCCGTCCCACTGGGAGCGGAGAAAATGATCAGTTTGCCTCTCATCCTTTTACCTTTTTACTTTTTTACCTTTACAACGCATTGAGTACCTGTTCCTTGATCTGCTCCAGTTCGTCTTTCATCTTGACGACGATATTCTGCATCTCGGCCTGGTTCGACTTCGAACCCGTGGTATTAATCTCACGGCCCATCTCCTGGGCGATGAAACCGAGTTTCTTACCCTGTCCTGCGGGCTCGGCCATCGTGTCGCGGAAATACTTCAGATGGTTTGTCAGGCGCTGTTTCTCCTCACTGATGTCGAGTTTCTCGATGTAGTAGATCAACTCCTGCTCCAGGCGGTTCTTGTCGTACTCCACGCCAGGGATCTGCTGCAGACCGTCGATGATGCGCGCCTTGATTTTCTCCACACGGCTCTGCTCATAGGGCACGATCTCTGAGAGCAGCCGCTCGATGTTGTCGATCTTCTCGGCAAACTTCTTCTGCAGGGCAGCGCCCTCCTGGGTGCGGAAATCCACGAGGTTCTTCAGGGCCTCGCTCACACCACCCCTGACGGTCAGCCACTCCTCGTCGTCGAGTTCCTCCACCTCTGTCTTCGTCAGCACGTCGGGCATACGGAGCAGGGTGTAGAACCAGTCTTCAGGCACAGGGATGCCCGTCTTTTCCGAGATAGCCTTGATCTGGTTGTAATAGTTCTCTACCAGTGCCGCATTCACGGGTGTGGCATCCACCACGGTGTCCTTCTCTATCCATACACTCATATCCACCTTACCACGGATGAGGGCCTCAGCCACCATCTGGCGCATCTCCATCTCCTTCTCGCGGTAGAGGGGTGCGATACGGGTGTTCAGGTCAAGTTGCTTGGAGTTGAGCGACTTCACCTCCACATGGATTTTCTTGTCCTTATAGGCCACGATAGCCTTGCCGTAGCCCGTCATTGATTGTATCATATACCTTATAATATTACAATTATAATCTTACAAAGCCTCGAGCATGCGCTTGATAACGACGGAGCAGGAGATCTCGCGATTGGCGGCCTCGGGGATAACCAGGGAGTTGGGAGACTCAATGACATCATCCGTCACGATGAGGTTACGACGCACAGGCAGACAGTGGAGGAACTTACCATTGTTCGTCCACGACATGTGCTCGGTATCCACCGTCCATGACATATCCTTCGAGGTAATCTTGCCGTAGTCAGCAGGATTGGTGACGCCGGGGTTACTCCAGTTCTTGGCATAGATGAAATCGGCACCCTCGAAGGCTTTCTTCTGGTCGTACTCCACACGGGCGTTACCAACAAACTTCGGATCGAGTTCGTAGCCCTCGGGATGGGTAATGACGAGATCGACATCGGCAGCGTTCATCCATTGGGCGAAACTGTTGGGCACGGCCTGGGGCAGAGCACGGCAATGGGGTGCCCAAGTGAGCACCACTTTCGGACGAGCCACCGTCTTGTGCTCCTCGATGGTGATGAGGTCGGCAAAGGCCTGAAGGGGATGTACGGTAGCCGTCTCCATGGCGAAGACGGGACGGCCGCTGTATTTGATAAACTGGTTCAGAACCGTCTCGGCATAGTCGTACTCGCGATCCGTCAGTCCTGCGAAGGAGCGCACACCAATCAGGTCGCAGTAGCAACCCATCACGGGAATAGCCTCCAACAGGTGCTCACTCTTGTCGCCATCCATGATGACGCCACGTTCCGTCTCGAGTTTCCAGGCACCGGCATTGACATCGAGCACGATGACGTTCATGCCTAAGTTCATGGCAGCCTTCTGCGTGGAGAGACGGGTGCGCAGGGAGTTATTGAAGAAGATCATCATCAGGGTCTTGTTCTTACCCAGATGCTGATACTTAAAACGGTCGTTCTTAATCTCAAATGCTTCGGCCATCGCCTTATACAGCGGACCGATATCCTGTACGTTAATAAAACTCTTCATATCTCTTTATTCTTATTTCTTAAATCGTTATTATGGTCTCACTTGTCCCTCGCCCTCGATGAGCCATTTGTAGGTGCAGATCTCCTCCAGCGCCATCGGACCACGCGGCCCAAGCTTCTGGGTGGAGATACCGATCTCGGCACCGAGACCAAACTGGGCACCGTCGGTAAACGAGGTGGGCGCATTCCAATAGACGCAGGCGGCATCGACATGGGCCTGGAAGGTACGGGCAGCCTGTTCGTTCATCGTGACGATGGCCTCACTATGGCCGCTACCGTTCTCGTCGATATGGGCGATAGCCTCTTCGAGCGAGGCAACGGTCTTGATGGCGAGTTTGTAGTCCATGAACTCCGTGCCGAAACTTTCGGCCGTGGCATGCTCCAGATAAGGATATTTCCCGTCGAGGGCAGCGTATGCCTGGGCATCGGCATAGATGATGACGTTCTTCTCGGCCATCTTCTCGCAAAGAGCGGCGAGGTCGCCAAGACGACTCTCGTGGATGAGCAGGCAGTCGAGGGCGTTACAGACAGAGACGCGGCGGGTCTTAGCGTTGTTGATGATCGCCTTGCCCATCTCCAGATCACCATCCTTATCGAAATAGGTGTTCACCACACCTGCACCCGTCTCGATGACAGGGATGCGGGCCGTATCACGTACGAAGTCGATGAGTTTGCGGCCACCACGGGGGATACAGAGATCCACATAGCCCACGGCATTCAGCATCTCACCTGTCGCCTCATGGGTGGCGGGCAACAGGGCTACGACATCGCTCGAAACGCCGTATTTCTCCAGAATCTCATGGATCAGGGCCACCTCTTCGCGGTTGGAGCAGTCAGCATCCTTACCACCTTTGAGCACACAGGCGTTGCCGCTCTTGAAACAGAGGGAGAAGACATCGAAGGTCACATTCGGACGGGCCTCGTAGATCATACCTATCACGCCAAAGGGTACGGAGACACGACAAAGCCGCAAGCCGTTGGGCAGCGTCTTCTGCTTGGTGATATGTCCAAGGGGGGTGGGCAGGGTGGCCACGTTGCGCATGTCGGCGGCGATACCCTCCAGACGGGCTGGCGTCAGTTGCAGACGGTCATAGAGGGGATTGGCCTTGTCCATCTTAGCCAAGTCCTCATCGTTGGCCTTCAGGATCCGTTCCTGACTGGCGATAATCGCGTCTGCGACAGCGTTCAGGATCTCATTACGCTGTCCGTCAGTCAACAGTGCCAGACTCTTACTGGCACGTTTCACCCGTTCAAATGTTTCTTTCAGTTGCATCTTATCTGGTCTTGGTTGTTATACTTCAAATTCCGTATGGGGGGTCACCTCAGGCCGTTCGATGAGGTCGATGAGGATGTTCTCACGTTCACCGTTGGCGATGATCACATGAATACCTGCCTGTGAAACCTTACTGGCCGTGGTGTATTTCGAGTGCATACCACCACGTCCGAAGGCACTCTTCTCCGGCTGGATATACTCGCTGAGGTCACGGCCCGGGGCCACCTTACTGATCAGTTCCGCACTCGGATCATCGGGATGGGTCGTATAGATACCATCGATGTTCGAGAGGAGGATGAGCGTGTCAGCCTCCATCATCTGGGCAATCAGTCCAGAGAGTTCGTCGTTATCCGTAAACATCAACTCGGTGACGCTGACGGTGTCGTTCTCGTTGACGATGGGCAGCACGTCGTTCTCCAGCATCACTGTCATACAGGCCCGCTGGTTACGGTACTGCTCACCAGGCTGGAAGTTCTCCTTCATCGTGAGCACCTGACCCACATGGATGCCGAACTCGCGGAACAGGTCGTAATAAAGTCCCACGAGTTTCACCTGTCCGACGGCAGAGAAGAGCTGGCGCTGTTCGACGGAGTCGAGATCGTGGCTGACCTTCAGTTCGCCACGTCCTGACGCCATGGCACCAGAGGAGACGAGGATCACCTCATAGCCTTCTTTCCGCAACCAGGCGATCTGATCCACCAGTGCCGACATACGGGTGACGTCGAGTTTCCCGTCCTTCCGCGTCAGCACGTTAGAGCCGACCTTTACAACGATACGTTTTTTCATTTCGCGTCTTTTTGTCTGATTTCCACACGGCGGATCTTACCGCTGATGGTCTTCGGCAGTTCATCGACGAACTCCACGATACGGGGATACTTATAGGGTGCCGTCACTTTCTTCACGTGCTGCTGCAGTTCCTTCACGAGGTCCTCGCCGGCCTTGTCCTTCCACTCCTTGCCGAGTACGACGGTAGCCTTCACCACCATACCACGGATATCGTCGGGCACACCTGTGATGGCGCACTCCACGACAGCGGGATGGGTCATCAGGGCACTCTCCACCTCGAACGGACCAATGCGGTAACCAGAAGACTTAATCACATCGTCGATACGGCCCTCAAACCAGTAGTAGCCGTCCTCGTCGCGCCAGGCCATATCACCCGTATGGTAAAGACCATCGTGCCAGGCCTCGCGGGTGAGTTCCTCGTCGCGGTAGTAATATTTGAACAGGCCAATGGGTTTACGGTCACCGACACGCACCACGATCTCACCTTTCTCACCGTCCTCACAGGGTGTACCGTCAGCACGGATAAGGTCGATGTCATACTGAGCATTGGGCATACCCATAGAGCCGGGTTTCGGTGTCATCCAAGGGAAGGTACCAAGGGTCATCGTGGTCTCCGTCTGTCCGAAGCCCTCCATGATGTTGAGACCTGTCTTCTCCTTGAGCTTGTCGAAGACAGCAGGGTTCAGGGCCTCGCCAGCCGTACAGCAGTATTCGAGCGACGAGAGGTCGTACTTGCTCAGGTCTTCACGGATCATGAAGCGGTAGATGGTGGGAGGAGCACAGAAACTCGTCACCTTGTATTTCTCGATCTGACGCAACAGGGTGTCGGCATTGAACTTCTCATGGTCGAAGACGAACACCGTAGCGCCAGCAAACCACTGACCATAGAACTTACCCCATACGGCCTTACCCCAACCCGTGTCAGCCACGGTCAGGTGGAGCGATCCCTCGTGGAGGTTGTGCCAGAACACACCCGTCGTGAGGTGTCCCATGGCATAGAGGTAGTCGTGAGCCACCATCTTCGGCTCACCACTGGTACCGCTGGTGAAGTACATCAGCATCGTGTCGTCGTTCTCGTTGACGAAGGCGGGGCGCACGAACTTCGGTGCCTGCTTCCATTCACTCTGCCAGTCGCGGAACCCCTCGGGGATGGGTTTGCCATGGTCCGTCACAGTGATATACTGCTTCACCGTAGGACTGTCGGGCATAGCCAACTTGATCTGCTCCGTGACATAGGCATCATCCACGCAGATGATAGCCTTCACTGAGGCACGGGTGTTACGATATATGATGTCTTTCTTCGTCAGCATGTGGGTGGCAGGAATGACGATGGCACCGATCTTACACAGGGCCAACATGATTACCCACCACTCATAGCGGCGCTTCAGGATGAGCATCACGGGATCGTTCTTGCCGATGCCGAGACTCATCAGATAGGAGGCAGCCTGATCACTCTGCTCCTTCAGTTCTCCGTAGGTCGTGCGGATCTCGTCACCCTGGTCATTGGTCCACAGGATGGCCAGTTTCTCGGGGGCTTCCTCAGCCCAGGCGTCCATCACGTCGTAGGCGAAATTAAAATTCTCTGGAATGATAAACTCCAGATTCTTATTGTAATCCTCTACAGACGTGAACTTCGTCTGCTTCAAAAATCTTTCAATCATATTATTCTACTGTAAATGCTAAGAACTTCACGGGTTTGTCGCCTACGGCCAACATGCCATGGGGCTTCGAGGAGTCGAAATAGATACTGTCGCCCTCGTCGAGGATCATCGTCTTTCCACCGATGAAGAGTTCCATCTTACCCTCCAGCACGAGGTTGAACTCCTGACCAGGATGGGTATTCTTATAGATGGTGCGTACGCCGGGCTTCGGCTCCACGGTGACGATGAACACGTCGGCCTTGTGGTTCACGAAACCACTCACCAGACTCTGGTACTTATACGCCTTCGTACGTTCCACGCTCATGCCCTGCCCCTTGCGCACCACGAAATAAGACTTCATGTGCGGAGCCTCGGCAAACATCAGTTCCTCGGCAGAGATACCGTACTTATGGGCAATCTTCATCAGGTTGGAGATGGTGATATCCACCTCACCAGCCTCGATCTTCTCATACTTCTCCAGGGAGATGCCAACGGTATCGGCCACCTCCTGTGCCGTCAGGTCCAACACGTCGCGCAGGCCCTTCAGGCGCTCACCAATTTGCTTCAGTTGTTCGTCCATATCTTTTGTATTTTACTATTCCTTATTTCAGTCCTGCCTTCAGGCCACGGATAACGGCTGAGGTGAAGCCGGCATGCTCCATCTCGTTCAGACCCTTGATGGTCACACCACCAGGTGTCGTCACCAGGTCGATGGCTGCCTCGGGATGCATGCCACTGGCCTCCAACAGTTCCACGGCACCTTTCATCGTCTGCATCACGATGGCCTTCGCATCGTCGGCCTTGAAGCCCAGTTCGACACCGCCTTCGGAAGCCGCACGCACATAGCGCATGGCATAGGCGATACCACAGGAGGCCAGCGTCGTGCCGGCGGCCAGATGCTGCTCGTCAGTGATCAGCGTATTACCCATCTCGTTGAAGATGTCGGTCACCGTCTGGATATCCTTCTCAGAGGCACCAACGGGCACGACAAACGTCATCGAGGCCATCTCGGCAATAGCGATGTTCGGAATCACCAGGAACAAAGAGGGACATTGATCGCCCAACCATCCCTTGATGCTCTCCGAGGAGACGCCAGCGGCAATCACGATCAGAATCTGCTTCTTGGGATCCAGTTCGGGTTTGATATCCTTCAACACGCGCTCCACCAGCCAGGGTTTCACCACGACACAGACGATGTCGGCCGTGTCTGCCGCCAGTTTATTGTCTGATGTGACACTGATGCCCATCTTGGCAAACTTCTCCGTGACAGCCTGTGAGGGATCGGCCACGGTGATATCATCGTTCTTGAAATACTGACCCTTGATCAGGCCCTCTACGGTGGCACCACCCATGGCACCAGCTCCGATAACTGCTATCTTCATAATGTCTTCTTAAGTTTTTCGATAAACAGGTCTGCTTCCGCCTTTGTCAGACAGAGCGGCGGCAACAGACGCAGGATGTTCGTACCAGCACAGCCCGTGAAACAATGCTCCTGATAGATCAGCGGCTGGCGCACATCCTTATGGGGAATGTCGAGGTCGATGCCGATCATCAGACCCCGTCCACGCACATCGACGATATGCTGCTGTGTCTTCTGCAACTCCTTCAGTTGGGCGATCAGGTATTCACCTACCTCGTGGGCGTTCTCCACCAGATGCTCCTGCTCAAACACATCGAGCACGGCTAATGCTGCTGCACAAGCGAGATGATTGCCACCAAACGTGGTACCCAACTGTCCATAGACAGGTTTGAACTCAGGCGATATCAGCACACCACCCATCGGGAAACCGTTGGCGATGCCCTTGGCGACAGTGATGATATCGGGTTTGATGTCCAACCACTGGTGGGCGAAGAATTTACCACTCCGTCCGTAACCGCACTGGATCTCGTCGCAGATCAGGATCGTGCCATATTTCTTACAGGCAGCAGCCAAGCCCTGTGCAAACTCTGGTGTGGCGAGTTTAATGCCGCCCACACCCTGGATGCACTCCAGGATGACAGCACAGACATCACCCTTTGCCAACTCCGTCTCCCAGGCTGCCAGATCGTTCATCGGCAGGTAGGTCACGTGGCCGTTATCGTTGATGGGGGCGATGATCTTCGGATTGTTCGTTACCTCGACAGCCAGACTCGTACGGCCGTGGAAAGCCTTCTCACACGACAGCACACGCGTACGACCGTTGGTGAACGAGGCGAGTTTCAAGGCATTCTCATTAGCCTCAGCGCCACTGTTGATCAAAAACAACTGATAATCGTCGTAGCCGGAAATCTTGCCAAGGCGCTCCGCCAACTCCACCTGTAACTTGTTGATCACTGAGTTGGAATAGAAGCCCAGTTGGCTCACCTGCTCCGTTACTTTTTCAATATAATGCGGGTGGGAATGCCCGATGCTGATGACGGCGTGTCCGCCATACAGGTCCAGATACTCCTGGCCCTTGTCATCCCATACTTTACAACCCTTGCCTTTGACGATGTTCACGTCGAAGAGGGGATAAACATCGAATAATTTCATGTCGTTTCCTTATAATCGGTTGCAAAGGTACGGCAAAAAACTGATAAATCGTCACATTTTCCTACTTTTTGCACACAATCACGCAAAAAGATCATAGACAGTCAATTACGCTACCCGCCTCAAGCAGACGTTGTTGCGCTTCTTCATAGCTCAGACCTAACGATTCCTGGAGCATCCGCGTACCACGGTCTATCAGCTTATCGTTGGCCAGTTGCATGTTCACCATACGGTTACCCTGAACACGTCCCAGACGAATCATTAATGTCGTGGAAATCATGTTCAGCACCATCTTTTGAGCCGTACCGCTCTTCATGCGACTGGAGCCCGTCACGAACTCAGGGCCAACGATGGTTTCTATAGGAAACTCGGTCTCCTGAGCCAAAGGTGTATTGGGATTGCTGGTGATACAGCCCGTCAGTAGTCCATTCCGTCTGGCCTCACGGACGGCCCCAATCACGTAAGGTGTTGTGCCTGAGGCTGCAATGCCCAAAACTGTATCGTCGGTTGTGGGATGATAAGCCTGCAGATCCTGCCAACCCTGTTCTTCAGAATCCTCTGCCCGTTCTACGGCATGGCGCAAGGCCTGATCACCACCAGCAATGATGCCCAGCACCCAGGTGTCAGGCACACCAAAGGTGGGAGGCAACTCACTGGCATCCAGTACGCCTAAGCGACCACTGGTACCTGCCCCGACATAGAATAGCCTGCCATCCCGCTTCATCCTCGGTTCGATGGCCTCTACCAGAGCCTCTATCTGCGGTAGCACCTGACGGACGGCTTCAGCCACCTGCTGATCTTCCTCATTGATGTGGTGCAGCAGTTCTGTTACCGACATCTGCTCCAGATGATCGAAGCGCGACGGTTGTTCTGTGATCTTATCCTTGATATCCATTCGACGCGACAAAGATACAATAATTTACACAAAAATGAAAATTATTTGGTGCAAATATACAAAATGTGTACCTTTGCCAACGAAATGAACGAGACGAAGAAAGGATTTATCCAACTGCACCTGAGTGTGCTGCTTGCAGGCTTTACGGGTTTGTTCGGACGACTGATCACGCTCAACGAGGTGGATATCGTGTGGTATCGCATGCTCTTTACAAGTTGCATCCTATTGGTATTCACAGGGTTACCACGCGTCGGCTGGCGAAAGTTCCTGCAACTCTGCGGATGCGGTGCCTTGTTGGGTTTCCACTGGATGCTGTTCTATGGTAGCATCAAGGCCTCGAATGTTTCCATTGGTGTCATCTGCTTCTCGCTCATCGGGTTCTTCACGGCCCTTTTCGAGCCGATGATCCTTAAGAAACGTTTTTCTGGCTGGGAGTTTCTCTTTTCACTGATCACCGTGGCTGGCGTGATGTGCATCTTCTCACTCGATGCGCGCTATCGCTATGGTATTATGATCGGTGTATTGTCGTCGGCCGTCTGTGCCATCTATGCCATCTGCAATAAAAAGGTGAGTGTGGGTGTCCGCAGTCGTACGGTACTGATGTACCAGATGTCTGGCGGTCTCGTGCTCGTCTCTGCGATCATCCCCGTTTATCTGTGGTTTTTCCCCAGCCAACAGTCCGTCGTAGTGATCCCTGACGGTACGAACCTCTGGTTCATGCTCTGCCATGCGCTCTTCTGTACCGTGGCGATGTATCTGCTTCAGATCCAGGCACTCAAACGATTATCGGCCTTCACCGTCAATCTGACTTACAACCTCGAACCCTGCTATACGATTATCCTCGCCTTCCTCATCTTCGGGGAAGGGCGCGAGATCAATTTCTCCTTCTATCTTGGCATCGCGCTCATCCTGCTCAGCGTACTCCTGCAGTCAATGAGGGCTTGGAAGAAATAGGGTTTCTCCCTATTCATAATCATCTATCACCGAATTCATGAAGTCCATCATCGGTTTGGCAGCACGGAACATACGCTCCATCTCATCGAGCCAGCCGTCGCCCTCGAAGAAGGTATTTGACACGGCGTGCCAACAACAATAATCCTTCAGGCGCAGGTAGTTCACATGCGGCCAATCCTTCGGGAAGCCAGAGGGACATTTCTTCAATTTTGCCAGTCCGAAACCTTGAGGCTGGTCCCAACTGTCGATGTCGGTCGGCGAGTCGGTACTCCATAGTTCTTCGTTGCCGAAGTATTTCAGAAACTCCTTGTTCTCCACGCACTTCAGCCATTCCTCCGTGTTCGCCATCATCTCATTACGGCACGAGGTCAGGATATTGGTTGGCAGCCAGTAGTTGCCCACCGCCAAAAGACAATGATCTGGCTCCAGATGGATATAGTATCCGCCCCTGAGCGCCTTCTTACTCTTGGCGTTGATATAGGCACCAAGGTGATTCTTGTAAGGCGACTTGTCTGGAGAGAACCGCGTATCGCGATAAAAACGGTAGGTACAATCTTTCACCTTGACGTGGGCGATCTCCGGATCGAATGTCACAACCCGCTCTATCGCCTGTTGCACACCCCGTTCAAACTCTGCCCTGGCGGCCTCGTATTCCTTCTTATGCTCCTGAAACCACTCGCGGTTGTTGTTGGCCATCACCTGCCGCAGAAACTTCAATATCCTTTTCTGATCCATCTTGAGATTATTATGTTTATGCTGCAAAGGTACAACATAATGGCGAACCTCACAAATTATTATGGTGAAAAAATGAAATAGGGAAATCATCCGTCATAAATAGGGATTTTCCCACACATATCTTATAAATATTTCTCATCTTTGCAGCGTCAAACAAAAAAACATTGAAGCGTATGAAAGAAAATCGGATTATTGCGTCGGCCCTCATCGCTGTGGGCGTCGCATGTATGGGTTGGTTTGTGAAGGCTGGCATCGACAACTTTGCCAACAAAGACCGTAAGGTAACCGTCAAGGGTCTGGCAGAGCGCGAGGTGCCTGCGGACAAAGTGACGTGGAGCATCGGCACGAAAGTAACAGGCAATGACCTGCCCATGCTTTATGAGAGCATCAACAGCCAGACGGACAAGATCAAGAAATTCTTGCGCCAGAACGGTCTCGAAGAGAAGGAAATCACGGTGAATCCTCCTTCAATCAGTGACCTGGAGGCCCGCGAATGGGGTGACAACCAAAAGAACTTCCGCTATATCGTCACCACGACAATTACCGTGGCCACGAATAAGGTGAAAGAAGTCAACTCTGCTATCTTCAAACAGGCAGAACTGCTGAAACAGGGCGTGGCCATCGACAGCAGCATCCCTCAATATGAGTATGCCTCGTTCCAACAGATGAAGCCCGAGATGATGGCCGAGGCCATTAAGAACGCCCAAAAGACCGCCGAGCAGTTCGCCGAGGCCAGTAAGTCTGACTTAGGCCCTATCCAGACAGCCGGCCAGGGGCAGTTCGAGATCGAAGACCGCGACCAGAACACCCCCTACATCAAGAAACTGCGTGTTGTGACCACCATCACCTACTCGCTGAAAGACTGAACATAGCAAAGGGGTTTAAGCCCCTTTGCTTTTCTACACAATTTTCAAAATGCATTTTTTTGGTAAAGCATCACTTTTTATGCTAAGTTATTAAATATCAACACTTTAGAAAAGTGATGGTTATTGAAAAAGTATCACCATCCATCATATCTCTCAAAACCCCTTTCTACACAGGCTTTCTACGCCATTTTTATACCAAAACAAGTTGTTTTGGTTTGTAAAAGATAGTCCCTTCATGCCGTTTAGATACCTCCTTCAACACCAAAACAATTTGTTTTGCTGTTGATAAAATCATCGCCTATCTGACAAGAGATCATCTACAAAGTTTGTAAATCAAAGAGTCTCTGCATGAGCCTTAAATCGTTGGAGGCGTTTGTTCAATTCATTAGCATCAGAGAGGAGATTCCAAATACCGTCCTCAGAGAGCACCCCGCGCTTCAGGTCGGCAGGTAATCGTCCAGCTTCATCATCGGCATAATCCTGCTTCCATGCTTCGCCATCATAATACTCACTAAGAGCCGTTAGGTCCTCTTGCGCAGCCTCATAGTTGTCTAACGCCACCGAAAGCGCCATCACCGCCTTCGCCGCATGTTCCATCCGCAACTCCATCTGCTTGATTCTCTCTATCTGTTCCATCTGATTAACTTTCTTGCGCAAAGATACAACATAACCTCGATTCCCACAAATAATTCTTAGGATTTTTGTTTACTGCAAAAGGTCATAATCCAATCCCCCAACAACAGTGCCACCGTTAGAAAGATTGTATGCTGATTGAAACGCATACCTCACACCGTACTTGTCCCCACGTGATGCGTGTGATGCGTACTCATAGAGGGGACAGATGCATAGGTAATAGGTCATGCCCCCAAGCACCAGTCACCGTGACTACTCAAAAACAGATTGTTTGTACTGATTAATGCCCCTCACGGACCATCCTTTTCTCCGTCCTGCCGTCAGCAAACCTTATTATGTTCAAACCACGCTGCAACTTGTTAGTGGAGCGTCCGTCAAGAGTGTAGATTCTCTCAGCCTTCTTGTTTCCCTGTGAAATCTGGATGGTATTTAGCTCTGATGTCTCAGGATTCACACATTCATACCAATTATGGGTGGCAAGAATCGCTGCTTTCTGAGCAATGATGGCATTTTGATTAGTAACGCTAACTGCGGGATATTTTGAAGTGTCATTTGTTGCATCATATCTGGCCGAATTTCCAAGCACAGAAATACCACTTCTTGGTGCAATAAGAGATTCGTAGTAGCAGCATGCAGCCGTATATCTGCAGAGTCCATAGCCACAATGTGTGCCATCGCGTGCGAGGTCGTACTCGTTGTTTAAGGAGCTAGAACGAAGATTTTCAACCGCAGTTCCATATGGAATGACAAAATCCACATGGTAATCTTCACACAGTCTTTTCACGGAATTTGCAATAAGTTTCCATCGCTCAAATGAAGATTTTTCTTTATTCTTACTATAATCGTCCCAATAGCTGTGTACCAGTAAGAAACCTATTACTGCCTGTGGTTGTTTGTCCTTGAGGAGTGACAGCAATTCGTTTAGATATCCACCTGCATTTGTTGTACCCCATTCGTGATAATATGGAGCGTATCTACTTAACTGATGTATAATAATAATGTCCCACTTTTCATTATCCAGAGCTTCCTTGAACAATGAGCCATCTACTCCCTCTCTCTTTCCTGTGGTGACTGCAGCATCGATGCCTCCCAAGACCTTACTTATAGAATAGTTATAATTGTCGCGTTCATAATACCTGTCATACCAATTCTTAAAACTGGCAGAACTTCTAATAGCTTTATAAAGGCACATGTCACTAAGGTCTGAACCGCTACTTTTTGCAATAAGCGGCAGCATTGACGTTGCATCATTTGTATAACTGTTACCTATATCCAGCACTTTCAAACTGGCTTTCCTTAATACAGATTCTTGTGCATTTACAGTGCCACTTACGCAAAAACCCAGCAACATAATAAATGCGCAAGAACGCAAGTTTTTTCTTACAATAGACATTAAATCGTACATAAAAAAAGGCGGAACCATTCGATGCTTATTGCCTTCTTAGGTTACCGCCAAGTGACCTGCCGCGAAACAAGCACAAATAGTTCACGCCCATTGAGCGTGAACTTTCGAACTACTTGTTTTCTCGCGGCGAATATTGGCGGTATTCAAGAAAGCGAAAACAAGAGCTAAAAGCTCAATATCTATTTATAAGTACGAACAGAAACGCTAATCTGTTAATAATAATGTATAGCCATCCACTGCACGAAACAATGGAGACGAGAGGATTGGGAGTTAACGAACCAACACTCCTGTATGAAGCTGTTCGACAGGGAAAATCAAATCCCAGTTCTTGCCCCAAACAATATTGCCGTTCTCTATTGTGAAGCGACTAAATTTACGAGGGTCAAGATACTTATTGTATTGCGGATGCGGATGGCGACGAATAAAGTCACCAATATCCACTGTCTGCGTAGTGTTGTCACTAAATGTCAAATAGACAGTCAGATTGCCAGCATTTTCTGCTTTAATAATGTGAAGTCTCTCCATAATCGATTCCTTTCTAAAGTTTCTTCTTGATATTAGTGCTACGAACACTCTGCTTCAGCACAAAGAACTTTACCCACTTGTCAATAATGTTCTTATGATACTTGTGAATGAATGCTTCTGCAGTACGCTTATCCTTTTCTGGCAATGGCTCCGCTCCCTTCTTTTCGCGAACATGAATATCAACAAGTTCACCATTCATCATAATGAGGTCGAATATGCTCTCCTTTCCTCCATGAAGCACATGCACATGTATTGGCTCATGCTCATTAGAAAAGAAATAGAAGATAAATCCAAAATACTCAAATATCTTTGGCATAACAGTTGTTTTTAAAACGTTCGCGAACATTATTTAATTAGGTAGTGAGGGCATTTCCCTCACTACCTAAATGAAATTAGTCAGCCAGCTTGGCCTTGATGAACTCGCGGTTCAGGCGGGCGATGTTGGCAATGGTCTCGTTCTTCGGGCAGACGGCCTCGCAAGCACGGGTATTGGTGCAGTTACCGAAGCCGGCCTCTTCCATAGCCATCACCATAGCCTTAGCGCGACGGGCAGCCTCTACGCGACCCTGGGGAAGCAGGGCGAGTTGAGACACCTTCGAACTGACGAACAGCATGGCTGAGCCGTTCTTACAAGCAGCGACGCAAGCGCCACAGCCGATGCAAGAGGCGCAATCCATAGCCTCGTCGGCATCCTCCTTGGGGATTAGGATGGCGTTGGCATCCTGAGCCTGACCTGTGCGGATCGTGGTATAACCACCGGCCTGGATGATCTTATCGAAGGCGTTACGGTCAACCATACAGTCCTTGATCACGGGGAAGGCTGCTGAGCGCCAAGGCTCAACGGTGATCACGTCACCATCGTTGAAGCGACGCATGTAGAGCTGACAGGTCGTAGCACCACGCTCGGTGAGACCATGAGGCGTACCGTTGATGTAGAGTGAGCACATACCGCAGATACCCTCGCGGCAGTCGTGGTCGAACACGAAGGGCTCCTTGCCTTCGTTGATGAGCTCCTCGTTCAGGATGTCAAGCATCTCGAGGAAGGAGGTGTCGTCGGGAATATCGTGCATCTCGTGGGTGTCGAAATGTCCCTGGTCCTTGGGGCCGTTCTGGCGCCAGAACTTTATTGTAAATGAAATATTCTTTGCCATAATCTTATTGGTTATCTTTGATGACTAATAGCTTCGCCTCAGCAAAGCTCAAGCAAGCTTGGCTTTGCATTCGGCTTGCATCTTAGTTCTTATAGTTACGTGTCTGTACCTTGATTGCCTCGTACTCCAGCGGCTCCTTGATGAGCTCGGGCTCGTTGCCCTTGCCTTTGTACTCCCAGCAGCCTACGTAGAAGTAGTTCTCATCGTCGCGCTTAGCCTCACCTTCCTCGGTCTGATACTCCTCGCGGAAGTGTCCACCGCAGGACTCGTTACGAGAGAGGGCGTCGAAAGCGACGAGCTGACCCATGGTGAAGAAGTCACGCAGGTGGATAGCCTTGTCGAGCTCGATGTTTAGGCCTTCCTTCGTGCCAGGAACGAACAGGTTAGTATCGAACTCCTTCTCCAGCTCGTGCATCTTCTTCAGACCGGTCTTCAGGCCCTCAGCGGTGCGACCCATACCCACATACTCCCACATGATGTGGCCAAGTTCCTTGTGAATAGAATCGACAGAACGCTTACCCTTGATGTTCAGCAGACGATCCTGCTCAGCATCGACGGCCTTCTCAGCCTCAGCGAACTCAGGCAGATCGGTAGAAACCTTCGGCCAAACAGCCTGATCAGCCAGGTAGTTCTGGATGGTGTAAGGCAGTACGAAGTAACCATCGGCCAGACCCTGCATCAGAGCAGAAGCACCCAGACGGTTAGCACCGTGGTCAGAGAAGTTACACTCACCGATAGCGAACAGACCAGGAATAGAGGTCTGCAACTCGTAATCTACCCAGATACCACCCATCGTGTAGTGGATAGCGGGATAGATCATCATCGGCTTGTAGTACTTCACGCCGTTGATCTCGTTGGCCACGTCGCCAGGGAATACGTCGGTGATCTCCTCATACATCTCGAAGAGGTTACCATAACGCTGCATGATGACGTCAAGACCCAGACGGTTGATAGACTCAGAGAAATCGAGGAATACAGCCAGACCCGTGTTGTTTACACCGAAGCCCTTGTCGCAACGCTCCTTAGCGGCACGAGAGGCCACGTCACGAGGTACGAGGTTACCGAAGGCAGGATAACGGCGCTCCAGATAGTAGTCGCGATCCTCCTCAGGAATCTCCCAACCCTGCTTCGTTCCAGCCTGCAGAGCCTTGGCATCCTCAATCTTCTTGGGAACCCAGATACGGCCATCGTTACGCAGTGACTCAGACATCAGCGTCAGCTTAGACTGCTTGTCACCATGAACGGGGATACAGGTGGGGTGAATCTGAACGTAAGAGGGATTAGCAAAGTAAGCACCCTTACGATAGCACTGAACGGCAGCAGAGCAGTTACAACCCATAGCGTTGGTGCTCAAGAAGTAGGTGTTACCATAACCACCAGTAGCGATAACGACAGCATTTGCGCTGAAGCGAACCAGCTTACCTGTTGTCAGATCCTTGGCGATGATACCACGGGCGCGGCCATCCACGATGACCACATCTTCCATCTCATAACGGGTGTAGAGCTTCACCTTGCCAGCCTTCACCTGACAGCTCAAAGAACTGTAGGCACCCAGCAGCAACTGCTGACCTGTCTGACCCTTGGCATAGAACGTACGGCTTACCTGAGCACCACCGAATGAACGGTTGGCCAGCATGCCACCATACTCACGAGCGAAAGGAACGCCCTGAGCCACGCACTGGTCGATAATATTGTTTGATACCTCTGCCAGACGATACACGTTGGCCTCGCGAGCACGATAGTCACCACCCTTTACAGTGTCGTAGAACAGACGATAGACAGAGTCACCATCGTTCTGATAGCACTTGGCAGCGTTGATACCACCCTGAGCGGCGATCGAGTGAGCGCGACGGGGAGAGTCCTGGATACACAGGTTGATCACGTTGAAGCCCATCTCACCAAGTGAAGCAGCGGCAGAAGCACCAGCCAAGCCAGTACCAACGACGATCACGTCGAGCTTCAGCTTGTTCTTCGGGTTGACAAGACGCTGATGAGCCTTATATTCCTTCCATTTCTCAGGTACTGGACCTGCGGGAATCTTAGAATCAATTTTCTTAGCCATAATTCTTCAGTTTTAAACGATTAACAACACAGGCTCGGAGCGCACTTGAATGCGAAAGCCAAAACAACTACCAAGAAAGCCAGGATCAGCAGCGTCACGTAGATGATGCCGATGCACTTCCAGCGCTGGAACCAGATCTTGCCGCTCCAACCGATGGTCTGCAGGGCTGACCAGAAACCGTGGGTCAGGTGGAACCAGAGGGCTACCAGCCAGATGATGTAGAGCACTACGAAGACAGGATTAGCAAATGTCTCCTTGATCCATGCGAAACCGTCGGCGGGATCAATCTGCTGATAGGCACCTACCAACTCGGCAAACATCATGTTGTACCAGAAGTTGAACAGGTGAAGCAACAGACCCAGCAGGACGATGATGCCCAGCACGAGCATGTTCTTTGATGACCACTCCACCTTACCGGAATTGACTACCGTGGCTACCTCATAGCGGTTGTTACCGCGAGCCGTACGGTTCTGTGCCGTCAGGATGAAGGCAAAGACAATGTGAATCACTGCCAGGGCAGCCAAGCCAAGTGTAGCCACGACGGCATACCAGTTGGCACCCAGGAATTCGCAAATCATGTTGTAACCCTCTTCCGAGAACAGCGCTACCAAGTTCATGCAACCATGGAAGGTCAGGAACAAGATCAGCGCAATGCCCGTTACAGACATTACAACTTTTCTACCAATTGATGAATTGATTAACCACATAAGTTGTTGAATTTTAATGAATTATTGATTGTTTTATAATTATTATTAGGTACGTTCGTACACGTTGAGGGTACAAAAATAATAAAAAATTATGAAAAGCGCAAGTGTTTTCGCAAATATTTTCACTATTTCTTTCTCTTTTTTTCGTAACTTTGCAACCAAAACAACGAAAAATATGGTATTGAAGTATGATGTCATCGTCATCGGAGGAGGTCATGCAGGCTGTGAGGCTGCCTGTGCCAGTGCCAATATGGGTGCCAAGACCTGTTTGGTGACGATGGACATGAACAAGATTGCCCAAATGTCGTGTAACCCTGCCGTCGGAGGCATCGCCAAGGGACAGATCGTACGTGAGATCGATGCCCTTGGCGGACAGATGGGTCTCGTGACGGATGCCACCTCGATACAGTTCCGGATGCTGAATGTCGGTAAGGGGCCTGCCATGTGGAGTCCTCGTGCCCAGTGCGACAGAGGGAAGTTCATCTGGGAATGGAGAAGAAAACTCGATGAAACGGAGAATCTCGATATCTGGCAGGATCAGGCAGATGAACTGATCACGGAAAAGGTCGCTGGTGAGACTGGTGTGCGTGCCATTGGCGTTAGAACGATCTGGGGTGCTGAACTCTATGCGAAATGCGTCATCGTAACGGCTGGTACTTTCCTGAACGGTCTGATGCATATCGGCAGGAAGATGGTGCCAGGCGGTCGTATCGCCGAACCAGCCGTCCCCCACTTCACGGAGAGCATCACGCGTCATGGTGTCACCTCGGCCCGTATGAAGACTGGTACGCCTGTTCGTCTTGACAAGCGGTCGATTCATTTCGATGAAATGGAGATTCAGCCTGGTGAAACGAAGCCCTATCAGTTCAGTTATCTGAACAAGGCTGGTGCACTGAAACAACTCCCCTGTTGGACGGTGAACACCAACGCGGAGGTACACGAAATACTGAAAAGCGGCCTCGCAGACTCTCCTCTTTATAACGGCCAGATCCAGTCGATAGGTCCTCGCTACTGTCCTTCCATCGAGACGAAGCTCGTCACCTTCCCAGATCGCGAGAAGCATCCGCTGTTCTTGGAGCCTGAGGGCGAGGATACCAATGAGATGTATCTGAATGGTTTCTCCTCCTCCCTCCCGATGGATGTGCAGATAGAAGCACTGAAGAAGATGCCTGCCTTCAGGGATATCAAGGTGTATCGTCCCGGCTATGCCATTGAGTACGATTTCTTCGATCCCACCCAACTGCGACATTCGTTGGAATCGAAGATCATTGAGAACCTCTTCTTAGCAGGTCAGGTGAATGGAACCACAGGTTATGAAGAGGCAGGCGGTCAGGGCACAATGGCAGGCATCAATGCCGCCCTGAAAGCAGGAAGCGAAAACAATTCTAACTACGAGCCCTTTATCCTCCATCGCGACGAGGCCTATATCGGCGTATTGATCGATGACTTGGTAACAAAGGGCGTCGATGAACCCTATCGTATGTTTACCTCTCGGGCTGAATATCGTATCCTGTTGAGGCAGGATGATGCGGATGCCCGTCTGACGGAAAAAGCCTACGAACTCGGATTGGTCAAAAGGGATCGTTATGAGTGGTGGATAGAGAAGAAACAGCATATCGAAGAAATCGAAAAATTCTGCGAGACTTTTGCGATCAAACCGAGACTTATCAATTCCTCCTTGGAGGGCTTAGGCACTACCCCACTCCAGTACGGCTGTAAGTTGGTGGATCTCGTCAACCGTCCGCAACTGAATCTGAAGAATCTATCAGAGTTGATTCCATCACTGAAAGAGTTACTGAATCGACCGAATAATCGTCAGGAAGAGATTGCAGAGGCTGCAGAGATCCGAATGAAATATAAAGGTTATATCGAGCGCGAGCGGATGGTGGCAGAGAAGATGCACCGTTTAGAAAACATCCGCATCAAGGGCCATTTCAACTACGAAGAACTACAAGGGCTCTCTACCGAGTGTCGTCAGAAACTGATGAAGATCCAACCCGAGACTTTGGCACAGGCCAGCCGTATCCCTGGGGTCTCTCCCAGCGACATCAATGTGCTGTTGGTACTCATGGGCAGATAACGTTCCACGTGAAACAAAAGAACAAAAACTTATTTATAACTTACTGATTATGAACAACAAAGTACTGCTTGACAATCTGCGTTGCATACCAGATTTCCCCAAGAAGGGCATCAACTTCAGAGATGTGACAACGCTCTACAAGAATGCCGAGTGTTTACAGATTATGCTCGACGAACTCGAGGCGATCTACAAGGACAAAGGCATCACCAAGATCGTGGGTATCGAGAGCCGTGGCTTCGTGATGGCCTCTGCCCTTGCTGGCAGATTAGGCTGTGGTGTCGTCCTCGCCCGTAAGCCAGGTAAACTCCCTTCTACTGTGATTAAGGAATCGTTCTCGAAGGAATATGGTGTCGATACCATCGAAATGCACATCGACTCCATTGATGAAAACGATGTGGTGCTGATCCATGACGACCTCCTTGCCACTGGTGGTACAGCCAAGGCTGCCTACGACCTCGTCCAGCACTTCCATCCGAAGAAGGTCTATATGAACTTCATCATCGAGATCAAAGACGAAGGTCTGCATGGCCGTGACGTCTTCAAGGGTATCGACCTCACCACCCTCATCACGATCTAAGAAACGTTCCACGTGAAACACGATTTCCCGAAACGCCTATAAACAAAGGGTTTGCGCATGACGAAGGAAGAGAACGAGAAACGATTAGCATATCTGAAAGGAATCGTCAGCAGGTTGCCAGACAAGCCTGGCAGTTACCAGTTTTATGACGAGACCAAGACCATCATCTATGTGGGAAAGGCGAAGAGTCTCAAGTCGAGAGTCTCTTCGTACTTCCACACAGAGGTGGATCGTTTCAAGACCAAGGTTCTCGTCTCGAAGATCTTCGACATCAGTTATACAGTGGTGAATACGGAGGAGGATGCACTACTCCTGGAGAACTCCCTCATCAAGAAATACAATCCCCGTTATAACGTACTCCTGAAAGACGGTAAGACCTACCCTTCCATCTGCGTTACCAACGAATACCTGCCACGTATCTTCAAGACCCGTACCATCAACAAGAAATGGGGCACCTACTACGGGCCCTACTCCCATGTGGGAGCCATGTACGCCGTGCTCGACCTCATCAAGGAACTTTATCACCCACGTACCTGTATGTCGCTCATCACCAAGGAGGGCGTTGAGACGGGTAAATATAAGGTCTGCCTCGACTACCATATAAAGAAATGTATGGGTCCGTGCGTAGGCAAACAGTCCTCCGAGGACTACCAGAAGAACATCCTCCAGGCCCGCGAGATCCTGAAAGGCAACACCCGTCAAGTACTCAAAGACCTCAAGGACGAGATGCTCCGTCTGAGTGAGGAACTGCGCTTCGAGGAGGCCGAGGAGGTGAAGCGTAAATACATCGCCCTCGACACCTTCGTCAGCAAGAGCGAGGTGGTCAGCCACACCATCAACAACGTCGATGTATTCTCCATCACCAGCGACGAGAAGATGGCTTACATAAACTTCGTCCATGTCTCGAATGGCAGTGTAAACCAGAGTTTTACCATCGAATACAAGAAGAAACTCAACGAATCAGACGAGGAACTGCTGCAGCTGGGTATCGTGGAGTTGCGCCAGCGTTTCAAGAGCGACGCCAAGGAGATCATCGTGCCTCAAGAGATAGACCTCGAACTGGATGGCGTGAAGTTCACAGTACCCAAATTAGGCGATAAAAAGACCCTGCTTGACCTCTCGATCATGAACGGCAAACAGTATAAGTTCGACCGTCTGAAACAGGCCGAGAAACTGAATCCAGAACAGAAGCAGACACGCCTGATGAAGGAGTTGCAGGACAAGCTCCACCTGCCAAAACTACCCTACCAGATCGAGTGCTTCGACAACTCGAATATCTCTGGTACGGATGCGGTGGCCGCCTGTGTGGTTTTCAAGGCGATGAAGCCCTCGAAACGCGACTACAAACACTACAATATCAAGACTGTCGAGGGGCCTGACGACTACGCCTCGATGAAGGAGGTGGTACATAGGAGATACACCCGTCTGATCGACGAAGAACAGCCCCTACCCGACCTTATTATCGCAGACGGTGGCAAGGGTCAGATGGAGGTGATCCGTCAGGTGATCCAGGACGAGCTCGACCTCGATATCCCCATCGCCGGACTGGCCAAGAACGACCGTCACCGCACCAACGAACTGCTCTACGGTTTCCCCCCATTGAGCGTCGCGCTGAAAACGGACTCCGAACTGTTCCACATACTAACCCAGATCCAAGATGAGGTGCATCGCTTCGCCATAGAATTCCACAGAAACAAGCGTTCTAAGCGCGCTTTACACTCCGAGCTTGACAACATTCCGGGCATCGGCCCGAAGACGCGTGACGGGCTTCTAAATGCCCTTAAATCGGTTAAGAAGATCCGTGAGGCTGAGCTGACGGAACTGGAGACTATTATCGGCCCCGCAAAAGCCCAGATCGTCTATGATTACTTCCACGTGGAAAAAGAGGCTCCAGAGCAAAAATAAGGGCTGCTATTCGCGCAATAAGGGCCACGGAATTTCCAATAAGAGTCACATAATTTTCCTACGGGACCACTTATTATCCACAACGCCGCTACACCGCTACGCCGTCCCATTTGCAAAACTTACAATTCTAGAATTTCGGTGCAACTCAGGCTTTCCGCGGAGCCTATTCAACAGAAATAAGGGTTAAGAGAGAATCATTCAACTTCTGCCAGGGTTAAGAATGAGGTTCCCTAAAAGGCATTCAACCTGTGGCAGGGTTAAGGTAAAAACCATTCAACTGTTTCTAGGGAAGTACAGTCAGTGGACGAGTGGACAAGTGGACAAAAGGTAAAATCAAAAATACTAAAATTATGAATCATATATAATTTATTATTATATTATATATATATAATATAATAATAAAAATATAATTATGATAATTATGGTATAACTTAGAAATACCCTTTTGTCCACTTGTCCACTTTGCTATTTACGTAAATGTAAGTTTGTAAGTTGTAAGTCACTTCGTTTGGGAAAAGCAAATGGGACGGTGTAGCGATGTAGCGGCGTAATTATCATAGCATATATTTGGAAGTTTCGAAATAATTGCTTATCTTTGCCGAAAATTCAAAGAGATGAGAGCAGTCATACAGCGTGTCAGCCATGCCAGCGTCACCATCGAAGGAACGGTGAAAAGCCAGATACAACAGGGTTTCCTGATCCTGTTGGGCATCTGCGACGAGGACACGATGGAGGATGTGGATTGGCTGGTGAAGAAGATTGCCAACCTGCGCGTGTTTGGTGACGAGAACGACGTGATGAATCGCTCCATCCTCGATGTCCAAGGTGAAGCCTTGGTGGTAAGTCAGTTCACGCTCTATGCCAGCTATAAGAAAGGTAATCGTCCGAGCTGGTTCCGAGCCGGCTCCCACGAGCACTCTATCCCACTCTACGAGGCCTTCTGCCGCGATCTTTCCGAGGCTATAGGCAAACCCGTAGGCACGGGTGAATTCGGCGCTGATATGAAGGTAGAACTGCTCAACGACGGGCCCGTAACTATCTGTATGGATACGAAAAACAAGGAATAAACTTCAAATAACACTTTAAACAAACAAGACATGGACAAGAGACAAATTATCAATTACGTGAACTTCGCAGCCCTGGTTATCTACCTGATTGGCCGCGTACTCGACATGCCCATCCTCTGCTGGATAGGCCTTGGTATCATGACACTCTCCAGCGTGTGGACCATCCTCCACTGGAAAGAAAACGACAAGATCTCGAACTACATATCCGTAGCCTTCCTCGTACTCGTCGGACTATCCCTGTTTGGACTATAAGACATGAAGAAATACTTGAGAGAGATCGAGGTCTCCGGATTGATACTCACCGCCATAGGCGTTGTCTGTGCACTGGTGTGGGGTGCTCATTTCGGCATGTGGCCCTGCGCCATCGGACTATTACTATTGCTGGTGGTCTTTCTCTACAAGGCCTTCCACTGGAAGGAATACGAGCGTGAGAACAGGCAGTATATCATGATTATCCTGCTCGCCATCTTCATTCTGTTCATTCAAATGATAATCAAACGATGACCATCAAAGAAGCACAAAAGGCTGTAGATCAGTGGATTAAAGAATATGGCGTTCGCTATTTCTCAGAACTCACCAATATGGCGGTTCTGACGGAGGAGGTGGGTGAACTAGCCCGTGTGATAGCCCGTAAATATGGGGATCAGAGCTTCAAGGAGGGCGAAACGGACAACCTCGGTGAAGAGATGGCCGATGTGCTCTGGGTGCTGCTCTGTCTGGCAAACCAGACGGGTGTCGATCTCACCACAGAACTCCAGAAATCCATCGAGAAGAAGACGCAGCGCGACTCCCTCAGGCATATCCACAACAAGAAATTATTAGCATAAAACAGATAGGTATTATGGCAGAAAAGACAGTAGAAAAAAGCGTTATCGAAGAAGCGCTGAACAAGTACAACCTCAACATCTCTGACGAAGACGTGAAGGCTGCCGTGAAGAAGATCATCACGGAGAAAGTACACGAGAACGATACCCCTGAGGTGAAGAAATTCCTGATGGGCAGTGTGGAACTGACAACGCTAAAGACCACAGATTCAGACGAAAGTGTGATGGCGTTCACGGAACGCGTGAACCAGTTCGACGAACAATACCCTAACCTACCCCATGTGGCCACCATTTGTGTATATCCCAGATTCGCCCGTACGGTGGCAGAGACGTTAGAGGTGGAAGGTGTCGAAATCGCCTGTGTATCAGGAAGTTTCCCGTCGTCACAGGCTCTTATCGAAGTGAAGACGGTGGAGACAGCCTTGGCCGTAAAAGACGGCGCTACAGAAATAGATATGGTATTGTCTGTAGGTGCTTTTCTCTCAGGCGATTACGAGACGGTCTGCGACGAGATCCAGCAGATGAAAGAGGCTTGTGGTGAGAAGAAGATGAAGGTGATCCTGGAAACTGGTTGTCTGAAGACCGCCAGCAACATCAAGACTGCCTCACTATTGGCGATGTACTCAGGAGCCGACTACATCAAGACATCAACAGGCAAGTTGGAGCCAGCCGCCACCCCAGAGGCCGCTTACGTGATGTGTCAGGCCATCAAGGAATACTACGATGAAACGGGCATTCAGATCGGTTTTAAGCCCGCTGGAGGCCTGAATTCCGTGATGGATGCTCTGATCTACTACACCATCGTGAAAGAGGTTCTGGGCGAAAAATGGCTCACCAACCAGTGGTTCCGCATGGGTACTTCGCGACTGGCGAACATGCTGCTGAGCGAAGTCATCGGAGAAGAAGTGAAATTCTTCTAAATAAGTTCTTTTAAATAAGTAAGGGGTGAACGATCGTTCACCCCTTCTTTTATAATTTGCGTTGGATCGCATATTCCAGATAGGCGGAATAGGCATCTTTCAGAGCCGGATCCTTGACGTTTTCATCAATATACTGGCGCACCTGAACGGCGATCTCATCCATCTTCTGCTGGGCATACTCGATACCACCATACTCCTTCGTAAACTCCACGAGGACGGCGATTTCATCGGCATTGATCGTACCCGCCTTCACCTTTAGGGCCAGCGGCATCATCGACTCGTAGGGCGAATGGTTCAGTGCGTAGATCACGGGCAGTGTCAACTTGCCCTCTGCCATATCGGCACCCGTCGGCTTACCAACCTCGTCAGAATCGAAATAATCGAAGATATCATCGCGAATCTGGAAGATCATACCCAGATTACGGCCAAAGTTCCGCGCCTTTTCGACATCCTCCTCAGAAGCTCCTGCTGACAACGCACCAATACCTGCGCAAGCCTGGAAAAGAGAGGCTGTCTTCTTCTCAATGACCTGATAATAAACCTCTTCCGAGATCTCCCTACTGGAAATATTCTGCAACTGGAGAATCTCACCAGCAGCCAATGTCCTACCCAGTTCTGAGAGCTCACGCAGGATCTCCCGGCTACCAGCCACAGAAACGTTCAACAGACAGGTAGAAAGGATATAATCACCCACCAGGACTGCCACCTTATTAGTATAGGCCGCATTGACGGAGGGACGACCTCGACGCTCATCACTCTCATCAACCACGTCATCATGGGTCAGACTGGCCGTATGCAGCAATTCAAGGGCAACGGCAGAACGCAGGGTGATATCAGAGACAACACCGTAGTTCTTCGCGGAAAGAAGCGTGATCATCGGACGCATCTGCTTACCTGAGCGCTCACGGATATAGGTGAGGGCCTGCGACAGCAGACCGTCAGGATGAGAAAGGGCTTCATGGAAAAGACGGGTGAAGTCCTCAAATTCCGTTGTAATCGGCGATTTTATACGCTGCAGATAGTCCATTCGATAAGAATTTGGGACAAAAGTATAAAAAAATTGGGTAATTAGAAAGTTTTTTCGTAATTTTGAGCAGAAAATTAAGAAAGTTATGCAGAAATTGTTCCTTTTAGACGCTTACGCGCTCATTTACAGGTCGTATTACGCCTTTATCAAGAACCCGAGAATCAACTCGAAAGGACTGAACACATCGGCCATCATCGGCTTCTGTAATACCCTGAATGAGGTGCTGCAGAAAGAGCAGCCCACCCATATAGGTGTAGCCTTCGACCCCCACGGTCCGACGTTCCGAAGTGAGGCCTTCCCTGAGTATAAGGCGCAGCGTGAAGAGACGCCCGAAGATATCCGCAAGGCTGTGCCCATCATAAAGGACATCCTCAAAGCCTATAACATCCCCATCCTACAGGTGGATGGCTACGAGGCCGACGACGTGATTGGCACCCTCGCCAAAAAGGCTGATTCCATCGGTGTGGAGACCTATATGCTGACACCAGATAAGGACTACGGCCAGTTGGTAACGGAAAATGTGAAGATCTTCCGACCGCGTCATGGAGGCGGCTACGAGGTGATGGGTCCTAAGGAGGTGACGGAGAAATATGGCATCACTACCCCACTCCAGGTCATCGACCTCCTGGCGCTGATGGGTGACTCGGCAGACAATTTCCCCGGGTGTCCTGGTGTCGGTGAGAAGACAGCCACGAAACTCATCAGCGACTTCGGAGACGTCAAGTCACTGATCGAACGTTCGAGTGAGATCAAGGGTAAGTTGCGTGAGAAAGTGGAGGAACATGTGAAGGATATCGAGATGTCGTACTTCCTCGCCACCATCAAAACGGATGTTCCTGTCGAACTCAACATGGATGCTCTGAAACTTGTCGAGCCGAATGAGGAGGAATTAGGCAAATTGTTCACGGAATTGGAGTTCAAGAGTCTCGCAGACCGAATTCTTAAAAAGAATCAAAAACCGCAAAAAACCGTCAACGCACAACTCGATTTGTTTGGCGAATTTCCAGCCGACGGGTCAGACTTGAGCGAAAATTCAAGTTTTGAAAGCCTGAAAACGACGGCGCACAATTACAAACTCGTTGAGAATGAGGAAGATTTGATAAAACTTCGTGATTATTTCTTGACAAACGAAATTTTAAGTCTAGACACGGAAACCACCTCCACCTCTCCCATCGACGCAGAATTGGTAGGTTTGAGCTTCGCCGTGAAGGAATTCGAGGCTTTCTACGTGCCTGTTCCTGCCAATCGTGAAGAAGCGTTGCAAATTGTTAATATCTTTAAAGAGGTGTATGAGAGTCCGAAAATCTTGAAGGTCGGACAGAATCTGAAGTACGACCTCGAGGTGTTGCGAAACTATGGCATCGAGTTGAAAGGTCAGATGTGGGATACGATGATTGCCCACTATCTCATCCAACCCGAACTGCGTCACAACATGGACTACATGGCTGAGATCTATCTCAACTACCAGACCATCCATATCGACGAACTTATCGGACCCAAGGGTAAGAACCAACGTTCGATGCGCGACCTCCTACCCTCTCAGGTCTATGAGTATGCTGCCGAGGATGCGGACATCACCCTCCGTCTGAAGAATAAACTGGAGCCCGAACTGAAGAAGTTCGAGTGCGAGGAACTGTTCTATGACATCGAGATGCCGTTGATGCCCGTGCTGGCAGAAATGGAAATGAACGGTGTGAGACTCGACACGGAATCCCTCAAGGAAACGTCAACAATTTTGACCAACCGCGTCTTAGAGATTGAGCAACGTATCTACGAACTGGCAGGTGGGCAGTTTAATATTGCCTCACCCAAACAGGTGGGCGAGATCCTCTTCGACAAACTGAAGATTGTAGAGAAGGCAAAGAAAACGAAGACGGGTCAGTATGTCACCTCAGAAGATGTACTCCAACAGTTGAAGAACAAACACGAGATCGTGGCGGATATATTGGAACACAGAGGTTTAAAGAAACTCCTTGGCACGTATGTCGATACCCTACCCTCGCTCATCAACAAGCGTACGGGGCATATCCATACCTCGTTTAACCAGACCATCACGGCCACAGGTCGCTTGTCGAGCAGTGATCCCAACCTGCAGAACATCCCTATCCGAGGCGAAGATGGCAAGGAGATCCGCAAGGCCTTTGTACCAGAGCCAGGTTGTCTGTTCTTTTCAGCAGACTATAGTCAGATTGAACTACGTGTGATGGCTCACTTGTCGCAGGATGAGAATATGATCCGTGTGTTCCGTGATGGCAAGGACCTCCATGCGGCCACGGCTGCCAATATCTATAAGAAACCCATAGAAGAGGTGACGCGTGACGAGCGCACGAAATCTAAGCGCGCCAACTTCGGTATTATCTACGGCATCACCGTCTTTGGCTTGGCAGAGCGCTTGGATATCCCCCGCGACGAGGCTAAGATGCTGATAGACGGTTACTTCGCCACCTTCCCACAGGTACACGACTATATGGAAAAATCTAAACAAGTGGCCCGTGAGAAAGGTTACGTCACTACCCTCTTCGGGCGTCGTCGTTACCTGCCAGATATCAACTCCCATAACGCCACGGTACGTGGTTTCGCAGAGCGCAATGCCATCAACGCCCCCATTCAGGGTACGGCGGCAGACATCATCAAGGTGGCGATGATCCGCATCTTCCAGCGTTTCAAGGCCGAGGGCGTCAAGAGTAAGATGATCCTACAAGTACACGACGAGCTCAATTTCTCCGTCGTTCCGGAAGAAAAAGAGCTCGTCGAGAAGATTGTCATTGAGGAGATGCAGCACGCCATCACACTGGCCGTTCCCCTCGTGGCTGACTCAGGCTTCGGTGCCAACTGGCTCGAAGCCCATTAGGTCTTATTTCACGCGCCAGACATTCAGTACAATGCCCTGGAAGCCCTGAGAAAAACTTGGGGCACAGAGGAAGAGACTGTTGTTCAACCAAGCGTATTTGCTGTCTGCGGGAGCCTCGAACTGGGGCGCTGCACGGAAGTAGAACGTGGGGTTACCATTAGCATCCTTATCGCTGCAGATAATACCACGATTACGCACATGGATATTCACACCGTCGTCCGTCTTGATGCAGTAGATGGCCTCCAGTTCCGTACGGTTAATGGCTGTATTGGCGATCTGGTAATCAGCACCGCCATTGATGATCGTTCCCTTGATGTTAGGACCCTCAAACGTACCACCAGTAATAGGGATGATTGTACGACGACCATGCTGTGTCTCACCACACGTATAGGCATCGCCCAACGTCACTTTCAGTTGCAGGGCAAACTCCATGGGCAGACTCTCTGGAATCTGTTCTGGGTCTAAAATCTGTGCATTGACACCCATTGCAGAGGCCATCAGCACCACCATTGTTACAAAAAACTTCTTCATTTGTTGATGATCTTTTTACCGTTCTTAATCATGATTCCCTTGTAGTTCTTATCGACCTTCATACCATAGAGGTTGTAGGTATTCTGGTCCTCAGAAGCATCGTCTTTCACCGACTGAATACCTGTACCTGTCAACTTCAGTTCGATCTTATCGAGGTTGACGTATGGCTTATTGATCGTGACGCGGAGGATCTGCTTGCCTGCCTCCAGAGGAGTCTTGAACTCGCCTGTCAATACCTTATAATTACTCCATTGGTTGTTATCTGTCTGTGGCACATTCACCTTACAGAGTTCGACGTAGTTGTCATCCTTGACAACGCCAATGGAGAAGGCAGAAGCGTCAGGAGAACCACAAGAGACCGTAGCCTCGTATGAATAGGTGCCAGATTCCTTCACGTTGATGGTATATTCGAGCCACTCACCCGTAGCCGTATAGCCGATGACACAGCCGCCATTACCCTTCACGAAATCCACACCGCCAGCATCAGAACGATAATCCTTGATATCGCCCTCGTTCACAGTGTCAGAATCGTGGAACGACAGGCCCTCTGCACCACCGTCAAAGTCTTCGGCCTCGATGATGCCAGGAACCTCCTTCTCACCATTATAGGGCGTACGCGGAGGATACACCGTAAAGCCTGAGAGGCGTTCATACTGGGTACCGTCTGTAGTCGTCACAACGGCCTTGATATTGTATCTTTTTGCGTCAGTGGGCGTATATTCTGCCTCATAAGGAGCATTCGTCAGCGTACCGATCAACTCATCATTCACATAGAGTTCAATGTGGTCGATGGTCTTGGTCTTCAGACTGGCGTTCACAGTGATAGGCACCACCTCACCCTGCTCAACACCGATGGCGGCAGGTTTCACATAGACAGAGGCCTCTTTCACCATGCCAGGGAACGGACTCTTGGCGTTCTTGGCTTCATCCGACTGCATATACTCGCGCAGCCATTCCAGGGCAGGACGCTCTACACCGTTTTTAATGATACCAGAATAGCCTTTACCGTTATCTGTCCATGTCTTGCCATAGATCCATCCCCAGAGGGTGACACCTGCACAATAGTCTGCTTCCCAAAGGAGGGGAATCTGTGCCTTATAGTCGCGCAGTTGGTCGTTATCGTTTTGCGAGGCGATATCGTATTCTGTGACATACATAGGCATCTGCAACGCATCCTGGATCTTCTTCATCGAGGCCTTGAGGGTGTTGGCACTGCAACCTCCCAGATCGTGCGCCTGACAGCCATAGGCATCAATCGGAGCACCTGCGTCACGAATCGTCTTGACGAGTTCGATAAACTGATCAGTATTCCACTGGAAGGTGTTGTAGTCGTTATAAATCAGGATGGCATCCGGCCAGCGCTCATGAGCCATCTCGAAGGCCTTGATGATCCAGTCATAGCCCGTCTTACCATCGCCACCCAGGGCAGCCTTATAGGGGGCAGGGGCATGACCGCTCACGGCCTCGTTCACCACATCGATCATTGGAAGATTGGGATAGTGCTTCTTCGCTTCGTCCATCCACTGCTCGATTGCCTCGTATTGCTTTTCCGTCGAGAGGTTGTTTATCCAGTCAGGATACTGCGATCCCCATACGAGGGTGTGAAACTTAAAGGGGAATCCGTGCTCCTTGGCGTAATCGGCAGCCACGTCGGCAGCGCGCCAGTCGTATTTCCCACGTGTACCTTCCACACATTGCCACTTCGTTGCATTCTCATGAGTCACTTGATTCCAGTACTCAGAAAAGATAAAGCCATCAGTATCCATCTCACCTGGCCATCCTGTGGTGATATTACCCAGGAACTTATCTGGGTTAGATGATAACTGTGCACTGGCGGGGTTAAAGAAAAGGCCAACAAAGGCCACACAAAGAAATGTTTTTGATAAAAATCGGTTCATTTTTAGAGTTTCTTTTTTAAATTTGGCTGCAAAGGTAGCCATTATTTAGATAACATGCAACATTCTGAAAGAAAATTTGTTTTTTCGCCCGATTTGCAGTACCTTTGCACCCGGATTATAAACGTTTATAGAAGAAAATGGCATTAAAATGTGGTATAGTAGGACTCCCTAACGTGGGTAAGTCCACCTTGTTCAACTGTCTGTCAAGCGCCAAGGCCCAGGCAGCAAATTTTCCCTTTTGTACGATTGAGCCCAACGTGGGTGTAATCACCGTTCCTGACGAGCGACTGACGAAACTTGCAGAACTGGTGCACCCTGGCCGTATCGTACCTGCCACCTGTGAGATCGTGGATATCGCTGGTCTGGTGAAGGGTGCCTCGAAGGGCGAAGGTTTAGGCAATAAGTTCCTGGGAAATATCCGTGAGACGGATGCGATCATCCATGTGCTCCGTTGTTTCGAGGATGAGAATATCACTCACGTCGATGGCACGATTGATCCCATCCGCGACAAAGAGATTATCGACACAGAACTGCAACTGAAAGACCTCGAGACGATAGAGTCAAGGCTCGCCAAGACGGAGAAAGCCGCTGCCGCTGGCAATAAGGATGCAAAGCTCGAAGTGGGAGTCTTGAGGGCATATAAGGAGGCCTTGGATCAGGGTAAGAACGCCCGTATCGTGGAGTTCGAGAGTAAGGACGAACAGGACTGCGCCCGCAATCTTTTCCTGCTGACCTCGAAGCCCGTGCTCTATGTCTGCAACGTGGGCGAGGCTGATGCCAAGGACGGCAACGACTTCACGAAGAGAGTAGGGGAGTTGGCTCAGGAAGAAGGTGCCGAGATGATGGTTATCGCTGCCAAGACAGAGGAGGATATCGCAGAACTGGAATCCTACGAGGACAAACAGATGTTCCTTGAGGAACTGGGCCTCGAGGAGAGTGGTGTGAACCGTCTGATCAAGAAGGCCTACGCCTTGCTGAATCTCGAGACCTTTATCACCGCTGGTGAGATGGAGGTAAAGGCCTGGACGTATAAGAAAGGTTGGAAGGCCCCCCAGTGCGCTGGTGTCATCCATACCGACTTCGAGAAGGGCTTTATCCGCGCTGAGGTCATCAAGTACGACGACTATATCCAGTATGGTTCTGAGGCCGCTGTCCGCGAGGCTGGTAAATTAGCCGTCGAGGGTAAGGAATACGTGGTTCAGGATGGTGACATCATGCACTTCCGCTTTAATGTATAGGCTATGATGAACCTGCTTAATTATATCGTCTGGCAGCCGGATATAGAGGCTTTCCGCCTTGGTCCTATCGCTGTGCGCTGGTATGGTCTGATGTGGATCATCGGTATCATTGTAGCCTACTTCGTGGTGAGGCGGCTCTATAAAGAGCAGAAGATCAAGGACGAACTCTTCGATCCGCTGATTTTCTACTGTTTCTTTGGCATCCTGATCGGTGCCCGTCTGGGGCATTGTCTCTTCTACCAGCCAGATTATTTCTTGACCTCATGGCAGGGCTTTGTGGAAATGCTGTTGCCCATCCATTTTGGCAACGACGGCAGTTGGCTGGGCGAGACATTTGGTTTCTTCCTAACAGGCTATGCAGGCCTTGCCTCGCATGGTGGCACACTGGGTTTGATGATCGCCCTCTGGCTCTATGTGAAGCATACCAAACTGAGCATCTGGACGGTACTCGACAATATCGCCATCGCCACAGGTACCACGGCTTGTTTCATCCGTCTGGGCAACCTCATGAACTCAGAGATTATCGGCAAAATCACAGATGTGCCCTGGGCCTTTATCTTCGAGCGCGTGGATATGATGCCTCGTCATCCAGGACAACTCTACGAGGCCATCGCCTATGCCATCCTCTTTGGCATCATGTGGTATCTGCACAAGCGTATGCCTGAGAAGATCGGCACTGGCTGGTATTTCGGCTTCTGCCTGGCCTACATCTTCACTTTCCGCTTCTTCATCGAATACACCAAGGAAGTTCAGGAAGCCTTCGAAGCCTCTCTCCCCCTCGACATGGGCCAGATTCTCTCGATTCCCTTCATCATCCTTGGCGTCTATTGCATGACCCACGCCAAGAAAGCCTAACAGAGGGACGGTTCTGAAGTGAACCCAGAAAGTTGGACATAAAATATGCAGTCATCAGGTAGTTGCTCCTTCAAAAGAGCATTATTTGGCATCTAACAGGGAAACGGTCATGGGAACCGTATTCTACTATGGCTGTTCGGATTAATTCCTAACAGGGGCCTAACAGAAATCCCCTCTGTAAGCCTTCTGTAAGAAAAGCGCGGCTCGTGATGAGTCGCGCTTTGAGTGTTAACGGTTTCCTGCGAGTTTGATTTTCTTGCATTTGCCTGCATCATGCCACGTACCTTTATATATAATAGGCGGACGAGACTCTATTCTCTGTTTATGGTCATTTTGATTTCCAATTCCCTGAACCCTAGATCTTGCCTGCTTGTAGACATCACGAGCAGGAGTGTCAAAAGACACGAAAGTCTCGTAGTCATAAGTCCAAGAATTGCCCTCCGATAACTTCATTATACGTTTGTAGATTGCTTCACGACTCGGAGCATTGAACCCACAATCATTATAGCGCATCATGCTGTTCTCTGTTGGACGATACATACCATGACCATAGTACCTGGCTCCCTCATATACGCCAAGTCCTTCATCTGCATAACGGGAATCACAGAGGAAATGGGCCCATCTAACTTTTGTTGGATCGCTGCGCCAATCCACGTTTGCTCCCTCACCATAATCTATATAAAAGGCATCAAGGGCTGCTTTTATCTCATCATTGGGAGATTGCTCTTCCATTCCCAACTCAACATATTCATCAAGTAAAAATGCTAATCCATGTCCGCCCATCTCATGGTTCAGAACTTTGCTCACCCCGTCCATCATATATGCAACAAATGAATTGTCGCTTTCATACATCGTTGTGATACTTCTATCTATGCCGTAGTCGGTATTATAAACAACACCTACCATTAATCTCTTTGCATCTTCTCCCAGGGCCTTCTTCGCATATTCAAAAGCCTTTTCATTGTCTTCATTGATAGCATGCCGGGCATCGCTGGCAAACTCTGCATTGGGCGAGACTACTTTCACAACAAACACATTGAATCGGGAGCGTAACGACTTGTAGGGTTCCTCGCTAAAGAATTGTTCCATAGCGTTTTGCATCTTTTTTTCATACTTTCCACCATTGTCCATGTCCTTATCAACAAATGCTTCACCCATGAAAACTAAGTCTATACCTTTTCCCTCTGTGGCTATCTGTAATTGTTGCACCTCACCGTCTTTTGAGTAGTCTGTAGAGGTGTAATATTCATTATTGATGGTTCCTGCGAAAAATTCCTCTAGCCTTGGGATAATCTGGTTATAATCTTCCCCTCCTTGTGCCAGACTATGACTGATTATCTTACCATCCTGATCAACGAGAACAGTACTAGGCGTTGCACAATAAAATAATAACGGAATGTAATTCTCATGAGTTTGAGAAACGTTATGCCATGGGACTGACTTTTCGTTAATATAGGTTCGATATGTCTCCTCGTCATCACAGGGTATAGCCAAGTCACATAAAACAGATAGGCCAAGAACATCAAACCCTTTCTCGTGGAATTGATGGTACGCTGGTATTAACTTTTCATTAAAGGCTAAAGAATATGGACACCATGATTCCCATTCATAAAGCAGTGTCAACTTATTATTCTTATATATTTCGCTGCTTTTAATTATATTACCGTCAATATCAACCAATCTGAAGTCTGGTGCATAAAGGACTACATTCGACAAGTCCAGCTCTGTATGCTGATTTAAGAATTCGGGCCACATCTCCTTGAATCTGCGATGATTAACAATCTCATCAGGGATCTTCCCCGTGAAATAATTACCTTTTAAACTCATGTGGGCAAGGTCTCTTACCTTACTCATGACTAATGTAAGAGATGCAGGGAAACAACCACTTAGTTTATTCTCCTCAAGACCCAAAGAACATAATAATGGTAACTTACATATTTCTTCTGGGATTTCTCCAGTAAGTGCGTTCCTTTCCAATCCAATATTTTGCAATGATCTAATACCAGCTAAAGAATGTGGTATCTCACCACTTAATTTATTGCCAGGTAAGTAGATGTAGTCTAGATTCGATAATCTTGAAATGGTTTCTGGTATTTGACCAGAAAGATTGTTATTTCCTAAACTTATCCCATATACATAATCTGCACCGCTCACATAAACCCCATACCATTCCGATAATGGCTTGTCACTACCCCAGTTCGTATTATTTGTCCAATGATCTCCATCAGTTGCATAATAAAGATTCATCAATGCGTCTCGTTCTGTTGCTGGCCATTCTCCAAGAGAAACAATCTTCACAGTGTTGCTTAGATCATATTGCTCGTTCTTGAAAACCACAGAAACACTGCGGTCTGAGCCTATATAATTAGCATCGTATTCAAACGTATAAGTGATGACTTGGGGCTGGCTATCATTTGTATCAACCAGCCTCAACCAGTCGGCTTGCAGCTGACAGGTGATAGACGCCCCATCACTGATGTTGGTTTTCAGTTTTATTTCAAGGCGACGGTTATCTGTGTTTGTTACCTCATAATAATCCTTCTCTACTTGCAGGAAAGGAGCATCGGCAAATTTAATACTATCGCCAGTGTTAATTGGCATACGGACTACATCAAGGTTTCCTGTTTGGATGTTTTGCCAGAAGAAGCCAGCAGGATCTTTCTCAAAGGTGATAGTCATATCTTGCGTGGGTTGCCAACTGAGGCTATCGCCATGATTGAATATCCATGCGCTTTGTGCACTCATGGTAAGCGAACAGAGCAGTATGCTGAGAAATAGGTATATACGTTTCATCATTTTGCAATTTTGAGGATTTTACCATTCACTTTGATAATATAAATGCCTTTAGAAAGGCCCTTCAGTGCATTGCCAAGTGAGGTATGCACGGCACAAACCCTATGCCCTTCAAGGTTATAGACTTCGATGTCAGCAACACTTTTCATCGAAATCGTTTTCATATCCAAGGTGCCCAAGTCATGGTATTCGTAGGCAATGCCTTTTACGTCAGATAGTGTAAACGTCTGGTTATCCTCTAAAGTGGAGACTTTCACCTGATTAGAAGACGGTAACAGTTGTAACGTCGTGTTTTCAAGCAGGAAACCAATCGTACTGCCGTTGTCTAGACGCACCATCAGTGCATTGGGATACTCATCTTTGGCCATCGTGCATAATGACAGACAACTCATCATTGTTAGTAGTAATAGTTTCTTCATATTTCTTTTTTTTAAGCCTTAGACTGCAAAGATACTATTTTTTTCACATTATTGATAAAAATGTGATGATATTTTTTATGACATATTGCACAAATCATAAAATTTGTGTATTTTTACGGTGCTTTCTAGCTAACAGGGCGCAAGAATCTAACAAAAGAACCGTCCCCCTGTTAGGCTACTTTCCTGAAACGATCTTCTTGATGTCGTTGAGTTTGTTGAGGGCTTCGAGGGGGGTGAGGTTGTTGACGTCGAGACCGAGGATCTCGTCGCGCACCTGACAGAGTACGGGATCGTCGAGCTGGAAGAAGGAAAGTTGCATGCCTTCGCGAGAGGCGGCGATCTCGGCCGTGGGCTTGCCTACGGTACCTACTTGGGCATTCTCGGCTTCAAGTTGCTTCAGAATCACGTTGGCGCGCTTCACAATGCTGCGAGGCATACCAGCAATCTCGGCCACATGGATACCAAAGGAGTGTTCACTGCCTCCACGCTCTAACTTGCGCAGGAAGATCACCTTACCATCGACCTCCTTCACAGAGACATTATAATTCTTAATGCGCGAGAAGTTCTTCTCCATCTCGTTGAGCTCGTGATAGTGCGTGGCAAAGAGGGTACGAGGGTGACCTTTGGCGTTCTCATGGAGATATTCCACTATCGCCCAGGCGATCGAGATACCATCGTAGGTACTGGTGCCTCGTCCTAACTCATCGAAGAGCACCAAAGAGCGACTGCTGACGTTATTCAGGATATTCGAAGCCTCCGTCATCTCTACCATAAATGTAGATTCGCCCAAAGAGATATTATCCGAAGCACCCACACGTGTAAAGATCTTGTCCACCAGACCGATTCTCGCGGCTTCTGCGGGCACGAAACAACCAATCTGGGCCAACAACACAATGAGTGCCGTCTGTCGCAACAGCGCCGACTTACCAGCCATATTCGGACCCGTAATGATGATGATCTGCTGGCGCTCATTGTCAAGCAGGATATCGTTGGGCACATAACGCTCGCCCAAAGGCAATTCCTGTTCGATAACAGGATGGCGGCCCTGTTTGATATCTATCACCTCTGAAGAATCTATCACAGGACGGATATACTTGTTCTCCTCCGCCGTCTTGGCAAAGCTCAGCAGACAGTCGAGGCGCGCAATGATGTTCGCATTAATCTGAATCTGTGGGATAAACTCCTGCATGGAAAGCACGAGATCATTGAAGAGCTTCGCCTCTAACGAAAGAATCTTATCCTCTGCACCCAGAATCTTCTCTTCATACTCTTTCAACTCCTGTGTGATATAGCGCTCCGCCTGGGCCAGCGTCTGCTTGCGCACCCACTCTGCAGGCACCTGGTCCTTATAGGTATTACGCACCTCGAGATAATAGCCGAACACGTTGTTATAGCCTATCTTCAGCGATGAGATACCCGTCTGCTCAGCCTCGCGCTCCTGAATCTTCAGGAGGTAATCCTTACCTGAATAGGCGATGCTTCGTAACTCATCGAGTTCAGCATTCACACCATCACGAATCACGCCACCCTTTGCAACCAACTGAGGAGGATCGTTCTGGATCTCTTTTTCGATCTTGTCGCGCAGACTCTCACAGAGATTCAACTGCTCTCCCACACGATTCAGAGCATCATTATTGGCAGAGAGACAAGCCGCCTTGATAGGTTGGATGGCTTGCAAGGCTGTCTTCAACTGTACCACCTCACGAGGCGACACACGTCCCACAGCCGCCTTCGAGACAATACGCTCCAAGTCGCCTATACGATGCAACTGTTCATCGACGCACTCCCTGAACTCTGGTTCGCGATAGTAATACTCCACGATATCGAGGCGCGAGTTGATAGGCTTCTCATCCCTCAGGGGGAACACCAGCCAACGGCGCAGTAATCGGCCACCCATGGGCGACACCGTCTTATCGATGACGTCGAGCAGCGACTTGCCGTCATCCTGCATGGGATGCACCAGTTCCAAACTACGGATCGTGAACTTATCGAGCCTTACATATTTATCCTCTTCAATACGCGAGATCGAAGTGATATGACCTATCTGCGTGTGCTGGGTCTGTTCGAGATATTGCAGGATAGCACCAGCGGCTATCACACCAGCCTGCAGATGATCCACACCAAAACCCTTCAGGTTCTTCACGTTGAAATGCCTCAACAACTTCTGCTTGGAGGTCTGCTCTGTAAACACCCAGTCGTCGAGCTGGAAGGTGAAGTATTTCGAGCCAAAGAGACGATCGAAATCCTGTTTCTTCGTTCTGTCGTGCAGGATCTCCTTGGGCGAGAAATTGCCCAAGAGTTTCTCCACATAGTCCTGCGTACCCTCGCCTGTTAAGAACTCGCCTGTCGAGATATCCAAAAAAGCCACACCAAACGAGGCCTTGCCAAAATGCACAGCGGCTAAGAAGTTATTCTCCTTATAGTTCAGCACATTGTCTGAAAGCGCCACACCAGGCGTTACCAACTCCGTGATGCCTCGCTTCACGAGTTTCTTCGTGAGTTTGGGATCTTCAAGTTGGTCACAGATCGCCACGCGCTTACCAGCACGGATCAGTTTGGGCAGATAGGTGTCCAGCGCATGATGGGGAAAGCCGGCCATCTCGTCGCCCTTGTTATAACCATTGTTACGATGGGTGAGTGTGATGCCTAAGATCTTCGAGGCAGTAATGGCGTCCTCGCAATAGGTCTCATAGAAGTCGCCACACCTGAACAGCATCACTGCATCCGGGTGTTTCGCCTTCAGATCGAAGAACTGCTTCATCATCGGCGTCAGTTCCTTACCTTCCTTCTTTGCCATATCCGCCTCTTGTATTTATTCTTCTTTTTCTTTAGGTTCGAAGACCAACATCCAACGATAGAGGTTACAGCCTACAAAATTACCCAACACTTCTGAGACATAGACGATAAGCACATCCGTCTGAAGCAATTGTTCCGTTGGGGAAACCAGGAAATAAAAAGCATCCGCGATAGAGTGGGCAAAGCCACAGAGGATGAACACAGGGACACCCAACAACAGAGGCAGCATCTTCCCCTTACGGGCGAACTCCACAGCCGTCGTCATGATGAATCCACAACCAATGGCCAACAGGAAACAAGCCCAAGGCCCCTTCGCCAATCGTCCTGCGAGAATCTTCGAAGCCTGCTCAATACAGTCTGGCTGGGCATAGGCAATCAGCCATGCAGAGAGCAGACAGCCAATGATATTACCCACGAGCACCAGGGCGAGCATCGTCCAGTCGCCCTTCATACGGATAAAACCTGCCGTGCCCGTATAGAGCTTCAGCCCGTAATACACCACCGTCGTCAGACCGAAGGCAAACAGTACGGCACCAGCCACACCACCTACTCTCAGGTTGACCACACAACCAATGGAAATACAGATTCCCGCCAAAATGGCCAGAGGTATAATCTTTCTCATGTTCATGACTTGACTAATGGCTGCAAAGGTAGCCAAATATATCCACAATGCCAAACTTTTTGCCTACATTTTCCTCGTTATTCAGAAATAATGCCTACCTTTGCACGCATGAAAATCATCGTATCAAAGGAGATAGAGCAGGTTTGTCCCACCTTCGTTGGGGCTTGTGTGGAAGCAAACGTCATCAATACGCCTTATTGTGAGGCGTTGTGGCAGGAGATCGATGCCCTGTGCGAACAGTACAGGCAGACGCTCACCACAGAGACGCTGAAAGAGATGAGCAGTATCGCTGCCACGCGCAGTGTCTATAAGGCCTGTGGCAAGGATCCCTCGCGCTATCGCCCTGCCTCTGAGGCACTCATCAGAAGGGTGCTACAAGGTAAGGCGCTCTATCAGATAGATACGCTCGTCGATCTCATCAATCTGGCTTCGATTGCCTACGGCTACAGCATTGGCGGCTTCGACGCTGATAAGTTTAAGGGCGACACACTGACATTAGGCATAGGTCGCGAGGGCGAGCCCTACGAAGGCATCGGACGAGGGATGATCAATATCCATGGTCTGCCTGTGTATCGCGATGCAGAGGGTGGGGTAGGCACACCCACCAGCGACAATGAGCGTACTAAGATGGAACTTTCCACCACCCACCTCGTCGTACTCATCAATGGCTACGATGGTAACGAACAGCGCGTCGTTGAAAACGCCCAGTACATCCTCTCCCTCCTCAGCAAATACTGCCAATCCACCAACGGCCATTACCACGTCTATCGACCATAAGCCAGATGTCTCATATCATTTTGCTGACGTCAGCAAAATGATCAACTTTGGAAAAAATATTTCATTCACCTTTCAGCCGAGGCGTAAAGCGTTGATATTCTGCGTATTGGGCTGAAAGGAAAAAAGAGGTGGCCTCTGGCTGACAAGAAGCAGTCACTTTTGATTAAATTCTCTCGAGAATTCATCCGTAAAGGACTCCTTATTTTCGCTAAAGTGGCTCCTAATTTTTGTCCCAGGCCCTGGGACTAAAGCAGGGATTCGAGGAGACCCTCGCAGGCATCTTCGAGGAGTTCGAGGGCGAACTCGAAGTCGCGCTCTGAGCCGTAGTAGGGATCGGGGACGGTCTTCTGGCCGGGGTGATGGCGCAGGTAGTCGCTCATGCGGATGATCTTCTGAAGATCTGAAGGAGAATTGGCCTGACGCGCCACGTCGTAATAGTTCTCTTGATCCATCACGGCGATATAGTCGAAGCGCGCAAAGTCCTTCGAAGAGAACTGGCGGGCTCGATGGTCGAAGTTGTAACCATGCCGCTGGCCACACTGGCGCATACGACGGTCTGGCAATTGTCCTACATGCCACGAGCCAATGCCAGCAGAATCGATGAAATATTTGTCTTCGAGCCCTCGTTCAGCCACGAGATGCTTCATGATGCCGTCAGCCGCTGGCGAGCGACAGATATTTCCCAAACAGATAAACAGTATCTTCTTCATTTCGCCTGCAAAGGTAGCAATATTTGGCGAAACGAACAAGCAATCCGTCAAACTATTTGATGCTGAAGCGCAGTCCTACGTTCAGATTAAAGCTGAAGGGCTTGTCCTGATAATAGGTGGGTACGTCGCTGCCATTGTCGAACCAGTAACCCACGCCAGGCTCTGCATAGAGGCTCAGCCAGTCAACAAACTTAAATTCTGCACCCACGCCACCATTCACGGAGAACTGCAGGGGGCGGATAGAGACACTCTCTTCTCCCTCTTGCCTCGAAGGCAAAGTCACTTCCACATGTCGCTTACCTTTTACCATCTTCTCTGCCATACCACCAACAGAGGCATAGACACTAAAGTAACGATTACTCCAGAGTTGATAGTTCACGTTGACAGGAATGCCGATATAAGTCAAGCGCTGCTCTGCTTCTGCCTTAAAAGAGGTGGAAGACAGACTGATATCCGAGGTCAGCAGGGCATACGACAATCCGCTTTCAATACTCCATCTCTCGTTAAAGGCGTAACGTAGCAACAGGCCGAAGCGTATGGGCTGGTGATGATGCACATTCTCATTGACTGGCTCTTGATTGTTACCATCACTAGACCTGCTTGACAACTTGTCAGGATAAGAACCTCTGCATTGCACCGTTGTTGTATCTGTATCTGAGGTCATCCATTCTACTAGCAAGTTTTTATCATTGCCAGAGTACCCTTTGTTTGGATTATAATAAAACAAATCTGTGGAGACATAATTGCCTGACATTACATTCGACAGATAGACCTTGGCCATCAGGCGCTTGCCAGAGGAGACGGAGCGTTTGAAGTCGAAAGGATAAATCGTTGGATGAGCCTCTGGAAGCGAACTCTTTCTGGGTTGCTCCTGAAGTTGGCCTTGTGGCTCTGGCGCTTGAATCTTTACCTCTTGTGACTCTGGCACTTGAACCTCCGATTGCTCTTCGACAGCCTGAGCCAGTTGCTCTACGGAGTCCTCAACCACTGCGATAACAGAGAGAGCCTCCGTCTTCTTTTCTTCAATAGCCTGCTGAATCTTATGCTTGGCTTTAGCCAAGATGGGAAGATCAGATACCTCCTCCTTCTGAGGAATGACAGGCTCTTGTTGGATCGTTCCCTCTATCAGTCGTGTTTCCGCCGTCTCCTCTATGATATCCTGCTGCTCACGATTCAAGAGATAATAACCAGTTCCTGCCATTATCAATACCACAACGGCTGCCGCTATCCTGCGAGGCCACATCGTAACGGTCTTCGCCTTCTGCTTATTGGCAGCAAGCGCCTTATCTATCTCATCCCACGACACCTCTGGGGCAGGCTCCTTGTAGTCTGCCATCTTTTGTCGCATCTGCTGTTTCCATTGTTCTTTCATCGTGGGTGATGTTTATCGTTATAATCTCTGATCATTTTCGCAAGCAGGTTCTTGGCCCTGCTGAGTTGAGAGGCTGAGGATCGCTCCTTGATACCAAGTAGTGAAGCAATCTCCTGATGGCTTTTGTTCTCGAAGACGTAAAGGTTGAAAACCGTTCGATAGCCTGTAGGCAACTGGCTCACCATCCGTTGAATCTCGTCAGGCGGTATCTCCTCGATGGGTGGATCCTCGTCTTCTGGTTCTTCTGCCACATCTTTCTCAAGCAACATCAGTTCGTGATGCTTGGCGGCTTTCAGGAAATTCAGCGACTCGTTGATGACAATCCTTGACGCCCAAGCCTGTAGGGAACCCTTGCCACGATAGGTAAAGTCTGAGATGTGGGTGATGATCTGTATGAGCGACTCCTGGAACACGTCTTTCATGTCGTCCGTATCTGGGATGTAGCGCGAGCAGATGGCTGCTAATTGTTCTGCATAGAGGGAATAGAACTCCCGCATCGCCCCGTTTTCCCCGTTGCGAAGTCGCTCTGCCAAGCGTTGTTCATCCTGTTTCCCTATCTCAAACACTTACCTTTTTAATCACCCATATACTGTCCGATAAAGAAGATGGCACCAGTAGATTGCTCGCTGATTACATAGAGGAACGGACGATTGGCGAAGAACTGTACGTGCTGGGGCTCATCCCCCAAACAAGATTCCATCATACCTATCGCTGTAACGGCTGCAGCCTCTGTGCCCTCTTCGTTGAGTTTGATTCTCGCCACTTGTTTCATCATGCTGATAAAAGTTGGCACATTGCAGAAGTTGGGGAACTCTGCCAAATTAGGATTAAAAGCCCTTGGCATACCCAGAGCCGACATGATTGGTTTCAGGTTCACATCCGACTTTGACTCAAAACGAGGCAGCTTCAGATCGACGACAGCCCTCCCCATTATCTGATAGTTTTGCCATGTCTCTACCGTCAGATTCTTCAGTACATCGTTGATGGTCTTACCCTCCTTGGGCAACAGGATTGTCATGCGATAGGCAAGGTTGCCGTATGGCAGACACAAGGCCTGACAATCATCCGTTTCTGCATAATTAAACTCGTGTTCTTGATGCATCATGGGCACCTGCTTATCTGCGCTGTAGCCCTTGAAGGTCTCATCCTTCGTATTGTCCTTGTCGAACTTCTCTGCCCACGTGCCTTTGAAGTAGATGGCATTGAGCAGATAACTGACGGCATCGGGGTTGAAACTCTGTTCATTGAGTACCTTCTCAATCATCTTCTCCGTATGGTCGCTGGCCCATTGGTTGATCACGTCCATCGTCTTGCCATCGTGGAAGTCGCGCGTCTCTGGCTCAGCATCGTAGAAAGTTTTTGCCTTATTGATGAAGTCGGACTTCAGTTCGTAGTCTTTGTTCATGTAGATGGTGTTGGCAATCATCACCTTCGTCAACTTGTCGAGGGTGGGTGCCTCTGTGAGCATCTTGCGACAGAAGGCGTTGATGCTGTCAGCCCCAGCCGTTCCAAAGCCTAACACCTTGTTGATTTCTTTCTGCGTCTCACCAGCTGCACCATTGTTCAGCATGCCCAAAGCGTAAGTGATACTAATAGGCGAGACAATCTCGCTCTTGTCGGATGTCACTTGACGGAAAAGGCTGAAGGCAAAGTTGTTGCTCTCGTTTACCAAATCCTGCTCTGCACGAGTCAGCGAAATGTACTTAAGCTTGTTGTCGTTATTCGACAGCGTGTCTACTGGGCAAGAAATGACCTCAGGATCAGATGTGTCACCATCACTCTTGCTACATGCTGACCATGTTGTTACCATCATCAGGGCGATGGCTGCCCACAATACTTTTTTCTTCATAATTACGTGCAAAATTAAAACATTTCTATCTATAGAACCCCAAAAAGGCAAAATACTGCATGGAAAAGGAAATTCTTAACAATGATTAACTGTATGATGCTGACAGCATTACTCGCTTATTCGTAACTTTGAGCTTCGCTCGAAATTACTCACGCTCAAGAAAACTCAAATAAAATTTGGTTTTCTACTCGCTTATTCGTAATTTTGCCGTCGGAATGGAAACGTTTAGAGAGAAATACGAGCGATTCAAGGAGTGGCAGCAACGGCCTTATCAGGTGAAGCCGATGTCAGCAGAGGCACATGACTGTCCCACCTGTGGCACGCACTTCGAGGGCAACTACTGTCCCCGTTGTGGTCAGTCTGCGAGAATCGGACGTTATTCTTTTAAGAAGGCCTTCCTCTTGTTCCTCGACGTGTGGGGCTTGGGCAATCGTGGCATGTTCCGCACCATTCGCGATCTGATTCTGCGTCCTGGTTATATGATCCGCGACTATCTGCAGGGCATGCAGATGGCCTACTTCCCTCCCTTTAAGATGTTCTTCCTGTTGACGGCCTTATCGATTTTTGTGCAGACTGGCATGAACATTAAAAGGCAAGACCGTTCCCAAATCGTCTATGAGGAAATCATGCAAGATATGCATCAGTTACTCCAGGAGAATACCCAAAAAAACGAGGAGGAGAATACCCAAAAGACACTGAATCAAGGCCAACAAGATAGTAACGATCCAACAAATGGAATATATGTTTGGATGATGAAGCACGTAAGCATTGTGATGATAGTGCTCTTGTTGCTGTTCTCTGGCCCGCTTTATCTGTTTTTCCACAAGAGTCCTGCCTATCCGGACATCAAGTATTCGGAATTCTTTGTGACGATGGTCTATATCACTAATATGCTGGACATCTACAGTATTGTCCTGAATTTCTTCTGTTTAAACTTCGTCGCTGAAATCTGCATCTATGTCTTGGCCATCATCCCCCTGAAACAGTTGTCGGGCTACAGCTATTGGCTCACTATCTTCAAAACGCTGATGGCCTTCTTGGTGTTTTTCGTCGCCTATCTTGCTTTAATCATCCTGATAAGCGTGGTCGTCGGTATGATATATTTCTAGGCGGCATCGTAGAAAAACCCCAATAAATTTGGTATTTTCCTCGATTTGCACTATCTTTGCAGCCCAATTATTAATGTACGGAAACAAAAATAAAAGCAAAATACAATGGATTACAATTTCAGAGACATCGAACAGAAATGGCAGAAGCGATGGGTGGAGAATGGCACTTATCGCGTAGTGGAGGATCCTAAAAAGAAGAAGTTTTATGTGCTGAACATGTTCCCTTATCCCAGTGGAGCAGGTTTGCACGTGGGTCATCCGCTTGGCTATATCGCCAGTGATATTTATGCAAGATACAAGCGTCAGCAGGGCTTCAACGTGCTGAACCCCATGGGTTATGATGCATACGGACTGCCTGCAGAGCAATACGCTATCCAAACGGGACAGCATCCTGAGAAGACCACGTTTGAGAACATTGACCGTTATCGCAGTCAGTTGGATAAGATCGGTTTCTCGTTCGATTGGGAGCGCGAGGTTCGCACTTGTGATCCTATCTACTACAAGTGGACACAGTGGGCCTTCCAGCGCATGTTCAAGAGTTACTACAGCACAGCCTCGCAGAAGGCTCAGCCCACCATCAAGTTGATTGAGCACTTCGAACTGATGGGTACTGAGAATTGCAATGCCCTGGGCACAGAAGAGTTGCACTTCACGGCTGCCGACTGGCATAACTTCTCTGAGAAGAAGAAGCAGGAGGTACTGATGAACTACCGTATCGCTTATCTCGCTGACACGATGGTGAACTGGTGTCCGAAACTCGGAACCGTGCTCGCCAATGATGAGGTCGTCGATGGCGTCAGCGTTCGTGGCGGTTATCCTGTGGTGCAGAAGAAGATGCGCCAGTGGTGTCTGCGTGTATCGGCCTATGCACAGCGTCTGCTCGATGGTCTGGAGGAAATCGACTGGACAGACTCACTGAAAGAAACCCAGCGCAACTGGATTGGTCGCTCTGAGGGTACGGAAGTAGAGTTCAACGTAGCAGATAGCGACAAGCACTTCACGATTTTTACGACGCGTGCTGATACGATGTTTGGTGTGACCTTTATGGTACTGGCCCCTGAGAGCGAACTCGTAGCTGAACTGACGACACCTGAGCAAAAGGCAGAGGTAGAGAAGTATCTCGACTATGTGAAGAAGCGCACGGAGCGTGATCGCCAGATGGACCACAAGGTGACAGGTGTGTTCTCAGGCAGCTATGCCATCAATCCTTTCAACGACGAGAAGATCCCCATTTGGATTGCTGAATATGTGTTGGCTGGTTATGGTACGGGTGCCATCATGGCCGTACCTGCTCACGACTCTCGTGACTACGCCTTTGCCAAGCACTTCAACCTGCCGATTATCCCATTGATTGAGGGCGCTGATGTCAGCGAAGAGAGTTACGATGCAAAGGAAGGTATCATGTGTAATTCTTCAAGCAGCAAGTTCTCGTTGAATGGTCTCACTGTGAAGGAGGCCATTGCTGCCACGAAGAAGTTCGTCACTGAACAGGGCTTGGGCCGTGTGAAGGTGAACTATCGTTTGCGCGATGCCATCTTCTCTCGTCAGCGTTACTGGGGTGAGCCATTCCCTGTGTATTACAAGGACGATATGCCCTATATGATTCCCAAGGAGTGTCTGCCACTCGAATTGCCTGAGATCGACAAGTACCAGCCAACGGAGACGGGCGAACCCCCATTGGGACGTGCCAAGATGTGGGCATGGGATACCAAGTTCGACAAGGTGGTGAGTAAAGACGAGATTGACAACAAGACCGTCTTCCCCTTGGAGTTGAATACCATGCCTGGTTTCGCTGGTTCTTCGGCTTACTACCTCCGTTATATGGATCCTAAGAACGAGAAAGCCCTCGTGAATAAGGATATTGATGAGTACTGGCGCAATGTCGATCTCTATGTAGGAGGTACGGAGCATGCCACAGGTCACCTAATCTATTCTCGTTTCTGGAACAAGTTCCTGTATGACTCAGGCTATTCTTGCGAGGACGAGCCCTTCAAGAAGTTGGTGAACCAGGGTATGATTCAGGGACGCTCTAACTTCGTGTATCGTATCGAGGACGAGGGAGCCGACAAGGGTAAGTTCGTCAGCTTTGGTCTGAAGGACAAATATACCACGACACCCATCCACGTGGATGTGAACATCGTTTCAGCAGATGTGCTTGACATCGAGGCCTTTAAGGCTTGGCGCCCAGAATATAACAATGCTGAGTTCATTCTCGAAAATGGCCAGTACAAATGTGGTTGGGCCATTGAGAAGATGTCGAAGTCGATGTTCAACGTGGTGAATCCGGATATGATTGTCGAGAAGTATGGTGCTGATACCCTGCGTCTCTACGAGATGTTCCTTGGTCCTGTGGAACAGAGTAAGCCTTGGGATACCAATGGTATTGACGGCTGTCACCGCTTCCTGCGCAAGTTCTGGAATCTCTATCAGAATGGCTTCGAGGGCGAGGCTACACCAGACAACCTGAAGAGCGTGCATAAGCTCATCAAGAAAGTATCTCAGGATATCGAGACCTTCTCATATAACACCTCTATCTCTGCCTTCATGATCTGCGTGAATGAACTCTCGCAGCAGAAGTGCAAGAACAAGGAGATGCTGAAGACCCTCGTGATCCTCATCGCTCCCTTCGCTCCCCATATCGCTGAAGAACTGTGGGAGATGTTAGGCGAGCAGGGTAGCGTCTGCGACTCTCAGTGGCCCACGTGGAATGAAGAATATCTCGTGGAGAGTCAGGTGAAGTTGGGTATTGCCTTCAATGGTAAGGCCCGCTTCGAGATGTCGTTCCCCGCTGATGCTGACAACCAGACCATTCAGGATGCAGTGCTGGCAGATGAGCGCGCTCAGAAGTATCTCGAAGGCTTCCAGGTAGCAAAGGTTATCATCGTCCCTAAGCGTATGGTGAACATTGTTCTGAAAAAGTAAATGACAATTAATCATAAACTGATTTGGAATGAGGTCAAAGACTATCTCCTGATAGCCTTTGGTCTCTTCCTTTATACCGTCGCTTTTACCGTCTTCCTGATGCCCTATCAGATAGTGGCAGGCGGAGTGACAGGTCTTTCAGCCATCATCTACTACGCCACGGGGTTCCATCTGGAGAATACCTATATCATCATCAATGGCATCCTGCTGGTAGTAGCCCTGAAGATCTTAGGATGGAAGTTCCTGATGAAGACCATCTTCGCCATCTTCATGCTTTATTTCATGCTGATGTTTGCTCAGGAGATCATCCCCAAGCAGGAGAACGGTCTGCCCTTCAAACTGATGGGTGAGGGACAGGACTTCATGTCGATGCTCATTGGTTGTGTGATTACGGGTATCGCCTTGGCCACGGTTTTCATGAACAATGGTTCTACTGGTGGTACTGATATCATCGCTGCCTCAGTGAACAAGTTCCATCCCAATGTTTCGTTGGGCAATGTGCTGATTGCTGCAGACTTCTGTATCATTGGCTCCTGTATGTTCTTCCCACAGTTTGGCACTTATCTGGAGCGCGCCCATAAGGTAATGTTCGGTTTCTGTGTGATGGCGATGGAGAACTACGTGCTCGACTACGTCATGAATGCCCGTCGCCAATCCGTTCAGTTTATGATCTTCACCAAGAAATGGCAGGAGATCGCTAACGCCATTGGTACGGAGATGAACCACGGTGTGACGATCCTTGACGGCCATGGTTGGTACACAGGACAGGATATGAAGGTGCTCTGTATCCTGGCCAGGAAAAACGAGAGTACCTATATCTTCCGTCTCATCAAGATGATCGACCCCCAGGCCTTTGTATCACAGTCGAGTGTCATTGGTGTCTATGGTGAGGGCTTTGAGGAGATGAGAGTCAAAATCAAACAACAGAAGAAGACTGATGAGAATCGTATTCGCAACGAACAACCAGCATAAGCTTTCTGAGATTCGATCCATCTTAGGCGACAGCATTGAGGTGCTCTCCCTGAAGGATATCGGCTGCGACGTGGATATCCCTGAGACAGGCACAACCCTCGAGGAGAATGCCCTGCAAAAGGCGCAATACGTCTATGACCATTATCATATCGACTGTTTTGCTGATGATACTGGTCTGGAGGTCGATGCCTTGGATGGTGCGCCCGGTGTCTATTCCGCCCGTTATGCTGGCGAGGGTCACGACTCTGAAGCCAATATGACCAAACTTCTGAAGGAATTAGGAGATAATAACAATCGTAAGGCACGATTCCGCACTGTCATTGCGTTAATACAGAAGAAGAATGTCTGTCCTTGTGGCTGTACGAGCATCAAGGAGGTCCACCAGTTCGAGGGCATCGTCAATGGTGAGATTATCCGTGAGCGCAGAGGAGGAGAGGGTTTCGGCTATGATCCCATCTTTCAGCCTGAGGGTTACGACCAGACCTTTGCGGAACTGGGTATGGACATCAAGAACCATATCAGCCATCGCGCCCGGGCCACCCAGAAACTGGCAGACTATCTGTTGAAAAGGTAAATAAGTAAATAATGAGGCATATCATTCAATGGTTTAAGCAAACAAAGGTAAAGGCAATCGTTCTTTTACCTTTTTACTTTTTTGCCTTTTTACCTTTACATGCTCAGGTTGGTACTTGGCAGAATCATCTGGCCTATTACGATGTACAGAATATCTGTGCGACAGACCAGTATCTCTTCGTGTTGGCCTCCAATGATCTCTACCAGTATAACCAGAACGACCAGAGTATCACCACCTACGATAAGATTAATGGACTCAGCGATACAAACATCACACATATAGCCTGGAACCCACAGGCTAAGCGCCTGATCATTATCTATCAGAACTCAAACATCGACTTGATAGACGTGGCTGGTAATACTACCAATATCTCTGCCCTCTATAATAAGACTATGACAGAGGATAAAACTGTCAACAAAATTACCATCGATGGTATCTATGCCTGGCTGCATTGTCCTTTCGGCTATGTAAAAGTGAATATGCAGAGAGCAGAGATTGCGGAGACCTACACTCCTAATCATCCTGAATACCCTACCAGTCTCCCTGATTACGATGAGACAAAAGACATGTCAAAGTATCAGGCTATCGTTTCCACCCTCAGTCCAGGAGGTCCGAAGTATAATCATTTCTATGAAGCTAAGTTCTATAACGGCAGACTCTATACGACTGGCGGCTATTTCCTGTCAGGCATGAACGATCCGAATTATCCTGGTACTGTGCAGGTATATGACGAAGACGACTGGACTATCTATGAAGACGAACTGCATAAAAAGACAGGTTATCAATATAGAGACAACAACTGCATAGATATTGACCCTACAGACGAAGGACATGTGTTTGTGGGTGGCAGATGTGGACTGTATGAATTCCAGAATGGTATATTGCTGAAATACTATAATAAGGATAACAGTCCACTCAGAGGAGCAATAGATGGCAGTAAAGAACTTGATAACAACTATGTCATCGTCAATAGTATTCAGTTTGATTCTGAAGGGAATCTCTGGGTACTCAATAGTCAAGCAAAAGATGTCAATTTACTGGAACTGACAAAAGAAGGTAAATGGAATAATTATTCCAAATCTTCCCTACAAGATAAAAACGGAACGGGACTGTCTGGATTAAGGAGTATGTTCTTCGATAGTAGGGATTTACTCTGGTTTGTCAACACCTCTTGGTTGGATCCTGCTGTCTTCTGCTACGACAAATCGACGGACACTCTTCTCAAATACAGTCACTTCATCAATCAGGACGGTACCACTTATCATCCCACCTATATCTATTGTATCTGTGAAGACAAGGAGCAGAATATCTGGATAGGTACAAACATCGGACCGTTTATGATCAATAGCAATGAGGTAGGGCAGGAGAGCGTTGTCTTCAATCAGGTCAAAGTACCACGTAATGATGGAAGCAACTATGCCGACTACCTCCTCAATGGTGTCTATATCAACCATATTGCGATAGATGGAGGCAATCGCAAATGGTTTGCCACCAATGGCGCAGGCGCTTTCCTGATTAGTGCAGATAACCTGACACAGATCGCCAACTTCAATAAAAACAATTCTTATCTCTTATCTGACGATATCTTTTCAATAGCCATTAATCCACAGTCTGGTGAGGTGTTCTTCTTAGCGGACAATGGTCTCTGTTCCTATAAAAGTGATGCCACGGAACCCTCGCAGGAGATGACAGACGATCATATCTATGCCTATCCCAATCCTGTGACATCAGATTACAACGGATTGATTACTGTGACAGGACTCAGCTTCAATGCAGATGTAAAGGTCACCTCTTCCAATGGAGCCTTGATAGCAGAAGGCCGTAGTAATGGAGGTATGTTTACGTGGGATGGTTGTGATAAGAATGGTAGGAGAGTGGCCAGTGGTATCTATATGGTGATTACTGCCACATCAGATGGAAAGAAAGGTGTTGTATGCAAAATAGCAATTATATGAAAAAAAAATCAATATTATCTGATACCATCAAATGGTGTAGGTTTCCCATGACTTTGTTAATCATTCCAGCTCATGCTAATTTGGCTCGCTATGGAATCATAGTACATGGCGAACAGTATGGTATGAACTATCCTGACTGGTATTTCTACATCTGTATCTTCTTCAGTGAGGTTATGGCCAGTATCAGTGTGCCATTATTTTTCGTATTCTCTGGCTATCTTTTCTTTTATAGAACAGATTTCGATACTCAAGTATATAAGAAGAAACTAAGGAAAAGATTTAAGACACTTATGATTCCATACCTTCTTTGGAATTTGATTATTCTTTTATCTATGGGTGCCAAGTTGCTACCCATCTTCTCTTTTATCTTCCATAATAGTAGTAATGTCGAGTTTCATTTTACACTTTCTCGTCTCTTTAATACCTTTTTCTATTATGATGGAACCAACGGACTATTAGTTTATCCAGATTTAGGAATACCCAGGGAATCGCCCATTCCTATCAATGGACCTTTATGGTATGTACGCGACCTGATGGTACTTATATTGTTTTCACCTATTATCTATTGGATAATCAAAAAGACCCAATATTGGTTGATCATTTTTATAGGTATTCTCCTATATATCTTTGGTAGTAATATAATCCCTGGCTGGAAATATGCTTCAATCGTTTTTGGATACAGTTTCTTCTTCTCATGGGGAGCATATTATAGTATCAATAAACAGAATCTCATCACTCAATTCAGAAAGTTTAAATATGTGGCTCCACTATTTATCCCTTTAACTTTTATCAACCTATTTACAATTAATACAGAGTTTAATAGATATATATTCTTTCCTTTCGTACTGACAAGTACTATATTCTTGATAGTGACTATCTCCTATTTGATAGAAAAAGATAAAATCCACGTGAATGACGCACTAGCTAATTGCGCCTTCTTCTTATACGCTATGCATGCATTGGTTATAGTCGATATTGGTAAAATATTGTTTGTTGGACTTCATCTGACAGATACGCCTATCACTATGATTCTCCTATATTTCACTATTTTAATATCGACTATTTGTATTTGTCTGCTGACTTATTTTCTACTTAAAAAGTTTGCTCCAAAGATATGTAGTCTGTTAACTGGTGGCAGATAGATTAGTCTGCCTTCCCCTTATGATAATTCCAACATTCGCTCAATAGGTTTGACAGCCTGTCGAGCGATTTTTTTATCAATCTCTATTTGGGGCGATTGGTTCTTCAGACAATCATAAACTTTCTCCAGCGTATTCATCTTCATATACTGGCATTCATTACAACTGCATTCGAGGCCGCTCTCGCTGATTTCAGGAGGTACGGGAATAAATTCCTTATTTGGACAAGTACGCTGCATCTCATGCAAAATACCAGACTCTGTAGCCACAATAAACTGCTTTTCTTTACTCTGCTGGGCATAGTTTAACATGGTAGCCGTACTTCCCTTGACATCTGCTAATGCCAGAACAGGAGCCTTACACTCCAAATGAGCCATAACGACTGCTTCAGGATATTGTTTCTTCAGTTCGATAATCTTCTCTACAGAGAAACGTTCATGCACATGACAACCACCATTCCAAAGCAACATATCACGACCTGTTACCTCATTGATATAATTACCAAGATTATAATCAGGACCAAAAATCAGTTTTGCATCCTTTGGCAACTGATCCACTACTTTCTTAGCATTACCACTGGTAACAACGACATCTGTCAATGCTTTCACAGCAGCTGTGGTGTTGACATAACTTATGACCTGATAACCAGGATGCTCATCCTTGAATTTCTTCAAGTCTTCAGCTTTACAGGAATCAGCCAAAGAACAACCAGCATTCAGATCCGGACAGAGTACCATTTTATCAGGTGATAACAGTTTACAGGTTTCAGCCATAAAATGAACACCACACATCACCATGATCTTGGCGTCTGTCTCCGCAGCCTTTCTTGCTAAAGCCAATGAATCACCTACAAAGTCTGCGATATCTTGGATATCACCTATTGTATAATAGTGCGCGAGAATAATAGCATCTTTCTCTTCACACATCTTGCGGATTTCCGCCTTCAGATCTTCAGTTTTCAACATCACAATATATTTATCTTTTTTATTTTTATTTTTAAAAAGAAAATGAATAGTATGATATGCCGTTAATATCTTGAAAACTTATCAGTCTTTTTCTTGCCAGAAAACTTATAAACTGTATAAAATACACTATTCATATTCTCTGTGGATTATTATGTCTTGATAATGAATACCTAAGCTACTTTATCCACAATTCTCAATTTTGGTGCAAATATAATAAGTTTATATTTTTTTTTTGCAAAAATCCATGGAAATCTTTCAAAATTGTAGAGAATATCTTGGTGGATATCCCACTATTCAGATTGTAGAGTTTTGTTTTGTTCATTATTCATATAGTTTTCCACCCAGTTATCAACAGGTTTTTCCACAATAATTAGGTGGTTTACCCGTTTTGTTGTATATTTGCCGACGGAATGAAGAAATTACGTACGATAGAGATGAATCGTCTGTCTGTGGATGAGTTTAAACAGGCAGAGAAACTACCATTGATAGTGGTACTCGACGATGTGCGATCGATGCATAATGTTGGCAGCGTATTTCGTACTGGCGATGCCTTTCGTATCGAAGCTGTCTATCTCTGTGGAATAACCTCAACACCTCACAGCGCTGAGATTCATAAGACGGCCTTAGGTGCGGAGGATAGTGTTAATTGGAAATACTTTAAGACTGCCCTTGAGGCAGTTGAGGCTTTGAAGGCTGATGAATACGAAGTTTATTCTGTAGAACAGGCTCATGGATCTACAATGCTTCAAGATTTTGCTCCCATCAAGAATAAAAGGTATGCAGTCATTCTTGGTAATGAGGTCAAGGGCGTTCATCAGGAAGTAGTCGATGCTTCGGATGGCTGCTTGGAGATTCCCCAGTTTGGTACCAAGCATTCCATGAATGTTTCCGTTACTGCAGGCATCATTATCTGGCACTTCGCACAAACGATGATTAACGTATAAATATAATAAGGTATGAAGAAACTATTAACATTAATGGCCTTGATAGCAATAGCTCTATCAGCTCAGGCACAACACGAAGAAGGTGATGTTACCATTCAGCCAAAAGTCGGTATTACGATTTCAAACATTACCGATGGTGACAAGTCGAAGGTTAATTTAGCTTATGGTGTGGAGTTCGAGCGCTTTTTCACCGATCAGTTCAGCGCGTCATTAGGTGTCGTGTTTACTGATCAGGGTTGTAAGTATGATATTTATGGTCAGGATATCGTCGCTGGTTCTGTAGTTCATGATGATATGATACTCAATATTTATTATGGCACCCTTCCGATTATGGCCAACTATTATGTTCTGCCTGGTCTTGCCCTGAAGGCAGGTATTCAGCCAGCATTCCGCGTAAAGGCTAATATAGAGTATAATGGTGAAAAAATGGACTTTGATAATACGATTGATGCATTTTTTGATGGTAATGATAATAAGATGAATACATTCGATTTGTCGATACCTGTTGGTTTCTCGTATGAATTCAAGGGAATCACCTTCGATGCCCGTTATAACTTTGGTGTGACAAAGCTGATTTCTAATTCAGATGAAAGCATTTATAACAAGGTTTTCATCATGACCCTCGGCTATAAATTCTAATTAAAAAATAAGGTGGCAATCAGTTTTGCCACCTTATTAATTTTTTACTCAGGTTTGAACTCGTCTTTGCCTACGCCACAGACGGGGCATACCCAGTCATCAGGGATATCCTCAAACGCTGTTCCTGGCTCGATGCCACCATCGGGATCTCCTACTGCGGGATCATAGACGTAACCGCATACTTCACAAATGTACTTCATAATCTTTTTGAGTTTTAGTTATTAATAAGGGTTGTTATTCTCTCAACAATCCGCTCTGGCGGAATGTTCTGTAGGCAGGCATAGTCGCCACGCTGACAGGGTTTGTTGCCATAGATACTGCATGGACGACATTCGAGATTGATCTGTATGGCATTATCCTTCGATTGGTTAAAGCCGAAGAAACCGGCCATGGGATGAGTGGCTCCCCAGATACTCACCACAGGTGTACCCGTCAGTGAGGCTAAGTGCATATTGGCGGAGTCCATCGAGAGCATCACGTCGAGATGACTCATCAGAATCAGTTCCTGGTACATGGATTCACAATGCTCACTGGCATTGACACACGACGGATACTGACTGCACCATTGCTGGAAACATTGATCCTCCTGTTCACCTTTTCCGAAAAAGATAATATGGGCCCTTGGGTACTTCTGAATCAGTTGTGCAATAACCTGCTCCATCAGTCGGGGAGGATAAATCTTTCCCTTGTGGGCGGCAAAGGGCGCAATGCCAATCCATTGTTCGAAACTCTTCTTGGGTCCGAAGATGGCTGGCAACAGATTCAGGTTGCCTCCTTCTTCTGGGAAGATAGAACGAAATTGATGCATATCGACAGGGTATCCCAGACGCGCAAAGACATCGGCATAATTTTCAAAAGAAGTGGGAAGTGATTCTTTGATCCTATTCTTATAAGAGATAAGTCTTCGGCGTTGTTTCCTGTGCTTGTCGATATGTTCTACGCGATATCTGCCAAGGTTAAAGCGAACCCTGAGATATTCAGAACGGAGCACGTTGTGCAAGTCTGCCACTTTCGTAAACTGCTTGGCTGCCAAGCGGCGATAGAGTGCATTCAGACCTTTGACACCATGGTATTCCTTTTGCAGGTCTGCCTCCATGAAACTGACATTAGGGGCCAGATCCTCAAAGAGGACACGGGCAAAACCCTTGCTCAAGACCGTGATACGTATATCAGGATATTGATGAGCCAAAGCCCATACCACAGGTACGGCCATGGCCACATCACCCAATGCGGAGAATCGGATAACAAGTATATGCTCCTTTCTCATCTGTTATTTTTCGTTCTTATATAGAATGGGGTTCGTCGCAGGATCGTTATACATCTTCATCTGGCGATACACCTTCATGTATTTCCTTCCAGCCTCAATATCCTCCAGAAGCTGGTCAATGGCCAGCGACAGGTCTTTCTGTTGTTCCAAGAGGATATCCAACTTTCCCTGACACTTGGCAATATGTTCTGGTGAAGCATCCTTTCGATCCACTTGTTCCTGCATGTGGTAGATCTTCAAGGCAAGGATACTCAGGCGATCCACGGCCCAGGCAGGACTTTCCGTATTGAGACGGGCATCGGGCAGCACTTTCACCTCATTATATATATGGCGGAAATAAGAGTCAATCTCTTCTACTAGATCAGTACGGTCCTGATTGCTTTGGTCGATGCGCCGTTTCAGTGACAATGCATCAACGGGATTAATATGGGGATCACGAATGATATCCTCATAATGCCACTGAACGGTATCGATCCAGCATTTAAGATAGAGACTATGCTCAATACTGTTCTTGGCATACGGATTCTTGATCTGGGTATTGACATCATCAGTGAGATGATAGTCATCAATGGCCCGCTTGAAAATCGGATTAGCTTGTTCTGTAAATGTCATGGTTCTTGTTTTATTCCGCAAAACTACAGAAACTTTTTCAAATAGCCAACGAAATCTTAATAATTTCATCAAATTTTGCTAAATTATTATTGGTAACGCACACAAAACCCATGTTTTTTTGCACAATAGCACCCTATTTGTGCAAAAGAGAGTAAGTTTTTCTTAAAAAAGTTTGCGTAAGTGAAAGAAATTGTGTTACTTTGCACCCGATTTCAGCGAAACGCTGGAAAATTTCAAGATAGCAAAGTCATTATTAACATTTTAAAGTATTACAATTATGTCAGAAATTGAAAGCAAAGTAAAGGCTATTATCGTTGACAAACTCGGTGTTGATGAATCAGAAGTTAAGGCAGAGGCCAGCTTCACAAACGATCTGGGTGCAGACTCACTGGATACCGTTGAGCTGATCATGGAGTTTGAGAAGGAGTTTGGTATCTCTATTCCCGATGATAAGGCTGAGAAGATCGGTACCGTTGGCGACGCCATCGCTTACATCGAGGAGAACGCAAAATAAATAAAGTTCATGACATAATGGTTGTTTCGTGTTGCGAAGCAACCATTATGCTTTAATTTGAGTTTATGGAATTAAAAAGAGTAGTTGTAACAGGTCTTGGCGCAGTGACGCCAGTCGGCAACACTCCTGAGGAGATGTGGAAGAACCTGCTCAACGGAGTAAGCGGAGCCGCACCTATTGCAAGTTTCGATACAACCTTATTCAAGACCAAGTTTGCCTGTGAGGTGAAGAATCTCGATGTTAACGAGTATCTTGACCGTAAGGAGGCACGTAAGATGGACCGCTATACCCAGTTGGCCCTCATTGCTGCTAAGCAGGCTGTAGAGGATAGCAACATGGATCTGGAGACAGAGGACAAGGAACGCATCGGTGTTGTCTATGGTGTTGGTATCGGTGGAATTAAGACCTTCGAGGACGAAGTGAAGTACTATGGTGTCCACGAGGCCGAAGGTCCTAAGTTCAATCCTTTCTTCATCCCGAAGATGATTGCCGACATCGCAGCCGGACAGATTTCCATCATGTATGGCTTCCATGGTCCCAACTATATCACGGCTTCTGCCTGTGCTTCTTCATCGAATGCACTGGCCGATGCTTTCAACCTCGTCCGTCTGGGTAAGGCCAATGCCATTCTGGCTGGTGGTGCTGAGGCTGCTATCTGTGCCTGTGGCGTGGGTGGCTTTAATGCCATGAAGGCCCTCTCTACCCGTAATGATGAGCCCGAGAAGGCTAGTCGTCCGTTTAGCGCCAGCCGTGACGGATTCATCATGGCTGAGGGTGCTGGCTGTCTGATTCTCGAGGAACTGGAGCATGCTAAGGCCCGTGGTGCAAAGATCTATGCTGAGATGGTAGGTGCAGGCATGAGTGCCGACGCTTATCATATCACCGCCTCTCATCCGGAGGGTCTTGGTGCCAAACTCGTGATGAAGAACGCCCTTGAGGATGCAGAACTGAAGCCCGAGGACATTGACTATATCAATGTTCACGGTACCTCTACCCATGTGGGTGATATCTCTGAGGCCAAGGCCATCAAGGAGGTATTCGGTGATGCAGCCTTTAAGTTGAACATCTCTTCCACGAAGTCTATGACGGGTCACCTGCTGGGTGCCGCTGGTGCTGTGGAGGCTATGATCACCGTGCTGTCTGTTCAGAACGATATTGTTCCGCCTACCATCAACCATGAGGAGGGCGACGAGGATCCTGAGATTGACTATAATCTGAACTTCACCTTCAACAAGGCGCAGAAGCGCGTGGTCCGTGCCGCACTGAGCAATACCTTCGGTTTCGGTGGCCACAATGCTTGTGTGGTATTCAAGAAGTATGAGGCTTAAGGATATTATTGATAGAATAAAGCTCCCTTTCCGCAAGGAGAAGGAGCTTTTTTCTGCTCTTTACGCGATACTGGGATTCTATCCCCGTAACATCGAGTATTACAAACAGGCGCTGATGCACAAGAGCATCCGTAAGCGCAACGACAAGGGCAAGCCGCTGAACAACGAGCGACTGGAGTTCCTGGGTGATGCCATACTCGATGCTGCGGTGGGATATATCGTCTATCGTCATTATGAGGGTAAGCGTGAGGGATTCCTGACGAATACGCGCTCGAAACTTGTGAGCCGCGATACACTGGGCAAGCTTGCCAACGAGATGGGCTTAGGTCAACTGTTGGTGTCATCAGGACATTCCACCTCTCATAATAGTTATGTGGAGGGTAATGCCTTTGAGGCTTTGGTGGGTGCCATCTATCTCGATCGTGGCTATGATGCCTGTCTGGAATTCTTCGAGAAACGGGTCCTTGGTAAGTATATCAATCTCGACAAGGTGGCTTTCAAGGAGGTGAACTTCAAGTCGAAGTTGCTGGAGTGGTCTCAGAAGAACCGCGTACGCATGGAGTTCCAGATGCTGAAGCAACTGAAAGATGATAACGGTAGTCCCATTTTCAGTTTCCAGGTGATGCTGGAGGGTGTTGAGGGCGAGAAAGGCAAGGGCTATTCCAAGAAGGAAGCGCAGCAGATGGCTTCAAGGGAAACACTGCAGCGCCTGAAGCGCGAGCCTCAGTTTATTGATGCCATCTTCAATGCCAAGACCGAGCGCACGAAGATGGAAGAAGAACCTGCGATGGCCGTGCCTGACACGGAACAGAATCAGGATTTCATGATTGAACAGGAGCATCAGGCAGAATCTGACATTCAGGAATCTCCAAAGGATTCTAAGATGCTGGAATCCCTGGATGACGAATTCGATCTCTCTGACATCTCCCATAAGGAGAAATCCCGCGAAGACATTATCGCCGAAGCCGAGGCAGCAGCCTTCGCTGAAGAATAATCTATGAAAAGAGGGTTGTTCCTTCTATTAATAACCACGGTACTGTTCTCAAAGGGCCAGTGTCAGATGGTGATGCCGCCAGCCCTGAAAGCTGGCGACACTATTGCTATTATCTCTCCTTCGAGTTCACCCGATAGCATGACTGTGGCGAAAGGCTATGCGGCCCTCCGCGAGTGGGGTTATGTACCTGTGGTGGGACCTAACGCCCTCAAGGATTACCATGGCTTCGCAGGGACGGCCGATGAACGGGCAACAGACCTGCGCTGGGCCTTGCGTGATTCTACCATCAAGGCCATCTTGTGTTCACGTGGTGGTGACGGTGGCGTACAGGTGTTATACCGCACGCCTTTGGAGGAGTTTGCCCGTCATCCCAAGTGGATTATAGGTTTTAGCGACATCACGGCTCTCCATAGTGCAGAGGCGGCGGCAGGCGTGATGAGCATCCATGGTTCGATGTGCGACGGTATTGCCGCCAAGGGAGAGCGCGACTCCGTGAACGCCATCATGCAACGACTACTCCGAGGTCAGTTACCAACTTATCAGGCGCCCTCTCATCCGCTTAATCAGCAAGGTGAGGCCACGGGCATTTTAGTGGGTGGAAACCTTTCCGTCTTCAGTGGTTTGGCGGGTTCCGACTATGATTTCCTGAACCGTGCGGACGAGGGCCTGATCCTCTTGATCGAAGATACCCAGGAATCGATGTCGAAAGTGGATCGTATGCTCCATCAGATAGAGATCCGTGGGATTCTTCCCAAACTCAAAGGCATCATCGTGGGCCATTTCTCGAAGTACAAGTCTCCTGAGAATGGTTTTGCTGATATGTACGAGATGCTCCATGAATACCTGCAGCACTACGACATCCCTGTGTGCTATGATTTCCCCGTGGGCCATCATAGCCGTTATAACTTCCCCATGGTGATAGGCTGTCGTGTGCACCTGAAGGTGGGCCAAAACCATACCCGTATAGAATTTGTGGAATAAGATGCTGAACGAGACGACGCGTGATTTTATCCGCCAGCATCTTGACGCCGATGTCCGTCAACTGGCATTACAGGGTGGGAGAGACCCCGAGGTGGATCTCCCCTTGGCCTTGGAACAGATCGCTGGCAGACAGAAAGCACGCAGCAAGATACCCTCTTGGGCAGCCATCGATGACATCCTCTATCCGCCCCATCTCTCCATGGAACAGTGTTCGAGCGAGCGTACGGCCCAATATAAGGCAGAGATGGCTGGAGAGGGGGGGGTATTCGTCGATCTGACGGCGGGCTTTGGGGTGGATACGGCTTTTATCGCCAAGGGCTTCTCCAAGGCCGTCTGCGTGGAACAGCAGGAACGGCTTTCCGCCCTCTCGTTGGAGAATTTCTTGCGGCTTGGTTTGACGCATATCCAGACGGTCTGTGGCGACGGCACTGAATATCTGCATACGATGCCTCACGCCGCCCTGATCTTTATCGACCCGGCCCGCAGGGATGAACACGGCGCACGCACCTTCGGTATCGCTGACTGTACGCCCAACGTACTGGAGATGATGGATGAGATGACAGAGAAGGCCGATCGCATCATCATCAAACTGTCACCCATGCTCGACTGGCGAAAGGCCGTCGAGGATATCGGAAGTGGTGTCAGCAGCGTGCATATCGTCTCTGTAGATAACGAGTGCAAGGAACTGCTGATAGAAGTGAAGAGTGAAGAACGAAAAGTGAGAAGTGCTGTACCATCCTTGCGGGTCATTTGCGTCAATTTGTTGTCCGATGGCCGAGAGGAACGTTTTGAGTTTGACGCGAAGGCTCCTCTTCCCACTAAAACAACTTGTTTTGCAGAATTTGGTGGCTTCCTTTTTGAGCCCAATGCCTCTATCATGAAAGCAGGCTGCTTCGTCCAACTCTCTGAGCGCTTTGGCATCAGCCAACTCGATAGCAATAGCCATCTTTTCGTTTCTGATACAGACATCGAGGATTTCCCTGGCCGTCGTTTCGTCATCGACAAAGTCACTTCTATGAATAAGCGCGATCTGAAGGAGGCCTTGACGGGTATCAGCCGTGCGAATATTGCCGTACGCAACTTCCCCATGTCGGTGGCAGAACTCCGCAAACGGCTGAAGCTTCAGGATGGCGGCGACGTGTATATCTTCGCGACGACAGTGGCAAACCAAGGCCATCGCCTGTTTGTTTGCCGAAAAAAATCTTAATAATTTTGTGGTTTGACGCTTTTTCCGTATCTTTGCAACGAATTAAAGCTTTAAGGAAAAGATGTCATCGATACAAATCAAGAAGGTCACGAGCAAGAAGGAGCTCCAGGCCTTCATCGAACTTCATTATGACTTGTATGAAGGCTGTCCGTATGATGCCCCGAATCTGTACAGCGACGAACTGAACACGCTGAGCAAGGACAAGAATGCCGCGTTTGAGTTCTGCGAGGCAGAGTATTTTCTGGCATACAAGGAGGGCAAACTGGTGGGTCGTGTGGCCGCCATCGTGAACCATCGTTATAATGACCAGTGGAATCGTCCCGTGGTCCGTTTCGGATGGCTGGATCTCATCGACGATGCGGAGGTGCTTCGTGCCCTGCTCGCCGCCGTGGAGGACTATGGCCGTCAGAAGGGCATGAAGGAGATCATCGGCCCGTTGGGCTTCACCGATATGGATCCCGAGGGAATGCTGATTAAAGGCTTCGAGGAATTGGGTACCATGGCCACCATCTATAACCACGACTACTACCCCAAGCTGATGGAGCAGATGGAAGGCTACGAGAAAGACAACGACTACGTGGAGTATAAGGTCTTTGTGCCCAAGGAGGGCATGCCCGAGAAACTTAGAAAGGTTGCCCAGATGGTGGAGAAGCGTTACAACCTGCACTGTCCCCAGATCAAACGCAGTGAGGTGTTTGGTCCCAACGGCTATGGTCAGAAGGTGCTCGACGTGGTGAACAAGACCTTCGCTAACCTCTATGGCTACTCCCAGATGACGCAGCGCCAGATCGACTCCTATGTCCACGAGTACTTCAAGTTCTTCTCCATGGATATGCTCTGTGTCATTGAGGACTGGAACACGCCTGATCACGACGTAGTCGGCGTGGGCATCACGATCCCGTCGCTGACCAAGGCCCTGCAGAAGTGCCACAAGGGCCGCCTCCTGCCTTTCGGTTGGTGGCATGTCGTCCGCGCCCTGCAGTTCCATAAGACGGATATCGTCGATCTGCTCCTGATCGGTGTACTGCCCGAATACCGTACCAAGGGTGCCAACGCCCTGCTTTTCTATACCTTGATACCCGTCTATCAGAAGTACGGTTTCAAGTGGGGCGAGAGTCATGTGCACATGGAGAGCAATACCGCCGTTCAGGCGCAGTGGCAGTATTTCGACAACGAACAGCATAAACGCAGAAGATGTTATAAGAAAAATCTATGATAGAAGACAATAACCTGATCGAACAACCTAATGAACAAGTACAGTATGACGAGGCGAACATCCGTCATCTGTCGGATATGGAACATGTGCGTACCCGTCCCGGTATGTATATCGGCCGTCTGGGCGACGGTTCGCTGCCAGAGGATGGTATCTACGTGCTGCTGAAGGAGGTCATCGACAACTCCATCGACGAGTTCAAGATGAACGCCGGCGACCGTCTTGAGGTGACTATTGACGACAACCTGCGTGTCTCCGTGCGCGACTATGGCCGTGGCATCCCCCAGGGAAAGATGATCGAGGCCGTGTCGGTGCTGAACACCGGTGGTAAGTACGACTCGAAAGCCTTCAAGAAATCTGTAGGACTGAATGGTGTCGGTGTGAAGGCCGTCAATGCGCTGAGTGCGCACTTCGAGGTGCGCAGTTACCGCGACGGTAAGGTGCGCAAGGCCGTCTTCGAGCGCGGTGAGATGAAGAGCGACGTCACGGAGGACACGCAGGACGAGAACGGTACCTATATCTTCTTCGAGCCCGACGACACGCTCTTCCTGAATTACCGCTTCCAGGATGATATCGTGGAGAACATGCTCCGCAACTATACCTATCTGAACACGGGCCTGGCCATCATGTATAACGACCGTCGCATCCTCTCCCGTCATGGACTGGAGGATCTGCTGAAGGACCGCATGACCAACGACGGTCTCTATCCCATCATCCATCTGAAGGGCGAGGATATCGAGATCGCTTTTACCCATGCCAACCAGTATGGCGAGGAATACTACTCCTTCGTCAACGGCCAGCATACCACACAGGGCGGTACCCACCAGAGTGCCTTCAAGGAGCATATCGCCCGCACCATCCGCGACTTCTTCGGTAAATACGAGTATGCCGATATCCGCACGGGTATCGTAGCCGCCATTGCCATCAACGTGGAGGAGCCGATGTTCGAGAGTCAGACGAAGATCAAGTTGGGCTCCCTGACGATGGCCCCCGACGGTGTGAGCATCAACAAATATGTGGGTGATTTCATCCATCAGGAGGTGGATAACTACCTGCATATTCATCAGGATGTGACGGAGGTGCTGGAGAATAAGATCAAGGAGAGTGAGCGTGAGCGCAAGGCTATGGCGGGTGTCACCAAACTGGCCCGTGAGCGCGCCAAGAAGGCCAACCTCCATAACCGCAAGCTCCGCGACTGTCGCATCCATTTCAGCGACGTGAAGAACGACCGTAAGGAAGAGTCGTGCATCTTCATTACCGAGGGTGACTCTGCCAGCGGAAGCATCACCAAGAGCCGCGACGTGAACACGCAGGCCGTCTTCTCCCTGCGTGGAAAACCGCTGAACTGTTTTGGACTGACGAAGAAGGTGGTCTATGAGAACGAAGAGTTCAACCTCCTGCAGGCCGCCCTCGATATCGAGGAAGGCCTTGACACGCTGCGCTATAACAAGGTCATCGTGGCTACAGATGCCGATGTCGATGGCATGCACATCCGCCTGCTCATCATCACCTTCTTCCTGCAGTTCTTCCCAGAACTGATCAAGAAGGGACATGTCTATGTGCTCCAGACCCCGCTTTTCCGCGTGCGCAACCGCCGTACGAAGGTACGCAACAAGAAGGTGATTGCCGCTGCTGATGCGAAAAACGACAAGAAGAGCGACTTCATCACCAGCTATTGCTATAGCGAGGAGGAGCGCCTGGCCGCTATCGCCGACCTGGGTCCCGATCCCGAGATCACCCGCTTCAAGGGTCTCGGTGAGATCTCGCCCGACGAGTTCCAGGGTTTCATAGGCCCTGACATGCGTCTGGAACAGGTGACACTCCATAAGAACGATCAGGTGCAGAAACTCCTGGAGTATTACATGGGTAAGAACACCATGGAGCGCCAGAACTTCATCATCGATAACCTCGTCATCGAAGAGGATAAACCCGAAGAAGAGGATTATGAATAATATCAAGAAGGCTGTCCTTTTGGCGGTACTGATAGGACAGAGTGCGATGGGGAGTGCCCAGTTCCGTATGAACATGGGCGACGATTCGCCATTGCGCAAGTTGCAGTTTGCCGAGATGGCCATCACCAATTTCTATGTGGATAGTGTCGATGAGAAGAAACTCGCCGAGGATGCCATCCGTGGGATGCTCGACAAACTCGATCCCCACTCCAGCTACCTGACGCCCAAGGAGGTTAAGGATCAGAACGAGCCGCTCAGCGGTAATTTCGAGGGTATCGGCGTGCAGTTCAACATGATTGAGGATACGTTGCTGGTGATCCAGCCCGTCACTAATGGTCCTTCCGAGAAGGTCGGCATTATCGCGGGCGACCGTATCGTCTCCGTCAACGATACCGCCATCGCAGGAGTGAAGATGTCTAAGGAGGAGATCATGAAACGGCTGCGCGGTCCGAAGGGAACGGTCGTGCGTCTGGGTGTCGTCCGTCAGGGCATCAAGGATATGCTGAAGTTCACGGTGGTGCGCGACAGGATTCCTGTGAAGTCGGTGGATGCCGCCTATATCATCCGCCCGGGTATCGGCTATATCCGTGTCGGCAATTTCGGGGCCACCACCCATCAGGAGTTCCTGGAGAGCATCGACAAGTTGCAGGCTCTGGGCATGAAGCATCTGATCCTCGACTTGCAGGAGAACGGCGGCGGCTATCTGAAGGCGGCTGTCGATATCGCCAATGAGTTCTTGGAGGCCGGTGACCTGATTGTCTATACCGAGGGTAGGAGAGTGCCCCGCACGGAATATACGGCCGATGGCGACGGTGTGTTCCGTCAGGGTAAGGTCGTGGTCCTCGTGGATAGTTATTCGGCTTCAGCGTCAGAGATTGTCACGGGTGCCGTTCAGGATCAGGACCGTGGCCTCGTCGTAGGCCGCCGCACCTTCGGGAAAGGCCTCGTGCAGCGCCCCATCGACCTGCCCGACGGTTCGATGATCCGCCTCACCATCGCCCATTACTTCACGCCCTCAGGCCGCTGCATCCAGAAGCCCTATACGAAGGGCGACAGCAAGGACTATGCCATGGATATGGTGAACCGCCTGAAGAGCGGCGAGCTTACCAATGCCGACAGCATCCACTTTGCCGACTCGCTGAAATACGAGACGCTCCGCGAGCACCGCACCGTCTATGGCGGAGGAGGTATCATGCCCGACTACTACGTGCCGCTCGACACCACGATCTATACCAAGTTCCACCGCGAACTGGCCGCTAAGAGCATCGTCATCCAGCATAACCTGCGCTATGTCGATAACCACCGTAAGGAGTTGCAGGGCCGTTGGACGGACTTTGCCGACTACAAGGCAAACTACGAGGTGCCCCAGACGCTCATCGACGCCATCATCGCCGAGGGCGAGAAACAGGGCGTCAAGCCCCGCGACGAGGCCGAACTTGCGAAGACGCTGTCCTATCTGCGTCTGCAGCTCAAGGCGCTTATCGCCCGCGACCTCTGGGACATGAGCGAGTACTTCTCCGTCTTCAACGAACAGAACGCGATGGTGGAGAAAGCCCTGGAAGTACTTACCCACCAATGATATAATTATGTACGCATATCAGAGTCTTCAGGATTATCTCTTTTTGATGCTCTATGGCGGCGTAACTATGCTCGCCTTTGCGGCAGGCCTCTATCTGTGGCTGAGGCGCAGCAACACCATTGTTCCTGACGTCACTCCCCCAAGGGCGCTGCGCCAGTGGACTGCTATTTTCTTCATAACGGCAGCGCTGAGTCATGTGTGGTGGTTTGTGCTCGGCATCTATTGGCTGTCTGACGACAGACTGGTGCGCAACATCACGGCTGTGACGCTCGATTATATCACGCTGGTGCCACTCGTTATGGGTATGCTGCTGCATATGTTACAAGACCGTCAGCGCAGGCTTTGGCCGTGGGTCTTGGTTCAAGTACCTGTCGTTGCGATTGCTGCCATTGGAATTATCAAGCACGATGAATTCTATGGACTTGGAATGACCCATTACTGGCAGATGGTTGTCACCGTTATCTTTATCATTTATTACATACATGCGCTGGTACAATACGGCCGTTGGCTGCACGAGAACTATGCCGACTTGGAGCACAAGGAGGTGTGGCAAAGCCTGGTGTTCGTGGTTTTTATTTTTATCGTCTATGAAATGTATTCCACGAATCCAGGAGTGATGTCAAAGGAGTATCTGGCACAGTTTAACACACTCATCATCGTTGGCTTCCTACTCTGGCGCGTGGAGAGCTTACAGACATTGGAGGTCGAGGAGACTGATAAGCCCATGAATGAGCCGGAGGACAGTTTGGTCATTCTTCCCTCAAATATCGGTGCCATGCTACAGGATTTCTGCGAAACGCCTAAACTATATCTGCTCCATGACCTGACACTGGCACAACTCAGTGAGGCTGTTGGTACCAACCGTACTTATCTGAGCACCTATTTTTCCCAACAGGGTATTAGCTATAATACTTACATCAACTGTCTTCGCATCGCCCATTTCGAACAACTTTACCGTGATGCATTGGCGGCACAACGGTCTGTTACGGCCCAACAGTTAGCCCACGAGTGCGGCTTCAAGAGTTACAGTACCTTCTCCGTTGCCTTTAAGCAGTTCAAGGGGCAGACTGTAACGGCATGGATGTCGTCTCAGATATCAGACTCGCAGAATTTACAATAATTGTTTCAGAATTTACAATTATTGCGTAAGCAAGGTTTCTTTCTATTGCAAAATAGTAAGAATATGAGTACCTTTGTACCACATAACACGAAAAAGGCAAATCAAAATATGTATCAAGGTAAAAAGATTGTCCAACCACCTTTTCTAAAGGCTGGCGATAAGGTAGCTCTTGTTTCCCCCGCTTATTGGGTGCCACAAGAGGCCTTACAGCAGGCTGCAGACACCCTTAAAAGCTGGGGGCTGCAGCCCGTTATCGGCCCTCACACCAACAATCTGAATGTCAATGCCTATGCAGGAACAGCCGATGAACGCGCTGCCGACCTGTTGTGGGCACTTGAAGATGACTCGATTAAGGCTGTTGTCTGTTCGCGAGGCGGCTATGGCTCCATTCACCTGTTAAACCGTATCCCACAAGAATACTATCATCAACATCCCAAATGGATAATCGGTCATGGTGATATCACTATCCTGCTCTATGCTGTTGTTGGTGCAGGTGTGATGGGTATTCATGGTCCTATGGCTTTCCAAATAGCAAGTTGTCAGGAGCCAGCAACCAGCATTGTCCGCAATATCCTTTTTGGCACCCTTCCGCAATACAAGATCCCTGGCAACCCATATAATAAGAGTGGTTATGCAGAAGGTATTCTAGTCGGTGGTAATCTCTCAAGTTTTGCTGCCATAGCTGGAACGAGGTTCCAGCTTCCACCCAAGCAGGACATTATCCTCTTTATTGAAGAGGTTGAGGAGTCTTTGCACAACATCGACCGATTGTTCTATACGCTGACTTTGGAACTGGATTTCGAAAGAGTGAAAGGTATCATCTTCGGCACCTTCAATTCCATTAAGTACGACCTTCAATATGGAAGTGTAGAACAGATGCTGATTGCACATCTTCGTGAATACGAAATCCCCATCTGCTGTGGTTTTCCTGTTGGCAGCAATAGTTGCATCCCTCTGATATATGGAGCACCATGCATACTGGATGTGACAACAGACAGGAGTATCCTGACCTTTAACATCAAAGGCATTATGGAATCTCATAAGGTCGATAAGGCCAATCCGCAATTGATGAAAGAATAATAGGTATGGACGATAAGGTCATCAAGATTGTCAACGAAGCCCGATGGGCTGACGGCCAGAAAGTCTGGAACAGGCTTGAGGAAATCACCTTCGATCCAATGCAGTGCCAGGAGGAATTCGTGTCGAGGCTGGTTCGTGAGAATGCCAAGACAGCGTTCGGTCGCGATCACGGCTTTGAACACATCCACAATCTGGACGAGTACAGACGATATGTTCACTTGACCTCTTATAAGGACTATCCGGCATATATAGAGCGTATAGCCAATGGTGAAAGAAATGTCCTGACGGCTTATCTTACAGATTATCTTTCTCCTTTAGATGGCTATAAGTTGCTTCCTCAGTCCAGATGGGGCATACAAACATATCATGATTATGGCTTCAGTGCAGGGCTCTTTGTTGCAGGCAATCATGGGCTGTTGACCGATGGCATGGTACTGAACTTGGTTGACAATCGTATTGAACGACTACCGTCGGGTGTTTATAAGGGGAATATGCTTGGACGGCTACTAGTAAAACGCGATTTTGATTACGATCAGGTTTATGTCATACCTGTTGATGTCGCAAACGCCTCTAACAGAACAGACATCCTCTATCTCCAGGCCCTCTTTGCCCTGAAGCAGCGATTTATATCCATCGCCATCTGCGATCAACATGACAAAATGATAGAATTGCTTCGCTATATTGAGAAACATTGGCCTAGACTAACTGAAGACATTGAACATGGTAATCCCTATATAAAGGGTGATCCGGAAAGGGCTCATGCGATTCGTGAAATCATGGAAGCCCACCATATCGGAACGCAGATGGTAGATCAACTATGGCCAAGTTTACGTTGTATGATGATCTACGACGTGGATCGCCTCAGTGCCGGCTTTGAGTTGTTGCGCACCTATTGTGGCAGTCAAATGCATTTCGTATTTACAGGCATCAGCTCGCCTATAGGTACCTTTTCAACCACGCTCCACCTTGATGATCCGCAGACGGTGCTCATTCCAGACAGCGTCTTCTATGAGTTCAAGCCAAAGGAGGCTAACAACTATAACCTGTTGCTGACTCTTGACCAATTAGAGATCGGGCGCAGTTACGAATTAGTCGTTTCAACCCTTTCAGGCCTCTATCGCTATAAGACCCAGAAGACTATCTCAGTGGTGGGTAGATACCATGATACGCCCACTGTGATTGCTGATAAAGAATAAGATTGGACCTTTTGGTTTTGTACTTTTCGCATTTAGGATTTGTCGGGTGCTTTACGATTCGTACTAAAAGGCTTTATCGATTGTACAAGCTAATAAACGTATTAATTTAATAATGTATATTTGTAGTCAAAAATAAAAACGTAGATGAACTCCATGCTCCTAGTCGTTTTATCCCTTGTGGTGGCTTTGGCTGTTAGTACAGTCATGACCATCCGTTATAGGCGAAAATATACGACTATTGTTAAGGAGGTAGCGGATCTTCGTCAACAGTTGGCTCAACTGCCGCAAGACAAGCCTTCACAGGTGCCTGTCCTTCAGAGTAGGAAGAATAAACTCTCTGATCCAGCCTCGATGAACGATGAGGAATTGTTCCAGTACCTGCGTGAAGGAATTCTCAAGGAACAACTATTCCTTTCGCCCAATTTTGGACGTTCGGATGTCGTGAATCATTTCCATATTACTAAAAACCGTGTGAGTGCCGCTTTCTCAAAGGGAAGCTCTCATAGTTCTGTATCCGACTTCATCCGTGAGTGCCGTCTCGAACATGCGCGCCAATTGATGTTAAGCGAACCCCGGATGTCACTTGTCGATGTGGCTGCCAACTCGGGGTTCATCCATGCCACTACATTCAGCACTGATTTCAAAGCCCGCTATGGTCTGACCCCCACTCAGTTCCGCGAACAATCTTTTAAACAATAAAACAAGTCTATTATGAAGAAATTACTACTAACAATTATTGCTATCAACTTGGCAGTTATGAATGTCTGGGCGCAGGAAAAGCACCCCGAGGGGTATTTAACTGATGAAACTCGTCCTGATGGACTCCTTTGGCTCCCTGCGCCACCTGCTCTGACAGGAGCAGACTTCATCTATGACTTCTATTATTATCAGTGGGGCCGTCTCCAGCGTGATGATGCCTCAGGAGACTTAGCCCTGCTTGACGAGAGCGACCCACTGGAGGATATTTTTGGCGAATTAATTGGCCTAACGTTAGACGAAGTGACCACGCCGGAAATCTTGATGTTGGTTGAGCGTGCTGTCAGCGATGCCCACGCTGCCAACAAGAAAGTAAAGGACTACTACCAGCGTACAAGGCCTTTCGCCCAATTTAAGGAACCGTCGTTGAAACCATGGGATGACGACGAGGAGGCTGAAACCTTCAGTTATCCATCTGGTCACTCCTCCAGAGGATGGATGTATGCATTCGTGCTTGCCAGCGTTGTTCCTGACTTAGCAGAGTCGTTGTTCTCCCGTGCCTATCTGTATGCCATGAACCGTGTCGTTTGTGGACACCACTGGAAGAGCGATACAGATGCCTCACTGATGCTTACTGCCGGCATCTTTGCCACCATTGTGGGTACAGATGCTTACCAAGAGCAGCTTAAGAAGGCCCGTGCCGAATACCAGAAATTGAAAGGTAATACACGTATTGATGCCCCAAAGGAGTCTTCCGCTTCCAAGGGTGCTGCCATCTATGACATGGAGGGTCGCCTGCTCAATGCCAAGCCCGGCAATGGCGTCTATATTCAGGACGGCCAAAAGTTTATTAGAAAATAAGCTATATGAAACGAATGAAACAATGGATACTGGCTGCCACCTTGTACTTTTGTGGCACGACGATGATGCTGACATCGTGTATCGATGTCGTAGATAATCCCGTGAATCCCGAGCCGCCCTACGATGCTGCCGACGAGTTGGCCAAGGAGACTTTTATCCATGAGCAATATATGGACCGCACGGTCAAGCCAGGCGATTCATTTTGGCAGTTCGCCCTCGGCTCGTATCTGAAAAAGCCCGATGATTTTGCGGGCACCATGGCAACTGCCATGGTGAGACAGATGTCTGAACTGAACGATGTGGAGTCGATGAAGACTTATGGCTCCGGCCATACGATGCAGTTGCTTTTAGGCCCAGTGCCCTCGGCAGAGCATGAAAAGGCAGTTCTGGATGGCGTGCTGGCACGGATGAAGCCAGGCAACGATATCAGCAAGGCCGATGTAATTCGGAATATCGGCAAGTTGGCCGACTTGGGATACGGAGCCTTACTGAATCATGACGTCTGGTTCATCAACGGCACACTGAGATACACCGTCATTCCTGGCTTTGCCTGTGAAAGCAAGTCTGGCACCAAGAAGGCGGATGAGGTAGCCGAGATCGTCAAGCCCATACTCCAAGACAAATTGGGTATCGACACAGACAGCGAGGAGGGCGCACGGCTACTGAAGAATGTGCTTGATATAGAGGACTGGATAGGTAAGTTCCAATATGAATGGCGGTCTACTACGGCACCTGATCCCGTCCCCGTTCCCACCGCCAGCGACGAACTGACTAATGCATATCGCGAGGCATTCCATATCGACGACAATACCTACCAGTTGCCCGGAGTGGCCAAGGTCTTCGATCTGATAGACCAGTATGACGTCGCCACTCTGCAAACCTATCTGAGATACTATGCGTGTTCAAAGCTGAGCAAAGCGATGTTCAGTTCCGGTCAACAAGTAAGTAATGTGTATCAGCAGATAAACGCACAGTCCCAGTCTTTGTTCATAGAGTATCACAAGGCAATGCTCTATCGCGGTGACAAGTGGAAACTAGCCCTGAATCTACTGGAAGAAATGCGTACGGTCTTCGCCCAGCGCATTGAGAGACTCGACTGGCTCAGCGACGCCACCAAGGCCAAGGCCATAGAGAAGTTGCAGGCCATGGGCATGAACGTCAAACCTGAGACCACGTTCAACGCCGACTTCAAGCTGACGGGAAAGACCCCTGTGGAAGACCTTGTGCAGTACAAGGAGCAGGCTGATGACTATCTGCGCAATGTGCTGGCAGGAAAGCCTGGCAGGGACTATGAGTGGGAGTATCTGTTGACGAGTCCCAACGGGTCGGGTGTCGATGTTGCCAATGCAGGTTATGACCCGAACAACCAGCTCATCATCTACCCGTTCTTCCTCAGGGAGGAGTTTTTCCCCAGCGACGAGAAACACATCGTGACGTTCTATGCCTCCCTCATGATGTTCGGTCATGAGATGACCCACGGCTTCGACAATTATGGTGCCACCTACGATGCCATAGGTAGAAAGTCCGACTGGTGGACTATTGAGGATAAGTCTAAGTTCGAGGCCCGCCAGCAAGTGATGATCGATCGCTATAACGAACTGGAGGTGTTGCCCGGCGTGCCTGCCGATGGCAAGAATACGTTGGGCGAGAACATTGCTGACTACGGCGGCTTTATGCTGGCCTGGGAGATGTGGAACAACAAACTGCAGGCCGACGGATTGACAGGTGAGGAACTGCGCCACCAGCAGCGCGAGTTCTTCCTGGAGGTGGCTAATCAGTGGAAATCGCTTACAGATGAGGAGACCTTGCTGAATAACCTTAAAACCGATGTCCACTCTGCCAACCACAATCGCGTGAACGGTGTCGTGCGACTGATCGACGAATGGTACGACCTCTTCGGTGTCAAGCCTGGTGACAAACTCTACGTCGAACCCGAGAAACGGGTGAAGATCTGGTAATGTTACATGTAACGAATAAGAACATAGTTTTCACTATATGAGAAAACATTATAAGTCTTTAGCCAAAAGGTTAACCAGAAGAGTGACGTTGGCAGTCCTGACGATGATTATATTCATCCTTGCCATTGCTCTTACCTTTTCCTTCAAATCTATCAAGGTACAGGCTGAAGAACGGTATGAGGCTATCATGGACATGGTTTCTGAGAAACTGGCCAGGATTCTCGTTACCCAAGAGATAGGTGTCAACAATCTGTCTGATGAGTTACGTCATTCCTTGGACTCGCCCGAGTCTGTCATGGAGGCCATGGAGAATGAGATCAAACTTAACGATTATACCCAAGGCTATTTTATGGCCTTCGAACCCGGTTATTTCCCAGAATATGAGAAATGGTTTGAGGTTTACATGAAAAAGGACCAAGATCATGCCAGGAATATCGGCTCGGCCGATCACGACTACCTTTCAAAAGACTGGTATGAGAAGGCTAAACTAAAGAAAAATGGATCTTGGTCGGAACCTTATTACGATAAGGTAGGGCAGAATGACAATGTTTGCTCATTTACAATGCCACTTTATGACAAAGACGGCCGACTGGCAGGTGTATGCGGTACCGACATGTCGCTGGAATGGCTTGCAAAAGAGTTGAAGAAGATTAATGCTAATAGTTTCGACATCAATGATGACAAGTTATTCTATACCTTTATTATAAATAATGACGGCACTTATATTGCCCATCCTGACAAGGAACGGGTGATGAAAAAGAATGTCCTCTCCTTCATCGACAAATCTTCTGGCGATGACCAAGTGATCCAGGATATGATGCAGATGAACTATGGCATAGCCTCTGTAACCATCGACGGCATATCGTCGAACATCTATTACGCACCATTGGAGTCAACGAATTGGTCGATGGCCATTGTCGTTCCGAAATTAGCCACATGGATGCCTTTTATTATCATAATGGTTCCAATAGTATTAATCATTGTCATCGGTCTGTTGGTCATCTATTCTTTCTGCCATTCCATTATCCATCATGCAGTGAAGCCCTTAGGTGCTTTAGCCAAGTCAACCGAAGAGGTGGCCAAGGGAAACTTCGAGGCACCGTTACCCGTCATTGCGCATAAGGATGAGGTATGCGAGTTGCGCGACTCCTTTGCCTCCATGCAGAAATCGCTCGTGAAGTATATTGAAGACGCGAAGGAAAAGGCAGCCAGAGAAGCCGCCCTCTTCCACGATCTGACTGTGGCGAAGAAGATCCAGATGTCTATGATTCCCATGAAGTTCCCGCCCTATCCTGAGCGGAAAGACATCGACATACACGGATTCCTGACGCCAGCCAAGAGTATCGGCGGCGACCTGTATGACTTCTTCATCCGCGACGAAAAGTTGTTCTTCTGCATCGGTGACGTGAGTGGCAAGGGTATATCTGCAGCACTGGTGATGTCGGTGATGCACTTCATGTTCCGTATCATCGCGAACAAGGAAGACGATCCGAAGCGCATAGTGGAAACCATGAATAATCTATACGCCACAGAAAACAAGTCGTCGGTATTCTGCACCTTCTTCCTGGGTGTGCTCGACCTGAATACCCATTTGTTGCATTACTGCAATGCTGGTCACGAGTTGCCTATTGTCATCAATCATGAGATCAGTGTGGTTCCCGCCAAGGCCAACTTAGCGTTGGGGCTGTTCAAGGGTAAGGTGTATCGTCCGGAGGAGATCCAATTGTCACCAGGTTCCGTCTTCCTTCTTTATACCGACGGTCTGAAAGAGGCAATTAACAAAGATGAAGAATGCTATGGCATGGAGCGGATTAAAGACTCGCTGCAACAGGTGGTGGCCAAGGGTCCTGCTGATGCCTCTGTTTATATCCGGCGGTTGGTCGATGATGTCGAAGACTATATGGGTGATACACCTCCAGCCGACGACCTGACGCTATTAGCCATCAAGATAAATTGAATATGTAATCAATAACAACAACTAAAACATAAATATTATGGCAACAATTACTATGACTTTGTCGGGGGTGCTCCACTATGTTAGTGCTTCAGACCTTGTTGGGACAAAAGCCAGTATCCAACTTGCGACGGACAAGAAAACAAGTGAAATGTTCATCCCTTTACAAGAGAACAAGAAGGGCTCCAGAAAATTCCTGCTTGCCCTTACAGATTTCAGTTTACATAAGAAGATGTATCAGCCCACTGAAATCATCGCCCAAATCTCCATTACTTCTGCGTCGGGAATAGACAAGGATTACAAGCCAATCAGCAGAAAAGTATTGGAAAAGATGTTCAAACTTGCCAAGGTGGCTGTGTCGGAAGGTAAATTCAACGTGGGTGACAATTTCTATGTCTTTGAGGTGCTGCCACAGTACTTTGAGGCATCGATGGTCGTGACGCTGAAAATATACAGTCTTGATAAGCTGATGACACTCCAGGAGACCAGCCGTACGTTCGTCGGAAAAAGGCTGGGTGCAGACATCCTAAAAACAGAGGCTATAAACTATGTGGAGCCTGACGACAAGATGAAGGAATCGCTGGCTTGGATTGTTGCGAACGAAGATTTGATCAAAGAGAAGAATACAATAGACGGTAAGAAGAAAAGTTTAGAAAACAAAAAGAACGGTGACGATGCCAAAGCGTATGAAGAAGCCGTCCAAGAGGAACTCGATGATAAAAAGAAAATCGCGGATTTAGAGCAAACTCTAAAAAATACAACGAAATACACTGGTAATGCCATCAAAGTCAACATCGACAACATGAAGACGTTAGTGTATGTGGATCAAAATACGAATTCAAGCACTAACGGCCTCAAGTGCGAGCATATCCACCACTATCTGGTACAGTACAACGAGAGTTTCTACGATATGTTGGTGCGCACCTGTAACCGCTGGGGTGAATTCCTGTATTATGAGAATGGTGAACTGAATCTGGGCTATGACGACAAGAAAGCACCCATCAACCTGGCCGGTACTGGCTTTAAGTCCATATCCTTCTTTGACCTGAATTCAAAAGAGGTGTCGGTATGCCAGAAGGGTAAGTACGAATTGGAGGCCGACAACTCATCACTGAGAGGGTTCAGCCTGGAGGAAAGCCCATTTATTCCCAAGGGACAGTTTGGCTATATGGATGAGCGCCACAAGGTGGACAAGTGGATCATGAAGCAGTTTCCCGCCATCTTCAAGAACGACAAGAACCTGCCTACGATGTTGACGAACATCATGTTCGACAACTTGTTCTCATTGGCTATGGCAAAGTCATCGACAGCCAAGCTCAATTCGGATGCTGACGAGAAATACTTTGCCGATTATACCGATGAAACACATGATCAGCATTATGGCACCTTTGACTTTGCCAATGCGAAGAAAGCAGAGCCCAAACGATTAAAGAAAGCTTATCAGGAGTTCTCCGAATTATACACGAACTATAACGAAAAGGGATATAGTAAAATATTGCAGAAAGAGCTATCGGTGGGCGAGGACGCCATCCATATCGATTACCAAACGACATTTCCCAAGCTGAAACTGGGAGATATCATCACCTACAACAGCGAGAACTTCATTGTTGTGGAGATCAAATCCCGCTTTAATAGTAAGAAGGGCCTCGTCTTCGAAGTGGTTGCCACTGCTCAGGACAGCAAGGACAAACTGTTCTACCCTGCCGTGATTCCATCAGGCCATGTGAGATATGCCCATCCACAGGAGGCAACGATCACTGATGCGAATGATCCTACAGGATTCAACCGCGTCAGGGTGCTGTTCAATTGGCAGAAGGAATACATCCAATATGAGGATGATTTGAACAAACCGAAGGGATGTAAGGATGCGACCGTCAAAATGTCAACGCCTTGGCTCACCTTTGCCTCCGTTCAGAATGGTGCGCCCGCTACAGGCTATCATTACGTAGGCTATCCTGTCATGGTGGGATTTGTCGATGGCAATGTGGAGCGCCCGTACGTCATGGGCGGTATATCCGATGATTTCTTCCTGGCCGACTCGATCCTACAGACCGAAGGAGGTCAGAAGTTGGCGCTCTCCGACGGTTGGGGTAATGGCATGACAGCCTTCCTCACAGGAGCCTTCTCACCACTGCTTAAGACCATCACAGGTTTTGTGCCTGGCGGATTCCCCTCATGGGACTGGAAGAAGAGCAGGCGCTTTGAAGGCGGCTTCGAACTGTCCGACTACTATGGCATCTATAAGGTCTCAGGTTCTACCGACGGGCGTAATGTCACCGTAGCCTCTCCTTGGGGCGATGTAAAGATCAATGCCTTTACGGGTATTTCTATCTCAGCCCCCAACGGCGACGTGAAGATCCAGGGCAAGAACGTGACCATTGAGGCTGGTAACAACCTGAAACTCGTGTCAGGAACGAATGTCGACTATAAGCTCTGGAAGTCGAAGGAAACCATAGGTGGAACAATCGCACAAATCATGCTGGACGTAACGGCGCAGGTGACCAAGAAGCTTGCCCAGATTGCCTTGAATGTTGTCGACCTGTCGCTTGTCAGATCGACCGTCGAAATCTTCTTCCGCCCAGTAGAGGGATGCCTCACGGTCAAGTCTAACAGATTCTTGAAATTAGAGTCAGGAAAAGCTAACTGTGACTATCCTGAGATTGCCTATAATAAGGAGAAGAAACTGAAGGTGTTGAACGAAGCCAATAAGAAGGCCATCATCGAAGATGCAAAAGTTGGCCCAGGACTGATAGATGTCTTTAAGAAGATACCTGTTAATACAAACAAAATCATTGATAAGTTCATAGAAGAGTACAACAGCAGTGTAGAACAAATTAAAATAATAGACGCGGCTATTACCGAACTGAAACAATGGGCAAATGGTGATCAGGCTTATGTAGATGATGAAAACCAAAAACCATGTAAGACCTATGAAGAATTAAAGGATGATCTTTGGAACCAAGAGAAAGATGTGAACTGGGAAGATGATAAACTAGGATTTAAAGATGAAGTAAAAATTGATGGAACATATGATAAATGTATAGAATTATCCGTAACAGACAGACTTTATCCTTTTGGTATAGCAGATGATGAGAACATGGAGTGGGTAGGTAAGAAAATTTTCGCATCTCGTAAAAAGAGCAGAAAAACCATTTTAAAAGAGGTAAACAAGCTGAGAAAGAAGATTTATTATCTGTCGCATGTTGAGCCTGACAAGATTGCGGTCAATGAGATGTTCCACTCGATGATTGTTGAACCGATGCCGAAGGACTATAAGAAAAAGCTGGTAACCGCCTTCAGCAAAGAGAAATGTCAAAATTTCCGACTTTACAACATCACTGACCAGGACAAAAAACTGGAAAAGGATTTGGATGGGGTATTTGGAGTAGAGAAGGTATACATGACGCGTCTGGTAACCATGAATCTTTTAGATGAATTCGGATTCAAGGATGATACGCGAATGAAGCTTGGCGCTGATCTCAGTGCAATTCCGCCTAAACAGGGAGAACTTCCTAAAAAACCTAAGGCGGATACAAAAGACCCGACGCAAGCGGACAACATTCTGAATGATGAATGTTGGAGCAAATATATACAAAGTTTGAATGCTCTTCCCAAAATAGGGTTTGACACGACCACTGTTGGTGGTGCGATTGCAGGTGCTCTTAAGGGTGAGATGAACGCTGCTCTTGACAAATTGAAGTTCTGGAAGGGTGCTGCTGAGCGCGGAACCTGGGGAAACGGAATGGATGGTCAGATTCTCTTTGGAAGTGGTAGGAACACCTATTACCTCGCGGGAGAAAAGATTGAAAAAATGAATTCAAAGCTTAAGCCTACGCTTACGTCTATGAGTGCAGAAAGTATGGGCAACCAAGATAAGCAAATCTTGACTTATTGGATGGCTGAGTTAAAGAAAAATTTGAACGATTTATAAGATTACTATGGGCTATATATTTGATGAATGGAAAGAGCTGCTTGAGAATTTCCAAAGCAGTGTAGAGAAGGATCTGGAAGAGATTCATCAGCAGAAGTCTGAGATACAGCAGATCAAGGAGGATATTTTCACAAAACTGGATTCTGGTCTCTATTATCGCGATCCTGACTGTATTACCATCTCAGCTCCGAGGGTCGTCATCGGCAATGTCGACAAGAATGGCGACTTGCTTAGTGGTGGCACTGGCGAAGTGATCATCAAGGGACACGGTGTGGCTCTGGAGGGCGTCAGCGAAACTGGCCACGTGATTACCCGTGCCCCGATTATCCGTCAGACGGCCGTTGATCCAGGTATCGACGGTATCGAAAATGTAGTCTGCAATAATTCAGAGATTGTCTCACAGGCCACTAGTATCGTGCTTCACAGCAGCGATGCCAAGGATACCTTCTCCACATCGCCCATACCAGCGGGACAAGGCGGTATCAGGATACATGCAGACCAGACCCTGAATCTGGAAGCTGCAGTAACTGCAGAGAAGCGCCAGAAGCAGATAGAGGCTACAATCAGTAGTTTAGATGACAAGGCCACGGAGCTGAAGAAACAGATTGACGGCCAGAAGAAAAATGTAGAAGAATTCTTCAAGAAACTGTCTGACCTGCTCGACAATGAGGACAAACTGAATAAAGAGGATTCTTTCCTGAACCGTGTGAACCTGAGGGATATCGCCGAGGTACATGAGGATATGGAATATCTGACACCCAGGCTGTACAAAGCCACCCTTCAATTTATCCACCTCGTGTCGAGCCTCGCAGAGGTGAACCGCCAGAAGAAGGCCTTAGAGGCCGAGAAAGGCGACATCAAGACGGGCGACGACTTTAAGGACAACTCAACAGGTGCCTCGATGGCCATCGTGGCAGAGAGCATCAGCGTGGCGACGGCCGACGGTGAAGGCAACCTGCACACCCATCCGGGAGCAGGCATCAGCGTGAAGACGCCGAGTCTCAATATGAACATGATGGACGATAAGGGTAAACTCGTGGAGGGCGGCAACTTCGCCGTCAATGCTGAGAATATCATGCTGGCTTCTGTCAATCCCTCAGATGACAACAAGGAGAAACCTGTTACAGGCACTGTCACCATCCACTCGAAGGAGATCAATCTCGAGGCTGTCGATTATCAGACTGATGACAAGGGCACCAAGGAGAAAGAACTCACAGCCGACGGCAAGATCACGATGACCGCCAAGACCGTAGAGGTGGCAACAACGAATCCGAAGGACATTGAGCGCGATGACAAGGGTAAGATTACCAAGGGCGAATATACTGCCGAGGGCGACGTCATCATCCGCTCGAAGACCGTCGCCGTGGAGAGCCTCGACTACGAGGTGAAAGACGGCAAACTGGAGACGAAAGCCCTGACGAAGGATGGAAAGATATCCATCCGTGCAGAAAAGACCGATGTCTTGGCTGCCGATGCAGAAGGTAAGGCTACGGGCGCCATCAACCTGAATGCCAAGGCTGTCAGTGTAAAGTCAATGGATGTCGATAAGGAGAAACTCACCGACGACAAGCTGGCCGAAGGCAGTACGATGACCATCGTATCAGAGAAGATGTATGTTGGCGCCAAGTCGCAGGATATCAAGAGCAAGAAACTGCAGGCTGTCAGCGAGGAGATGGGACTCTTTGCCGACAAGACTTTCGAGGCCCAGCAGGGCGACGGCAAGGCTGTGGTGCAGCTCGATGGAGGCAATACCTCAGTGGGTGGCAGTAAGACGGCCGTCTATGGCGCTACTACTATCAATGGCAAGACCGAAGTCAAGGACGAACTCAAGGCACCGAAGGCTACTATCGACAATCTCGAAGCTAAGACTTCGTTCAAGTCGCAGAATATCAGCGACGGTATTGCCGTTCCTGGTGCTGCAGCTGGTGGTAGCCTGAGTGCAAAACTCAAGACAGAGGATGCACCGCAAGAGTGATGAAAAAGTAAGATAGTAAAAAAGTAAAAAAAGAATAATAGATATGAAACGAGTTGTTTTAAGAGAATTCGACCAGTATGGTGAAGAGTTGTCGGGCCATTGCGCCAGATTCGCCTATCGGCTGATGAACCTCTGCGTGAAGGCCGAGGAGGTGTCGCTGCTGCCAGTAGAGGTGCTCATTGAGGGCGATCTTGAAAAGTTGGAGGATTGTGCCTCCATAGCGAAGAAGGACGAATACACATTTATGATCGTTCCCAACTTTGAGGAAGACTTAGGCCCCATCGGCATGGGTGTCACCCTGGAGCATCCGGAGTTCAAACAATCCATCGACTCCTTTACTGTCACCAGTGTTGATGAAGTCGGGAATTCCGTAGAGAAGGAGATCAGATATCTTCAACTGAAGATGCCCGAGGTGGATAATGATCGCTACAAAGTGCTAAAGAATAGTGTCGATCTGCTCTATAATGAGTGTAAGGCCGAGATGGATGTCGCTAAGCAGAAGTATGAGATCAAGTTTGCCTCACTGACTGTCGGCGAGAGTGAGGAAGAACTTGACAGTCTGAAGAAAAGCATTGATAAACTCAGTGACCAGTGGACGGAGCATCGTGAGAAGGTCTATAACGAGAAGGTGCAGGAAATTGAGGATGCCCATAACATGTGGATGGCCGACCGTGTAGAGGAAACACTCGACCATATAGAGGAGCAGGAGGCTCACAACGAAGAGGCTGGCTTCTCGATGAGAATGAACCCTGAAGATTTTAATTAAAACTACGTTGATAAATTATGGTTAAGATTACATTAAAAGAACAAGATGGTAATATGGTTACCACTCTGGATGGTCGCCTCGACACCCCCGCTACACCAGATGCAGAAGCGGCTCTGAGTCCTCTGTATCACTGTGACGACAAAGACATTATCCTTGACTGTACCGAACTGTCATACATCGCGTCGAGCGGCTTGCGCATCTTCCTCGATATCCTGAAGAATGCCAAGGCCCACGACCACCATGTCTATATCAAGAACATCTCCAAGAATATCAAAGAGGCCTTCGAACTGACGGGCTTTATCGATCTCTTCGAATATATGTAAGCTAATTAGAACGTGAAGCCGAGGGCACCCTTTATGTCCCAGTTGCTCATACCGATCTTCGTTCCGTCGTATGAGGATGAGAAACTGTGAATCTGCCCCATGGCGTTAAAAAACCAGTTGCGATACCAGTATGTGACGGATGCACGCACATCCATGTTAAGGCGTACACGTCCCCACTGGCTGTTACGCTTATGATCTACCGCGATGTTATCCCAGATGTTTTCAATGTTTGGATTATCATCGGGATTATCATAAATATAGCTCACGGCATAATTATCTGCTTTCATATAGTTCAATGCACTTACTACGGGCATTGCAACGGCATTTATGATGAGCCCCTTTGTTGGGACCCAATTGTAAGTATAGCCGGCTCCCAGACTACCTTGATAGATCTTCAGACAACCCAATCCACTGAACATATCTGAAAGGATGGACAGATTCTGAGGCTGCGACATATCAAACTTCTGGTAATACATCATGAGTCCTGCGATGAATGATCCTGCCGATCTTTTCTGAATCACGCTCTGGCCGTAGGCCGAAGCCAGGGAGAAACGACGTTTGTTGAATATCCAATAGGCGTCGAACACGAAGGATTCTATCTTCATTGCTTGATCCAGTTCCAAGGTGTTATCGACATCTTCACCAAGTGGTTCGCCGTTATAGAAAATGTTGGTAAAATGGGTTTCGGGGTTACTGAAGTTGAAGCGTCGCCAGCGGATGTTCACGCCATTGCTGGGTGTGGCGATATTGAAAGACATGTTGATGCCCTTGTTGCCAGAGATGGAGAGAGAATAACCACCTCCCCAGCCACGATAACCTACCCACAAACCCAGCGAGTTGGCTACTGGTGGTTTAATTTTCAGATTGAAATCGAACAGGCTTTGAATGGGCGATAAATCATCTTTGTCTATATAGTTTTCTTCCACATGAGAGTTCAGATCAAGATCCATCTGGTCCGTACTCGAATTAAGCGTGATGCACCATTTCTTTTCCGGCAGCGCAATGTATTCTGGGTCGGTGCCCTGCACGTTCGAGGAGTCGAGATAGTGAAGAAGCCGCTCCTTGAACGACTTCTTCTGATTATTCTGTTCTTGTGCCTGCGTACTGCTCATAGTCATACAGAGCAACAAACACATTGAAATCAGTTTTCGGTGGGTCATCACTGTTTAGTCCAATTAAACATGTGCAAAGATAGACATTTTTTTTATAAATGTGGTTATTTTAATAAGTAATTTGTAAATTTGCACCGTTAAAGATTACGTTACAATGAAGAGACTCTGTCATTACATATCAGAATACATGGGGGTACTGGTGCTGGCGGCCGCCATGCTGGCATTGGCATTCCCAACTGTACTGCAACAAATACCTACAACGGTCATCAATCCACTGCTGGGCGTCATCATGTTCGGCATGGGACTGACGCTGAACCTCAAGGACTTCAAGATCGTGTTCAGTCGTCCGAAGGATGTTATCGTCGGCTGTCTGGCGCAGTTCACCATCATGCCGCTGCTGGCGTGGGGACTGGCAAGAGTCTTTCAGCTCGACGAGGCGTTGGCCCTTGGAGTGGTGCTGGTAGGCTGTTGTCCTGGCGGCACGGCATCGAATGTGATTACCTATCTGGCGAAAGGCGACCTGGCATTGTCGGTAGGAATGACAGGTGTTTCCACCTTACTGGCTCCGCTGCTGACGCCCTTGTTGACATGGGCTTTGGCAGGGAAGAGCGTCGATGTCGATGTGGTGGGCATGCTGCTGAGCATCCTTTGGGTAGTCATCCTGCCTATTGTCGTGGGATTAATCGTTAAAGCCCTTTGGCCCAAGTTCACGGAGAAAGCCGTTGATTATCTCCCTGCTATCTCATCGCTCGCCATCGCCTTCATCGTGGCTATCATCATTGGTGCCAATGCCTCCAAGTTGTTGGCGGGCGGTCTGGTTATCGTCATGGTGGTTATGCTTCACAACCTCTGCGGTCTGAGTCTGGGCTATCTGATCGGGCGGCTGTTGGGACTTGCGGAACCGAAGAAGCGGGCTATCTCCATCGAGGTAGGCATGCAGAACTCGGGCCTCGCCTCGTCGCTGGCCACGCTCCACTTCGCCGCCTATCCCATGGCCACCATCCCTGGTGCCATCTTCAGCGTGTGGCACAACATCAGCGGTGCTATCGTCGCCCGAATATACACGACGATTAAAGAAAAATAATATTTGTGGTCCTTTTCGCGCAATAAGGGCCACCATTTTTTCCTACGGAGCCTCCAAATTCTTCTGCGGAGCCACCAATTGGATGAATTCTCTCGAGAATTGAAAGCTCTCTTACGCGCGCATACGTATATAGTTGTCTTATCCACTTTTTAACCCACCTATCCCGCCTATCCCACACGTAAGATTTTTATTTCCAGTGTGGGATAGGCGGGATGAGCGGGTTGTTTTGGGCTTATCCCTACTACCGCGCACACACGTTGCGACAGATTTTGGAGGCGTGAATGGGGTTTGTCGCAATATGGTTTTCGTGTCGCAACAAGTGAGATCGAAATATCGAAAAAAGTTTGGAATGGGGCGAAATCCGTCGTAACTTTGCAATGTCAATCAGAAATAAACGATCTGAGCGACGAAAGAGAAAATAAACAATTAAACATTTAAAATAACAACAGTATTAACAATTAAAAATTAAAGAAAGGAAACAAATTATGGCAAAGACTCCAGTTTCAATGAAGATTGACGGTTACAAGGATCGCGAAGTGTTGATGGTAACCTATGAGTTTGATCAGGCAACTGATGTAGAGGGACAG